>Ga0081455_10005643_pt1 | contig 13667 bp, 10 predicted proteins | sample TabmetS3T2R1_FD_70207 | JGI IMG/M metagenome (GOLD analysis project Ga0081455, IMG submission 70207) | Tabebuia heterophylla rhizosphere microbial communities from the University of Puerto Rico - S3T2R1 | ecosystem: Host-associated > Plants > Roots > Rhizosphere ... | reverse complement strand
AGCGCTCTCCCTGCGACTGTGTCGGCAGAGGGGGCACAGGTTAACGTGCCCCTGTTCCCCGCGACTGCGTCGGCGGAGGGGCGCCAGTTTAACGGCGCCCCGTTCCCCGCGACTGTGTCGGCGGAGGGCCGCCTCATTAAGGGCGGCCCTTCCCTTTTTGCGCTTGACTCTCGCTGTAGGCTCCATGATATTTGCCAGCACTACACAGGGTCAAGTGCAGAAAGGGGGCACAGCATGTTCGAAGGCTTTGAGCAGAGACAGATCACTACCAGCGGCACGACCATCAACCTCGTCAAGGGCGGTAGGGGACCGGGCTTATTGCTGCTGCATGGCTATCCGCAGACCCATGCCATGTGGCACAAGATTGCCCCACGCCTGGCGCAGGATTTTACCGTGGTGGCCGCAGACCTACGGGGCTATGGGGACAGCGGGAAACCGCACGGGGACCCAGAGCACCTCACGTATTCTAAACGGGCCATGGCGCAAGACCAAGTCGAGGTCATGCAACAATTGGGTTTTGAGACCTTCAACGTGGTCGGCCACGACCGTGGTGCGCGTGTGTCACATCGCCTGACCCTGGACCACCCGCAGCGCGTACAGAGGCTCGCCCTGCTGGACATCATTCCGACTCACAAGATGTTTCGCATCGTCAATAAGGAAATGGCCACATCAACGTATCACTGGTTTTTCCTCATCCAACCTTACGACTTGCCCGAACGACTCATTGGGGCAGTTCCCGAGCGCTTTCTGCAAAATTCATTTGGACGTACCCCGGAAGCGCATGCCCCCGAGGCACTGGCAGAATACATCCGCTGTTTCAACGCCGCGACGATCCATGCCACCTGTGAGGATTACCGCGCTGGGGCCAGCATTGATCTGGTCTACGACGAGGCTGATCTGAGCGCTGGCAAGAAGGTAACCTGTCCCCTCTTGGTCTTGTGGAGTGCTAAGGGCTATGTGGGCCACACGCAGGACGTTCTGCAAATCTGGCGCGACTACGCCACCGATGTGCGCGGCCAGTCGCTGCCGGGCGGGCATTTTCTGGCCGAGGAGATGCCGGACGAGACGTATACCATCGTGCGCTCGTTCTTGCTAGGGAAGGGGTAGAGCGTTGCGGCGTTGTGAGAGGCCAGGATGGTCCATAGGTTTCCGTCCTCGTTAAAATGCTTGGTGCTGGTAATCGTCCTGCTTAGCGGGGCTGGCTGCGCGCCGCCTGGGCCGCCGCTATATCCCGTGTCGGCGCAGGAAGAACCACGCTATATTTACATTGTGAGACATGAATGGCATACGGGCCTGGTGGTCAAGTACGATGACATTGACCCGCATCTCTGGCCGGAAAAAGACGATTTTCCAGAGGCACTCTATCTGGAAGTGGGCTGGGGGGATCGCGATTTTTATCAAACGCCACGGCCTGGACTGGGGATCCTCTTGCAGGCAGCCTTGAAATCGCCGGCAAGCGTGTTGTTCGTGATCGGGTTGCCGACGGCCGTGACGCGCTATTTTCCCTATGCGGATATTCTCGAAATTCCCCTCTCACGGCGGGGTCTGGAGGAACTGGTACGCTTCATCCATGCCACGTACAAACGCGATGCCAACGGCCGGACCATCCCCCTTGGTCCTGGCCATAATCATCGGTACAGCATGTTTTATCTGGCCGAGGGCGACTATAGTTTGTTTAATACGTGTAACTCCTGGATCTCTCGTGCTCTGCAGGCAGCGGGATTGCCTATGAAGACAGCCCTGCGAGCTGGCAGGGTCATGAGTCAGGCTAAGCGCTATGGTCGGATGATACAGGTGCGTGCAGAGGAAGAGTAGTAGAGGGAGAGGGCACAAGAGGCAGAGCAGCATGAGTCTTCCGAGCGAATTGCAGGTGCTCCAATTCTTCCAGAGCACGGGGCAACAGCAATACACCATGAAGCGTTTGATCCGGCACTTCGCAGTGGCTGTTGAGGAGCGGCCGGCGTTCCGCGAGGCCATCCGCGCCATGGTGGCCAGGGGGAAACTGGTACTCCTGCATGGCACGCGCTATGCCTTGCCGCAACGGCTGGACACCCTGGTTGGGGTGGTCAGGCGGCATGCTGATGGGTACGGCTTTGTAGTTCTAGATGACGAGCAAGAGGACGATATCTATCTGCCACACCGCGCTATGCAAGGCGTGATGCATGGTGATCGCGTCCTGGTGCGACTGGAGACACGGCAGCGATACGGTGAGCGCCGCAGTGGACGCGTGGTGCAGGTGCTCGAGCGAGGGCAGCAAGAAGTCGTCGGGCGTGTAGAGATGCTCGGCAAGCACTACTGGCTCCTGCCGCTGGACGCCCGCATCTGTCCAGATATTTTTATTGCACCGCAGGATCGTTTGCAGGCGAAACGCGGGTCTATGGCCGTGGCGGAAATCACACGCTATGCCTTAACGCAGGAGCACCCGCAGGGGCGCATTGTCGAGGTGCTGGGAAGCGCCGACGCCCCCGACATGGAGTTGCGGCTCATTCTGCGCAAGTATGGTCTGCCGACGGCATTTCCACCCGAGGTTGAGGCCGCGGCGGAGGCTGTAGCGCCACAGGTAGCGCCGCAAGACCTTACCGGCCGGCGCGACTTGCGCAGCCTGATCACGTTCACTATTGACGGCGAAACGGCGCGCGATTTTGACGATGCCGTATCTTTAGTACTCCTGCCCAATGGGCATATGCAGCTCGGCGTGCACATTGCTGATGTGAGCTTTTACGTTTACGAAGGCAGTCCCATAGACCAGGAGGCGGCCCAGCGTGGCACCAGCGTCTATTTTCCAGACCAGGTGATCCCGATGCTACCGGCTCGTCTGTCGCACGACATCTGTTGCTTGCAACCTGAGGTGGACCGCCTGACGCTCAGCGTCATCATTGAACTCACGGCGGACGCACGCACCGTACGTTACGAGTTCGTGGACACGGTCATCCGCAGCCAGGCGCGCCTGACGTACACCCGGGTGGCCGAGTATCTGGACGGGAATCTACGTGCTCTCGATGGCTGGAATCCAACCATCGGCGCAGTGCTGGAGCGCATGGACCATCTGGCGTCAGTTTTGCGTCAGCAGCGCCTGGCCGCTGGCAGCCTCGACTTCGATCTTCCCGAAGCCGATATCTTGCTCGACACCGAAGGCAAGATCGATGCGATCGTGCGCGCCGAGCGCACCCGCGCTCACATACTGATTGAAGAGTTTATGCTGCTGGCCAATCGTACCGTGGCAGCGCACCTTGCAGGGCTCGGCGTGCCAGCCCTGTACCGTGTGCATGAGCCTCCCAGTTCGGAGAAGCTCGCGCAGTTTAGCGCCTTTGTACGCACCTTCGGGTATACGTTCCCGGACACGGGACGCCTCCACCCAGGAGCGGTGCAGACGCTTTTGGACGCCGTGCAGGGCACACCCGAAGCCCCGCTCATGAACCATCTCCTGTTACGATCCCTGCCGCGAGCGCATTATGCTGCTGATAATACTGGCCACTTCGGCCTTGCCTGTACGCACTATACGCACTTTACCTCGCCCATCCGACGCTACCCCGACCTGATCGTGCACCGCCTGCTGCGTGACAGCGCTGCTCCTGGCGGCATGTCAGCGGCACGACGTGAATTCTGGAACCAGGCTTTGTCGGAGATCGCCACCTCCACGTCGACGAGCGAGCGCCTCGCCGATGACGCCGAGCGCGAGGTCGAAAATCTCAAAAAAGTCGAATTCATGCTGGATAAGCTGGGTGAGGAGTACGACGGCGTGATCACGGGTGTGACGCAGTTCGGGCTGTTCGTCGAACTTGACAACCTCTTCGTCGAGGGTCTGGTGCACATCAGCTGGCTGCCCGATTATTTTCTCTTTTACCCTGAACGTTTCTGCTTAGTAGGGCAGCATACAGGCCAAACCTATCGCCTGGGTGACCGCGTACGCGTACGGGTGGACAATGTCAGTCTGGCGCGTCAACAGATCGATTTTTCCCTGCTCGCCCAATACTGATCTTCTGCCCTTAGAGTGTCGGCGCGTCCGCCAGGGCGGTAACCACCCGTGCGAGCCCGGCAACGACGCGTGCCATGCGCTCATAGTTGATCTGGTCTGGCGTGTCCTCGCGGGTGTGGTAAGGTGCATAGCGGAACAGGGCCGTATCCGTGACCATCACCCCTGGGTAGCCCTCCTGCCAGAAGGCCCAGTGGTCTGACCAGCCGATACCGGTCATCCAGCCTGGGGCTGCAACACCTTCGGAAGGGAAGGGGGTATGCTGGCGAAAGGCCGCAATGCTACGACGCACGAGCGCTCGTGAGGCGATGTTCCCGACAAAACCAATAAAATTGCCGGTACGAGGATAGAACAAGCCAAACGGAAAGGGATAGTGCTGACTGCCCACTATATCGGAGTAAAAGCCGATGGTCTCAATGGAAAGCATTGCTACAACCTGCTCACCGCGGGCGCGTGACCGGCGGACGTAGATCCAACTGCCCATGGCGTCCGTCTGAAAGAACGGGGCTTCCTCATTCACAAAGGCCACAAAACGCACTGTGCGTGCGAGCTGCTGCCCTGCCAGGAGGCGCGCCAGCTCCAGCACTGCCGCAGTGCCAGTGGCGTTATCGTTGGCGCCAGGGCTCCCGCGGACGGAATCATAGTGCCCTCCCACAACGACGATCTCAGCACGTCGCAGACTCCCTGAGAGCTCGGTTTCGAGGTTGTACACCGTCTTGCCCTCAGCCACAATGGGTTGCCGCGACACCTGGTAACCCTGCGCCTGCCACATCGCTTCGATATACTGAGCGGCGCGTTCGAGCGCCGCTGGGCGCCACAGCTGTCGCTCACCAATGTCCCCTGCCAGTATGTGCACATGTTGCCTCAGACGGTCGCGGAGGGCCATCTCATCAGCACGCAGTGGTTGGAACGCCCCAGCATAGGAGTACCCAGGCATGGAGAACATGATGTAGTAAGCACTTCCTAGACCCAGGATGACGGCGAGCCCAAGAGTTCCCCAAAGGAGCATGTCTATCTATGCCTTATGCTAGCAAGCGGCCAAGTAGTCGCGTCCTACCAGCTTATCTTCGAGCCAGTCAAAGGCCATCATGTAGTGTGGTGTACCCGCAGGAGTGGGCCTTGTCAAGAGAGGAGCCGCAAGAGGGGAGGGCACAGGGAAGAAGGGGAGTGGGGAGGATTTAGCCAGACTTATCAACAACCATGGGCGCACGCGTGGGCGCCGGGCTGCCGTAGCCGTCAAGGACCTTTAGCCCTTGCCGGATCTGGGCCAGACGTTGTTCGAGGGTTGCTCGATAGGCGTGCAGACGCCCGTCAAGTATCACGTCATCCTCTAGGAGAGCTGTCAGACGGGCTTGAAGGATAGGCACGAGAGTTGGCTCTGGCACAGCTTTCTGTACCTGGTAGACCACAGCCGTGAGGTGGTTTTGGAGGTCAGCAAAGAGATGCTCGCGTTCGAAGACGAGCCGTGCAATATCAGGCTGCGCCTCCGTAGCAAGACAGTGCAGGTGCGTCTGTTGCATGACCTGATAGTTGTCACAGGCGCTCAAAAGCGCCTCGTACAACCCGTGCATGACCTCTCCCTCGCGGCTGTGGGTTTTACACAGAAACTGTACGCCGTGCTCCCAGCGGAGAGGAGTGACTATACGCAGAGCGCTGTGCCACTACAGGAGGGGCTACTGCACTCACAGCTACTTGCTGAATCCCCTGCTGCCACGTCTCCGACATCGGAGCCTGCAGACCCATCACGTCCTGCTCCCAGATCTGCTTCAGGCGCTCCAGATAACGAAAAGCCAGCTCCAGCACCTTGACATCATGCGTGACGGCCACTTTGCTCAGTTCAACGAGCATAGCCTGATAGAGCCCCCGTAAAAAGGCAATCGACTCATCCGTCACGTTGCTATCCAGGGAAGTGAGTAAGGTCGAAATAATCGCCACGGCACGGCTCAGGTGCTCACCACGCTGGCGCGCGTTCTGCTGCTCTATACCTTCCTTGGCCAGGCGCAGATCCTCCAACACCCCCTCATAGAGCATGAGGATCAAACGTTTAGGATTGGTCTCTGGTTGAACTTTTGCCTGCAGATAGGCATTGCGTGCGTATTGGGCTGCCATGGACTCCTCTCTCACTCTATTAACAGACGTACCACAGGCCTAGGATTGTTTAGTGTTGTTCAACGAAGTAATGATATTGTTCAAGTAGTCACCTTGCTGCTGCAGCTTGGCAGCATACTTGTCTAGGGCTGCAAATTGCCGTGCCAGGGTGTCATAGTGTTTATCCAGTCGTGCTTTGGTGGAGGCAATATTGGTATCGAGACGGTTAATCTGGCCCTGCGTAGCCTGTTTTTCTGTTGCGATGACTCCGGAGGACGGCTGGGTAATCGTATTGAGTTTGTCCGTGAGCAGTGTGCCCAGCCCTGTGACCCCAGGCTTACCAGCAAACAGGGTTTTTACCTCGTCCGGGTGGTTTGCCAATGCCGCTGTCAACCTATCTGTATTGAGGGTGATGGTGCCATCGCGCTTGAACTCCAGCCCAAGATCAAACAAGCTGGTGATGGTACCCCCTGTATTGATCCGAGTACCTAGGAGCTGGCTCAACTCGCCAGCCAGGCCGCGCAGCACACTAGAAGTGGCGAGTAGACCAGACTGGCCTTGCTGATTGTCGTAGGCTGTCTTGGTCTTAACGTCCTGAATGGTGTCCTGAAAAGCGTTGACGAGCCCCTTGATGGAGTCCGCGATACCGCTTGTATCGGACGTAATCTGCAATGTAGTCCGGCCCGTACTCTTCAGATGCAGGGTGATCCCTTGCAGCACGTCCGTAATCCCAGAATTGCTCTGGCGCTCATACGTCACGCCATCAACCTTGAACGAGGCATTTAACGAGGCCCCTTCATCCCCTTGGAGATCTGTAAAGGCGAGGTCAGAGAGAGGAGTGACAATACTAATGCGGTTGTCTTCCCCGGTTTTGTTAGCGGTCAAGACCAGGTGAAAAGGTACGACTCCCGTACCCGAGTTGACCACTGCGGCAGTGACCCCAGGGTTATCTGGTGCTTTGTTGATCAAATCGGCCAGTTGGGTGAGCGTTGTGTTGGCGCTGACCGCCACACTGACGGTGGGACCGTTGGCCCCCAGCTTATAGGCAAATGTCGTGTCGGACGTGGTCACTGCGGTGTCCGTAGTGCCGACCCCGATAGATTGAATCGAACTTTTCGTTGCTAACCGTCCCACCTCAAGGTCATGCGTCGCGTCAGCGATACCCAGGGCAGCCGTGGCTGACGCCACACTATCACTGGTTCCAGAAATTTTTTTCGTCAAAAAGTTACTCTCGAGCGAGAGCGACAGCGCATTGGTTTTCACCGCCAGAAACTTGGCATTGACGTCATCGAACGCGACGAGTTGGGCCTTGGCTTTGGTTTCTTTAGCCTGCAGCGCGGTCACCGCGGCATTGTCGACTTGACGCAATTTGTCCAAGGTGCCTTGCAGGTCAAGTTTTGAACCGACGCCTAAACCGCTGATCGTCCCTAACGACGGCATACACTTGTCTCCTCAGCCACAACGTGTATCAACCCACGTGTATCGTCTGTCCTTTCTCATCGGTCGAGTGTGGGAAAACTTAACTACTCGCAACCAGGCTAGATTGAGGAATAGCGGTCTTGGCGTCCTGCGGCCATCTGTCGGCGACAATCTGCTGGAGTTGAGGGTTAGCGAAGAGCACGTTATAGACATAGCTGCTCTGGATAGACTCGTGTGGAGCGAGTCGTACGGGCAGAGCACCAATCAGAGCGTAGGTCGTGTAGCCGAGGTCAGTCATCAGGGTGCGCAGCTCCTGCTCAGACGAGCCAAGCTGTGCGAGACCGAAGTGGTTGACCTCGGCAATGACGGCGGGGACTTGGGCACGGGTGAGAAAGTTACGGGCGCCACGCAGGACACTCGCCTCGTTGCCCTCGGTATCAATCTTCATGAGCTTGGCGAAACCGGGCTGCGCGCTGCCAAAAATATCGTCAAGGCTGATGAGGAATACAGACTCTTTGGAGACCTGCTGGCGGCTGCGCTGGTTGAAAGGGTGTCGACCAGGATCCCAGAGGGCGTGCCCACCGTCGTTGTCGAAGTTCGTGAAAAAATCAACGACAGAGGTACTATGGCCAACGGCCCAGGGGAAGGGGAAGACGTGATGGAAATGGTTCAGCGCAATGTGGGTGAGCAGGTGTGCGTAGTTGGCACGTTCTGGCTCAAAGACGTAGACACGGCCGGTAGGGCCAACCAGACCGGCGGCGAGCATGGAGTACAGGCCGACGTGACCGCCAATATCGATGAATGTGTCACCAGGTTGCAGGAGCCAGTCCACAGACAAGCTCGTTTCGGGCTCGTAGAGTTGCCCGGATCGGAAGCAGTCGAGCATAAGCCGTTGACTGAAGAAGTCGGGGTCGAGTTGCAAAACGACGTCTCGTTCCAGACCGGGGCGATTGATGGTAAAGCTCGCTGTGACAGGGGGCATGGCAACTCCTCTTCGTGTAGCAGAGATGGCTATAGGTTTTGCCTCAACACGGCTACCATGGCCTGTACTGCGCTGACGGCAAGAGCGTCGCTCAGAGGTGCGCTGCTCTAGAGGCCGACGTCAGACACGGTGGGCCCACGCCCAGCGCCTGCTCCGTATTGTGAGTACGGTGGTCGAGGAGGGTTGTCAGTGCCTCTACAACACTCTGGCAGACGGCCTCCCAGGCACCTGGGGCTGGTTGGCGAAACAGCCGCATGGTGGGATACCATGGCGTGTGTGCACTATGCTGCCCCCAACGCCAATCAGGGGCGAAAGGCAGCAGGGTCCAGACAGGTTTGCCCATGGCCCCGGCCAGATGGGCCACTGCAGTGTCGACCGTAATTACCAGATCGAGGTGCGCAATCACTGCCGCGGTGTCTGCAAAATCGCCCAGCAGACGGCCTATATCATGGAGGACCATGCCGGGCGGGGGCTGGTCTATTTGCCCTGCTGCGGGGCCGGTTTGGAGACTCAACAGCGCCAAGTGTGGAAGGTGCGCCAACGGCGCCAGGGTTGCCAGGGTGCAGGAGCGATTCCGGTCATTTTTGTGTGACGGATTACCAGCCCATACCAGACCGACCCGGAAGCCCTGCTCCGCCCCTAAGCGCGTGCGCCACTGTTGCACCAGCTCGGGCTCGGCCGTCAAGTAGGGTACATCAGCGGGTATGGTAGCTGTGGTGGTCTCAAAGATCCCGGGCAGGCTCAGGAGGGGAATGTACAGGTCAAACGGCTGACCTGTCATCTCGGGTCGGTCTTTCACCACAAGGGTCTGCACCCCAGGGCAGGTACGCAAGAGACGTACCAGCGGCGGTTGACAGGCCAGGACGATGTGTTGGCCACGCGCTGCGACTTGTGGCAGATAGCGTACGAACTGGAGTGTATCCCCTAATCCCTGCTCGGTGTAAACGAGGAGGGTCTGCCGCGGAAATGGTGTACCATCCCAGCGTGGCTGTGAAAACGCTGGCGGCGGGCTGTCGGGGCGCCGCCAGCGCCATTCATACTCACGCCAGCCCTGCTGAAAATTCCCACTCAGGAGCCACGCGATGGCACGATTCCAGTGTGCCTGCACGCAGTCTGGCTGGTACTGTAAGGCACGCTCAAACGCGGTAATGGCAGCCTCAACATAGCCTTGCGCCTGGAGCACCAGGCCCAAATTGCTGTGTGCTTCGATAAAATCTGGCTGGAGTCGGAGGGCATGCTGGAGGTGCGCCACAGCCTCCGTCAGCTGTCCTTGCGCATGCAGCAGGGCCCCCAAATTACTATGAGCCTTGGCATAATCCGGCCGGAGTTGTATGGCTTGGCGGTAATGCTGCAGTGCTACCTCGAACTGTCCCTGCTCGTGACGCACCATACCCAAATTGTTATAGGCCACGGCAGAAGTAGGCACCCGCTGTATGACTTTCTGGAGACAGTCTGCGGCCGCTTCACACTGGCCTTGCGTCTTCAGGGCTACACCGAGGTTGAGGAGGGCCTCGATCGAGCCCGAATCGAGAGCTAAGACCTGCTGGAAACAGTGTATGGCCGGCTCGATCTGGCCCTGTTCCTGTAAAGCCACGCCCAGGTTAGTAAGGGCTCGGGTTGAGCTGGGATTACGGCGCAGCGCCTGCTGATAGGAGGCCACCGCCGGCTCGAGCTGGCCTTGTAATTGGAGGGCATCGCCCAGGCGTATATGCACATCATCGGCGTGCGGATCAAGCTGCACAGCCCGCTGATACTCTGTCGTAGCAGTCACGAGGTCGCCGAGCACGCAGGCTACATCGCCCAGGGCACTATGGATGGCGGCGGCAGTAGGCTGCAGCGCCGCCGCTTGCATGAGGTAAACCCGTGCGAGAGCTGGTCGCCCCTGCGTGTAAGCAATACAGCCCAGCCTGTAGAGGGCGTCAGTATGCCGTGGCTCCTGCGTCACAAGCTGGCGGTAGAGGCGTGTGGCTGTCGCCAGATCACCGCGGCTGTGGGCTTGACACGCTTGCACCCAGATCGGGTCTGTGGCTGCGCCCTGTTTCATGCGTAAAGTCCCTCCTGGTAATGTAGAGAGCTAGCCAGCGGGGCCTATCCCAGATGAGCACATGGTCCATCATCGCCGTGCCAGGCCGAGTGCGCAAACAGCATATGGAAGTCATGCTCAGATGTTACAGACTGCTCTGGGGCGAGTGCGACGAGATGAGGGGTCTCGGCATGTATGCCGTATGTCTCATAGCCCATGTAACTCATAAATTGTCGCAGTTCCTGTTCCGACGTACCCATCTGTTGCAAGCCGAACCGGTTGATGCCACATACAATATAGGGCACCTTATTGTCCTCTATGGTGCGCACAGCACCGTGGATAACGTCCAATTCAGCTCCGCACGTATCGATATTAATCAGCCTTAAATTGGACACATGCACACCTTGCAGGAGGCTATCAAGTGACGCAACATGGACATCTGTGGTGATACAGTGCATACGACTTTTGCTATAATCTGGATGACGTCCAACATTCCACAAGGCATGTCCTGCATCATTATCTGAGTTGATAAATATTTTTGATGTTTTCACCTCTAATCCTAAAGCAGTATTAGAGATCTTGATATTATTGAGATTGTTGAGCGCAATATTTTCATGTAAATATCTATAATTCTTCCCTTCTGGCTCAAAAGCAAATACCTGGCCGTCACATCCAACCAGAGTTGCCCCAAGTAAAGAAAAGTAGCCGATATATGCTCCAATATCTATAAAGCAATCATTTACCCGTAATACACTCGCAAGAAAATGTGCTAAACTTGATTTGTAAAGTTCATTTTTGGCAAAGCATGCACTTATGACCCTATGGACCACCTCTCCTTCATTCAAATATAACTTCACAGCATGTTTCTTCTTACCTACATCCATGGAGATATTGACAACTTTTGTCTTTTCAATTTCATGAATATTATTTATCTCGTTTTGGATATTATACAATTTCTCTTTTAATTCATGTATGTCTTGTGGCCCTAAACAGTTTCCGTACTTTATAAGAATATCTTCTGCACTTTTTACATCATAGTTCTCTATATACATAGAGATTAAATTAAAGACAGTATTGGCATTATTATTGTCTTGACATAGGACCTCCAAAAATATTTGTTCTGCCTCAGCATACATTCCAAGACCATGCAAGATCACGCCCTTATTATTTAAAGCAAGTACATGATGCGGCTCTTGTGCTATGACAGAGTCGAATACATGCAGAGCCTCATGCACATAACCTGTACGAAAGAGACTTTCCCCATGCATGATGAGATCCTGGAATGGAGACGGATGCATGCTGTTGTGCCTTCTCAGAGAGACATGAGGTCATAAAATTGCCTGGCTGTCGCTTGCCAGGTGCAGCGCTCCATACTTCTGCCTGCCACTGTCCCTAGGGTGTGCAGGGCCTCGCGGTGGTTGTAGGCCCATTCAAGCTGGGCCAGGATTTCGTCGAGGTTGGGTTCATCCCAGACGGCGACGATTTCCTCATCGTGCGCTACACTTATGGGGTGTAGCTCCTTCAATAGCAAGGTGTTGGTCGCATTTGCTACGTCCCGATGCCCAGACGTGTGCGACACAATGGCTGGTTTACCACACGCCATATACTCCATGAGGACGAGATTCGATCCGCCTTCACAGCGATTGGGAAAGAGGCCACAGTCGGTATTCTTGTAAATGCGCGCCATTGCTATATTGGCTTTGGGCGGCAACGTGATGACACTGCCGAGATCAATACCATTAGCCACCAGCAATTTGTTCATGGCGGTGCAATAGTCTTCAGAGCAGAACTGATAGTTGATATAAGGCGAGGCAGCCATGGTTTGCATACTAAACGCCCAATGGTTGAACCAGGAGTTCACCAGCAGCGCATCTTTATGCCGTTCATGGAAAATTTGAAAGGCTCTGATGACGAGATCTTGGCCCTTGCGCAGTTCGAATTTGCCACCGGAAAAAATGACGAAATGATCTGTAAAATACTGCTTGTGGTTGGCGTATGGATTGAAGATAGTCTCGTCGACTCCCTGGAGGATCGTACAGGTGTTTTCTACCCCATGCTGGCTGAGGACATCTCGACACCACGATGAGCCAGCCACAATAACATCAAAAAACTGCTGGGCTCGTTCGATGTCGTGTGCTGCAAGGAGTGAGTGTTCGAAGAAGGTATACCCAAAGTTGCGCGTGCCACGCACCCCGGCTGCCATAGGCATGAGGCGATGATCCGTCAGCGCCTGGAGCACAGGATGCGGTAGCCGTGTCTGAGTGCGGTCAAGGAGATCACTTAACGCCCCGCTGACCCCCTTGAGAAAGAGATAATCGAGGTCGTCGCCGATGTGGTCTGCAGTAAACGGTTCGGTGAGTAAGACCACCGGTGAGAGCCGCGCCAGTTCCCTGGTGAGATATTTCCCGCACACGCCCCAGCCAAACGTGTGTCCTCGTGGCAAGACTAAACAGATCATGGCAAGGGCCTTCCCTCTTGCAATGCCCGGGGCATGAGCCCAATGGCTTTGCGGGCAGAACATGACGGTTGCCTACACCACGCCAAGAGTGCGCAGTGCTACGCTCGTATTATCGCGCTCTGTATTTGAGAGCAAAAAGTGTGCCATAGAAGGCATCTCAAAGGCATACGCATCATGAGGGAACAATATCAAGCACGAACTGAGCGCTGTTGAGCGAGCTCGCGGCCACGCCGATGGGTGTCAGACTACTGGGACGTGTGCCCCAGGAACAGGGCAAACGTCATGATTTTGGCAGTGAGGGCCACACACATGACACGGAGGAGCGGTCGAGGGCGGGAAAGCTTGAGCGCAGTGCGACCAGGCCCCACGGTGTGTGGGGCCTGGCGTGTACGGAGCCATACGCCAACGGCGTGCAGGTTACCGCTGCAGCAGGGAGAGGACTGCTTGCGAGCCGGCATTGGCCTGCGACAGGGCGAAGGAGCCGGCCTGTGAGAGGATCTGGAGGCGCGAGAAGTTACTGGCCTCACTGGCAAAGTCGACGTCCCGAATGTTCGACTCAGCAGCATTGACGTTGGTCAGTGAGATCGACAGGTTGGCAATCGTGGATGACAGCTGATTCTGCACCGAGCCCAGAGCGGCGCGGGTGTTACCCACATCCTTGAGTGCCGCATCAGCAATCGCAATAGCGGTCTGCGCTCCCTCAGCGGTAAGCACGTTGAGGTCG
>Ga0081455_10005642_pt1 | contig 13667 bp, 11 predicted proteins | sample TabmetS3T2R1_FD_70207 | JGI IMG/M metagenome (GOLD analysis project Ga0081455, IMG submission 70207) | Tabebuia heterophylla rhizosphere microbial communities from the University of Puerto Rico - S3T2R1 | ecosystem: Host-associated > Plants > Roots > Rhizosphere ... | reverse complement strand
ATCGGCGCCAGCGTCCTGGCGGCGACCGGAGCCGAGGCCATCGCGGACGCGGCGGCGCCGCTCGCGGTCGCGGTCGACGTCGCCGGTGCGGCCTGGGCGGAGCCGGTCGTACGGGTCGGGGCCGCGGCCGCCAGCCTGGGTGCGCTGCTCGTCCTCATCGCCGGGGTCGGCAGGACCAGCCTGGCGATGGCGCGCGAGGGCGACCTGCCGCGGGTGCTCGATGCCGTCCATCCCCGGTTTCGAGTGCCGCACCATGCCGAGCTGGCGGTCGCCGTCGTTGTCGGAGTCCTGGTCCTGACCATCGATCTGCGGGGCGTCATCGGCTTCTCGTCGTTCGGTGTCCTGACCTACTACGCGATCGCGAACGCGTCAGCGTTCACCCAGCCGGCCGAGCAGCGCCGATGGCCCCGATGGCTGAACGGGCTCGGTCTGGTCGGGTGCGTGGTGCTGGCGTTCACCCTGCCGCCGCTGGCCGTGGGGATCGGCGTCGCGGTCTTCGCGGTGGGGCTCGCCGGCCGGTGGCTCGTCCAGCGGCACCGGTCGGCTCAGCGCTCGGCCTGACGAGCGCGCCAGGCCTGCTGCTTGGCCCGATTGCCGCAGACCCGCATCGTGCACCACTTGGCCGTCACTGCCCGGGAGTTGTCGTAGAACGCCCACTGGCATTGGTCGTCGGCGCAGACCTTGAGCCGCCGCCAGGTGCCGTCGGCCATGGCGCTGACCACCCGGCCGAGGAGGGTGCCGAGAGCCCCGTCGACGCCGGCTGCTCGCACGGTCGTACGCCAGCCGCGATCGGGCGTGAACGCCACCGACAGGTCGGCTCGGGCCGCGCCGGCGTCGAGCGACTGCCGGGCGTCGGCGGGGACGTCGGCCCGATCGTGATTGGCGGCCAACGCCGTCCGGAGTGCCTCGCGCAGATCGATGGCGCGCCGGACGTCGCCGCTGGTGGGCGCGGGATCGGTCGCCAGCTCCTGGGTGACCAGCCAGGCGCGCAAGCCGGCGGCATCGTCGATCTGGTCCGCACCGGTCTCGACGTCCAGCGTGTTGACGAACTGGCGGACGGCCTCGAGCATCCCCGGGGCGGCAGGAGGCGTCGAGACCATGAAGGCAAGGATAACCACCTTGCGGAGTCGAGCGGTTATTCATAACCTTTCTAACCATGACACAGGTTACGCAGTCAGGGGCCACGGAGCGGGCCTGGACGAACGCCAACTTCCGGCGACTGTGGGTCGGCGCAGGTGCCTCGTCGTTGGGTTCGGAGATCGCCGAGATCGCCATCCCGCTGCTGGCCCTGGTGACGCTGTCGGCGAGCGCCGCGGAGCTCAGCGCCGTTCGCGCCGCTCAGTTCGTGCCGTTCCTGCTGGCGACGCTGCCGCTGGGTCTGCTCGTCGACCGACGGCGTTCGGGGCGGTTGCGGATGATGGTGGGATCGGACGTCGGCCGGTTCCTGCTTGTCGCGAGCATCCCGATCTCCGTCTGGGTCGGCTTCGCCAGTCTCGAGCTGTTGTGCGTGACGATCTTCTGCGTCGCGACGCTCACCGTGCTCTACCAGGTCGCGGAGTTCGCCCTGCTGCCCAGCCTGGTGCCGAGCCACCTGCTGGTCGATGCCAACGGCAAGATCACCGCGACCCAGGCGGCCAACGAGACCGGTGGCCGCGGACTCGGCGGGCTCCTCGTCCAGGCCGTGTCGGCTCCGGTCGCGGTCGTCGTCAACGCGCTCGGCTTCCTCGTGTCGGCCGTCAGCCTGCGCCGGATACGCGTGCCCGAGGAGGTGCCACCGGACTCGACCGCGACCGAAGCCGCCAGCTCGGGCCGAGAGCTCGTCGAGGGCCTCCGGATCGCGCTCGGCAATCGCTACATCCGGCCACTCCTCGGCGAGTCGACCACGTACAACATGTTCAGCGAAGCCTTCTTCCTCGCGCTCATGCTGATCCTCGTACGCGATCTCGACTTCTCCGCCGCCGCGGTCGGTCTGGTCTTCACCATGGGCGGAGCCGGATCGTTCGTCGGCGCCTGGTTCGGTGCGCGGTTCACCCGCCGGTACGGCTACGGCCGGGTGCTGCTGACGACGCTGATCATCGGGAACACCGCTCCGCTGGCTGCCGTCCTCGTCGACCGGGTCGAGTGGCCGCTGCTCTTGCTCTGCGTGGTCTTTCTCACCATGGGGATCGGCATTGGGATCGCCAACGTCCACGGCGTGAGCCTGCGCCAGACCGCCGTGCCAGCGCACCTGCGGGGTCGGGTGAACGCGGCGTACCGGATGATCTCGTGGGGCGCGATCCCGGCGGGTGCGGTCCTCGGGGGGCTGGTGGCGACCCAGGCAGGGGCGTACTCGGCGATGGTCATCGGAGTCATCGGGATCGCCAGCGCCTCGCTCTGGGTCGCCCTCTCGCCGGTGCCACGGCTCGCGACGATCGACATCGGTGGGACCGACCGGCCTGCCTGAACGGCGCGGTCACGACGCAGCCGACCAGATCCGGGCGCCATCAGAATTGGTGCAAGACTGCACACTGGCGGGGGATCCGGCGCGATGTTGCGCCACACTCGGCTCGGGGGATCGAAGGGTGGGCAGATGAGACGGACCACGGTGCTGACTGCCGCGGGGATGCTGGCGGTCGCGACGCTCACCGCCTGCAGCGGGGACGACTCCGACGACGCTGACGCGAAGGCCGCTGCACCGATCGGGGTGCTGGCCGGGGCCTGGACGGCAGCCGACGCCGAGGCATTCGGCGACGCGACCGACGCCCCGGACCCGGCCGGTGAGGCGTTCAGCACCATGAACGACGAGCTGCTGGTCACCAAGACCGAGGTCACGCCCACCGGAGAACCCGAGTGCACCGACGACGGCTGCGCCCAAACGCTGTCGGTGGCCGTGAACCTCGACGGGCTTGGCAAGTGGACCTACGAGACCGAGGTGACGACGGTCGCGGCCGGCGACGCCTGGGCCGTGCATTGGCAACCCGCCGTCCTGCATCCGAAGCTGACCGAGAAGACCGCATTCGAGCGCCGTCGTACGTTGCCGAAGCGGGCGCCGATCCTGGATCGGCGCGGTGAGGAGCTCACGTCGTACCAGCGGGTCTACCGGGTCGGCGTCGTGCCCGAGAAGGCGAAGCCGAGCACCTACGACGCGGTGGCCCAGCTGCTGGGAGTCGACGGTGACGAGCTCCGCCGGCGCGCCGATGCGTCGGAGCCGGACTGGTTCGTCGACGTGATCACGCTTCGGAAATCGGACTACCAGCCGGTGCGCGGCCGGCTCCTCAAGATTCCTGGCGTCGCGGTCGACCTCGGCCGGCTTCCGCTGGCACCCACGTCGGAGTGGGGGCGGGCAGTCCTTGGCACGGTGTCGCCAGCCACCGAGGAGACGTTGCTCAACGCCGGTCCGCTCGCGATGAGCACCGACGACGTCGGCTCGAGCGGACTCCAGGCCGCCTACGAAGAACAGCTCGCCGGATCGCCCGGAGGCGCCGTCCTCCTGGTCGACGACAACTTGGTGGGCAAACGGCGGCAACAGCTGTGGCGGACGCCGGTGACGTTCGGCAAGCCGCTCCACACGACACTCGACTACCGGTTCCAGGGTGCGGCCGAGCGGGCGGTCGCGGCGCAGTCCAAGACGACCGTGTTGGTCGCGGTCGACTCGCGTACCGGCGAGATCCTGGCCGACGCGAACGGGCCGGACATCACGTCGTACAACACCGGCTTCATCGGCGAGTACCCGCCCGGATCGACGTTCAAGCCGATCTCGGTCGCAGCGCTGATCGAAGCCGGGCAGAACGTCAATGAGCCAGCCGACTGTCCGAGCACCACGGTCGTGGACGGCAAGCGGTTCAAGAACTACGAGTTCACCTCCTTGCCGGCCGGGTCGAGCTTCGCCGACGCCATCGCGGCATCGTGCAACACGACAGTGGTCTCGCGAGCCCAGCGACTCGGCGACGACACGCTGCACCAGACTGCGACGCAGTGGTTCGGCGTCGGTGCCGATTGGGAGCTGGACGCCTACTCCGGCTCGGTGCCGACCAACAACAGCCTGGTCGACAAGGCCGCGTCGATGATCGGTCAGGCCCGGGTCCTGATGAGCCCGCTCGGTATGGCGCTGGTCGCCGCCGCCGTCGACTCCGGCCAGGCCCGGGCACCGAGTCTGATCGAGGGTGAAGGCGGTGGGCCGGTCGGCGAACCGTTGCCCGACCCGATCGCCGAGGACCTGCGCCGGATCATGCGGATGGTCGTGACCCAGGGCACCGCGTCGTCGCTTCGCGGGCTGCCCGGCGACGTCGCGGCCAAGACCGGCACCGCGGAGTACGGTACGGCCGACCAGCCGCGTACGCATGGCTGGATGATCGGCTATCGCGGTGACGTCGCGTTCGCCTGTCTGGTGGTTGACGGCGAAGGCGGCAACAGCGACGCCGGACCGGTCGTACGCCGGTTCCTGGAGTTGGCTCCCACCACGCCCTAAGCCACGCCCGACCGGCCGGAGCAGCGGATAAGGCATTGTCCCGATGTGCTGGGGGTCCTTAGAGGACGAGTCTTTCAGCATCAGATCTCACGAGCAGGAGAGAACGATGCAGTCGAGTCTCATCCCTTATCTCATCGCCGAGGACAACTACCGCCGCGACCGGGCGCGTCGACAGGTCGCCGCCGCGAAGCTGGGCCGGCGAGTCCGTCGAGCCAGGCGTGCGCGCTGAGCCCGGAGAATCGGCATCGCGGTCCTAGCTCCCCGCGATGTCGATTCTCCCTTCTGCCGCCGGCCTGACGGGTTCGATAGGCGGCCGCCATGACTTCACCGACCGCGAGGAGCGGTTCGCCGTCGTCGGCGACGTCATCGAGGCGTCCTCCGGCCGGGCTGATCCGTTGATCGTCGATCTCGGCTGCGGCCCCGGGTCGCTCGCCGCGCGGCTCGTCCACCGGATGCCGCAGGCCCAGATCGTCGGCATCGACTCCGATCCGCTCCTGCTCGAGATGGCGCAGTCGGCGTACGGCGACCGGCCCGGACTGGGGTTCGTCGAGGGCGACCTCCGTACGCCGGGCTGGCATCGGCGACTGGGCCTGGACCGAGCACCCGACGCGTTCGTGAGCACCACCGCCCTGCATTGGATGAACCGCCGCGAGCTGGCCCGGTTGGTGCGCGAGTGCGCCGGGCTGATCCGCCCCGGCGGCGTGTTCGTCAACGGTGACCACATCGGGGACGGCGACATTCAGCCGCGTCTCGACGAGATGACCCGAGCGGTACGAATTGGCCGGGAGCGCCGGTCGAGGGCCGGCGGCGACAAGGACTGGGAGGACCGGTGGCACGCGCCGGAGCTCGCCGACCTGGTCGCGGCCCGCGCCGCCAAGGACCTAGAGCCCGCCAGATCGGATGCGCCGTCGGTCGCCGAGCACGTCGCCATGCTGCGGGTGGCCGGCTTCGCGGAGGCGGGAGTCGTCTGGCAGATCGGCGACGACCGGGTCGTCGTCGGAATCGCCGAGTCCTAGCCCGATCCGCGTATTTCCTGCCGTTTCACCGCGTTTGGGCTCCCGGTCGCAGATCGCCGCGAGCGGAGCGTCTGAGGCGCCGGACGGCCACATAAGCACTGGTCAGCAGAAGGGATAAGGCATTGTCCCGATGTGCTGGGGCTCCTTAGAAGACGAGTCTGAACGTGTCAGAACAAGCGCTCACCAGGAGACCACAATGATTTCCACCCAGGAACACTTCATTCGCGCAGAAGCCGACTTCCGTCGCGAACACATTCGCTCCCAGTTCGCTGCCAGGGCGCAGCGGAAGGCGGCCCGCAGGGCTCGCCGGCTCCCCGCGGCACGCCGCGTGGCCGGCTCCCTGTCCGGTCGACTTGCGACGGGAAGTTGAGTCCAGATAGCGGGTCGGCTGCGGTAATCGAGTACGAACTGTCGTCTCGACCGGCGATGATGGTGGATGTGCCACCAGATTCGCCCGCAGCCGGCCCGCTTATTGGTCGCTCCGAGGAGCTCAAGCAACTCGCCAACTTGGCCGGCATCGATGCAAACAACGGTGTCGGCTCTGTCGTCGTCGCCGGTGATGCCGGTGTCGGCAAGACCCGGCTGCTCTCCGAGCTACGCGATCAGGCGCGGGCAGCAGGCTGGCGCACGGTCCTCGGCCACTGCCTGGACTTCGGCGACAGCGCGCTGCCGTACCTGCCGTTCAGCGAAGCCTTCGGTCGGCTGGCCTCCGACTCGCCAGCCCTCGCCGACACCCTGGTCAAGGCAAGTCCCCCCGTCGCTCGCCTGATGCCGGGCCGGCGCATCCTCTCCGACGCCGAGCACGCCGCCGTCGAACGCGTCGAACGCGCCGATCTCTTCGACGCGATCCACCGCGCCCTCGATCACCTCGCCAACTCCGACCCGCTGCTCCTGGTAGTCGAGGACCTGCATTGGGCCGACGAGTCGACCCGCGAGATGATGAGCTTCCTGTTCACCCGGCCCTTCCACGGCCAGGTCTCGATCGTGGCGTCCTATCGCAGCGACGACCTCCATCGTCGTCACCCGCTTCGTGCGAACGTCGCCGAATGGTCCCGCCTGCCGGGAGTCACGCGCCTCGAGCTGGAGCCGCTCGAGGACGCCGACGTCCGGAGCCTGGTCCGGTCGCTGCACTCGGCGCCGATGCGCGAGCGCGACGTCCACACCATCGTCGAGCGCGCCGAAGGCAACGCCTTCTTCACCGAGGAGCTCGTCGCCGCCACCGAGGGCGGAGCGAGGTCGCTGCCGACCAACCTCGCCGATCTCCTTCTCGTCCGGCTCGACCAGCTCGACGCTGACACCCGTACCGTGGTCCGGGCTGCCGCCGTCGCCGGTCGCCGGGTGTCCCACGAACTCCTCGCCCGGGTCGTCGAGCTTGACGCCGGCGGCCTGGACGAGGCGCTGCGAGCAGCCGTGGAACGGAACGTGTTGGTCGCGGTGAGCGCCGACAGCTACGCGTTCCGCCACGCGCTGCTCGCGGAGGCGGTCTACGACGACCTGCTCCCCGGCGAGCGAGTACGCCTGCACGCTGCCTATGTGGCGGCGATGCGTACCCGCGAGGTTGGCGGCACCGCGGCCGAGCTGGCTCGCCATGCCCGGGCCGCCCACGATCTGACCACGGCCGCGATCGCCAGTGTGGACGCGGGCGACGAGGCCATGGACGTCGCGGGACCCGACGATGCCGCCCGCCACTACGAGCTGGCGCTGGAGCTTCTGTCCGAGGACACGACCGGCATCGCCGACGACAGGTGCATCGACCTGATCGACCTCGCCATCAAGGCCAGCGACGCGGCCGCGGCAGCCGGGCATCCGATCCGGGCCCTCGCTCTCGTCCAGGACCAGCTGCACGCCGTCCCCGACGAGATCCCGCCGCTGCACCGAGCCCGACTGCTTCTCGCCGTCGCCACCATGGCGGGCCTGAGCGACAACACCGTCAACTCCCTGGAGCTGACCACCGATGCCTTGAAGCTGGTGCCGTCCGAGCCGCCGTCGCCCCTGCGGGCACAGGTCCTCGACGTCCACGCCCGGGCCAACTTCCACCGCCAGCGCACCGAGGAATCGGCGCGGTTCGCCAACGAGGCGGTGCGGCTTGGCCGCGAGCTCGGACTGGCGGACGTGATCGCCAATGCCACCACCACGTTGGCCAAGATCGAGGAACGGACCGGTGATCCCGACTCCTCGCAGCGCGTCCTCGAGAAGAATATCGCCGAAGCCAGAGCCGCTGGTGAATACGTCGGCGAGATCCGAGGGCTTTACTTCCTCGGTGGTCTGCACTTCGAGCACGGCCACCTCGCGGAGGCCTTCGAGGTCTTCCAGACCGCAACCGCTCGTGCCGAGGACGTGGGTCGTCCCTGGGCGCCGTTCGGCGTGGACTCGCGAGTGCTGGCCGGCATCGTCGCCCACGTCAGGGGCGACTGGGACACGGTCAAGCGGATCGTCGACGTCACCGGCCAGTCGCCGCCGGGACTTGCCGAGGCCATGCTGGCGGCCGTCGGGATGCTCGTCTCGTCGGGCCGCGGCGAACAGCCCGCGCTCGAGATGCTGCCGCATCTCGAGACCTGGTGGAACCGCGAGGCCGTGATCGGGGTGCAGGCCGTCGGGGCCGCGATCGACCTCTACGGCGACACCGGCCGCCTCGACGAGGCGATCGCCGTGCACGACAAGGTCGTCGCCAGCGTCTCGGAGCTGTGGCAGGAGGACTTCCCGGCTCGCACCCGCATCGGTGCCACGCTGATCGGACAGCTCGCCACCGAGGCCGCCCGGAGCGGCCACGCCGACCATGCCGACCTCGCCCGTCGCGGTGACGCCCTCGTCGACGCCTCCGACCGGGCACTGGCCCGCACGTCGCGACTCGGCCGTCAGCGTGGCCCCGAGGGTGACGCCTGGGTGTCCCGGATTGCCGCTGAACACGCCCGACTGCGCTGGCTGACCGGCATCGACGCTCCGCCGGAGAACGACCTCGTCGCGGTCTGGGAGCGCGCCGTTGCCGACTTCGAGCGGTTCGGACACGTCTTCGAGGTCGCGCGCTCCCAGGCGCGGCTCGCCGCCGTGCTGCGCGCGGTGGGTCGGCCGGAGGATGCCCGGGCCGTCAGTGATCCGGCCCGCGAGACCGCCCGGCGCCTCGGCGCGACGCCGTTGCTGACCGAGCTGCGTACGCTCGGCCCGGCCCGATCCGGTCGACGCGCCGTCGCCGCCGATCGGGAGGAGGGGCTGACGCCGCGAGAGCAGGAGATCCTCGCCTTGGTGGCGCAGGGCCGAACCAACCGCGAGATTGCCAGCCAGCTCTTCATCAGCGCCAAGACCGTCAGCGTGCACATCTCGAACATCCTGTCCAAGCTCGGCGCGGGCGGCCGGACCGAGGCAGTGGCCCTGGCGCGCCGACGCGGGCTGCTCGACGACTGAGCCGTACGCGCGTCGGAAGCCGTCGCCGTCGCGTCAGGCCCTAACCGTACGATATCGGTCAGACGGTTAGCCCCATGCCATGGCTCGACGTCGTGGCCAGCGCTGCGCAGGCCACAATAGGGCTCATGCATTGGGAGATGGTCGACGACCTGGCGATGCCGAAGTGCGTCGGCGGGCATCCGGCCCTGGACTTCTGCAACACCTGGGCCGGGTGGGACGACCCGCCCGAGTCGCGTCGGGAGTGGCTGGAGAGCTACGACCACCTGGCGGTCTGGGCCTGGCATGCCGACCTGATCGGCGAGTCGGACGCTCGTCGGCTGCGACGGGCCGCTGCCCACTCGGCCAGCGCCCCGACGGGCCTGCTCACCGACGCCCGGCGGCTGCGTACGACCCTGCACACCGCTGTGCTTCGTCCCGACGACGCTCGCGCGCTGAGCGGCGTCACCGGCTTCATCCGCAAGGCCGCTTCCCAGGTGAGCGTCCGGCCGGGTGCTCCGCCGCGATGGGAGTTTTCGGCTTCGACCGGGCTCGATCTCCCGCTGCATGCGGTGGCCTGGTCCGCCGGCGATCTGCTGACCTCGCAGCGGCTGGCGACCGTCAAGGCCTGCCCTGGCGACGGCTGCGGCTGGCTGTTCCTCGACCACACCGGCCGGCGTCGGTGGTGCATCATGAGCGTGTGCGGCAACCGGGCGAAGGTCGCGGCCTACGCCAAGCGGCAACGGGCCGGCCGACCGACCTAGGTCGCAGCCGTGGGCTGGTGTCTGCGCGTTCGACTTGCTTAAGTGGAGGTACCAGGCCACCAGCGCGGGCGAGGTCATGATGACGGACAAGAAGTCGAAGCCGACATCGTCGGAAGACGACCTGCACCGGAAGTTTCGTGAGGCGTTGAAGCGCAAGAAGCGGTCGCCCCACGCGACGCCGGAGTCGGAGCCGGGACACCGCGAGGGGACCGGACCGGCGACCGCCGATGTGCAGCGCAAGGAGTTTCGGCGGAAGACCGGCTGAGCCGACTCAAGCCGGCTGGGAGGCCAGCTCCTTGGGCGACCCGCGGAGCCCGATCCAGCCGAACACGCCACCCAGCAAGAGCAGCACGGCGCAGACCATCATCGCGGACTGGTAGCCCTCGTTGAAGGTGACCGGGTCCTCGTAGTCGTCGCCGGTGAGGCCGACGGCGTACGGGAGGGCGGCCACGGCGAGCAGGCTGCCGGCCCGCGCCACCGCGTTGTTGACGCCGCTGGCGATGCCGGCCCAGCGGTCGGGCGCCGCGGCGAGGACGGTGGCGGTCAACGGGGCGACGAGGCAGGTGAGCCCGAACGCGAACAGGGTCATGCCCGGCAAGACGTCGATCCAATACGACGCGTCGGCGTCGACGGCGGTCAGCAAGACCGCGCCTAGGGCGCACAACAGCGGGCCCACGGTCATCTGGATACGTGGGCCGATGCGGGCGGCGAGTGCAGCCGATTTACCCGAAAGCAGCAGCATGACGATCGTGATCGGCAAGGTGGACAGGCCCGCGACGAGCGGGCTGTAGCCGGTGACCACTTGCAACTGCAGTACGAGCAGGAAGCTCAACGCGCCGAGCGCTCCGTAGACCACCAGGGTCAGCAGGTTGCTGGCGTTGAACACTCGGGACTGGAACAACGCCGGCGGCACCATCGGATGGGTTCGACGCATGCTCAGGACGAACGCGATCAGCGCGACGACTCCGATGCCGGCGGCGGTCGTGATCGTGGACGCGGGACGGGTGCCGGCCTCGATGAGGGCGTACGTGATGGCGCCGAGTCCGATCGCGCCGAGCGCAGCTCCCAGCAGGTCGAAGCGCTCGGCCGCCTGCGGGTCCCGGCTCTCGGGGACGTGCCGGATCGTGATCGCGACGATGGCGACCGCGATCGGGACGTTGATCCAGAAGACGTACTGCCAGCCGACCGACTGGACCAGTCCGCCGCCGACGAACGGTCCCAGCAAGGTGGAAACGCCCGCCATGCCCGACCAGAGGCCGATCGCCCGGGCCCGATCCTCCGGCCGGTAGGAGCCTTGCATCATCGCCAGGCTGCCCGGAGTGAGAAGGGCCGCGCCGATGCCCTGGATGGCTCTGCCCAGGATCAGCATCTCGGGGCTGGTGGCGAGGGCACACGCCGCGCTGGCGACCGCGAACCACACCACGCCGACCAGGAAGACCCGTCGCCGCCCGAGTCGGTCACCCAGGGAGCCGCCGACCAGGATCAGCGATGCCAGCGCGAGGAGGTAGGAGTTGAGCACCCATTGGAGATCCGCGATCGACGCGTTGAGGTCGTCGCCGATGTCACGGAGCGCGACGTTGACCACCGTGCCGTCGAGGAACGCCATGCCGGTGCCCATCACGGCGGCTGCCAGCAGCCAACGTCCGCGGGCCGAGTTGAGCTCGACCGGGTCGACGCATTCGGGATTCTGGCCGCACGGGCTGGTGGTGCGAGCGCGGTCTTCATGCGTCGCCGGGGTCGTCACGCTCTAAGTGAACCCCATGTCGGTGACGCCGTGTTCCCGTCTCGGAGACGAGAGTTGGTGTAAGAAGTCAGCCCGCAGCGAAGTTTGGTGCGATTTTGCGCCAACTTTTTCGAGGCGGGCGCGCTCTTTCGAGGCGGGCCTGGGAACGGCCTGGCGCCCGCGAGTACGCTCACCGACGACCTTCGCGACTTCGGGAGGTGGCATGACCGGAAGTGTCCTCGACGAGGTGCTGGCCGACCTGACGGCCGAGACCGCCGACCTCGACGTACGCGTCGCGGGGCTGACCGCCGTGCAATGGCAGTCCCCGACTCCTGCCGAGGGCTGGACGATCGCCCATCAGATCGCGCACCTGGCCTGGACCGACCAGGCCGCGCTGCTCGCCATGGAGCGGCCGGACGAGTTCGTTCGCCAGATCGCCGATCTGTGGAGCGCGCAGTCGAGTCCGGTCGACGCGGCCGCCGAGGAGGGTGCGCGGCAGTCGCCGGACGAGCTTCTCGAAGGCTGGCGATCCGGCCGCCGCGCCCTGCACACGGCGCTGGTCGCCTGGCCGGCCGGCCAGCGGATCAGCTGGTTCGGGCCGCCGATGAGCCCGGCGAGCATGGCGACCGCGCGGCTGATGGAGACCTGGGCGCACGGCCTCGACGTCGCGGAGGCGCTCGGCGACCGTCCCGAGCCGACCGATCGGGTCCGGCACGTGTGCCATCTCGGCGTCCGTACCCGCGATTTCTCGTACGCCCAGCGCGGGCTCGCGCCGCCGGACGAGCCGTTCCGGGTCGAGCTGACCGGACCGAGCGGCGAGCGCTGGGCCTGGGGACCGGTGGACGCGGTGCAGTGGGTGTCCGGTGACGCCTACGGATTCGCGCTGCTGGCGACCCGGCGACGGCATCGCGACGACGTCGACGTACGCGCCAAGGGTGCCGACGCCGAGCAGTGGCTCGACATTATCCAGACCTTCGCCGGTCCGCCCGGCGACGATCCGCAGCGGCGAGGGACCTGACGATGTTCGGGCCAGTGGATATGGTATGGGCGGCTTGCTCCCAGTGACCCGGGACCAACCGGATCGCCCCGGGTCTGCCGTGAAATGACTCTGAACTTTGTCGCGCAACATAGGCCCGGCCTGCCAAAGTCGTACTGGCGGCCACACCAGCCGCCCCAGCAGCCCGAGACCCGACTGCGAGAGATTGACGCCCATGACCGAGCAGCCGTCCGAGATCGTGCATCTGGACACCACTCCCGATGATGACGGCATCGCCATCGCCACGATCACGCTGGACAGCCAACACAACCGCAACGCCATCAGTCGGGCCTTACAGCGGCAGTTGATGGTGCATCTCGACGCGGCGGACCTCGACGATTCGGTCCGCGCCGTGGTGATCCGAGCCGACGGGCCGGTGTTCTGCTCTGGCGCCGACATGGTCGAAGCCGCGAGCGGAAGCATGGAGAAGGGTGCCCGCCGGCTGGTCGCCCTGCAGCGCAAGATCGTGGCGCTGGAGAAGCCCGTCGTCGCCCGCATCCACGGCCCGGTGCGGGCGGGCGGCCTCGGCATCGTCGCCGCCTGCGACGTCGCGATCAGCGCCGACACGGTCAGCTACGCCTTCACCGAGGTACGGCTGGGCCTGGCCCCGGCGGTGATCTCACTGAGCGTACTGCCGCGGCTGACCGATCGGGCCGCGTCGCGCTACTTCCTCACCGGCGACACGTTCGACGCCCACGAGGCCGAGCGGATCGGACTCGTGACCAAGGCGGTCCCGGCCGACGAGCTCGACGCGGCCGTCGACGCCGTCGTCGACTCGTGGCGACAGGGGAGCTCACAGGGGCTGCGCGAGACCAAGGCGCTGCTCAACCAGCCGCTGGTCCGCGCTATCGACGAGTACGGCGAGCATGTCGTGCGCCAGTCGGCTCGGCTGTTCGGGTCCGACGACGCGATCGAGGCGATGAGCGCCTTCCTCGACAAGCGCAAGCCGAACTGACCGGCCGAGTCGAACCACCGATTTCGGTAAACTAGGTCTTTCGTGCCTGCAGCCGCTCGTGAGGAGAACGGTGCCTGACAACGACGCCCGAACCGCTCCCAGCGACTCCGTCATCGCGGCGGAGATCGCCGGTGAGCAAGCGTTCGTGGACGTGGTCTACCGGCGTCTCGACGAGTCCGCCGAGCAGGCCAGGGCGCTGGCTGTCGAGGGCCACGGGCGCGGACGGCTCGGTCACGAGGGCGGGCTCGTCGAGCGTGACGCCATGGTCTACCAAGCCGCCAAACGGATCGCCACGCTCGACGCCGCGCACGAGGGGCTGGTCTTCGGGCGTCTCGACCTCCTCGAGGGCGA
>Ga0081455_10005641_pt1 | contig 13668 bp, 11 predicted proteins | sample TabmetS3T2R1_FD_70207 | JGI IMG/M metagenome (GOLD analysis project Ga0081455, IMG submission 70207) | Tabebuia heterophylla rhizosphere microbial communities from the University of Puerto Rico - S3T2R1 | ecosystem: Host-associated > Plants > Roots > Rhizosphere ... | reverse complement strand
GACCAGGTCCGGGCCGAGCATGTCGCACAGCGCGAAGAACTTCTCCGAGACCAGCGCCTTGATCGGCGCGGTGTAGAACGACCGGTCGCCGCGGGCCAGGGCGGTGACGTGCGCGCCCGCCGCAACCAGGCTCTTGCCCGAGCCGGTCGGCGTGGACAAGATCACGTTGTTGCCGGAGACGATCTCGATCAGCGCCTCTTCCTGGTGCGGGTACAGGACGAAGCCCTGATCCTCCGCCCACCCGGCGAACGAGGTGAAGACGGTGTCCGGGTCGGCGGTCGCGGGCAGCTGATCAAAGAGGGTCATGACGCCCCCCATGCTGCCAGGTTCCGGCGCATGCGCGCGCCGTCCGGGGCGTGGCGGCACAAACCAGGGCGTCCGGGGCGGACCGACTCCGGCGAGCGGCCCCGGACCGACGCCGGCCAGCAGGCCCGGCCCGGCTAGTACTCGCTTGCCCGGGCCAGTGAGCCCTGCACGTCGCGCCGGGTGACGGCCAGGTAGGCGACCAGGATGGCGATCGCGATGGTCAGGACCAGGGCGACCGCGGCGGCGGTCGAGGCGGTGATCGCCAGCGAGACCAGGCTGAAGCACCAGAACATCTGCCCGTGGTCGGCGGCCGACCCGACCCCGAACCAGCTCATCGACCACAGCACCGCGACCGCCGAGCCGGCCGCGTACGCCACCAGCGTCGCCAGATGGCCGAGACCACGCTTGTACGAGCGGCGGGTACGCGGGATCAGCCGGCCCAGGCCGATCGAGGCGATCGAGCCGCCCAGGGCCAGCGCCTGCACCAGGAAGCCCAGCGACACGCCCGTACGGTCGTCCGGCGGCAGCGGGACCACGTCGATGATCCGGGGCGCGGCGGTGAGGGCGGCGACGGTCGCCACCGGGACGGGCTGGCCGGCGGCGGACAGCTGCGCGACCTGGCTCGCGGCCCGCTGCTCCAGCACCTGCGTGTACGCCGTGCGCAGCGCGCTCGCGGCGGCGGGACCGGCCGCGCCCGCCACGTACAGCACCGGCTGCGGGCCGGTCAGGTCGGCGCCGCCGTAGATCGCGCGGCGCTGGACCGCCGCGACCAGCGCCTGCGCCGAGCCGTACGGGGTGACCGTGAACGAGCCGTCCTGCTCGATCACCGCGGTGGCCCGCGCCTGGTCGGCGGCGGCCGCGGTGAGCCCGACCGGCAGGTGCCGCGGGTGGGCCGCGTGCCCCATGCCGAGGTAGTACGCGGTGAGGGCCAGCTGGGCCGCCACCCCGACCAGGCACACCGCCAACGCGATCCGCCGGAACTGCCGCGCCGAGCCGATCCGGTCATCCTCCACGCCCGGCTAACGGCTCCATCCGCTCCCGGTTACGGCGTCGCGGGACGTCCGGAATGTCGGATGTTAGGCCGGCGAATAGTTGGGCACATAGTTGTTGGCGACGCCGGCCGCGCGTCGACTGCGGCGAAAGCCGCAGACCCCGCTCTGAAAGGCGATTTCCTCATGGTCGGGTTTATCATTGGCATGATCGTCATCGGCCTTATTGCTGGTGCGCTGGCGCGGCTTCTGGTGCCGGGCCGGCAGGACATCGGTGTTGTCGCGACGATTGTCGTCGGGATGATTGGCTCCTTTGTCGGCGGTTTCCTGGGGTACGCGCTGTTCCACAAGGACGCCTCGCAGGGTGCCCTCCAGCCCTCCGGCATCATCGGTTCGGTGATCGGCGCGATCCTCGTCCTGCTGGTCTACACCAGGATGAGCAGCCGCAGCCTCACCCGCCACTGACCCCCACCTGGTCGGCCGGCACCCCCACGGCGACCAGCCAAAACCCCGCCCGAACCCCGGTTCGGGCGGGGTTTTCGCCGCCGCCAGGTACGATCTCGCCGCCTGGGTACGGGGTTCGAGGAGGGGCGACATGGGTCTGATCGACAAGATCAAGGGCGAGTTGATCGACATCATCGAGTGGCTGGACGACAGCCGCGACACGATGGTGTGGCGATTCCCGCGGTACGAGAACGAGATCAAGATGGGCGCGAAGCTCATCGTACGGGAATCGCAGACGGCGGTTTTCGTGAACGAGGGCACGGTCGCCGACGTCTATTTACCCGGCACGTACACCCTCGAAACCCAGAACATGCCCATCCTGTCCACCTTGAAGGGCTGGAAGTACGGCTTCCACTCGCCGTTCAAGGCGGAGGTGTATTTCGTCACCACCCGGCTGTTCGCGGGTTTGAAATGGGGTACGCAGAATCCCATCATCCTGCGTGACCCCGAGTTCGGAATGGTGCGCATCCGGGCCTTCGGCGGGTACGCCGTGCGGGTGGCCGACGCCGGGCTGTTCCTGAAGGACCTGGTCGGTACCGACCAGCAGTTCCGGACCGAGGAGGTCCAGGACTTCCTCCGGCAGATGATCGTCGGGCGGTTCTCCACCGCCCTGGCCAGCGCCAACATCCCGATGCTGGACCTGGCCTCCAATCAGGACAGCATCGGCACGAAGCTGGCCAGCATCATGAGCGTGGAGTTCCGGCCGATGGGCCTGGAGTTCCCGCAGTTCGTGATCGAGAACCTGTCGCTGCCGGCCGAGGTCGAGCAGGCGCTGGACAAGCGCACCCAGATGGGCGTGCTCGGCAACCTGGACCAGTACACGAAGTTCCAGGCGGCCAACGCCATGGAGGCGGCGGCGAACAACCCGGGCGGCGCGGGCGAGGGCGTCGGGCTCGGCATGGGCATGGCGCTCGGCCAGCAGATGGCCCAGTCGCTCCAGCCCCAGGCCCAGCCGCAGGTCCAGCCGCAGGCCGCGGCGCCACCGCCGATGGCCGGACCGCCACCGCTGCCGACCGCGGCACCCTGGTTCATCGGGGTCGGCGGCCAGCAACTCGGCCCGTACGACCTGACCGCGCTGCCCGCCGAGGTGGCCGCGGGCCGGCTGACCCGGGCCACGCTGGTCTGGCGCAACGGCATGGCGGCCTGGACGCCGGCCGAGCAGGTGGCCGAGATGGCCGGCCTGTTCGCCAACACCCCGCCGCCCCTCCCCCCGCAGGCGTAGGGCGGGGGAGATGAGCGAGCAGACCACAGCAACCCAGCACTTCCCGTGCCCGGGCTGCGGCTCCCGCGTCGAGTACGCGCCCGGCACCGGGTCGATGCGCTGCCCGTACTGCGGGTACACCCAGCAGATCGAGGCACCGCGGCAGGCCATCGTCGAGCACTCCTACGACCAGTGGTACGCCGGCCCGCGCAAGCCGGTGGCCGCGGTGGGCCGGTACGTGTTCACCTGCCAGGGCTGTGCCGCGCGTACCGAGACCGACAAGGTGTCCGACCGCTGCCAGTTCTGCGGCGCGCCGGTGGTGGCCGACACCGCCGGCGGCGAGCTGATCGTGCCCGAGGTGGTGGTGCCCTTCCACCTGGGCCAGCCGCAGGTGCGCGACGCGTTCGGCAAGTGGGTGAAGTCCCGCTGGTTCGCCCCCACCAGCCTGAAGAAGGTGGGCGCGACCGAGCAACTGGCCGGTACGTACCTGCCGCACTGGACCTTCGACAGCGACACCACCACCGACTACACCGGCCAGCGCGGGACGTACTACTACGTGACCGAGACCTACACCGAGCAGGTCAACGGGCAGACCGTGACCAAGACCCGGCAGGTACGGCACACCCGCTGGTCGCCGGCCTCGGGCACCGTGGCGCGGGCCTTCGACGACCTGCTGGTGCCGGCCACGACCACGCTGCCGGACAAGCAGTTGCAGAAGCTGACGCCGTGGGCGCTGTCCAGCGGCGTCCCGTTCCAGCCGGCGTACCTGTCCGGCTACCAGACGCTGCGCTACGACGTGGAGCCGGACAGCGGCCTGGTCACCGCGAAGGCGATCATGCACCCGATCATCGAGAAGGACTGCCGCGCCGACATCGGCGGCGACGAGCAGCGGGTGGGCACGATGGACACCCGGTACGCCCAGACGATGTTCAAGCTGGTGCTGCTGCCGGTGTGGATCGCCGCGTACCTGCACGCCGGCAAGACCTGGCAGGTCATGATCAACGCCAACACCGGCGAGGTCATCGGCGAGCGGCCGTACAGCCCCGGCAAGATCGCCGCGGCCGTTCTGGCCCTGGTCGCGTTGATCACGCTGATCATCGTCATTTACGCGGTATCTCGCTGATTGCGGCCGGCCGCAATTCCTACTGATTGCGGTCGGCTGGCAGCGGATAGTGATTCAACCCATTCGGCGGCGCCGTTCGGCGTAATTCGGCTCGCCCGACTATGGCCGGACGGCTGCCCGATGAGCACGAATCGCGCTTCGGGTGGTCGGCACGGGAACAGTCCGCGGTTAAGGTCTGGTTGGGGGAATTGTTGTCCGGTTCGGCACGGCGGCCGTCCGGGGTCTGATCCGTGGTTCGTGGCGAGAGGCGCGCGCGTGCTGCAGGTACGGCTGCTCGGACCGGTCGACGTGCTGGTGGACGGCACGTCCAGACCGGTACGCGGGCTGCGCCGGACCGCCGTCCTGGCGATGCTCGCGGTGCACAGCGGCGACATCGTCAGCGTGGACCGGCTCATCGACGCGGTCTGGCCGGACCAGCCGCCGTCGACCGCGGCGAACACGGTGCAGAGCCACATCTCGCACCTGCGCCAGGTGCTGGGCACCCGCGCCGCGATCCTGGCCCGCCCGCCCGGCTACCTGCTCGACCTCGGCGCCGAGGCCACCGACGTACGCGTGGTGGAGCGGCTGGTGCAGACCTCCGGCCAGCACACCGACCCGGCCGCCCGGGCCGGCCAGCTGCGCGCCGCGCTCGGCATGTGGCGCGGCCAGCCGCTGGCCAACCTGGCGGAGCTGGCCGGGAAGCTGGCCTGGCTCGACGAGCAGGTGGACCGGGCGTACCGGCTGCGGCTGGAGGCGACCCGCGGCCTGGTCGACGCCCGGCTGGCGCTGGGCGAGCACGTCGCGCTCGTCCCGGAGCTGGAACGCCTCATCCGCGACCACCCATTCGACGAGCTGATCCACGGCCAGCTCATCCTCGCGCTGTACCGGTCCGGCCGGCAGGCCGAGGCGCTGAAGGCCTACCACCGGGTACGCCGCGCGCTCAGCGACGACCTGGGCATCGACCCGGGCCGCACGCTGCGCGAGCTGGAGACCGCGATCCTGCGGCAGGACCCGGAGCTGGACCTGGCGCCGTGGGTGCAGCCGGCGGTGGCGGCGCCGGCGGTGCTCGAACCGGTCGTGGACGCCGCGCAGCCCGTACCGCACCCGCCGACCGAGCGGCTGGAGCAGCCCGGCCTGCCGCCGCCCGCGCAACTGCCGGCCACCGTGCCCGGCTTCAGCGGGCGTACCGCCGAGCTCGCCGCGCTGGACACCGCGCGCGCCAGCGGACCCGACCCGGACCAGGCGGGCATCGTCATCGCCTCGATCTCCGGCAGCCCGGGCACCGGCAAGACCGCGCTGGCCGTGCACTGGGCGCACCGGGTCGCGGCGCACTTCCCGGACGGCCAGCTGTACGTGAACCTGCGCGGCTTCGACCCGGCCGGGCAGGTGATGGACTCCGGCGAGGCCGTGCACCGGTTCCTGGACGCGCTCGGCGTGCCCGCGGCGCGCGTGCCGGCCGACCTGGACGCCCGCGCCGCGCTGTACCGCAGCGCCCTGGCCGGCAAGCGGATGCTGATCCTGCTGGACAACGCCCGGGACGAGGAGCAGGTCCGCCCGCTGCTGCCCGGCGCGGCCGGCTGCCTGGTGCTGGTGACCAGCCGCAGCTGGCTGCCCGGCCTGGTCGCCGGCAACGGCGCGCGGTCGATCCCGCTGGACGTGCTCAGCCCGGTGCAGGCGCGGGAGATGCTGACCCGCCGGCTCGGCGCGGACCGGGTCGGGGCCGAACCGCGCGCGGTGGAGGAGATCATCCGGCGCTGCGCCCGGCTGCCGCTGGCGCTGGCCATCGTGGCCGCCCGCGCCGCGACGTACCCGCACCTGCCGCTGGACGGACTCGCGGCCAGCCTGCGCGATGCCGCCGACCGGCTGGACGTACTGGCCTCCGACGACCCGCACACCGACGTGCGCGCGGTGTTCTCCTGGTCCCTGCGGGCGCTCAGCCCGGCCGCGGTCCGGCTGTTCCGGCTGATCGGGCTGCACCCCGGCCCGGACCTGGCCGCGCCGACCATGGCCAGCCTGGCCGCGCTGCCGGTCGCCCGGGTACGCCCGCTGCTGGCCGAGCTCGGCGCGGCGAACCTGCTCACCGAGCACACCCCGGGCCGGTACACCTGCCACGACCTGCTCCGGGTGTATGCCGCCGACCTGATCAGCGCCGAGGACAGCGAGGCCGACCGGGAGGCCGCCTCCCGGCGGCTGCTGGACCACCTGCTGCACACCGCGCACGCCGCCGACCGGCTGCTGCGCCCGGGCCGGGACGCGATCGCGCTGCCCGAACCCGAGCCCGGGGTGAGCCCCGAGGCGCTGGTCGACCACCAGCAGGCGCTGGCCTGGTTCACCGCGGAACGGCCGGTGCTGCTGGCCGCGATCCGGCACGCCAGCCTGTCCGGGCGGGACACCTACACCTGGCAGCTGGTGTGGACGGTGTGGACGTTCCTGGACCGGACCGGGCACTGGCACGACCAGAGTGCTGCCGGGCAGGCGGCGCTGGCGGCCGGGATGCGGCTCGGGGACCCGTCCGCGCAGGGCCGGGCGCTGCGGGTGCTGGCCGGCGCCGACTCGCACCTGGGCCGCATCGACGAGTCGTACCGGGGGCTGTGGCGGGCGCTGGACCTGCACCGCGAGGCCGGCGACCGGTTGCTGGAGGCGCACACCCACCACACCCTCGGCTACCTGTTCGGCCGGCAGGGCCGCGATGCCGAGGCCGCCGACCAGAGCCGCCGGGCGCTCGCGCTGTACCGGTCGGTCGGCAACCGGCTGGGCGAGGCGGACGCGCTCAACTCGGTCGGCTGGTTCGACGCCATGCTCGGTGACTACGAGCGGGCGCTGAACAGCTGCCTGCGGGCGCTCGCCCTCCTGCAGGAGCTCGGCGACCAGCACGGCGAGGCGCTGACCTGGGACAGCGTCGGGTACATCCAGCACCACCTGGGCCAGTTCGGCGAGTCCGTGGGCAGCTACCGGCGCGCGCTCGACCTGTTCCGGGCGCTGGGGGACCGGCACCACGAGGCCACCGCCCTCACCGATCTCGGCGACACGCACGCCTCGGCCGGCAACCGCGAGGCCGCCCAGGACTGCTGGCGCTACGCCCTGCTCATCCTCACCGACCTGGACCACTCCGACGCCGAAACCGTCCGGGCCCGCCTCACCCCCTCCGCCGTCCTCTAGCGAGCTGAGCGAAGGGCGCCGTGCCGCGCTGGACTGAGGAGCGAGTGCCCGGAGGAGCGCAGCGACGGAGGGTGGGAGCGACGAGGAAGCGCGGCACGCAAGGCGCCCGAGCGAAGCGAGCAAAGCCAGCACAGCCGTCCTCTGAGCCGCCCGGTACTGCCCATTTGGGCTTGCTGAAGGGCAGGGTTCGCTAAGTGCGTTGTGTCCAGCCTGTCCGGGGCGCTGAACTGGTGCAATGGGGGTGCTGGGGGTGCATTCTGTCCGGCCTGTGCGCGCTGTTGCTTCGGTGGCGGTGCTGACGCTGCTGGGCGGACTACTGATATCCGGTGAGCAGGTGGTGGCCGCGGTGCCGGCATCGCCGCCCGGGCAGACGCGGCTGATCGAGACGAGCCCGGGGAACACGGTGAGCGGCGGGGCCGCGCTCACCGACGACGGCCGGACCGCTGCGTACCAGTCGCAGCCGGCGACGTTCGAGGGTAACCAGAATATTCAGATATTTACCCGGACACTGCCGGACGGCACCCCGCAGGTGGCCAACACCGAGATACCCGACGGCGCGGACGCGACCGCGCCCACCATTTCCGGGGACGGCAACCGGGTCGGCTACCAGGTCGATTTCCACAACCTCAACCGGGTGGGGCCGGTGCCGTTCTTCGTGAACCTCGGCGACCACCGGGTCTTCGTCGGCGACACCCCGGTCACCGGGCTGACCAGCGACCTCACCTACCAGCGCACCGCCGGCTGCGACGGCATCTTCTTCAACCGGACCGCCGACGGCTGCGGCGCGAAGCTGTCCGGCGACGGCAACACCCTTGTGTGGCCGGCCATCGAGTCGATCGCCTCGCCGTACATGATGCCCGGGCCGCTGACCGCCGCCGGAGGCGGGTTCAACCCGCAGGTAGACCAGAGTCACAATTACCTGCCGCTGTTCGACCTTGGCTTCTTCTCCAGTTCGGTGACGGTGCACATCCGCATCAACATTTTCGGCAGCCCGGTGAATTTCACCGGCATGCCCACCTCCACCAACAACACCAGATTCCAGGTCGTGCCGAATTCCACATCCGAAAACAATGACCCGGACTGCACGGGCCGGTTCGATCCGGGGAAGTTCTGCACTATCACGATCTTCTACCACCCGCCGGCCTGCGGTTCGCCGGTCACCGATTTCAGCACGCTGACCACGAACGCCGACACCCCGGCCGGGCAGACGGCTATGTCGCTGGCGGCCACCGGCTGCGTGACGATCATCAAGTTCGCCCCCGGCGCGGCGCCGGCGATCCCCGCCGTGGCACCGCTGCCGCCCTGCAGCACCCAGCAGAACCCGGGCACCCCGGTGCCCTCGACCTTCGAGGACCATCCGGAGGCCCCGGTCGGCGTGTACGGCGAGCAGCCCGTGCACAGCCTGTCGTACCGGTCCTGGACCATCACCAACAACGCCGAGGAGTCCGCGGCCACCCTCGACTACACCAGCCAGAGCTGCGCGCTGGCGCTGGACGAGTCGGTCCCGGACGCGGCCGGCGGCAACCCGACCTGCAAGCAGGGCATGTCGCTGAACGCCGGCCGGTCCTGCACGGCGTACATCCGGTTCGAGCCGCAGGAGGTCGCGCCGTACGCCGCCGGCATCACGCTGTCCTCCAACGGCCAGACGCGGTTCGTCCGGTTCTCCGGCAGCGGCGGCCAGCAGGTCGTGCTCGGCAAGCGCGCCGGGGCGGCCGGGGACTTCGCCGGGGCGCCGTTCGTGGTCAGCGCGGGCGAGGGCGGCACCGGCGCGGTCAACGGGACCGACCCGGCCATTTCCGCCGACGGCAACCTGGTCGCGTTCACCTCGACCTGCCTGCCGGACGGCCAGACGTTGCCGGCCACCAACCTGGCCTGCCCGGCCGGCGCGCACCGCCGGGTCTACCTGCGCGACACCAGCACGCTCACCACCCGCGTCGCCTCGATCCTGCCGGACGGCCAGCAGGCGCCGATCGCGTTCGCGCCGAGCATCTCCGGCGACGGCGGCCGGGTCGCCTTCGCCACCCTCCGGGAGATCCTCAGCCCGACCGCCGGGCCGCGGTTCGCCACCGACCAGGTCTTCGTCCGCGACCTGCCCTCCGCGCGTACGGTCCTGGCCTCCACCCGCGGTGGCACGGCGGCCGCGGCGACCCCGGGCAGCACCAACCCGGCGCTGTCCCGCGACGGCAGCACGGTGGGGTACGAGTCGAGCGCGCCGGACCTGGTCGACCCGGCCTTCGAGCCGGGCGGCACGCGGGTGTACGTCCGCGACCTCGGCCCCGACTTCGGCGGCCCCGGCGGGCCCGGCAACGAGGTGGTCTCGGTCGGCGTCGTCGAGGGCAACGCGGTCGACGGCCCGGACAGCGCCAACGCCGCGCTGAGCGCCGACGGCGGCATCATCGCCTTCGATTCGGCCGACCAACTCACCGACTCGCCGGTCTTCAACAACGAGGGCGGCAGCGCCGCGTACGCCCGGGAGAGGTTCGGCAACGCCGAGGCGAACCCGACCTCGCTGACCTTCCCGACCACCCAGGTCGGGTCGGAGAGCCCGCCGCAGACGGTCACGATCAGCAACGGCGGTCCCGGCCCGATCCGGATCGACCCCGGCGTGCTCGGCCCGTACACGATCGCCGTCTCGCCCTGCCCGGTGCTGCACCGCGGCGAGAGCTGCACGGTGTCGGTGACCGCGAAACCGACCGAGCCCGGCCCGCAGAAGGGCACCGTGGTGGTGCCGAGCAGCAGCGGCTTCGGGCAGCGGCAGACGCTCGAGGTGCCGCTCACCGGCCGGGCGATCTCGCCGCTGATCACGGTGCAGCCGCCGCGCACCACCTTCCCGGTGAGCCTGGTCGGCAGCGTGTCCAAGCCGATCAGGATCACGGTCACCAACGTGAGCCCGATCCCGCTGGGCATCACCGCGGCGTACCAGCCGGTCACCAAGAACTTCACGGTGACGCAGTCGACCTGCACCGGCACGCTGGCGCCCGGCGCGAAGTGCACCATCACCGTCACGTACACGCCGAAGACGGTCGGGAAGCACACCGGCACCCTGTCGCTGCGGGTGACCAACACGCTGCACGAGGTCGACTTCACCCAGGCCGTACCGGCGGCCGGCTCGACCCGTACACCCAAGGTGACCATCACCCCGGCCGTGGTACAGGTCGGGCAGGTGGCCGAGGTGGTCGGCACGGACTTCCCGCCCAGCCAGCAGGTGACCGTGACCTGGCAGAACGGGCTCGGCGAGTCGGTGCTGAACACCGACGCGGCCGGGAAGTTCACCACCCAGCTGATCACGCTGCGTGGTGACATCCTGGGCAGCCGGAACCCGGCGGCCACGGTCACCGGCCTCCCGGTGGTGAAGGGCCCGGTCGTGCTGGTCGTGCCCGGCTCGCTCCAGCCGCCGGACTTCGGAACGAGGAACTAACCACGCGGCGGTCCGGGTTGGGGATGGTTATGAGCGACAGAGAACGCAAACTCCCCGGCCCGGACCACCCCATCACCGTCGAACCGGCCACGTCCCGCGTCGTCGTCACCGTGGGTGACAAGACCCTCGTGGACACCCGGTCCGCGCTCACCCTCCGCGAGTCGACCTACCCCGGCGTCTACTACGTCCCGCGCGAGGACACCGACTTCGGCCAGCTCGAGCGCACCGAGCACCAGACCTACTGCCCGTACAAGGGCGACGCCTCCTACTACAGCCTGACCGCGCTCGGCGACAAGGGCGTCAACGCCGTCTGGACCTACGAGACGCCGTACGACGCGGTAACCCCGATCAAGGAGCACCTGGCCTTCTACCCCGACCGCGTCACCATTCAGGAGCTGCCGCTGTAGCGGGTGTGTGACTCGACCTCGTGGAAGATGTCGTTCGCGATCGGGTGGCGGAGTTCTTCGGCGAGGTGGCCGAGCAGGCCGGCGCAGCGGGCCAGCAGGACCACGCCGCGCAGCAGCGGCAGCGGGATGCCCAGGTCGGCCAGGGCGGCGCCGCAGGCGCCGGCCCCGTTGAGGGGCAGGTGCTTGCCGAGTACGTCCGGCGCCACCCGGCCGACCGCCTCGAACAGCGCCAGGTGCGGGCCGTACTGGCCCTCCTCGCGGGCGATCGCGATGAGTACGGGCGTACGCGGGTCGCCGTTCTTGTGCAGGTGGTGGCCGAGGCCGGGGACGAACCGGCCGGCCTCGCGCTGCCGCCCGACCGCCTCGCGCGCCAACTCGTCCCAGCCCTCGTCCGTGGTCGGCAGGGTGTCCGGCAGGGCCGCGGCGAGGAAGCGGCCGGTGTCCTCGCTGACGCCGAGGAATCGTGACCCGCCGCCGAGCAGGCCGGCCGCGAGCGCGCCCTGGAGCGCCTCGGGGGCGGACAGGTAGGTGAGGCGGGCGGCGATCGCGGTGGGGGTGAAGCCGTGGTCGGCCAGCGCGACCAGGACCGCCTCGAAGACCCGGGACTGCTGCGGGGTGGGCGGCCGCAGCGTGATGAGCTGGTACGCCAGGTGCCCGAAGCTCACCCTGCCCATCAGCTCGCCGGCCAGGTCGCTGCCCATCAGCGAGATGGTGTCCACAGTGGACACCCCGAGCGCGGTCGGGTAGTCAGTCATTGGCCAGCCACTCCCGGATCTCCTCGCTGTGCTCGCCGAGCTTCGGCGGGGCGTAGTCGTAGCGCGGCGGGGTCTCGGACAGCGTGATCGGGTGCCGTACGGTCGGCATGCCGCCGGCCACCGCGACCGGGGCCAGGCCCAGCGATTCGGCCAGCTCCACCCCGGCGCGGACGTCGTTGATCGGCCCGCACGGGATGCCCACCGCGCTGAGGATGCCGAACCACTCCTGCGCGCTCTTCGTCGCCAGCCGCTCCAGCAGGATCGGCCGCAGCTCCTCGCGCCGGTCGTTGCGGTCCACCACGGTGGCGAACCGCGGCTCGTCGGCCACCTCGGGGATGCCCAGCGCCTCGACCAGGCGGCGGAACTGCGCGTTGTTGCCGGCGATCACGATCAGCTCACCGTCGCCGGTCGGCAACGGCATGGATGCGCCGACGGTGCTGACCGATGCGGTGGCGGCGATCGCCGCGCCCGCCTACGTCCTCGACCAGGCGTGGAACGCCCGCGCGTGGAACGCCCAGGCCGCGCGCCTGTTCGTCGGCTGGCTGGACGGACAGAACGACCGTAACCTGCTGCGCTACGTCTTCCTCAGCCCTCTGGCGCGCAAGGTGCTGCCGGACTGGGAGAAGCGCGCCCGCCGGGTGCTGGCAGAATTCCGCGCCGATTCCGGGCGTTATCTCGACGATGCGCAGCTCAAGACGCTGGTCGAGGGGATCAGCCAGCAGAGTCCGTTCTTTGCCCGGTGCTGGCAGGAGCACGAGGTCGAGGAGCGCGCCGGCGGCGAGCGCAGCTTCGACCATCCGCGCAAGGGGCGGCTGCGCTACGAGCAAGTCGCCTTCACGCTGGCGAGCCGCGCTGACCTCAAGCTGGTGATCCTGACGCCGCGCTCGGCCAGGAGGCGGTGACCGCCGGCGCGGTCTCGACGCGTCCGCGTCCGCCCTCTAGATTTTCACGATGCGCCCCGACCTGACTCATGCTCTCGACACGGCTTGGCAGGCGCTCGGCCGACCGGGTGTGTGGTGGACTGGCGGCGAACGCCTGCAGATCCTGTCGGAGACCCGCGCTGCGCGGCTATGCGGGTTGTGTCGCCGGCGCAAGACAGCTTTGTCGCCGCACAGCGTGGCCGGCCGTCACGATGCGGCAACGGGTCTGCGCTCCGACGCCATCGAGGCCATCCATCGTATCGTCAGCGATCCAGGCCGCCTGTCCGAAAACTGGTACCGACGCACCACGCAGTCGGGCCTGAGCGACGAGGCCTATGTCGAGCTGCTGGCGGTCGTCGCCATCACCACGGCGGTCGACACATTCGATCGCGCGTGCGGCGCGCCGTTGCGCGCGGCGCCTGCAATAGTCCCGGGCGAGCCGACGCGGCGCCGGCCGGCTGGAGCCAAGCGCGGCCTGGGCTGGATGGCAATGCTGGCGCCGGAAGACGTCACGGCGGACGATCCGCCACTCTACAGCGCGGCGGGTCGGATCGGCGGCAACGTTCATCGCGCGCTCAGCCTGGTGCCCGAGGCGATGATGCAGTTCTGGGACATGTTCGAGGCGATGTACCTGCCGCAGGACGCCATGCGCGATTTCGGTCGAGAGTATCGCGCGATCGGCCATGCCCAGATCGAGATGCTGGCGGCGCGGGTCGCCGTGCGCAACCAGTGTGTCTATTGAACCGCCAGCCATCTGCACCTGCTCCGGGGGAGCGGCAGGCACAGCGGCACGGACTATCGCTTCGACGGCATCGTCGACGGCAGCGGCGGCAGCGGCGTGCCGCACGAAGCCGAGCTGATCGCCTTCGCCGATGCCGCCATCGACCCGGGCGCCTCGACCGAGCGT
>Ga0081455_10005640_pt1 | contig 13671 bp, 13 predicted proteins | sample TabmetS3T2R1_FD_70207 | JGI IMG/M metagenome (GOLD analysis project Ga0081455, IMG submission 70207) | Tabebuia heterophylla rhizosphere microbial communities from the University of Puerto Rico - S3T2R1 | ecosystem: Host-associated > Plants > Roots > Rhizosphere ... | reverse complement strand
AGGAGCACTTGGGCGTGGCCGTGCGGCGCATCGTCGAAGCCGAACACCGGCAGCATTTTCTCGACCTTGATGCCTGATGTGTCGAGCGGAACCAGGATCTGCGACTGCTGCTGGTGCTTGGCGGCCTTCGGATCGGTCTTGCCCATCAGGATCGCGATCTTGCAGCGGGGATCGCCGACGCCGGACGACCACCATTTGCGGCCGTTGATGACGTAATGGTCGCCGTCGCTTTCGATGCGCGTTTCGATGTTGGTCGCGTCCGAGGATGCAACCGCCGGCTCCGTCATCAGGAAGGCGGAGCGGATTTCACCGTCCATCAGCGGGCGCAGCCATTTGCGCTTCTGCTCCTTGGTACCGTAGCGCATGAACACTTCCATGTTGCCGGTATCGGGTGCGGAGCAATTGAATACTTCCGAAGCCCAGCCGATGTGGCCCATCTCTTCGGCGAGCAGCGCGTATTCCAGGTTGGTCAATCCCGCGCCGCGGAATTCGTCGTCCTCATGCGCGTTCGGCGGCATGAACATGTTCCAGAGACCTTCGGCGCGCGCCTTCTTCTTCAGATCTTCGAGGATCGGGATCACCTTCCAGCGCGGCCCCTCCTCGTCCTGCTGCCTGTAAATCGGCACCGCCGGGCGGACATGCGCGTCCATGAACGCGCGAACGCGATTCAGCCATTCCTTTTGCTTTTCGGACATATCGAAGTTCATGGGACGCTCCTCGCCTTTAGCTTCTGAAACCGTTGCGCCGCACTGTCTGCCCGCTACCCATGGCCCGCAAGCCATTTTGCGAATCTGACAGCCCGGCTGACCGGAGATGCGACACGTTCGCAGGCGGTTGACATTTCCGGCCCTTCAAACGATAGTTTCATACAAGTGTTTGAATTGCAACTCTGCAAACGGGGGCCTGATATGTCGAGCGATCGGACCCGGTCTGCCATCCTTGCGGCCGCGGAAAAGCTGTATGCCGATCGCGGCTTCGGCGACGTCACGCTGCGCGACATCGTCGCGGAGGCGAACGTCAATCTCGCCGCGGTGAATTATCATTTCGGCTCCAAGGACGAATTGATCGCCGAGCTGTTCGTCACCCGCAGCCTCGCCACCAACCGCGAGCGGCTCAACGAATTGAAGCTTGCCGAGGAAAAGGGCGGCGGCCGCGCCCCGATCGAGGCCATCTTGCATGCGCTGGTCGGCCCTACCCTGCGCGGCTGCCTCGGTCCCGACCGCGAAGGCTCGACGGCAGCGCGCTTCATGATCCGCGCCTCGATTGAATCGGTGCCGCCGATCCGCCGCATCAAGAACCGCGAGGTCGATCATCTGCGGAAATTCATCGCCGCGATGCGCCGCGCGATGCCCGGCCGCGACGACGCCGACCTCTATTGGGGCCTCCACTTCGCGCTCGCGATGTCGCATCACACGATCCGGGAAAAGGAGCGGCTGGCCAGATTGTCCGAGGGGCAATGCGACCTCAACGATGTGGATGCCATCGTCGACCGCGTGGTGTCGGTCTCAGTGATGGCGCTGACGGGTGGCGAAGCGCCGGCGAGGAAGGCGCCCAGCAAAGTGGCGGCGCCACATGGAAGGCTGACCCGGCAAGACCTCTGAGCGGACGTGCGAATAGCCGTAGGGTGGGCAAAGCGAAGCGTGCCCACCATTCACGACAATTATCGCGGATAGATGGTGGGCACGGCGCTGGCGCGCCTTTGCCCACCCTGCGATCAACGACTTGCTACACGCGTCTGAATGCAATCGCGCGGGCCAGCGATCGGGCGCGTGTGCGCACCGCGCCGCCGTCATTGCCGCTGTGAACGATCCATTGGCCGTCGGGCGTCTGCCCGGTGATGATTCCGACGTGATGCCGCCAAACCACCACGACGCCAATGCCGGGGCCGCCGGCGTTCATGCCCTCGTTCGCCCAGGAACGCGCCAGCGCAAGGCGTCGATCCGATTTGCCGAGATATTTACTGAGATAGCTGCCGCACCAGGCCCGATGGCCGTAATGACGATGGTGAGGGCGCGCATTTGCCTGGGCGGAAAACACGAGCAGGATAACAGAGGCCGCTGCGAGAGGCTTTAGCATCGATTACTCCGCGAACGCTGGGGGTTGGAGGGAGGGTACAAACCCGCCGCCAACCACGCTCCGCCTCTATCGTTCCCGCATGACTGCTATTCTTTCCCAAATGTGAACGCCCGAAGCCGGCGAAGGAAGCACCTCGCGCCCGCGCCTGTGGGCAGGAGCGCATGTCGGTCATGTGCATCACGGATGTCGTGTGTTCGCATCAACGACTGCGGCTCGCGTGAACCGTCTTCGCAACCGTCAAGGCATCCTTGAAACCAGTTCATCTCTGCCGAATTAGCCTCCCGATGAGGTGAGAGGCCGCACATGGCGGGAATTCGCGACGCTGCGCATCTATGCATCGACATGCAGAACATATTCGCCAAGGGCGGCGTGTGGGAAACGCCGTGGATGGAGCGGGTGTTGCCGGTCATCTCGGAAATCTGCGCGCGCTACCGGGAGCGTACGGTGTTCTCGCGCTTCATCACGCCGGAGCGACCGGAAAACCGGCGCGGCCAGTGGCAGGCCTATTTCACGCGATGGCAGCGCGCGACGCGCGGCAATCTCGCACCCGGCGCGCTCGACATCGTGCCCGAGCTGGCGCGCTATTCGCCACCAGCACTTGTTGTCGACAAGCCCGCTTATTCGGCCTTCTTCGGCTCCCGGCTCGGTCATCTCCTGGTCGAGCGGCACGTCGACACCGTGGTGGTGTCGGGTGCGGAGACCGATGTCTGCGTGCTCTCGACCGTGCTCGGCGCGGTCGATCTCGGCTTCCGCGTCATCATCGTGCAGGACGCGCTGTGCAGCTCGTCTGACGCCGGCCACGATGCGCTGATGACCATGTACCGGATGCGCTTCAACGAGCAGATCGATCTGGTCAGCGCCGCGGAGCTGTTCGACATGTGGCGTCCGGACTAACAGTCCGCCTCCGCTCTGGAACCAGCGCTCCGGCTGCAACGTTGAGCCGTCAGCAACGATCGCGAAAGGATCGAACCATGGCGGCGCCGGACGTACGCAAGGGAATGCCGCCCGTCAAATTGCCGCGTGAGGAATTCGAGACGCGCTATCGCCGCCGCTTCGTCGATCCAGTCTTCCAGCCGCTGCAGCGCGAGCTCGACGCCATCGTCGCGGCCGCCTGGGACGCTTACAGCCATTCGCGCAAAGCGCCGCGGACGCGCAAGGCCGGCGCGGGCTTTGCCGATCCCGAGTACGAAATCTCGGTGGACTGGCTCGCGGCGCGCGAGGCCATTCTCGCGGCGCAGCGGCGCCACGACGATGCAGCCGCGCAGCCGCGCATCCTGATCATCAACGGCTCGGCGCGAAGCGAGCATACCTGTCCCGGCGAGATGTCGAAGACGTGGCGGCTGGTCAAGCTCGCCGAGCCGCTGCTGGCCGGGATGGGATTTGCGGTCGACATTCTCGATCTGTCGCGGCTGGCTTCGGAGTACGGCCGGCAGATCCACCCCTGCAAATCCTGCGTCGCCACCGCGATGCCGCTCTGTCACTGGCCCTGCAGTTGCTATCCGAACTACGCGCTCGGCCAGACCGACGACTGGATGAACGAGATCTATCCGCTGTGGGTGGCTGCGCACGGCATCCTGATCGTGACGCCGGTGAACTGGTATCACGCGCCGACGCCGCTGAAGGCGATGATGGACCGTCTCGTCTGCGCCGACGGCGGCAACCCCGATCCGACGTCGACCCACGGCAAGCATGCCGACCAGGCCAAGGCGTTAGAGCTGAAGGGTTGGCCCTACCCGCGGCATCTGGCGGGACGGCATTTCGGGCTCGTCGTGCACGGCGACAGCGCCGGCGCCGAGATGCTGCGCCGCTCGCTGTCGGACTGGCTGACCGACATGTCGCTGATCTCGGCGGGGCGCACCGCCGAAGCCGAGGGCTATATCGGCTACATGGAGCCCTACGCGACCTCGCACCAGGCGCTGGACGAGGACCGCGATTTCCAGGCCGAGGTGTGCAACGCCGCGCGTGCGCTCGGAAATGCGGTGAAGCTGGCGCGCGCGGGGAAATTCGAGAATCCCGGAAAGGGACTCGTCGATCCCAATCCGAAGTAGCTTCGCAGGATGGGTAGAGCGACTTGTCCGCCGTAGCTCAAAGAGCGAAGGCGGAAGCGAAACCCATGGCCTCTCCGCGCGGGGAATGATGGGTTTCGCCGCGCTCTACCCATCCTACGCTAAGCGCTGCCGTCTACCCCACAGATGGGACATCGACCGTCTGCGGCCGCGCCGAGCTGGCGGGCAAACTCTCTCCTGAGAGCATCTGCCGGCCAATTTGTGCCATCGCTCCTGACGATTTTCCTGGCGCGTTCGAAAGCATGGCTCTCGGCGGCGTCATCGCCGATACGGATGATCACATCCCAGTGGAACGGGCATGCCGCTGTGGCGCGGGTGGTCTCCAGCGCATAGCGCACGACTTCAGCGAGATCGTCGGCATTCACGGACATGAGCGCCTCCTGCCTGCGCGAGCCGGCAGGTAGCAAGTAGCCCGCATGAGCAAAGCGAAATGCGGGAGCTAGCTCACCCGCTACGGCTCACTTCCCGTAGCTATAAAACCCCTGCCCGGTCTTGCGGCCGAGATGGCCGGCGGCGACCATTTCCTTCAAGAGCGGCGCGGGGCGGTATTTCGGGTCGTTGAAGCCTTCGTAAAACACCTCCATCACCGACAGCATGGTGTCGAGGCCGATCATGTCGGCGAGCGCGAGCGGACCGATCGGATGGTTGCAGCCAAGCTTCATGCCGGCGTCGAGGTCTTCCGCGGTCGCAATACCCTCCTGAAGCGCAAAGATCGCCTCATTGATCATCGGGCACAGGATGCGGTTGACGGCAAAGCCCGGACTGTTCTTCGCCGTGATCGCCACCTTGCCGACCCGTTTTGCAAAGGCTTCCGCCTTGGCATGCGTGTCGTCAGAGGTCTGCAGGCCGCGGATCAATTCCAAGAGCGCCATGAGCGGCACCGGGTTGAAGAAGTGCATGCCGATGAAGCGGTCCGGCCGGTCTGTCGCCGCCGCGAGTTTTGTAATCGAGATCGAGGAGGTGTTGGTGGCGAGCAGCGCCTGCGGCCGGATCTTCGTGCAAAGATCCTTCAGGATCTTGACCTTCAGCTCTTCATTCTCGGTCGCCGCCTCGATCACGAGATCGCAGGTGGAGAACTTCGTATTGTCCGTGGTCGTCGTGATCCGCGCCAACGCCGCCTGGCGGTCCGCATCAGTCATCTTCTGCTTGTTGACGAGGCGCTCCAGGCTGCTCGACACGACCGACATGCCGCGCGTGAGCGCGGCGTCGGAGATGTCGGTCATGACGACGGGGAGACCGGCGGCGGCGCACACCTGCGCGATGCCGTTACCCATGGTGCCCGCGCCTACAATACCGATTTGTTCGATCATGATGGGTAACTCCGTTATTTTTGGATGCTGACTGATAGCAGAGGGCCAAGCCAATCGGTAGCCGCCAGCCCGTAGGATGGGTGGAGCGAAGCGATACCCATCATTTGCGTTGCGCGACAATTGATGGGTTTCGCTTCGCTCTACCCCATCCTACGAAGATACCTACTCCGCCGCCTGCCTCACATACCGTGCCGTCGGCGTGCGCATGGTCACCAGTTCTTCCGCCGCTGTCGGATGCAGCGCGATCGTCGCGTCGAAATCGGCTTTGGTCGCCTTCATCTTCACCGCGATTGCAACCGCCTGCACGATCTCGGCGGCGGTGTCGCCGACGATGTGACAGCCGAGCACGCGGTCGGTGGTGCCATCCACCACGAGCTTCATCAGCACGCGGGTGTCGCGGCCGGACATCGTCGCCTTGATCGGGCGGAAATCGGCCTTGTAGATGTCGACATGGCTGACCTGCGCACGCGCCTGCGCTTCGGTGAGGCCGACGGTGCCGACTTCGGGCTGCGAGAATACCGCCGTCGGAATGGTGGCGTGATCGACCGCTACCGGGCGCTTACCAAACACGGTGTCGGCAAAGGCGTGGCCCTCGCGGATCGCGACCGGCGTCAGGTTGAGGCGATGGGTGACGTCGCCGATCGCATAGATGTTGTCGACCGAGGTCTTCGACCATTCATCGACGGCGATGCCGCCATTGGCCGGATTGATGGCAACGCCGGCCTTCTCCAGCCCGAGATTGGCGACGTTCGGGTGGCGGCCGATCGCGAACATCACCTGGTCGGAGGCGATGCTCGAACCGCTCGACAGATGCGTGGTGAATTCCTTGCCGTGCTTGTCCACCTTGTCGATGGTGCAGCCGGTGATGATGGTGATGCCCTGCTTCTCCATCTCGGCGCGGACATGCTTGCGAACGTCCTCGTCAAAACCGCGCAAGATGTTGTCGCCGCGATAGACCACGGTCACGTCGGAGCCGAAGCCCGCAAAGATGCCGGCGAATTCCAGCGCGATGTAGCCGCCGCCCTGGATCACGATGCGCTTCGGCAGTTCGGTGAGGTGAAACGCCTCGTTGGAGGAAATCACGTGCTCGATGCCGGGGATCTCGCGGCCGTGATTCGGCGCGCCGCCGGTTGCGATCAGGATGTATTTCGCGGTGACCGTTTCGCCGGTCATCAGGCGAAGCGTATGGGCATCTTCCAGCACCGCGCGGGTTTTCGCGATGCGGGCGCCACTTTTCTCGACATTGGCGGCGTAGATGCCTTCGAGGCGGGCGATCTCCTTGTCCTTGTTGGCGACCAGCGTCGACCAGTCGAAGGAGAATTCGGGGATGGTCCAGCCGAAACCGGCGGCGTCCTCGATTTCGTGGCGGACGTGCGAGCCGAGCACGAACAGCTTTTTCGGCACGCAGCCGCGGATCACGCAGGTGCCGCCCATCCGGTATTCTTCGGCGACCATGACTTTTGCGCCATGGCCGGCAGCGATGCGGGCGGCGCGCACGCCGCCCGAACCGCCACCGATGACAAACAGATCGACGTCGAACTCAGCCATCTCAACTCCGCCCGAAGTCGCCTCTGGTTTGGATCAGATATCCTTGAATCAGATATCCTTGCCGCGCTTCTTCATCTCGGCGCGGAACTGGCCGTTGATCGTTTCGGCAAATTGCTGCGCCCACTGATTCATGTAGGACATGCTGAACTGGATCGCACGAGGCTCGCTCGAGAGCAGCTTCTGGCCGAGCGGCGACTTGTAGAAGGTGACGAGATCCTTCAGCTCCTGCTCGGTGAACTCATTGGCGTAGACCTGCGCCATGCCGTCGCCGATTTCCTTTTCGCGGCCGGCGAGATTCTTGGCGACGATCTCGGCGACCTCGTTGAGATCCTTCTGGTAGTTCAGATTGCTCTGCAACAGCACGTTCTTGGTCTGCTGGACGAGGTTGGGAACGGCGTTGGCATACATCGCGCTCGCGTTCTTCATCGCCAGGATTTCCTTGGCGGCGGCGATCGCACCCGGCGAGCCGGGCTTGAGTTGCGTGGTCGCAGGCGCCGCAGGGGCGTTCTTCTGCTGCGCATCGGCCGGAACGGCGGTCAGGGCCAGCCCCACTGCAAGGCCGGTCGCCGACAAAATCCGTGAAAGGCTCTTCATTCCTATTCTCCTCGATTACCGGCGTTACCGCCGCTCAACTACGCGAATTCCCTGGGCACCTGCCAGGACGGCGATGCTGGCCAGGCCAATGAACAACCCATGTTCGACGACACCCGGGATCAGGCTCAACAGGCCCGCCAGACGCGGCGCATCCGCAATGCGCCCGAGATGGGCATCGACAATCCAGTGGCCGCCATCGGTGACAAAAACGTGGCCGTCCTTGCCCTTGCGGAGCCCCATTTGCCCGGAAACGCCGCTTTGGGCAAATGCGTCCGCCATGGCCCGCTGGGTTGCGGCCAGCCCGAACGGGATCACCTCGACAGGTAGAGGGAAACGGCCGAGGACATCGACCCATTTGGTATCGTCGGCAATCACGATCATGCGATCCGAGGCCGCCGCCACGATCTTCTCCCGCAGCAGCGCGCCGCCGCCCCCCTTGATCAGGTTGAGCGCGCCATCGATCTCGTCGGCGCCGTCGATGGTGAGATCGAGCCGGTCGACTTCATCGAGCGTCGTCAGGGGAATCTTGCAGGCTTCGGCCTGGGCGCGGGTCGCTTCCGAGGTCGGCACGCCGACCACGCGCAACCCACCGGCCACGCGCTGACCGAGCAGGTCGACAAAATGCTTGGCGGTCGAGCCGGTGCCGAGCCCGAGCTTCATGCCGTCCTGCACATGCTCCAGCGCCTGCGCCGCCGCCTGCCGTTTCAATCCATCCATATCCACGCTGACGATGCTCCCAGGAATCCGCCGATCCGCGGGCGCATGTCTAGCGTCGTTTTACCGGCAGGAACAGCGCCCAAAAGCCTCGCGGAAGAAGGATTATGGGGGTGAAACCCGATCCATTGCGGCCAAAATGGCGGCAAAACGCGGCTCAACCTCGGCCCGCATACCGGGATGGGTAAAAATATAGAGTTCATCGTCGCGGATCGCGGCGAGCACCCGCGCGGCGACCGCCTCTGGCTCAAGCCCGGCGTCGATATTCCGGGCAATCTCGGCGACCAAAGCGGCCGCCGGACTGGCGGGGTCGAGTGGCTGCGCCGGGCCGTAGCGCTCGGGCCGGTTGCGCCCGCTCTCGCCGATGCGGGTGCGCACATAGCTTGGACATAACACGCTGACGCCGATGCCGTGCGGCTTGAGCCGAAGGCTCAGCCCTTCCGACATGCTCACCACGGCAAATTTGCTCGCGCCATAGGGGCTGAATCCCAGGTCGCTCTGCATCCCCGCCATCGAGGCGGTGTTGACGATATGGCCGCCTTCGCCGTGCGCGCGGATGTGCGGCAGGAAGCTCTTGATGCCGTGAAGCACGCCCATCAGGTTGACGTCGATCACCCAGCGCCAATTGTCGAGCGAGATATCGTCGATGCCGCCACCCGCGGCGACGCCGGCATTGTTGCAGACCACGTGCACCCTGCCGAAGGCGTCGAAGGCGGCCTGGGCGGCGCGCTCCACGCTCGCGGCATCGGCGACGTCGCACACCGTACCCCTGACGTTGGGCGAGATTTCCCGCAAGTCTTTGACGGCCGCCTGCAGCGCCTCCGTCTCGATGTCGGCCAGCATCACTTTCATGCCGCCTTGCGCAAACGCGCGGCCCAGCGCCAATCCGATTCCACCAGCCCCGCCGGTCACAAAGGCGGTCTTGCCCGCAAGCTCGCGCATGGTTGTCCTCCCGGATTTCAAGTTCCCTACTTGCATGACGCGACGCCTGCCGCTAGCGAATTCCCATGACCTTTGCCCGCACCGTTGTCTTCGACCTCGACGGCACCCTCGTCGACACCGCCCCCGACCTGATTGCCGCGCTCAATTTCGTGCTCGCGCGCGAAGGCCTGGCGCCCGTTCCCATGAAATCCGCGCGCAACATGATCGGCGCCGGCGCGCGCAAGCTGATCGAGCGCGGGCTCGAGGTGGACGGCCGCGTCGTTGATACCGATGACCTCAACCGCCTCACGAAGGATTTCATCGACTATTACGCCGCCCACATCGCCGACGCCTCGCGCCCCTTCGAGGGGCTGGAAGCGGCGCTGGACGACCTCGCGGCGCAGGGGTGCCGCTTTGCGGTGTGCACCAACAAGCTGGAATGGCTGTCGAAGCGGCTGCTCGACCAATTGGGCCTGAGCGGACGGTTTGCCGCGATCTGCGGCGCCGATACGTTCGGCGTCTCCAAGCCGGACCCCATCATCCTGCAACAGACGGTGGCCAGGGCCGGGGGGAATATCGGCGCGACCATCATGGTGGGCGATGCCGGACCTGACGTCGGCGTCGCCAGGCGGGCTGGCGTTCCCGTGATCGGGGTCGAGTTCGGTTACACCGATGTGCCGATCGCCGAGCTCAAGCCCGACCGGCTGATCGGCCATATGCGTGAGCTGCCGGCTGCGGTGGAGGGGTTGAGCAAGGCGGTTTCGCGGGTCTAGCCATTTGATTTTATTAAGATAATTTTATCGTCGCCGGCCCCGGTTGCACTCGAATCGATGCCGCCGGGCGCTGATTCCACGACCTCGCTCGGACCCATCTGCCCCCCGATCGATCGACGTGCCCGCACCCCACGCCATCTTCTCCGTTGCAGTGCCGAAATTCTAGCCGGCGACATTGCCGGTGCAGGTGATCCGCAATCCCGGCGATTTCGCCTCGCTGCCGACCCTGGAGCTAACCCCGGTATTCGCGGAACTGAAGGCGGCCGCACCGCCGCCGAGAGCGCGCAAGCCGGTGCGGCCGAAGAAGCCGAAACCTCCCAAGGCTGCCGCGGCGCCGGCTGCCGGCTCACCGTTCCCGAACCCGGCCCCTGCCCCGGCGCAACCCGCGCGCTGATGCGCATTGTAGGCGCCTTGCAAGGTGCCTAGATTATGCTAGCGAAACAGCAGGCTAGGCTTCTTACGAAGCTTCTTTACAAGGCAGCTCGAATGAACGGATCCCCGTCCCCCGATCAGCTGATGCGCCCGATGGTCGATCCCTTCGGCCGGACCATCCGGTATCTGCGCGTGTCGGTGACGGATCGCTGCGACCTGCGCTGCTTCTACTGCATGTCCGAGGACATGACGTTCCTGCCGAAAAAGGACCTGCTGACGCTGGAGGAACTCGACCGGCTGTGCTCGGCCTTCATTGCCAAGGGCGTGCGCAAGATCCGCCTCACCGGCGGCGAGCCACTGGTCCGCCGCAACGTCATGACGCTGGTGCGCTCGCTGTCGCGGCACCTTGGCACTGGCGCGCTGGATGAACTGACGCTGACCACCAACGGCTCGCAACTGGAACGCTTTGCCGGCGAATTGCGTGACTGCGGCGTCCGCCGCGTCAACGTCTCGCTCGACACGCTCGACCCGCAGAAGTTCCGCGCCATCACCCGCTGGGGCGATCTCGACAAGGTTCTAGCCGGCATCGAGGCTGCGCGCGCCGCCGGGCTGGCGGTCAAGATCAACGCGGTGGCGCTGAAGAACATGAACGAGGAGGAAATCCCCTCGCTGATGGAATGGGCGCACGGCAAGGGCATGGCGCTGACGCTGATCGAAGTCATGCCGATGGGCGACATCGGCGAAGGCCGCATCGACCAGTATGTACCGCTGTCATTGTTGCGCGCGCGGCTGGCCCAGCACTACACGCTCACCGACCTGGACGAAAATACCGGCGGCCCTGCCCGCTATGTCCGCGTTACCGAGACCGGCGGCAAGCTCGGCTTCATCACGCCGATGACGCATAATTTCTGCGAGTCCTGTAACCGGGTACGGATCACCTGCACCGGCACGCTGCACACCTGCCTCGGCCACGAGGATGCCTCCGATTTGCGCAAGCCGTTGCGGGCCTCCGCCGACGACGAACTGCTGTCGGCGGCGATCGATCGCGCCATCGGGCTGAAGCCGAAAGGCCACGACTTCATCATCGACCGCCGGCACAACCGCCCGAGCGTCTCGCGCCACATGAGCGTGACCGGCGGCTAAGTCCGCCTGCGAACTTATCACCCGTAAAAACGCGGATTTATCAGGCCAACCAACCAATTGGCCGCCGCGTCAATTTGTCCATTTTCCGATTGACGCCGCCGCAGCGCGCTGAAATGGTGCGGCTGCTTTCACGCCAGCACGGCCGGGAACAGGCCGCTGCATCCCAAGGGTTGCAGACAAGACGGCGGAAGCGCGAGACGGGGGAGGACTATCGTTGCAATCGCATCTGCGAATGAGCTGCGAACTCGCGCGTTTTTCGCGCGCGAGCGAACTAGCGCGCCGGTCGCGCAGCGGCAGCTCCAGTCGCCCGGCGCGGGATGGCAACGCAATATCAATGAAGACATCCGGCGCGCGTCGATGACGTGTCCGAGGAGAGCGTAATGCGCCCATTGTTGGCACTGAGTAACTCAATCGATTGGCTCAATGAAAAACTAGGCGGCATCTGCAACTGGCTCGTGCTCGCAGCCTGCGTGGTGAGCGCCGCCAACGCCATGATCCGCTACGCGTTCGGCTACTCTTCCAACGCCTGGCTCGAATTGCAGTGGTACATGTTCGCCGTCTTCGTGATGTTCGGCGCCTCCTATACGTTCAAGAAGAACGAGCATGTCCGGGTTGAAATCCTCTATCTGATGCTGTCCGAGCGCGGCCAGCTCAAGCTCGATCTGATCGGCACGCTGTTCTTCCTGATCCCGTCCTGCCTGCTGCTCAGCTATCTGTCGTGGCCGTTCTTCATGCAGGCCTATGCGGTCGGCGAGACCTCGAGCAATGCCGGCGGCCTGCTGCGCTGGCCGATCAAGCTCGTCGTTCCCGTAGGTTTCGTTTTCCTGGCGCTGCAAGGCGTCTCCGAGGTGATCAAGCGCATCGCCGCACTGAAGGGTTATGTCGTGATCGATGCGAAGTACGAGAGGCCGACCCAATGATCACGCTGGAAATGATGCCGCCGCTGATGTTCGGCGGCTTGATTCTGGCCATGCTGATCGGCTTTCCGGTAGCCTTCACGCTGGCCGCCCTCGGGCTGTCGTTCGGCTTCCTGTCGATCCATCTCGGCTTCTTCGACCTCAACTTCCTGCAGGCCATACCGGGGCGCATTTTCGGCAGCGTGCTTTCCAACGAATTGCTGCTGGCGATTCCCTTCTTCACCTTCATGGGCTCGGTGCTCGAGCGATGCGGCCTCGCCGAGGACATGCTGGACTCGATGGGTCAGTTGTTCGGCCCGGTCCGCGGCGGCCTCGGTTACTCCGTCATCATCGTCGGCTTCATCCTCGGCGCGATCACCGGCACGGTGGCGGCGCAGGTCATCGCCATGGCGCTGATCTCGATGCCGGTGATGCTGCGCTACGGCTATAACGTCCGCTACATCACCGGCGTGCTCGCCGCATCCGGCACCATCACCCAGCTCGTGCCGCCCTCGCTGGTCCTGATCGTGATGGCCGACCAGCTCGGCAAGTCGGTCGGCGACATGTATCTCGGGGCCTGGGGTCCCTCGATCCTGCAGATCGCCCTGTTCGCCGGCTACACTTTCCTGCTCGGAATCTTCCTGCCCCATCACGTGCCGGCCGTGCCGAAGGAAGCGCGGACGCTGACCGGCTGGGCGCTCTGGAGCAAATGCCTGATGGGGATCATCCCCTCGGCCGTGCTGATCTTCGTGGTGCTGGGCACGATGATGCTCGGCCTCGCGACGCCGACGGAAGCCGGTGCAATGGGCGCGATCGGCGCCATCGTGCTCGCCGCGATCCACCACAAGGATCTGAGCAGCAAGGGGCACAAGATGCTGCTCGTCGGCATCGCCGCCACCGGCGTCGCCGTGATCGTCGGCATCCTGCTCGGCGAAGGCAAGCTGTTGAAGCTGACGTTCGCGGTGCTCTATCTCGCCGTGGTCTGGCTCTGCCTCGAAGCCGTCCGCATTCCGGACCTGCGCGACCTGATCAAGCAGGGCTACGAGTCGACGATGCGCCTCACCACCATGGTGGTGTTCATCCTGATCGGTTCGACCTGCTTCTCGGTGGTGTTCCTCGGCGTCTCCGGCGGTGTGTGGCTCGAGCACCATCTGACCTCGATCCCCGGCGGCGTCTGGGGTTTCCTGATCTTCATCAATCTCTTCATCTTCTTCCTGGCGTTCTTCCACGATTTCTTCGAGATCGCCTTCATCATCCT
>Ga0081455_10005639_pt1 | contig 13672 bp, 16 predicted proteins | sample TabmetS3T2R1_FD_70207 | JGI IMG/M metagenome (GOLD analysis project Ga0081455, IMG submission 70207) | Tabebuia heterophylla rhizosphere microbial communities from the University of Puerto Rico - S3T2R1 | ecosystem: Host-associated > Plants > Roots > Rhizosphere ... | reverse complement strand
TACGAAGATGCCCGACTACGTGGTGCTGATCTCCACGCTGGGCGGACTCGAGGTCCTCGGCATGAACGGCATCGTGCTGGGACCGGTGATCGCGGCGATGTTCATGGTGGTCTGGGACATTCTCGCCACATCGAACCGACGGAAGCCCACATCGGTCGACAAAGCCAGCTGACGGCCGACGAAACGAATTTTGAGCCATCGGAGAGAACACTATGCCCGACGATTCTCATGAAGAAAGGTCCGCAAGACCGAGAGCCCGCATTCGCCAAGAGCTGGCGGTGGGAGTGAAACATCCGCGGCATTGTGGAGCACAACTGGCCGCACTTGCTGGCCAAGCTTCCGCCCGCAATTTGATTGCTGGTCATAGGTTGCGTCGTGGCCGAATAAGGCGCAGGCTCTCCGACATCATCGGCAGCGGCCTCGTCCAACGAGACGAGGATTTCCCCAGGCGCCGATGGCTGAGAGACCAGTCGCGCTCCCGCCTGCAGGCAAAGGGAGCGCGCTATGCTACACCCAACCGCCATTCGCTGCTTAGCAAGCACAATCGAGGCTGCCCGCAAATCTGCCGAAGCGGACGATCGTCTTGCCAACTCGTCTGCTGAGGACACGGAGAGGTTGGCCAACAGCCGAGAGGCTATCGCGCATTCCGAACACTTGCTTGCCAGGTTGAACTGCGATGGAAAGGACTAGTACGACCTCGCGGCCTCTTGCTGCGCCAGGCCGCGGGCCTCACCAAGCCGCACGAGAACCGACAGAACCATGGCCGTTGAGCGGCGCGCACTGCTTCGATTTATCCTGCTGTACGCCGCACTCTTCAGTGCGTTCGGTTCTTCCTCGCCGTTCTTGCCGGCCTTTCTTGCGGCGCGCGGGCTCGGGGCCGATGAACTCGGGTTCGTGCTCGGTGCGGCAACTGTAGTGCGACTCTTTTGCGGTCCCATTGCCGGACGTGTCGCGGATCGTTTCCAGCTCTTTCGAGCCGAACTTGCCGTCTGCGCCAGTATCGCCGCAGGCGCGGCGCTCCTTTATCTCCTAGCCGATGGGTTCTGGGCGGTAATGGCTATCAGTTTGCTTCAAGCCGCCGCGCTCGCCCCTCTCGTTCCGCTGGCCGACGCCCTGTCACTCGCCTATGCACGAACGCAACAAAATACGCCCGGATTCGAATATGGATGGGTGCGGGGCGTGGGGTCGGCGGCGTTTGTCGCAGGCATCCTTGCCGCCGGGCAGGCGGTAGGTGCCTACGGCCTCTCAGCAATCATGTGGCTGAGCGCGGCAGCGCTGCTGGCGATTCCGCTCATAGCGAGGTTCGTGCCCGCATTTCCTACACGAGTCCAAGATAAGTCCCGCCACAACGGGCGCCCGGATCATGCCTGGTTGATGCTATTTCGGCAGCCAACGTTTGGGCTTGTCACTCTGATCGGCGCGCTCATTCTCGGCAGTCATGCGATGTATGATTCATTCGCCGTGATCCATTGGAGGGGGGCCGGCATCAGCACGGCGACCATCGCGCTGCTTTGGTCGGAATCGGTCGCCGCTGAGGTACTTGTCTTTTTAGTGATCGGTCCTCCTCTTCTGAGAGCGCTGACCGCAACGGGGGCATTGGCATGCGCAGCACTTTGCGGTCTTCTCCGCTGGGGCGTGATCGCTCAAACGACTGACGTCGTAGCGCTTGCATTGATTCAGCCGCTGCACGGTTTCACCTTCGCGCTCCTCTACCTCGCATCCATGCGCCTGATCACCGACACCGTACCGTCAGTTCTGGCGGGAACAGCGCAGGCGGTTTACGGTCTTGTTGGAGTGGGCGGTGCCACAGCCATTTTGATAATCGTTTCGGGATGGCTTTATTCACGGTTCGGAGCGGAGGCATTTTGGGCCATGGCTCTGCTGTGTATTGCTGCTTTGCCTGTTATCTGGTCTCTGCATGGAGCGCTTTCGGCGCGTGCAGCTTAGAGAGGTGCGCGAAACCAGGAGGTATTCATGCGTATCGCTATCATTGGCGCCGGATCGGTTGGCGCGACGCTGGGGCGAGCCTGGATCAAGCATGGCGAGGACGTGATCTGGGGAGTGCGCAATCCCGCCGATCCGAAACATGCGGCGCTACCCAAGGAGCGCGTCAAAGCGCCAGCCGACGCCGTTAAAGAGGCCGAGGTCGTGGTGGTCGCGACGCCATGGTCCGCGGCCGAGGCGGCGATCAAGAGCTTGGGCAGCCTCGCGGGTAAGATCGTGATCGATTGCACGAACCCACTAGGCATGGGTCCCGACGGCTTGCACTTGTCCTCGGCTTCAACACCTCTGCCGGCGAGCAGGTCGCGGGCTGGGCACCAGGCGCCTTCGTGTTCAAGACGCTCAACACGACGGGTGCCGGCAATATGGCCAAGGCCGCCGACTATCCGGTCAAGCCCGTCATGCTGGTCGCCGGCGACGATGCCGGCCGGAAGCCGGGGGTGATGGAGCTCGTCGGCAAGCTCGGGTTCGAGCCAGTTGATGCCGGCCCCTTGAAGAACGCCCGCCTGCTGGAGCCGTTCGCCATGGTTTGGATCGACCAAGCGATGAAGCGGGGCCGCGGGCGGGACTTCGCCTTCGCGCTGGTGAACATGCGGTGATGTCGTGCGATCGTGGCCGCTGCGCCCGCTATGTTCTATCTTTGGCGCGGCGGCTGTGGGTTATGGGCTGGATCGGTATCGTATTTGAATATCTTCGCGACGATAGGGCCTCCGACCATAGGTTTCAGCTCGGCCTCTAGCGCATCCGCTTTGTTCTTCGCGTAAACCTCCTCGCCCCCGACATAAAGCGCAAAAGACTTGGTGTATTTTGCCTTCTTGGCAGGGTCCTCGATCGTTTTTTTCGTCCATTCATAAAGATCGAAATGTTCGATGCCCTTGGCCTCGGCCTCGCTGACATAATCGGCGAAAGCATCGAACTGGCATTTCATGACGGCATCATGCCTGTTCAATATGTCTGTCAGCGTAGAAATCGACGGATCTCCTGGATCGCTCCGCGCCACTTGCGCGAACTCGTCGCTCAACGTCAACCGCAACTGGAATTTCAGATCATCGCTCATAGTGTCATGCCTTTTCGCTACGGACTTTAGGGGCCAGCTTCGAAATAGCTATCCTCAGTCAGCGGCGCTTCTGCGGCGTATGCTCCATCGGCGTGATCCGCGACGATTTCTCCGCGAGCCGCGATCATGGTGGGCCACAGTTCCACTCCGAAATGAAGCTCGACAAGCCTAGAGGCGAAAAGAGTCCCGCGAAACGCAAGCCTGAAAAGCAGGCCCGCGGTTATCGCTTGGGCCGAAGCACAGAACGAGAGGGGCGCGTCGCAGCCGATTCAGAACAATTCAGATCCAGCCCAAGGACCTTTCAGACTATCCGGAGGATAGTTCCCGACAGCCCGGGATAGGTCACGTCTGCAATCGGCAGAGGTGGGGCCAAGATGGAGGGGACAAAAGAGATTGACACTCCCTCAACGCCAGGTTTCTGGCAAACCTGAGGATAGAACCATGTCAACCAGCGGTGGAGTACAAAAGCGAAATGCCTTTGCCGTTTGTGCTGCATTTCGCATCGAGAACCTGGAAGCCTCTTTGGGTCGTGCTCGCCAGATTGCATTCCAGGAAGAGCTGGAGGCCGTCGGGCACTATATTGAAGAAGCACAAGGATACCTGGCTCAAATTCGGGTCTTGCATCAAGAAGCCCTCGAAGAGTTCAGCAGGGCGCAGGGAGAATAGGACTGTTGGGCGGTCCGCAAGCCTCGATGGGCGCCCGCGCGTCGCTCCCGCGTGTGAAAGGGCCCGCGGTAACCATCGCGGCACGTCGAGATTCAACGAAGCGGCGCCCATGGCACAGACCGCGATCCGATTCCGTTTCGGGGACGGGGCCAACACGCGGCGCGCGCTTGCGGTGTGCGGCGACGGCGGGTTCAGATAGCTCCGCGCGGCCGATCCGTTTCTGTCTTCGGCTCTACTTGCGCGCCAACAGCCGGTCGATGCTGAAGCCACCGCCAGCGGTCACGAACGCGAAAACGAGGCCGCCCATCATGGCGAGGTTCTTGTAGAAGTTGTTGTCCTGCGCACGACGCGCGGCTGCTTCGGCGAACTCCCAGTACCGGTGCGAGCTCAAGGTGGCGATGATCACGAACAGAAGCAACAACGCCGCGACATAGCGGGTCGCCAGCCCGAGGATCAGCGCGATCCCACCGAAGAACTCCACCGGTGCGGCCACATAGCCGAGCCATCCCGGCAGCCCGCGGCCCGGCATGGTGGCGACGAAGGCGTTAATGTCCATCAGCTTGCCCAGGCCGCTGCGCACGAAGATCCAACCCATCAGAATGCGGGCGATCAGCAGCAACGTGTCCGAGGTGCTGGCCGCCAGGCTGTCGGCGTACGACAGCGTCGGATGCGACGATGCGGTTATGGATTGCATACTCATGGTCGTCCCTCCCTTTCGTTTCCCTCCAGCTGGCGCGAACGCATCGAGGCGCCGCGCCCGGCCATCTTACCCGACATTCTCCAGGTGACCAGGGAAGGGTCGACGGGACTGAGTTGAATTGGTCGACGAAGACGGCCGCCGCGTAGCGCGTAAGGAGGTGACACGGTTCGTCGCGAAGCCCGCTCTGAGCAGTGGGGTGCGCGCAATCCTGCATAATCATCCCATGCCCGAACCTGATCTCATCCTCGAGCATCGCGGCCTCGCGCGCGTATCTACCCAAGGACTTGCTGCCCCTTCTGCGGCAGGTTGAGCCTCCGGTAGACCGCCCGGTGGCGCCAGCGCGGGAGGGAGCTCCGATGTCCGACATGAGTCGGCGCGAGTTTATCGCGGCCCTCGCCACCCGTAGTTATTTCCCGCTTTTCGCTCCTGGCCGCCGTTGCGAGCCCGATCGTCGCGTGCGGCGAGTCGGCCGTTTCGCTGGCACTTTCTTGGTCGGCAGTGGCTTGACCGCCGGGCCGTGAATAACGGTGCCGTCTGCGTTGAACATCGATCCGTGACACAGGCAGTCCCAGGTGCGCTCGGCATTGTTCCAGGTCACCGTACAGCCCTTGTGAGTGCAGGTCGCGGAAAGGGCATGCGGTCGTCCGTTGTCATCCTTCCACACGGCGAGCTTCTGCTTGCCGTGCTTGATGACGCCGCCTTCGCCAGGCGCGAGGTCTGCAATGCTGGCAATGCCGGAGGCTGGCTCACCTCCTTTGTTGAAGTTTTTGGAGCTCGGCCGGGCGGGTGCGTAAAGATTTGCCCAGGGGTTCGATCGGCCACGAATCTGATCGGCCATCAGCATTCCGGCAGCGGTGCCGTTGCTGATGCCCCAGGCATTGAAACCGGTTGCGATGTAGAACCCGGGTGCCTTATTGGACGGCGTACCGGCGAAAGGAATGCGATCGGCGGTGTCATAATCCTCGTTGAACCATCGCCACACCGCCTCGCCAACCGGAAGATTCTTGTGCACCCAACGGTCCAGATCGCGAAACCGACCGGCAACATCGCGCTCCTGTCCGGTCTTGAAGCTCGGACCGAGGACCACCAATAACGGGCCCTCATTGTCGCGTCCCATACGCAGCGAATGGCGCGGTTCGTCGATGCCGATGAACATGCCGTCGATCGCCGCTTCATCGCGCGCGCGGAATGCCATGGCGGTGTGGCCGCGCGGCTGGGTGATGCCGTCGTATTCGATCGGTCCGGTGAACGGGAAATTGGTGGCTACCACGACATGCTCAACATCGAGCACGCCATCCGCGGCGGTCACCCGCCAGCGGCGGCCGCGATCGATCGCAGTAACCCGCGTGCTCTCGAAAATGCGGCCACCTGCCGCTTCCACCGCCAGTGCGAGTCCGACGAGATATTTTGCAGGATTGAACTGGGCCTGATCGGGAAAGCGCAGGGCCGCCGCGGTGTCGAAAGGAAGCGGCGCCCGGTCCAGCACCTCCGCATCGAAGCCGACACGCCTGGCGGCTTCCGCCTCGCCCGCGATCTCATCGCGGCGAGCGGGATCGCTCGCATAGGCATAGGCTGCCTTCGACTCGAGGTCACACGCGATGCCGAGTTCGACGACCCAGTCGCAGATCTGACGCGCACCGCTGCGGTTGGCCTCGGCATAGTATTGCGCCTGATCGATCCCGCGCGTCTCGATCAGATGACGATAGATGAGCGAGTGCTGACTGGTAATCTTAGCGGTGGACCGCCCGGTCACCTGCCGCCCGACGCGGAGTGCCTCGACGACCGCAACCGAGAGACCAGCGCTTACCAGCAGAAAAGCCGCCGTGAGGCCGACAATTCCAGCGCCGATCACCCCAACGTCAGCGCGGCCCGATCCGCTCAGCGGCGGATAGCTGGTGTGTGGCGCTGTCGCCGTCCAGCAGCAATCGGGTCTTCCAGGAAGCGTCGCCACGGAACCTCGCTGTCGTCTCGGCACCCGGAGGATCGGCTCAACGGGCATCCGCCTCGCTGCCCCGACCGTGCAGTGAATAGATATCAGAATCTAGGCTCGGCAAGCGCGCCAAGCACATGATCAAGCTGGTGTCCAGAGCGCGTCGCTTTGGCCGCGAGATAGCGCCGGTTGTCGGCGTTGATCGGGCCATGCAGTGGCACCCGCCCGGAGACATCGATGCCGGCGCGAGAGAGCCCGTCAAGCTTGCTAGGATTATTGGTCATCAAGCGAACCCGGGTGCAGCCAAGCAGCTGCAGCATGCGGACGGCGATCCCATAGTCGCGTTCATCATCGTCGAACCCGAGAACGCTGTTGGCGTCGACCGTGTCGAATCCTCCATCCTGCAGCTGATAAGTTCGAATCTTGTTGGCCAAGCCGAGGCCGCGACCTTCCTGCTCGAGGTAAAGCACGATGCCGCCGCTGTGCTGCGCCAGTTGCATGAGCGCCAGGCGGAGCTGGTCCCCGCAGTCGCAGCGGCGTGAGCCGAACACGTCGCCGGTCAAGCATGCAGAATGCAGCCGTACCGGGACTGGCTGCGTCAGATCCGGCGATCCAACGATCACGGCAATCGGGGTGCCACCGCTGCCATCCCGAAACACCACAAAACGAGTCGAGAACCCGTCGAGGGGTATCATTGCCTCGGCAGCGAAGCTGAGGGCAGCAGCAGACGCACGCCGATACTGCGCCACTGCGTCGGCAGGGACCGCCACCAGCGAGGGTTCGCACGTGCGCACGGCGGCCGAGTTCCCGGCGCCGATCAGCAATGCCGGCAAGCGCTGGGCGTGTTTTGCCAGTTGGATCGCGGCGCCCGCGCTGGCACCGACTGGGACGAACTCGAACTGGCGGCTGACCAGGGTGCCCGAGGCAAGGGAAAAGATTTCGCCAGCGCCGCAGAACTCCGGAAGTGTGATGCCGGTAGGGCCCGAGGCCTCGACGCCTATGGCGCGCGCGCGGCGGGCGGTGGCCAGGAGGAAGGGCCGGACCGGCCGACTCAACAGGCGAAAGGCGACAAGCATTGCGTCAGTCATGCCGTCAACCGGCAATGCCGTTATGGCCTCGCTGGCGGATCTAATGAGTACCGGCCGACCCGACCGGAATTCCGATAGCGCCCGCTCAACTGCGATCTGCGCGGGCTCACCGAACAAGCTTGCCTTGTTGCGCGCGCGCTGATCGAGTGACTCGCGCCGTGCCAGCCAGTCCGCGAGAAAGCCGCTCATCTGAAACTCTGAGCGATTTGTTCACGACCGCGGCTCGTCATACACGGCGACGCGATGGCGAAACACCATCTCTCCCCCCTTCCAGCCGGTGAACAGCATGATTAGGACCGCGACGAGTGAGAGGCTTAGCCCGAGCGGCACGACCGCGCTCGTTCCGTAGCGATAGCGCTGGTAGAAACTGAACAACTGGACGAGCACCAAGATGACATTGCCGATGGCGTGTTGCCATGCATCCCCAAGGGCGCGAATGCGATGATCGCCGAGAAAATCGATAAGGCCCGTCACGGCGGCGAGGGCGGCCGCGATCAACCCCGCGCTAAGCAGCCAAAGAGACCCGGTCGCAAAGGCCTGGTTGCCGGTCTGCCAGAAGACGAGATCGAAAATAAACACCGCTACGAACATCCCGATTGGAAGCGTGATCAGTATGGGATGCATCGGGTGGCCCGCTACGTTCGCAGAACTCACCGGATTGCGCGTCTGTATCGCTGGCATAGGTCGCCTCCGAAAAGGGTTTGTGCGCCAACTGAACCAATCGATGCGGCTCGCGTAAGTTCCTGATCGGTCGGCGGAAAACCTGCACCACGTGTAGGTTTGAACAGCTTTTCGCTCGGTCGGGCGATCGAGCAACCAATCATCGTCCGAGTGGCTGCGTGTCGGCCATCAATGCGGATCGCCTTGCCGCTTAGACGGACTGCGGATTAGCGCAGTGTGTCGAAACGGGCCGGTTCTAACCGGCGCACCTCGTTCGGTCGGCAGCCTCGAGCAATTCCAGAACCGGGCATGGCGGAGTTGCCTTGCCGGAGCACTGCGCGACGGCGCCTGCGAGCATGGCCTCAATCTTGACGAGGGTCGTAATTTTGTGACGGAGCTTTTTCAGGTGGGCTGCTGCCAAGTTCTGAATGTCGCGGCACGACGTTCGCGCTGGTTCGGCAAGAACAAGCAGCAGCCTGATGTCTTCAACGCTGAATTCCAGTTCACGGGCCCTGCAAATGAACAGCAACCGGCGCCGATGATCGTTTGTGTAGTGTCGGTGTCGGCCGGCTGTACGCGCCGGCGCAGGCATCAAACCGACGCGTTCGTAATACCGGATGGTCGTAACTTTGACCCCGCTTGCCACCGCGAGCGTTCCGATCGTCATTCTATTCATGACGGTGCTCAAGGGAGGGGCACTTACATCTACACCTGGTGGAGATTGCCCAAAAACACTGTGATGTGAAGCATTTCCCGGTAATTGGCGGCAGGCTGAACGCGCCACCACGCGGCGAGGACTCCGGTCGACGGACTCCCCGTAGCGTATTAGACCCCACCTCGCGCCAAAAAGTTCCCAGCGATACGCGCGGATGGGGTCTCGGCGCGAGGCGCCATTAACGTGGCCCTCGGCGCTTCCGGGATGTGCGATTGCTTCATCCCGGCAGTGGTTGATTTCCGACAGATCGTTAACAATTGGCGTGGAGTGCAAGCGTGGCATGTACGGATTGACATGCGCGGAGTCCACGATAGCGAACTGCTTGAACGCGCCATGCAGGGCGATGGCGTCGCATTCGAGACGCTGATCCGGAGCCACGACAAGCACCTGTATCGCATCGCACGAAGCGTGCTGCCGGATGACCACGAAGCCGAGGATGTGGTGCAGGAAACTTACATCCGGGCATTCACCGGGCTCCGCGGTTTTCGCGGTGCCGCCAGCTTGCGAACGTGGCTCACGCGTATTGTCTTGAACGAAGCGATCCGACGCCGACGGCACAGCCGACCCGCCACAGTCGATCTCGATGCTCTGCGTGCCGCGCAAGAACGCAGTCGGCGACCGATCCATTCGTTGACGGCGCGAGATCGCGACCCGGAGCGCGCGGCCGCCCACAGCCAGATCCGGAAAATGCTGGAAAAGGCGATCGACGGTTTACCGGTGGCCTTCCGCATTGTCTTCATCATGCGGGACGTGGAGGAGTTCAGCATTGGGGACACCGCGAAGCTCCTTGGGATACGCGAAGAGACCGTGAAGACGAGATTGCACCGTGCACGGCGCATGCTGCGAGAGAACCTTGGCGAGCAGCTCGCATCGGCGCTGAAGGACGTATTTCCATTCGAAAGGCCGCGCTGCGATGCCCTAGTCCAAAGACTGCTCAATCAAGTGGGCCTCGCGCGCACAATGCGGCCGTCACGGAGCCGGTGAGACGAGCGTTCTCGCGGCTGGACACCTGTCGCGCGCTTGCGACATCAGCACCGACATGGCGGAGAAAGAAGGCTTGAAGCTCCAGTTGGTGCCGATTGTATAACCCCAAGGATGCCCGGCCGCGTCCCCATCGCTAACGACAATTCAATAGACGTCGGCGCCACGTTGAGGGGAATGTGAGGAACGCCCCAATGCACAAGAAATCGAATTTCTCTTGTCTCATTGGCATCGCCGGCGTCGCGCTGGTGGTGCCGATCTTCTGCCTCTCTGGAGCATCGGCCTTTGCCCAAACTACTGGAACGGCATTCGGCCAAGCAGCCGACAACTATGCCAAACAATTGCTCAAGGACGGCAAACAGATCTTTCGCTACGACACCTTCGGCAGCGAAGAGTTTTGGGGAGGACAGCTAAAGCTGCATCAGGCGATTCAAGGCGAGAAGTTCGGCGGATCTGGCGCGGGTGTTAGCCCAAAGAAAGCTCTTGAGCTGGGGCTCAAGGTCGACATGGAGGCGGTGCCTAAGAATGTCGCGGCCGCAATCAAGGCCGGCAAAGTCGATTTGAACGACCCGGCAAACACGCTCCTCCTGCTCAAGGCGAATGCCGTAGTCGGCCTCACCGGCTTGTTCGAACCGGACGGCAATAGGCTCAAGTCGATCGGCATCCAGTGCGCGCTTTGCCATTCCACTGTGGACGATGCATTTATGCCGGGCGTCGGCCGGCGACTTGATGGCTGGCCCAACCGCGATTTGGATGTGGGCGCGATCGCGGCTTCGGCGCCCGATCTCTCGGCTTTCGTCAAAATGCTCGAGGTGGACGAAGCGACGGTCAAAAAAGTGCTGACGAGCTGGGGTCCCGGCAAGTTCGACGCCGAACTGAACCTGGACGGCAAAGCGGCCCGTCCCGACGGGAAGCCAGCAGCCACGCTCAATCCGCCAGCGTTCGGGCTGGCTGGCGTCAACAACCACACCTGGACCGGAGGATGGGGCACCGTTACGTATTGGAACGCCTATGTCGGCAATCTTGAGATGCACGGCAAAGGCAATTTCTATGATCCGCGCCTCGACGACGCCGACAAATATCCGGTATCTGCCCGAACTCGGCAGGGGCACAGACGGGATCAGGACGACCGCATCACGGCCAAGCTTCCGGCCCTGCATTTCTATCAATTGTCGCTACCCACCCCCAAGCCGCCTGCCGGTCGATTCGATCGGGCTGCGGCACGCAACGGAGAGAAACTCTTCAATACCAAAGCACGTTGCGGCACCTGTCACGTGCCGCCACTGTTCACCGAGCCCGGTTGGAACACGCACAAGGCGGAAGAGATCGGCATCGACGATTTCCAGGCCAAGCGCTCCCCGGAGGGAACCTATCGCACCGCTCCGCTGCGCGCGCTCTGGGACACGAAGAAGATACACAAGGGCGGCTTCTATCACGACGGCCGCTTTGCCACTCTTGACGCCACCGTAGAGCACTACGACAAGCATTTCGACCTGAAGCTGACCGATGCAGAAAAGAAGGATCTGATCGAATATCTCAACTCCATCTAGCCGCGGGGATGGCGACGAAACTTGGTTATTGCTGTCAGTCAACCCTGTTTTGTTGGCCGTCAGCTCAACTCATCGAACAACTACGCGGAGATGATCATGAAGCCGATTTGGCGGAATCGATGCTTCATGCCTTGGAAACCAGCCCTCGTGCCTTTGAGCCGCAAGCTGATCCTGGAACAGCTCGAATCTGATCCAAGGTGATGTGCGATGCCGAAGCCCGGAAAGCGCGGGCCGTACAAGAAGCGCGTTGCGGCATAGGCGACTGCCCATGGCCAAAGTGCCCATTAACGACCCGAAGCACTGGCGCGAGCGTGCCGAAGAGGCCCGCACCGTCGCTGACGAATTGACCGATCCCGACTCAAAGCGGGCGATGCTTCGGATTGCCAATGACTACGAGGAACTCGCCCGGCGCGCCGAGAAACGGCTTCGGGCCGTAAGCAAAACTTCAAACTGAGGCACTACCAAACCCGAATGAAGTGCGCTCGCTGTCAGAACACCTATTGGGTGTGCGGACGCATGATGACCTAGAGTGGCGACAAAGCTAGCGGGTGCGGTGGGGCCGGTATGACCGTCTCGATTGCGCCGGCAAACAGTCGGGCGGAATCTTGCCAAATGGGGAGCTGCATCGCTGCCGTGCGAGCGTTCATGGCGAGCCGCCGTCGTTCGGCACGATCGCTGATCAGGCGGCGCAGCGCCTGCGCCAACGCAGGCACGTCGTCCGGCGGCACCAGCAGGCCGGCGCCCGTAGGCACCGTGTCGGGGATTGCGCCCGCCCTGGTAGACACGACCGGCAGCCCATGCGCGATCGCTTCCGCAAGCGCCATCCCATATCCCTCGAAACGCGACGCGAGCACAAATACGTCGGATGCCAAATACAGTTCGATGATACGCTCAGGTGGGACGGCGCCGAGCACCGCGACCCTGTCGTCGAGACCGTGGGCCGAGATGTCGGCGTCGAGCCGCGCAGCGGCGGCCGGGTTGCGCGTCCGATCACCAGCGACGGTCAGCCGCCAGGGCAGGTCGGCAATCGTAGCAACTGCCGCGATCAGTAGATCGTACCCTTTGCCCGGCACCACCGATCCGATCGAGAGAAGCCGAACAACGGCGTCGTTGCTGCCACGCGCTGGCGGCACGGGATCATTACCTGGTCGCACAACGCTGATGCGCTGAGACTGGACGCTGTAATCAGCGATCATGATCCGCCCGGTTGCCTCGCTCGTGACCACGACGCGCGCGGCAGCGGCCAGCGCGACGCGCTCGCGCTCGCGAAAGACGTCCGCCTGCGCGGTGTCGAGGCCGGATTCCAGAGCAAGCGGTTGGTGCACCAGCGCGATGAGCGGCGTGCGGGATCGGAGCGCGCCGGCCTCGGGCAGCGCCCCGAACGCAAGCCCATCGAGGACAATCGGACAGCCGCCCGGCACCGCGGACAGCATCACCAGCGCGGTCGCGCGCTGCACGCCGCTCGGGAACGGAAAGCCGTCTCCCAAGTCGAGGACATCCACCTGCCAACCCAGCCGCCGAAGCTCCTGGATGATGCGCCGGTCATAGCGATAACCTCCGGTCGGCGTGGCGAGATCACCAGGCACCGCGAACGCAACACGCCCTGCCTGGCTGGAAGGTTGCGCACACTCCGGATCGGGCGATGGTTGCGAAAACCCGACGCATTTCGCGCGAGCCGCAGGCCGAATATCAGACCTCGTTGTCACGGATCTACTCTTGTTGCCAAGCGGGTTTCGCCTCCTTCCAGGCGCATAATGAGAGGCCGCCCCGAAGAGAATCCAATCGAGCCCGTCGCCCGATTGCGTCGAATGCCGTGAGCAGTAATGCAACGAGCGCCGGCATGTCTCCCTTGGGAATGAACGTCCAGGGAGCGGACCGAAGGCGGCGAAACCCGGCTTGATCAAGCAGCGCGGAAAATTCGTCGTGAGTCAGCATTCGGTCGCTGGAAAGATGCTTGGTGGCATACCCCAACAGAGGGGCCATGGTCCGATACCAAACGTAATCGGCCTGCGGTGCCAGGCAGAAAAAACGGCCACCAAACTTCAGCACCCTGTAGATGCTGGCCAACACTGCTGGCTTATCGAGCATGTGCTCGAAAGCGCCGATGCAAATCGCCAGATCGATCGACTGGTCCGCGATTCCTTCCAGCTCCTCGGCATCATCCACCTCAAACGCAAGGTTGGCTCTGCAAGGTGAGCTTCGATGACGAGCGCGCGCCAATTCGATCATGCCCGGCGAGACATCGATCCCGATGCCACGAGCCACTTCAGGTCCAAGGGCGAGGAGGTGATGGCCATTGCCGCAACCGAGGTCCAGGACGATGT
>Ga0081455_10005638_pt1 | contig 13672 bp, 11 predicted proteins | sample TabmetS3T2R1_FD_70207 | JGI IMG/M metagenome (GOLD analysis project Ga0081455, IMG submission 70207) | Tabebuia heterophylla rhizosphere microbial communities from the University of Puerto Rico - S3T2R1 | ecosystem: Host-associated > Plants > Roots > Rhizosphere ... | reverse complement strand
CAGCTGCCAACCGCTCCCGCGCAGCGCCTCGCGGTCGCCCTCGTCGCCGGGGTGGATCTCGAGCGCCAGCTCGAAGGCCGCGCCGTCGACCCGCCGCGGCAGCGGCAGCAGGCGGCGGAACTCGTGGTGCTTGCCGCCGGCGAGACCGCCCGCGACCGGGAGCTGCCCGTAGGGGCCGCGCCAGGCGCCGACGGTGGTGAAGCGGAGCGGCTCACCCGGCGGCGGTGGCGCCGCCGGCCAGCGCTCGAGGACCACCGGCGGCAGGGTCGGGATCCATTCGACACCGCCGCTCGGCAGCGGGCAGTCGCTGCAGCCCACGTTGAGGCCGACGGTGACGTGGCTGTCGTGGCCGGTGAGCGAGAAGGCGAGGCTCGGGTCATCGCTCCAGACCTGCGTATAGGCGGGGTCGAGGTCGACGTAGACGCGGTGCCGCGGAGCGTCCCGCAGGGACCCCGCTCCCAGGTGGCCGCTGTGGTTGAAGAGCACCTCGGCCTCGCCGGCCACAGCCTCGATCTCCGACCGGCCGAGCCCGGCGAGACTCTCGCCGCGCCCGTCGAGCAGTGCCCAGCGGTCAGCCAGTCCGTGCGCCGCCATCGCCGCTTCGAGGTGGCCGCGGCCAACCGGGTCGGCCGGCTCGCTCAGCCGCTCGACGAAGTAGGCGTCGAAGCCGAGCCGGCGCAGGCCCAGCAGCCAGTTCAGGCGTATCCACGCCTCGCCGCCGTTCAACGGCTTGTTGGCGACGGCGCCGGCTAGGAGTGCGAGCGGCACAGGATCCACCCGAGCGGCTCGCGGCTTTCGTCCTCGAGCACCGCGTAGAGGTCGAGCTGGCTCTCCCCCTGACCGTCCGCGGCCAGCTCGAGCCGGAACCCCGAGGTCGACGCCTCGGGAGCGTCGGGGAACTTCTCGGCGACGTCGGGGCGGTCGACCGCGAGCGGCGCCGAGCCCGCCTCGTCGCCGTCGGCGACGACCACCACCTCGGTCGCCACGATCCCCTGACCGAGCGCCCAGCCGACGATCTCCAGCCGGTCGCCGTCGCGGTCACGGGCCTGGAAGTGAGCCCACACCCGCTCGCCCGGATCGGGGGTCACCTCGACGATCTCGAGGCCATCGGCGGCCACCGGCTGATTGTAAGGAGCGATCATCGAGCCCCCAGCTGATCCAGCAGGCGGCCGAGGACCAGCCGCGCGTCGAGGTGCTCCTCGGCCAGCGCCCGCGCTGCCCGTGCCTGCTCACGTGGCCGGGAGAGCACGAACTCGGCCGCCGCCACTGCCCCGTCCGGGTCGTCGAAGCTGAGCAGGCCGGAGCCGGTCGGCAGCGCCGCCCCGAAGCCGGTGTCCTGGGCGATCACCGGCTTGCCGCTCGCCAGGTAGGCGGCGCTGCGGTCACTGAACCAACCGCCCCTGGTGCCGACGTAGAGGCCCTTGGCGATCGCGATCTCCGCCGCCGAGCCGCGCAGGTAGGCGCCGTAGGAGTCGAAGTCGGCGAGCTCGCGCAGCGGATCGCGCAGGCGCCAGCCGCCGCGGCGCAGCAGCTCGCGGTCGGCGGCATCGGCAGGGTCGATGTCGAGGGCGATCTCGAGCGGCGCCGCGACCCGGTGAGGCAGCTCGGCGAAGCGGCGGAACTCGTGCACCCGCAGCCCCAGCGTCCTCCCCTCATGCTCGAGCGGACCGAACGGACCGCGCCAGCTGCCGACGCTGGTGAAGCGCTCGCCGCCCGCGGCGACCGGCCAACGCTCGAGCGGCACCGGCGGCAGCGTCGCGATCCACTCGCGGCCGAGCAGCGGCACGGCGCAGCCCGGGCCGCCGAGGTTGGTGCCGACGCTGACGAAGTGGTCGTGGCCGGCAAAGGTGTCGGCGAGTCCCTGCTGCGCCCAGATCTGCCCGAAGCCCGGGTCGATGTCGAGGTAGACGCGGCTCGGCGCCGCCTCCAGCAGCTCGGCGTCGGCGAGGAAGCCGTTGACGTTGAGCAGCAGGTCGGCACCGCGCAGCTCGGCGAGCAGCTGCCGCCGCGGCAGGCCGACCGCGTCGCGCTCGCCGCAAAGCGCCCCCCAGCGATCCTCCAACCCGCCCCACGCCATCGCCTTCGTCAGCCAGGTCGGGTCGTCACCCGAGCCGAGCCGGTCGACGAACAGCACCTCGTAGCCGAGTGCCCGGAAGCCGAGCAGGTAGGAGAGGAAGACCCAGGCGTGGCCCGGCCTTCCGGGCCGCTGCGCTACTGATCCGGCGACGGCGATGGTCGGCATCAGGCGTAGCCGAACTCCTCCAGCACCGGCGCCAGCAGCTGGTTCGACTCGTCGGCGAGGTCGGCGGGCAGGTCGCGACGCCAGCGGCCGATCGTCTGCACCGGGTCGCTCACCGTGCGGTGCATGTCGAGCAGGTCGGTCGGCTGGTTGGCGAGCTCGAGCACCGCGCTCACGGCCGCCTCGTCGGCCTCCACCTCGAGGTAATCGAAGACCCGGCCGAGCGTCGCCTCGGGCTCGAGGATCAGGTCCTCGTAGCGGACCAGCAGCGCCGCGTCGCCACGCCGGCGCCAGCGGTCGATCAGCTCCTCGGCGTCGACCCGCACCCGCTCGACCAGGTACTCGGCCTTGCTCATCTCCGCCTCGTGGCCGAAGCCGTGGTCGCCGCGCTTCTCGTTCCAGGCGAAGACCGAGCTGAGCCGATCGCGGAAGTCACGCACCAGGATCAGCTCCTTGGCCGCGGGGAAGACTTCGGTCGTGAGGTCGAGCAGGACCGGATCGAGCAGGAACTTCTCGGCGAAGTAGCGGATCCCGTCCGCTTCGCCGCCGCGCCGGGCGACCTCGCGGTAGTAGGCCTCGATCCGCTCCTGGCAGATCGCCGCCAGCTGTCGCACCGACTCGTTGCCGAGCCACTCGGCCATCCCGAGGTCGACCGGCGCCGGCAGGCCGACGGCGCCGTCACCGAGGAACCAGCGTGGCCGGTCCCAACGCTCGGTGTGGATCTGGCGCAGGTAGCTCTTCGGCGCGCTGAGCTCGCGCAGCACGGTCATCCAGTAGGTGGCGACGCGCGGCTCGAAGACCAACGGCTGGAAGGCGAGCACCGCCGGATGGCAGCTGAGGAGCCGGGCCAGCCACTTCGAGCCACTGCGGCCGATCGTCGTGATCATCGCCGGGTCGAGCTCCGGCTGGCGCGGAACCGCAAGCAGCTGCCGGCTGCCGGCGACGGCGGCAAACGGCAGCACGCTGCCGTCGCCGAGCACGGCGACGACCTCGACCGCGAAGCGCGGTGCCAGCTCGATCGCCCGCACCAGGACCTCGAAGCCGACCGCACCCTCGACCTCTCCGTCCTCCGGCGCCGGCCGGTTCGGTGGCACCTCGGCGCAGACCCGCTCGCCGTCGAGCACCCGGAAGGCGGCGATCTCCTCGCCCTCCGGCGCCGCGGCCCAGCCCCGCACGTTGAAGCAGAAGACCTCGGAGCCGTCGCCCGCGGCCGGGCCGAGCAGACCGCCGGCCAGCCGGGGCTCGGCACGCCCGCTCACCTGCTCGATCGTCACCACCGTCATCGCTCCGCCCTCCTCACCTTGCGGCCGCCGCGACATGGGGGTCGAAGCGCTCCATCGTCGCGGCGATCGTTTCGCCCCACAGCTCGGCGTGGAGCCACATGTTGTAGTCGCTGAGGCCGCGCCGGGCCTCGGCCAGATAGGACTGCCCCTCGAGGTGGTAGAGCTCGGCCGCCGGCAGGTACCAGTTCTCGTAGCCCGCGGCGGCCAGCCGCAGGCAGAGCTCCGAGTCCTCGTAATCGCCCTGGACGTAGTGCAGCGGCATCCCGCCGACCTCCTCGTAGCGCTCGCGGTCGACCAGCGCGCAGGCTGCGGTCACGGCCGGCACGGGCTGGGCGACGGCGGCGGCCGGGAAGCTGCGGTGCAGGCCCTTGAAGCGGTGGGCGTTCTCCCAGACGTCGGTCCCGGGCAGGCGGTGAAAATAGAGCCCGGCGTGCTGCAGCGAATCGTCCTCGTAGAGCAGCTTCGCCCCCAGCGCGCCGATCCGCTCATCGGCATCGTAGAAGCGGCACATCTCCCCCAGCCAGCCGGGCCGGTCGGGGATCACGTCGGAGTTCAGCAACAGCAGCTTGCGCCCGCTCGCGACCGCGATCCCGTGGCGGTTGGCGCCGGCGTAGCCGGAAGCCGCAGTCGGGTTGACGACCTTGAACGGCAGCCGGTAGAGAGCGAACAGTTCGCGCGCCCGGCTCGCCAGCTCCTCGCGCTGCTCGACCGAGTCGAGCACGTAGACGAGCTCGGCCTCGGCCAGCTCGGGGTCGGTGGAGAAGTGGAGAAGCTGGTGCTCGAGGAAGTCGAGCCGGCGGTAGAGCGGCACGATCACCGAGACCTCCGGCGCCTCCGGCGGCTCGCCGTAGACGTCCACCGTGTCGATCTCCGCTTCGCCGACGATTCGCTCCTGCAGCCGGCTCAGCGCGTGCCGCCCGTGCTCGGCGGCGAGCGGGCCGGAGAGCGGCCCGTGATTGCCGAGCTCGCCGAGGATCGTCGCCCGGATCGTCTGCGGGTCGGTGTTGGCGGGCGGGCACTGGACCTCGACCGCAGCGCCGCCGGCGGTGTGCAGCTCGACCACCCAGCCGCTCGCCAGCCGGCTCGCCGCCGGCAGCTCGAAGAAGGCGGTGAAGCCGTGCTCGCGATCGCCGGCCCTGCCCAGCCCGGCGTAGAACTGGACGACGTCGGGGCGTTCGTAGCGGAAGGCGCGCTCGCCGAGCTCCGCCCGGCAGCCCTCGGGGGAGACGACGGCGATCCTGCCGCCGCCGTCCTCGTCGCGGGCCCAGCCGTTGATCCAGAACGAGCGCTCGTCGATCGCGAGGATCGCTTCGACCGCGAGCCCGATCGGCTGGCGCTCGTCGACCACACAGATCGGCAGCCTCTCGCGCAGCACCTCGCGGACACCGAAGAGTCGGGCGCTGAGCGCCGGCGAAGCGCCCTTGCGGCCGCCCGCGGACCTGGCCACCCGTTCCATCAGCGTCGCCCGCTGCTTCGCCTCGAGGCCGGCGAACTCGTCGCGCAGCAGCGCCTTCAGCTCGTGCTCGTCGGCGTCGAGCGCCTGCCGCAGCCGTTTCTCCTCAACCGTTGCCCTAGCCACCTACCGCCACCGCCTTCCTGCTGTCGATCGTCTCCGTGTAAAGCTCGAGCAGCCGCTCGACGTGGTCGTCCATCGCGTACGGCTCGCGAATCCCCTGCCGCAGCTTCTGCCAGAGGCGCGGGTTCGCGGTCGCGCCTTCGATCGTCCGCGCCAGGCTCCAGGCGTCACCGGCCCGGAAGTGGATCCCGTCGACGCCGTCGCGGACTTTCTCGGCCATCCCGCCGACGTCGCTGCAGATGATCGGGCGGCCGTGGAAGAACGCCTCCTGGATCACCAGCGGCGAGTTCTCCCACCAGATCGAGGGAATGATCGCCCAGTGCAGGCCCTCCATCAGCCGCGGCAGCTCGTCGTGGTCGTAGGGCCCGCGGAACGTGACCCGGTCGCGCAGCTCGGCGCTGCGGGCGGCGAACTCCCGCTGGAACTCCTCCGTCTGCAGCTCGAGGTTGGCGCCGTGCAGCCAGAGGTGGGCCTCGCACTCGGGCTCGAGCATCGCCATCGCGTCGAGCATCACCTCGGCCCCCTTGAAGCGGCTGAGCTGGCCGAAGAAACCGATGTTCGTCGGCGAGCGAGTCTCGGCGGGGGCGCCGGCTCGTTGCGGCGGCGCCAATCTGCCGTACTCCTCGACCTCGATTCGATCCTCCGCGATCCCCCAGCGGACGTACTTCTCCATCAACTGGGCGCTCGGGGCGAGAAAGCGGTCGACGTTGGCGAAGTGGCCCTTGACGAAGCGTTCGCGCAGGAAGAAGGCCTGCGGGCTGAGCTCGGGGAAGCATTCGTTGCAGCGCCGCGGCGAGGCTTCGGCGCAGAGCTCATCGCCGGCGGTCCGCAGCATCTGACCGTCGCGGTGACAGATCGGCAGGAACTCGTGCAGCGTGTAGACGATCGCCGCCTCGGGGAGCACCCGGCGGATCTGGCTCAGCAGGTCGACGCCGATGAAGTGGGTGTGCTGGAGGTGGACGACGTCGGGGCGGTGGGCGAGGAGGAAATCGGTCAGGTGGCGCGAGTAGAGCGACTTGTCCCGGGAGGTGAGGGTGAAGAAGTCGAAGTGCTCGGTCTCGGTGAAAACGAAGTGCTGGCCGGGGTCGCCGTTGACGGCGCTGAACGGGGTGCCGGGATGGCCGACGCGGCGGCGCGCGACGTTGGAGCCGATCCGGGCCAGCAGCACCGGCTCGATTCCGGGCTGCTCCCGCATCGCCTCGTAGAGCTCGAGCGCGTAGGCCTCGGCCCCGCCGGGGTGCAGCGTCGGGTGGTTGTGGGCGACGTACAACACGCGCAGGTCGCTCATCTCTCTCCTCTCTCCTCGATTGCGAAGACGCGGCCCAGGTGGCTCTGGTCCGCGACCTTCCTCAGGTCCTCTTCCAGCAAGGCGTCGACCGCAGCGTGGTCGGCCAGCCAGCGGTCGGCGGCACGCGGCACGACGACGTACTCGGCGCTGGCCCGGCCGCGCTCGTGCAGCTCGACGATCGCGCTGGTCGCGTCGTGGCCGACCAGCGGCAGCGCCGCCGCCCGCAGCGGTGCCAGCGCCGTGGCGACCGCTTCGTCGTGCTCTTCGAGCACCACCAGCTGCGCTTCCTCCGGCAGCAGCAGCGCCAGGTACTCGCGCAGCTGCTCGACCGAGGCCCGCGGCGGGCCGAGCGGGGTCAGCAGCAGCGGCGGTGGCGGCTCCGGCCCGAGGCTGAAGATCGAGCAGACCCCGGGCGCGTCGGCGACCAGCCGGCCGTGGCCACCGAGGTGGGCGCCGAGCCCCTCGTAGTAGTCGAACCACCACTGCACGGTCGCCGGGACGACCAGGTATTCGGCGCCGCGGCGGCGCAGATCCTCGAGCTCGCCGATCACCGCGCCGCCGTCGCGCGGGTGATGGCCGGCGTAGCCGCCGCTCTCCGACTGCGGGAAGTGGGCGGCGCTCAGGTTCGGCAGCTCGACCAGCGCCGCGTCGCCTTTGCTGGCGACGAGGACCGAGGCGCCGGCGGGGACGTGCGAGAGCACCGCCGCCTGGACGCGACTGACCAGCTCCGCGTACTCGACCTCGCCGAGCCGGCCGCTCACAGAATCACCTCTGCACTCTCGGCGAGCTCGAAGATCGTGCAGGCATCGCGGTCGGCAGCCGGATAGCGGCCGCGCAGGTGGTCGGCGAAGCCGCGGTAGTGGTCGAGCCACCAGTAGGCGGTCGCCGGCAGCACCAGGTAGCCGGCGCCGGCGGCGCGCAGCCGCTCGAGCTGGGCGATCGCATCCTCGCTGTCACGCGGGTGGTGGCCGAGGTAACCGCCGCCCGGGTCCTGCGGGAAGTGGCCGGCGGCGCGCTCGCCGAGCGCGACGGTCTCGCGATAAACCAACGTCTCGACCGGATCGCTCCTGCCGGCTCTGGCGAGGCGCTCGCCGAGACGCTCTTCATCGACGGGCAGCTTGCGCTGGTCGACGACATGCTGCACTTCACCGACCGAACGTCGATGGCGCGCTCACTGGAGGTTCGGGTTCCGTTCCTCGATCACAAGCTCGTCGAGCACAGTGCGACGATCCCGTCGGCGCACAAGGTTCGTGGCAACGAGACGAAGGTCGTTCTGAGGCACGCGGCTCGGGGGATCGTCCCGGACGAGATCATCGACAAGCCAAAGGTCGGATTCTTCGCGACCGCGACCAACGCGTGGCTCTCCAAGCAGCTCGACGGTGAGCTTCGCGACCGGCTCGCTGACCCGTCCGCGCCGGTCTACGACCTCGTCGACCACGCCGCGGTGAGCGGGCTGATAGCGCGGCAAGCGCAAGGGAGCGACAAGCAGGCAAGCCGCCTGCTCCTTGCGATTCTCATGCTGGAGGTGTGGCTCTCGAGCTACGTGCCCCGAGCATTTGCCTCCGATCACGGGGTCGTTCCGCGATGAGGCGTCGTGGGCTCACCTACGCGGTCGTCACTCCGACCCATGACGAGGAGCGGAACCTGCCACAGCTAGCCGAATCCCTGCTCGCGCAGAAGCTCCTGCCCTTGGAATGGCTGATCGTGGACGACGGCTCTCGAGACTCGACCCTACAGTTCGCTCGCCGACTCGTCGCACAGCACTCCTGGATACGCCTGCTGGAGATTCCCGTCGCCAAGGGCGCGGTTCGTGGGGGTCCGATCGTGCGTTCCTTCAATGCAGGCGTACGCGCCATCTCGTCGGCACCGGACGTGATCGTCAAGCTCGACGCCGACGTCTCCCTTCCGGAGACGTACTTCGAGCAACTGCTCGAGGCCTTCGATCACGGCGAGCGCCTGGGGATCGCGAGCGGCAGCGCGTTCGAGCGGCAGGGAGGGGTCTGGACGCAGCGCTTCAGCACCGGCACGAGTGTTTGGGGCGCATCCCGCGCATACAGGAGCACGTGCCTCGCCGAGGTGTCCCCTCTCGCCGAGCGCATGGGCTGGGATGCGATCGACGAGCACAAGGCACACACGCTCGGCTGGCGGACCGAGACGTTCCTGGACATCCCGTTCTTTCATCATCGCGGGGAGGGTGAGAGGGACTCTTCGGCCCGTTCGGCGTGGCGCGCACAGGGCTCGGTGTCGCACTTTCTGGGGTATCGCCCGAGCTACCTCCTCTTCCGGACGGGATTCCAGGCATGCCGGACTCCCGCTGCGCTGTACATGCTCGTGGGCTACGTCACGTCCGCGCTTAGACGAGAAGCACGCTGCGACGACCAGGCCGTCGTACGACGTGTCCGTGAGCAGCAGCGGCTGCGCCACCTCGTCCGCCGGGCGAGCGAGGCCCTCGGTCGGAGCGACGAGCGCTCGCAGAACCGACGGCTCAGCGGACGAGCACGATCAGCGTCGGAGCGGCGCAGCGGGTAGCAAGACCGACCACCGCGGTGACGCGAGAGCAGAGCACCCGAGCGCCAGCAGGACGTAGAGGACGAAGGTGACCTGGATGAACGAGAACGCGTCGAAGGTCAGCATGCCGACTGCGAACGCCACGGTGGACGCCGCCAGGGCCGTGAGAAGCCAGCCTCGGGCCGAGTCATCCTCTCGCGCGGCACGTGCAGCACGCCGAATGAAACGGACGAAGATCCATACCCAGGCCGCAATGCCAACCAGTCCGGTCTCGACGGCGGTGCCGAGCCATTGGTCGTCGAGGATGCGCGAGTTTTCGTTCGGCCCCGCTGTGACGCGTGTGCCGTACCCCTGACCGAACGCGGGCTGGCTCCGGATCACGTCGAACTGGGGATCGAGGCGATTGGACGAAATCCGACCGCCGTAGACCGTCTGGTCCTCGACGATTCCTTCGCTCGGGAAGAAGGCTTGACGGATACCCCCGATCGCCCCGGGACTGACGAAATGCACCAAGACGAGGAAGGGCAGGACGAACGGAAGCGCAGCTCGCGTAACAGCGGGGCGCAGAACGCCGAACACGATCGCGATCGCCGCGGCCATGACGATCGCCGTGCGCGAGACCGTCGCAAGGGCGGCTGTCGAGAGCAGTGCGGTAGTCACCCACCACCGCGCCCGATGCGTGCGGTACACCAGATAGAGCGAAAGAGGGACGAGAATCACGAACAGCGATGCGAGCGCGATTGGATGTTGTGCGGACCCGAGCACCCGCAACCGACCAGCGCGTGTGCTCAACGAGTCGTCGCCTGCGAAGTCGAGGAGCGGCACCACACCCTGGAGATGGTCGAAGACGTTGTACCCGGTGCGGCCTTCGTACAGTGCGAACGCAGCGACGACAGCCCCGCCGACGACGAGCGTCTTGACCACGGACTCGATCTGCTCGGGTGTTCGGATCACCCCAGCGACGAGGTAGAAGGCCATGAAGAAGCTTGCGAGGAAGAGAAGCGATTTGACGACGTCCGTCGAGACGTCGACGAACGGCAGATTCGCGGCGTCGGCCAAGTTGCCCTGGAAGTTGTCTCCGACGATGGACCGGAGAACGTCGAACCGCACAATGCCCGCTGGGTTGGTCACGACCGACGCGAGGACCGCAAACGCGAAGAGCCCGATCGCGGGATCGAGCGGGGTCGACCGAAGGCGGATCTCGCGATCGGCGAGCAGCGCCCCGAGCCAAAGTGCGAAGACCACTGCGAGAACGATCCGGTACGGCTCCAGGTCGAAGGGCAGATCGACGACGAGCTTGTAGCGCTTGATCGGGATGAAGAGGATGACGAGGATCGTGAGGTTGACGAGCACGTGCCAACGCGTGGCGAACCGGAAGCCGATGCTGCCGGCCGCAGCGACCAGCACGAGGGCCGTCGCCGGCATGACGGCCCGGTCTTCCGCCACGGCCACCGCGAGAAAGCAAAGGGCGCCGAGGATGACGAATGCGAGCCATGCCGTGCCGGCCCTCCGCCCTCCGACATCGAGCGTGGTCACGCTACCTCAACGTGTCGAATCCACGTGCCCGCCGCCTCGCGCCGAGCGTTGCGGGCGCGCGCGGCTGACGCCCCGCCTCGCCGTCTCCGCATCCGCGCACTCCGCGGCGTCGCCGGTGTCATCGCTGCGGGGGCGGTTGCCGCGATCGCCCTTCTCGTCGCCGATGCCGCAGTCGATCTGAGCGATCCTCCGGCAGCGAGCCCGCCGGGCGAGCAGCTCGCCGCAGCTCAGTTCGAGCTCACCACCACCCCCGTTCCGGAGACCACCGCTGCCGAGCAACCCCGCTCGGTGACGCGTGCCGACGCGACGACGTCCTCAACGACGGCGCGCCGGTTCGCATGGGCCCCCGTCGAGGACGCGACGGCCTACGACGTCGAGCTGTTCCTCGACGACCAACGGGTGTTCGCGACGAGCACGACGAAGGCCGAGGTCGACATTCCGGACGAGTGGCGATTCGAGGGGCGACGACATGAGCTCGAGGCGGCGACGTACGACTGGTACGTCTGGCCGATCGTCGGAGGCAGGCGGACTACGGCAGCGGTCGTCCAGGCGACTCTGGTCGTCCGAGGCCGGTAACCGCGTCGCTGCTGCCAAGGTGAGAGAGGCAACCGGCGCATGACTCCGCTCGCACCCGTTAGCGTGCGGCTCGCACCACTGGTCGACCGTCTTCGGAGCGCAACGAGGACGCTCGGTCAAGCCAGGCTCGTCGTCCGAGATCGATGACCTAGCGCGAACGAGGTACCGATCGCGAGGGGGCGGCGACCTACCCCGAAAGGGGAACCGACTCGACCCTCCGATCCCCCGAAGGGAGGGAAGCCCTGCGGTCGTGAGCCCATTCCGCCTGGATAAACGGTGGCCGTCCCCAGAAAGAGGGTCTTGGGGATCGAGCCGGGGCTCCCGACGATAGGGTGGTCGTGTCCGCCGCCAGCACGAGGCTCGTCTCTGCAGTTCTCGCCGCCTTCGTCGCCGTCCTCGCCGTGGTCGGCGTCGCCAGCGCGCGAGACGCTCAGACGCGAGACCGCATCTCGCCTTCGGCGCCGAAGAGTCTTCGGGTCACGTCCGCGACGACGTCGTCGCTCGACGTGGCGTGGCGGCGGTCCACCGACAACGTCGGCGTGCAGGGCTACTACGTGACCGTCGCGGGCAGGCGAGCGAATGTCTCCCGTCGGACGCATCGAGCCACCGGCCTGAGCTGCGGCGCCAGCGTCGCTGTTCGCGTGGTCGCGTTCGACCGTGCCGGCAACCGCTCCCGTCGCACGGAGATCATCGCGTCGACTGCGCCCTGCCTCGACACCGAGCCGCCGACCGCCCCCACGGGGATGAGGCAGGTCGCGACCGCGTTGGACGCCGTCGTGCTCGCGTGGGATCCGGCGGCCGACAACGTCGGGGTCGTCGGCTACGGCGCGTATCGCGGCGGCCTGCCCTCCGGGTCAACGCCAGAGCCCACACTCACGCTCAACGGGTTGAGCTGCGGATCGACGTACGCGTACGACCTCGACGCCGTCGACGCAAGCGGGAATCGCTCTGCTCGCACACCGGTGTGGGTCGCGACCGCGGCCTGTGTCGACCGCAGTCCTCCGTCGACGCCCACCGGCCTGAGGGTCACCGACCGGACGACCTCGAGCCTCTCCCTCCAGTGGTCGCCGGCGAACGACAACGTCGGCGTCACCGGATACCGCGTATCGGTGGACGGCCGGACGGTGCGCCGCGTGACGGGTGTGAGCGCGACCGTCACCGGGCTCGCCTGCGGCCGCGCCTACCTCTTCGCCGTCGAGGCCTACGACGCGGCCGAGAACCGCTCGCTGCGATCCGAGGTTCGATCGGCAACGGCGCCGTGCGCGAATGCGGGACCAACACCGGACACCACACGCCCGTCGCGGCCGAGGAACCTCCGGGTGGGCTCCGCCGAAGAGACGAGCATCTCGCTGCTGTGGTCGGCATCCACCGACGACGTCGCGGTGACCTCGTACGTCGTGTACCGGAACGGGTCCGAGGCCGCCACCGTGACGCAGCCCGCCGCGAGCGTCACGGGCTTGAAGTGCGGGACGGCGCACAGGTTCGAGGTCGAGGCTCGCGATGCTGCCGGTAACCGCTCGCAACGCGACTCGGTGACGGCCTCGACCACTCCGTGCTCCGACGGCCAGCCGCCGACCGCCCCGACCGGCGTGACGCCGACGGCGCGGACGGCGACGAGCATCGCGCTCTCGTGGTCCCCGTCGACCGACAACGTCGGCGTCGTCGGCTACGGGCTCTACCACGGCGCGTCGCGGACGACGACGACAGGAACCAGCTGGGTCCTCTCCGGTCTGACGTGCAACACGAGCTACACGCTCGCAGTCGATGCCTTCGACGCCGCTGGAAACGAGTCGAGCAGGACGACCGTCATGGTCGCCACGACTGCATGCCCCGACACGTCGCCCCCGAGCGCGCCGTCGAACCTCGCGGCTTCGGGCGTCACCCAGACGAGCCTGACGCTGACCTGGTCTCCCTCGGCCGACAACGTCGGCGTGACAGGGTATGACGTCTACCGCAACGGCACGAAGGTCGCGTACGGGAACGCGACGTCGTCCCTCCAGTCCAGCCTCGTCTGCGGCACTTCGTTCGCCTTCGGCGTCGAGGCGGTCGACGCCGCCGGGAACCGCTCGCCGAGGGCCCAGCTGAACGCGTCCACCGGCGCGTGCCCTGCGCCGCCACCGCCCCTTCCCGCTCCGCCGGCGCCCCCTGCGCCTCCGAGCACCTGCACGGACGTGCTCCCTGTGGGCGGCAACGTGCAGGCATTCGTCAACTCGCTCACTTCTGGCGACGTCGGCTGCCTGCGGGGCGGTGTCTACAACCTTCCGTCACAGCTGACGTGGAACGGATCATCCGCGACCCTTCAGAGCTTCCCCGGCGAGACGGCAGAGCTCGTCGGCTGGAAGGTGATGCTCTCCGGGCCCAACCTGACGCTCCGTCGGGTGACTGTGCGCGACGTGGCGAACGGGAGCTCCCGTGAGTGCGTCGGAGTCGAGGATGCGGGCATCAAGGTGCTCGACAACCGCATCTCGAACTGTGGCGTCGGGCTGTCCTCAGGCGACCCGCGTGGGTCGGGTGTACAGCTGCACACGGCGTCGTCCAACGCGATCATCGACGGCAACTGGATCAGCGACGTCGGCCTGCCGGGCTCGAACCTGCACCACGGGATCTACATCACTGGCGACGGCCACCGGGTCACGAACAACCTCATCACGGGCACGCGTGGCGGG
>Ga0081455_10005637_pt1 | contig 13673 bp, 13 predicted proteins | sample TabmetS3T2R1_FD_70207 | JGI IMG/M metagenome (GOLD analysis project Ga0081455, IMG submission 70207) | Tabebuia heterophylla rhizosphere microbial communities from the University of Puerto Rico - S3T2R1 | ecosystem: Host-associated > Plants > Roots > Rhizosphere ... | reverse complement strand
GGGCAGCCGGCGCCGGACCTCCTCGGCGACGAGCCGCTCGTGCGTCGGGTCGCGGAAGGAGAAGAGCAGGCAGACCGCCACCGCCTCCGCGTCGAACTCGGGCAGCGAGCCAAGCTCCAGCGGCTCGAGCACGCCGTCCGGGCCGATTCGCTCGCGCACGGCGTAGCAGCGCTCGAGCGGGACGAGTGGCTCGGGATGGGCGACGCAGAGCCGATAGAGGTGCGCGCGGGTCTGCCGACGCAGGTGGAGCAGGTGCTCGAAGCCGGCTGTGGCGACGAACGCCGTCTCCGCTCCCTTGCGCTCCAGCAGGGCGTTCGTGGCGATCGTCGTGCCGTGGGTGAAGCGCTCGAGCTCGCGGGCACCGACGGCCGCGGCCGCCTCGACGACCGACCGCTCCTGCGCCGCCTCGGTGGGCACCTTGGCGGTACGAAGCTCGCCGTCCTCGAGGAGCACGGCGTCCGTGAAGGTCCCGCCGACGTCGATGCCGAGGATGGCCACGAAGGAGGTCTTAACAGGTTCGGGCTACGCGCGCGCGAGGCTCAGCGCGCGCGTCGCGCCCGGTACGCCCGCGCCTTCGTCCGGTTTCCGCAAACGGCCATCGAGCACCAGTGTCGCGACCGGTTCCGAGCGTGGTCGTAGAACGCCCAGCGGCAGTCCGCTGCCCGGCACGCCTTGAGCCGCTTCCACGAACCGTCCGCCATCGCCGCCGAGACCGAGGCGAGCAGCCGCCCGAGCGCACCGGCGGCGCCGCGCGCCGTGGGCTCGAGCCGCGACGTCCCTCCCGGCTCGAAGCGGACGCCGAGCCCTGCTCGGGACGCCGCCCGGTTGAGGGTCAGCGCGGCGTCCTTTCGCACGCTCAGCCCGTTGTTGGCGAGCATGAGCGCCCGCAGCGCCTCACGGAGCCGCCTCGCCTCGTCCAGGTCGGAGCGTGTGACGGCTCCTCCGCCCGGCAGCCCCCGCTCGCGGAGCCAGGCGCCGAGCGCGCGCGGATCGGAGAGCTCGTCGATGCCGTTCTCGACGGCCAACGTGTTCACGAACGCGCGCACGAGCTCGAGCTCACCGGGAGCCGCGCCGCTACTACTCATAACCATCTATGATAGATCACCGGTTATGAGGACGGGGAGAGGAGCATGACTCAGGCCTACGAGACGATTCACCTCTCGGACATTCCCGAGCCGGAGTACGAGCCTGCGCCGGGCGATCCCTACTGGCGGCCAATCCGGATTCATTTCGGCATCCAAGCCTTCGGGACGAACGCGTACGTTGCCCGGGCGGCCGGCGACCAGATCATCGTGGAGCACGCCGAGACCGAGGAGAGCGGAACGCGACACGAGGAGCTCTACGTGGTCGTCAGCGGGCACGCAACCTTTATCGTCGACGGCGAGGACGTGGATGCCCCGGCGGGCACGCTCCTCTACGTCTCCGACCCGGACTCGCGGCGCGGTGCGGTCGCACACGAGGCGGGAACGACCGTGCTCTGCTTCGGCGGGACTCCCGGCGAAGCGTTCTCGGTCTCGCCCTGGGAGCAGAAGTACGAGGCCGGTGCGAGCTGAGCTCCGCCTCCTGGGCGCCGGCGGCGAGCCGGTCGACCTCCGCCGCACGATCAACTCGCACGGGCTCGTCGACCTCCCGCCCATGCGGCTCGTCGACGACGAGCGCGCGCTCGAGGTGACCCTGCCGCTCCCGCGCGGGCGGCCGCGGACGGTGCGTGTCTCGCAGGGGCGGCCCGGCTTCGCCGTCGTGACGGTGGCCGGGCGAGCGCCGTCGCCGTCCCACGAGGAGCGCATCCGGTCGGCCGTCTCGCGTGTCCTCCGGCTGGACGAGGACCTGTCCTCCTTCTACGAGCGCGCCGCCGCCGACCCGGACCTCGTCTGGGCCGGCGCGGGAGCCGGGCGCATGATCCGGAGCCCGACGGTCTTCGAGGACGTCGTCAAGACGATCTGCACCACGAACTGCGCCTGGTCGGCGACCGAGCGGATGGTCGGCGCCCTCGTCGAGCACCTCGGAGAGCGAGCCTCGAACGCTCCGGCAGAAGGGCCGTACGGCCGCGCCTTTCCCACCCCGGCAGCGATGGCCGCCGCCGACGAGAGCTTCTACCGGGATGTCATGCGCGCCGGGTACCGCGGTCCCTACCTGCGGACGCTGGCGACGTCGGTCCTGGAGGGCTCCGTCGACCTCGAGACACTCGGACGGGCCGACGCCGCCGAGCTGCCTGACGAAGAACTCGCCGCGCGGCTGTTGGCCTTGCCCGGCGTCGGCCCCTACGCCGCGGCGCACATCATGATGATGCTGGGCCGCTACTCGCGTCTCATCCTCGACTCGTGGACGCGCCCCAAGTACGCCAGCTTGAACGGCGGCCGACCCGTGAAGGACTCGACGATCGAGCGGCGCTTCCGCCGCTACGGGCCGTACGCCGGGCTCGCATTCTGGCTGCACCTGACGCGTGACTGGGTCGCCGACTAGCTCCGCGACGACGAGCTACCGGGACGGCGCCCGCGCGATCGCGCCGATCGCCGTCGCAGCCGCCATGTTCGGCGCATCCTTCGGCGTGCTGGCAACCGCGGCGGGCATGGAGGCCCTCCCCGCCCTGACCATGTCCGCCACCACCTTCGCCGGGTCGGCACAGTTCGCGGTCGCCTCCGTCCTCGGGGCGGGCGGCGGCGTCGCCGCTGCGGTGGCGGCCGCGACGCTCCTCAACGCTCGCTACGCGCCGATTAGCGTCTCGGTCGCCCCCGCCTTCGAGGGAGGCTCGCTGCGGCGGCTGGCCGAGTCGCAGCTGATCGTGGACGAGTCCTGGGCCATCTCGCGGCGCCGCGACGGGCGCTTCGACCGGCGCGTGCTCGTCGGCGCCGGGCTCGTGCTGTACGCGGCGTGGGTCGGCGGAACGGCGGTCGGCGTGCTCGGCGGCGAGTCGCTCGGCGATCCCGCAGCGCTCGGGCTCGACGCCGCGTTCCCCGCGCTCTTCCTCGCGTTGCTCGTGCCGCAGGTGCGCAGCCGCCGCGCGCTCGCGGCCGCGCTGGCCGGCGGGGCGATTGCGCTCGCCCTCGTCCCGATCGCGCCGGAGGGCATCCCGATCGTGGCGGCGAGCGCCGCGTGCCTGATCGGCTGGGGCCGGCGGTGAGCGCCGTCTGGCTCGCCGTCCTGCTCGTCGGCGGAGCGACGGTCCTGCTCAAGGCGATGGGCCCCGTCTTCCTCGGCGGTCGGCCGATTCCGGCGCAGCTGAGCGGCGTCGTGCCACTGCTCGCGCCGGCATTGCTTGCCGCGCTGGTCGTCACGCAGGTGGTCGGCGGCGACCGAGAGATCGTCGCCGACGCCCGCCTGTTCGGGCTTGCAGCCGCAGGGGTCGCGCTGCTCTTGCGGGCGCCGCTCCTCGCAGTCGTCGCCGTCGCCGCGCTTGTCACCGCAGGTGCGCGCCTCTTGCTCTAGACTGCCCCGCCGAAGTCAGGGAAATGGAAGCTCTGCCGAGCCCAGGATTCTGTGCTGCGGCCACGGCCCCGGACGCGGCCTTCTTAATGAGCTTCCCGTAGCTACCTCTTGGGGGGTGGACATGCGAAGACCTCGGTTCTTGCTCGCGGTCGGCCTGATCGCCGTCGGCCTCTTGGCAATCCCAATGAGTGCCGGTGCTGACCATGCCACGCGACCACACACACAGAACATCCATGCCAAGGGCCATAGCCCCGATTTCGGGAGCTTCCTGCTTCCGGATGGACAGCGAGACGCGAACTCGGATCTCGCGTTCTGGGGCAAGCTGGCCTTCCACGGCGACTACGACGGGTTCCGCATCGTCGACGTCTCCGACCCCGACAATCCGCAGCTCGTCTCACGGACGCGCTGCAACGGGGACCAGGGCGACATCGTCGTGTGGGAGAACATCCTCGTCAGGGCCTGGAATGCGCCGAAGGCGGAAGCGCGCTCCTGCGACGGCACCATGGTGCCAGCGGGCTTCGAAGGCATGCACGTCTTCGACATCAGCGACCTGGCAAATCCGCAACTGGTCGGCGAGGTCGAGCTGAGCGCAAGGCCGCAGGCCGACTCGCCAGGGTGCGGTACCCACACGCTCACGCTGGTTCCCGACGGCGACCGCGCGGTGATCTACAACGCAACGTCCGGTGGGAATACCCTGCTTCCGCCGGCGGATCAAGAGTGCGACTGGATCGACATCATCGAGGTGCCGCTCGACAACCCCGGCGCCGCCAGCCACCTGCGCCGTGAGCCGCTCATGGGCGGACACGCGGCGCACGACAACGGCGTCATCCTCGGCGGTGTGAACCTGCTCGGCTCAGCCTCGGGCCACATGTCGAACGTGTTCAGCATCGGGCCTCCACGGGGTGGCTCGCTGGAGGATCCGCTCTTCCTCTACACGGTTGAGGAACCGGGCGTCTGCAATACCGGCGGCCCGCTCTGCAACGGCAACTGGCACTCGGCCGCATTCAGCTGGGACGGTGAAGTCCTCATCCTCGGCTGGGAGCCCGGTGGCGGCAGCCTGCCAGAGTGCGAGGCGACCGACCCGCCGGTGAAGAAGAGCGCCTTCTTCTATGACGCGGATACCGGTGCGAAGCTTGGGCAGTGGACGCTTCCGCGGCCGCAGAGCTCCGCGGAGAACTGCACGATCCACAACTACAACGCCGTGCCGCTCCGCAGCGGCAAGCGCGTGCTCGTCCTGGGCAACTACCAGGCCGGAACCTGGGTCGTCGACTTCACCGACCCGGCAAACGCGCGCACGGTCGCGTGGTCGGATCCGCCGCCGCTCGTGCCGACGCAGCTCGGCGGGGCCTGGTCGTCGTACTGGTACAACAACTTCATCTACGAGTCGGAGATCACGAAGGGCCTGAACGTCTTCCGGCTCAGCGACAGGACGACGGCCGGCGCGATCAGGCTCGACCACCTGAACCCACAGACACAGGAGTTCTCTCTGGACTGAGCTGATCGGAACGGACGAATGGAGGAGGGCGGCCCCGGCGGGCCGCCCTCCTCGGTTTCTCGACACGACGCGGCAAGTGGAATTAGACTGCCGGCCGCACAGGGAGAGGGGTTCATGTCGAGTTCCCGGCGGAGCGGGCGTCGCCGGCGGGGGATGCGGCTCTCTGCATGACCTCCCGTAACCACCAAGGAGGGTGGCATATGCGAAGAGGCAGGCTGTTACTCGCGCTCGCGGTGCTCGCGACCGGGGTGCTGACGATTCCACTAGGCGCGTCAGCGGTACCGCCCAGCGCGGCCCAGGCGACGGCCACATTCGACTACACCGCGAACATGCATCCGCTTGGGTACTCGGCGCGCCAGGTCCCGCTCGACAACACCGTCCCCGGCAGCGGCGTCTTCAACTCCGACCTCGCCTTCTGGGGCAAGACGGCGGTTCAGGGTACCTACGCGGGATTCCGACTCATCAACGTGTCGGCGCCGGGCAACCCCAGGGAGATCATCAACTGGACGGACTGCGCCAGTCCGACGAGCACGACAGGCAACCAGGGCGACGTGATCATCTGGGAGGACTTGGTCATTCGCTCGTGGAATTCGCCCGCACCCACGGCCGGCTCGCACTGTGGCGACATGCCGGTCGCGGCCGGCGAAGAGGGCGTGCACATCATCGACATCAGCGACCCGACCGACCCGGATGTGATCGGCTTCGTCGACATCCCGTGCGGATCGCACACCGAGACCCTCGTGCCTGATCTCGAGAACAACCGGCTCCTCGTTTACTCGAACTCGTCGGCGAACACGATCTTCGGTGGGAACGTCCCACCGGACTCGCCGCCGACGTGCCGCGGCATCGACATCATCGAGGTTCCACTCGACGACCCGGCGTCGGCTTCCTACCTTCGCTTCGAGCCGACGGGCCACGAGGATGAGCCGCTTGAAAACCTGCACTCGTGCCACGACACGGGTGTCATCCTCGGCGACACGAACCTGGTCGCCTGCGCAGGGCAGACGAGCGCCACCGGCGGCAACGGCGTCACCGTGCTCAGCATGGACCCGGCGATGGGCGGGTCCAAGGAAAACCCGATGTTCCTGTACCACAAGACGACGGGCGGCATTTCGCTCGGCCACTCGGCGTCGTTCACGTGGGACGGCAAGTACATCATCGTCGGCCACGAGCCGGGCGGCGGCAGCGGCGCGAACTGCGAGGCGACCGACAACCCGCTCGAGCGGACGTTCTTCTTCATCGAAGCCGAGACGGGCGAGTCGGCCGGCCAGTTCACGATCCCGCGACCACAGACGAACGTCGAGAACTGCACGACCCACAACTACAACGTCGTGCCGACGGACAAGCGCTACGTCATGGTCTCGGGGAACTACCAGTCGGGCATCAGCGTGATCGACTTCACGGATGTGACGAACGCGCAGGAGATCGCGTACGCGGATCCGGCTCCGCTCGTCGACCCGAACCCGCCGGTCGGGATCGAGCTCGGCGGCGACTGGTCGACCTACTGGTACAACGGCTTCATCTACGAGTCCGACATCACGCGCGGGCTGCTCATCTGGAACCTCAGCGACAGCGCGGTCGCCGGAGCGAGGAAGCTCGACCACCTGAACCCGCAGACTCAGGAGTTCAATATCGACTGACCTCATCAGGAACCAACGAACCAATGGAGGGCGGCCCACCGGGCCGCCCTCTACCGTTCCTTGACCTCGACGCGAAACCGCCAAGTCGAATTAGACTGCCCGCCGCACAGGGACAGGGGTGTCATGTCGAGTTCCCGGCGGAGCGGCGCGTCGCCGGCGGGGAGCGCGGCCCTCAGCATGGCCTCCCATGACCACCAAGGAGGGTGGCATATGCAAAGAGGCAGGCTGTTACTCGCGCTCGCGGTGCTCGCGGTCGGGGTGTTGACGATTCCACTCGGGGCGTCGGCACAGCCTCCCCCGGAGGTCAGCACGTTCACGTACACCAAGAACATGCATCCCCTCGGGTACTCGGCGCGCCAGATCCCGCTCGACAACACCGTCGCCGGGCAGGGCAGCTTCAACTCCGACCTGGCGTTTTGGGGCCGCACAGCTGTTCAGGGCACGTACGCGGGCTTCCGTCTGATCAACGTCTCGGACCCCGAGAACCCGACGGAGATCGTCAACTGGGAGGAGTGCGAGAGCCGGAACAACACGAACGGGAACCAGGGCGACGTCATCATCTGGGGTGACATCCTCATCCGTTCGTGGAACTCGGGGACGCCGGCCCCGCACTATCCGGCCGGGCACCCGCTGGCGGGTCAGACCATCCCGGTCACCGACCCGCTGCGCTTCACGACCCCGGGCGCGTTCTGCGGCGACTGGCCGATGTTCCGCGAGCCCGCCGCCGACCCGCTTCCCGAGCGGGGCCAGGAGGGCGTGCACATCATCGACATCAGTAACCCGACGGACCCGGACGTGATCGCGTTCGTCGACACGCCGTGCGGGTCGCACACCGAGACGCTCGTCCCCGACCTCGCCAACAACAGGCTGCTCGTCTACTCGAACCCGTCGTCGGGCAACGTTTTCGGCGGGGAGCCCGGCGGGCCACAGCCCGTCTCGTGCGCGGGGATGGACCTGATCGAGGTCCCGCTGGACGACCCGGCGTCGGCCTCGTATCTGAAGTTCGTCCCGGCGGGTCATCCGGACGAGCCCGCCGAGGAGCACCATCCGTGCCACGACAGCGCCGCCATCCTCGGCGACACCCTGCGCCTCGCGTGCGCCGGCGTCCCGGGAGCCGCGGTCTTCAGCCTCGATCCGGCCGACGGTGCCGACCTCGACGATCCGATGTTCCTCTACAACGCCGACACGATCACCGGTGTTGGGATCGGCCATTCTGCGTCGTTCACCTGGGACGGCAAGTACCTGATCATCGGCCACGAGCCGGGCGGCGGCAGCGGCGCACGCTGCGAGGCCACCGACCCCGAGGCCGAGCGGACGTTCTTCTTCCACGACGTCGAGACCGGTGAGCAGGTCGGGAAGTTCGTCATCCCGCGGGTCCAGACGGCCGTCGAGAACTGCACGACCCACAACTACAACCTCGTGCCGCTCCGCGACCGGTACGTCATGGTCTCCGGGAACTACCAGTCGGGAATCTCCGTGATCGACTTCACCAACCCCGCGAATGCGAGGGAGATCGCGTTCGCCGATCCGGCCCCGCTTGTCGACCCGAACCCGCCGGTTGGTATCGAGCTGGGCGGCGACTGGTCGACCTATTGGTACAACGGCTTCATCTACGAGTCCGACATCACACGCGGGCTCGGCATCTGGAACCTCAGCGACAGGGCAGTGGCCGGAGCGCGGAAGCTCGACCACCTGAACCCGCAGACGCAGGAGTTCAATATCGACTGAGGTCAGCTTCACTCGAATCGCTCGGAGCGGCCGCCGCAAGGGGGCCGCTCCGTTTCTCTAACCGAGCCGTGGCCGGAACGTCATACTTCCCGAAGGCAGGCACACGGGGAGGGGAAATGCGGTGTTCGTATCCCTAGCTAGGGATCAAGGGGGGTTCGGGCTCTGCCTGCGGCCCGTTTCGGTGAAATCGATCTAGGAGGTGGCAATGAGACGCGTGCTGCGCGCGCTCACGCTGGCAGCGATCGCGGCGGTGATCCTCGCCCTGCCGCTCGGCGCCGGCGCGGGTCACAAGACCGACCCGCACACGAAGAACCTGCATCCCCTGGGCCACATCTTCGAGCCCGCGAGCCTGCTCAACCCGGCCATTGGGAACCCGGACATCCACACCGACATCGCGTTCTGGGGCAAGTTCGCCATCCAGGGCAACTGGGACGGCTTCAACATCCGCAACATCGCCGCGCCAGGGAACCCGAAGCAGGTCGGGCGGGCGTTCTGCAACGGCGACCAGGGAGACGTCGTCGTCTGGGAGAACATCGTCGTCCGCTCCTGGAACTCGAACGCGCCGGGGACGACGTTCTGCGGCGGCGAGCTCGTGCCCGCGGGATTCGAAGGGCTGCACATCTTCGACATCAGCGACAAGACGAGTCCCGAGCTCGTCGGCTCCGTCGATCTTCCGTGCGGCTCCCATACGGCGACAGGCGTTCCGGATCCCGCGAACAACCGCCTGCTGATCTATAACGGCAACTCCGGCGTGGCTTGCCCGTGGATCGACATCGTCGAGGTTCCGCTCGACGATCCGGGTGCGGCCAGCCTGATCAGGAACGAGCCGTCCATGCACACCTGCCACGACATCGGCGTGATCCTCGGCGACGCGATGAAGGCCGCGTGCGCGGGGGGCACGGGGTTCCGCGTCTTCAGCCTCGGCGGCCCGAACGGCGGGACGCTCGAGGATCCGGAGCTGCTCTACCACGTCGATGAGCCCGGGGTGACGATCGGCCACTCGGCCTCGTGGACCTGGGACGGCAACGTGGTCATCTTCGGCCACGAGCCCGGCGGCGGCGTTGCGCCCGAGTGCCAGGCGACCGATCCGCCGCTCAACTACACGTACTTCTTCTACGACGCCGACACTGGCGCCAAGGTCGGTTCGTGGACGCTGCCGCGGCCGCAGTCCGCGACCGAGAACTGCACGCTCCACAACCTCAACACGGTGCCGACCCGCAACGGCCGCTACGTGCTCGTGCACGGGAGCTACCAGTCTGGAACGAGCGTCGTGGACTTCACGAACCCGGCGAACGCCAGGGAGCTGGCCTGGTCGGATCCGCCCCCGATCGTCCCGACCGACCTCGGCGGGGCATGGTCCTCCTACTGGTACAACAACTTCATCTACGAGACGAACATCACGGAGGGCTTGAACGTCTTCCGCTTCAGCGGGAAGCAGACGTCGGGCGCGATGCGTCTCGGCCACCTGAACCCGCAGACCCAGGAGTTCACGATCGACTAGCGACTCGGAGGTCACGCAGCTGGACGGGGAGGGCGGTCTTCGGACCGCCCTCCGCCGTCTTGTCCTAACCCTCGTCGGCCGGCCGCGTCCTAGAAGGGCGAAGGCAGGCAGAGGGGGATGCGGCGCCCTCCCGATCCGAGGAGGAACGATGACGAAGCACCGTCTCGTAGTCGCCGCGGCCGCGCTCGGCCTCGGCGTGCTCGCGGCACCGGCGGCGGCGGTCCCGCCGGTCCATCTCAGCATCGACCCGCCGCCCAACATCGTCGAGGACCAGGGCCAGGCGTGCGGCTTCCCCGTCCGCTGGACGATCGACCTCAGCGTCGAGCAGACCCGCTTCTTCGACCAGGACGGCAACCTCGTGCGCATCCAGTCGCACATCAAGGAGGACAACACGATCGCCAACCTCTCGAGCGGACTCGTGCTGCGCGAGGGGCCCGACTCCTTCACCCAGACAACCTTCTTCAACGACGACGGCTCCGTGGAGATCATTGCCACCGGGCTCGCCGCGAACGTCAAGGGCGAGGGGCTCAAGGACGTCGGCCGCGTCGTGCTCGTCCCCGTCGGCGGCGGACAGGTCCAGATCGTCTTCTCCGCCGGGCAGCACCCCGTGCGCGAGGCGACGAGCGGTCCCCTCGTCGAGGCCCTCGCCGCCTTCTGCGAGGTGCTGAGCTAGGCAGGCCCGCCGGCAAGCCGCTCGCCGAGCAGTCGCTGAACTTCCGCACGGAGCACGCGTGGCGTAGGCTCATCGGGCGGTGCCATGACGAAGGTCGCTTCCGACGATGCCCGGATCGCCGAGCTGACGCGCGAGCTGGACGACCTCCGCAGTCGGCAGCAGGCGATCGCGGAGATCCTCCGGGCGATGAGCCGGTCGCGCATGCGGCTCCAGCCGATCCTCGACCAGATCGTCGAGGCCGCCGCGCGTCTCTGTCGCTCGGACGGTTGCTTCCTTCATCTCGTCGACGACGGTCTCTTGCACATCCGGGCGAGCTTCGGCGCCCCGCCCGAAGCCGTCGAGTACGAGCGCCTGCACCCGGAGGCGCCGGGGCCGGGCAGCCTCACCGGGCGGGTGGCGCTGACCAAGAAGCCCGTGCACATCCCGGACGTCTCCGCGGACCCGGAGTACACGTTTCCGGCCACCGACCTCGGCCGTTACGACACCTTGCTGGGGCTGCCGGTGCTCGTCGAGGACGAGCTGGTCGGTGTCATCGGGATCTCACGACGAAACGGGGTCCGCCCGTTCGAAAGCGGCGAGATCGAGCTCATGGCGACGTTCGCGGATCAGAGCGCGATCGCGATCGCCACTGCGGAGCTGTTCGAGACCGTCGAGCGACAGCAAGCCGAGCTCGCCAGATTCCTCTCGCCGGAGGTGGCCGCACTCGTCTCGAGCGAGGAGGGCGCACAGCTCCTCGCCGGCCACCGTGCGTACGTCACGGTCGTCTACTTCGACCTCCGCGGGTTCACCGCGTTCGCCGAGACGGCCGAGCCCGAGGAGCTCCTCGACGTGATCCGCGAGTACCACGGGGCGGCGGGGCAGCTCGTCGTGGCGCACGGAGGGACGCTCGAGCACTTCGCGGGCGACGGCCTGCTGGTGTTCTTCAACGACCCGGTCGCCCAACCCGAGCACGAGCTGCAGGCGGCGAGGCTGGCAATCGCGATGCGCGAGCGGGTCGGAGAGTTGGCAAGCGGATGGCGCAAGCGCGGGTACGACCTCGGACTGGGCGCAGGTATCGCGGTCGGTCATGCAACGCTGGGGCGGATCGGGTTCGAGGGACGGTATGACTACGGGGCGCTCGGCATCGTGACGAGCCTCGCCGCACGCCTCAGCGACGAAGCGGCTTCCGGGCAGATCCTCCTGAGTCAGCGAGCCTACGCCGCGCTCGAGGGAAACATTGAGGCTATCCCTGTTGCCGAGCTGGAGATGAAGGGCTTCGCTCGGCCCGTGCAGGCCTACGAGCTCGTGCGCGCCGTGGACCTGAGTTAGCCCGCTGCGCCAACGAGGCGGTAGCCGACGCCCCACACGTTGAGGACGTAGGCGGTCTCCCCCGGTCCGTTGAGCTTGCGGCGCAGGCGGCTCGCGTGAGAGTCCAACGTACGCGTGCGCCCGAGCGAGCGGAAGCCCCACACGTCGCGGAGCAAGTCCTCCTTGCGGAAGACGCGCTCCGGATCTTCGGCGAGGGCGACGAGCAGGTCGTATTCGCGCGCGGAGAGCTGCACCGCCTCGCCGCTCACCCGGACGACGCGGGAGGACAGGTCGATTTCCAGGTCGCGGACGGCCAGGCAGGCGTGTCGCGGGCCCGTCGCCCGGCGGAGGACGGCCCGCATGCGCGCCACGAGCTCCTCGTAGAAATACGGCCGCACGACGTAGTCGTCGGCGCCGCGCGCGAACCCACGCACGCGGTCGACCGGGTCGCCGCGGGCGCTGACCATGATCACCGGGACATCGCGGTTCCACGCCCGCCCCGGCTCCCCCTCGCGTAAGCGGCTGCACAGCTCGAAGCCGGACGCGTCGGGCAGCACGGCGTCGAGCAGGACGAGGTCCGGGCGCGTCGCCTCGACGAGCTCGAGCGCCCGACGGGCCCGGTCGGCGGCGAACACCTCGAACCCGTCGTCCGTGAGCTGCTGCTCGAGGAATTCCCGGCTCGGATCCTCGTGCTCGACCACCACCACGGCCTCCCCCGACATGCAGCCGACGCTAGCAGCGCTTGCCGGGCCGCTCCAGATGTCCTTTCCGCCAAGAACGTGCCGAAGCGCTCGCAGATGAAGTCACAGCCGGCCGGCTCGGACACGCCCCTTCCTCCGACGTGTCAGCGAGATCCCGGGCCTGCCAGGGACGAGCGACCGTCCTGAATCGTCACGACGGAGACCTGGTCATTCTCTTGCTGGAATACGTAGACGATGACCATCCATCGCCAAGGTCCAAGGACGAACCTGAATCCCTCCCAACGCCCTTCGAGCGCGGCACCGATCAGGGGAAACTCCCTGAGGGGACGGAGAGACCGCTTTACTCGTTCGTTCGTGTCCGCCGGGAGGCTGTGCGTCGCAATCAGCCGCTCGAGATCCTGAGCGGCGGCCGGCGTGACCAGCACTCGAGCCAAGTAGGGACTACAGTTCGTCGAGCGGCGTGGCGAGGCCGCCTCGGGCCTGCTCGAGCCCGAGTTGTGCTCGCTCAAATGCGCCTGGGATGCCGTCGAGAAGGTCCGCGATGTGACGGGGATCGGGATCGGCCTCGTCGAGTGCGTTCGAGAGCAGCGACCGCGCGAGCGTTCCCTCGTTCGTGTGCGCCTGCTCAGCGAGACGCGCGAGCTTCAGCGCGTACTCGTCATCGAGCGTGACGTTGACCCGCTTCGGCATGCCCACATCTTACACGAAACGTTACGTCCCGTGTTTCAGACGGTGACGCGCGCGAGCTCCTCCACCGTGGTCGCTCGCGGAACGATCGCCACGGTGACCCTTGTAGACGCCAGGGCAGGCGACGAGAACCCGCAGGCGAGCGCCCCAGCCGCGAGCGCGACGGCCACTACCCTTCGTTTCGTGGCCGGCCGCACCTTCGTCAAGTTCACCTTCTTCAAGGTCGATCCCGCCTGGCGGCGGCGTAGCCCCGAGGAGCGGGCCGCCGACAAGGCGGAATTCCAGGCCGCCTGCGAGGACTTCGCGGAGGACCGCTCGCTGCGAGCGTATTCGACGGTCGGCACCCGCGGTGATGTCGACCTGATGCTGCTCAGCCAGAGCCCGATCCTCGAGGACATCCACACCTTCCACGTGGTCCTGGGCCAGAGCGGCCTGGCGCGCTGGGCGGAGACGCCGTACAGCTACCTCGCGATGACGAAGCCCTCCCCCTACTCGGACTCGGAGTCACGACCCGAGATCTGCACCTCGGAGCGCA
>Ga0081455_10005636_pt1 | contig 13675 bp, 13 predicted proteins | sample TabmetS3T2R1_FD_70207 | JGI IMG/M metagenome (GOLD analysis project Ga0081455, IMG submission 70207) | Tabebuia heterophylla rhizosphere microbial communities from the University of Puerto Rico - S3T2R1 | ecosystem: Host-associated > Plants > Roots > Rhizosphere ... | reverse complement strand
CTGTGAAGGACGGCAAGATCCAGTTTTACATCGACCAGCAGCCCTACGTGCAGGGCTACATGGCCGTCACACAGCTCTATCTCTTCAAGAAGAACGGCAATATCCTCGGTGGTGGCAAGCCGGTTCTGACCGGCCCGTCATTCGTCGACAGCACCAACATCGACACGATCCTGCCGTTCGTCCAGAACAACACCCGATAGCCGAAAGCCTCCAAGGGTGGTCGGGCGAGTGCTTCGCCCGACCACCGCGAAGACAACTCACCGGAGCTGCAACATGACTACACCTGTCAAGACCGCACCGCCTACGCCTGCTGAGGCCTCTAACCGCGTCCAAGTCAGCTGGACGACCCGACTGCTCGGCCGCCCCGAGATCGGCGCCTTGGTCGCGGCCATCGTCATCTTCATCTTCTTCCTGATCGTCGCACCGGCATTCCGCACACCGTCGGCGTTCTTCACCGTTCTCTACCAAGCCTCGACCATCGGCATCGTGGCCGTCGGTGTCGGCATGCTGATGATTGGCGGTGAGTTCGACCTGTCCGCCGGCGTGCTCGTCTTCTCAGCGGGCCTGCTCAACGGCATGCTGTGCTACCAGCTGGGACTGAACCTGTGGGTCGGCGTGATCATCTCGCTGGTCTTTTGCCTGGGCGTAGGCTTTATCAACGGCTATCTGGTGATGCGCACCGGCATTCCCAGCTTCCTGATCACGTTAGGCACGTTCTTCGTGCTGCAGGGCGCCAATCTCGGCGTAACCAAAGTGGTCACCGGATCCGTATCGAGCCCCAACATCAGCCAGATGGACGGCTACGAGACGCTAAATTTCATCTTTGCGCACGAATTCAAGATCGGATCCGTGTCACTGTCGATCACCGTCATCTGGTGGTTACTGTTCGTCGTTTTGTCGGCCTGGATCCTGCAGCGGACCAAGATTGGCAACTGGATCTTTGCGGTCGGAGGCAACGCCGCCAGCGCTCGAGCCGTCGGCGTGCCGGTGACCCGGGCAAAGATCGGCCTGTTCATGACAGTGTCCTTCCTTTGCTGGTTCACCGGCATGCACTACCTTTACCGGTTCAACACACTGCAGGCTGGTAACGGCGTGGGCAACGAGTTCCTCTACATCATCGCGGCAGTGGTGGGTGGGACGCTGCTGACCGGCGGCTACGGCAATGCGTGGGGCGTGGCCATCGGAGCGTTCATCTTCGGCATGACCAGCCTCTGCATCGTCTACGCAGGCTGGGACCCGAACTGGTTCAAGGCCTTCCTCGGTGTCATGCTGCTGCTCGCCGTGATGGTCAACCTGTACGTGAAGAGACTCTCGACTCTACGAAAGGTGGGTTGACATGACCGACACCCTGCAAGACCATGCCGATCCAACCCTCCACAAGGGTGAGCCTCTTGTCGAGATGATCGATGTTGGCAAGACCTACGGAGCGATCCGAGCCCTTAAGGGAATCAACATGGTCGTCAACGCCGCTGAGGTGACCTGTGTGCTTGGTGACAATGGAGCGGGCAAGTCAACATTGATCAAGATTATTTCCGGCCTACATCCCCACAATGAGGGAACCGTGAAGGTCGACGGCGGCGAGGTTCACTTCTCCTCTCCACGCGATTCGCTGAATCACGGCATCGCGACGGTGTATCAGGACCTCGCCGTCGTCAGCCTGATGGAGGTGTGGCGCAACTTCTTCCTCGGCTCAGAGATGGCGGGCAGCAAGTTCCCCCTCTCCGGAATGAAGATCAAGGACATGAAGCGCATCGCTGATGAGGAGTTGCGCAAGATGGGCATCGTCGTCAAAGACATCGATCAACCCATCGGCACTCTGTCTGGTGGCCAAAGGCAGTGCGTCGCGATTGCTCGTGCGGTGTACTTCGGCGCTCGAGTGCTGATCTTGGATGAGCCGACGGCCGCGCTTGGTGTCAAGCAGTCCGGCGTAGTGCTGAAGTACACCGCAGCCGCCCGGGACGCTGGGCTGGGCGTGGTGTTCATTACCCACAACCCGCACCACGCTTACCTAGTGGGCAACCACTTCATCATCTTGAAGCTGGGACAGGCCGTACTGGACAAGAAGCGCTCCGAGGTGGCGCTCGACGAGCTCACGCGACAGATGGCCGGTGGCGACGAACTCACCGAGCTAGCACACGAGCTGGAAGGCAGTACTCGAGGGTGATCCGCTTCGCGCTCTTTGGCTGCGGCCGCATTGGGCGCGTACATGTCGACTCGATCGATGTCCATCCCCGTGCTGAGCTGGCCTGGGTGTACGACCCGATCGAGTCGGCTGCGGAGGAGGTAGCCAAGCGATACGGCGCGGCCACCGCTCCCTCGGTCGATGTCGCGATCGATGACCCGAGCGTCGACGCGGTCGTAATCGCCTCTGCGACACCTACGCACGTCGACTTGCTAACCCAGGCCGCACGTGCCGGGAAGGCAGTGCTCTGCGAGAAGCCAATCGACCTGGACCTGGCGCGAGTTGACAAGTGCTGGGTGGAGATCGCTGCATTGAACCCGACTGTCCTGATTGGTTTCAATCGGCGCTTCGATCCATCGTTTCGCGAGGTACACGAGCGGATCGCAGCCGGCGATATCGGCCGGCTCGAACAACTCACCATTGTGAGCCGCGACCCGGCGCCGGCCAGTCGCGACTACCTCGCTACCTCGGGCGGGCTGTTCAGGGACATGACCATCCATGACTTCGATCTGGCGCGCTTCTTTCTTGGCGAGGTCGTAGAGGTGTACGCCACGGGCGCCAATCTCGTCGCCGATTACATCGCCGAACTCGGTGACATTGATAGCGCAGTTGTCGTATTGCGCAGAGCCGATGGGGTGCTTTGCCACATCACCAATAGCCGCCGCAGCGTTTTCGGCTATGACCAACGTCTGGAGGCTTTCGGCTCTGATGGCATGCTAACCGCCGGCAATCAGCATCCGACAAGCGTCCGGTTGTCCAACGCGACTTATACCGAGGCCGCGCCTGGATACCTCAGCTTCTTCCTCGACCGCTATACGCCGGCCTATCGCGCCGAGCTTGAACATTTGATCACTGCCATGGAGCAGGGCAGCCAACCAAGTCCGGGATTCGTGGATGGTCGGGAAGCTTTAGCACTCGCCGACGCGGCGGTGGAGAGCCTCCAGACGGGTCGGACGGTGCGGGTTGGGCCAGCGCCATCAGCGGGGAGAGTGAGGTCGGACGTCGATGCTTCTCGAGAACAAGATCATCCTGATCAGCGGCGGGAGTCGAGGGCTTGGCGCCGGCATCGCGCGAGCGGCCGCAGCCGCTGGAGCGGCCGGGATCGTGATCACAGGGCGTGACCCGGCGGCGGGTAAAGCCGTTGCCAGCGAGCTAGCCGGCAACGAAACCGACGCTAAGTTCCGCGCTGTTGATCTTGCCGATCCACTCGCGGCCGCCGGGAGCGTGGCCGCCGCCGTGGACAGCTACGGCAGGATTGACTGCATCGTCAACTCCGCCGGTATTACGACGCGTGGAACATTGCTCGACACCAGCGTCGAGCTTTTCGACGCTCACATATCCATCAACCTGCGGGCGCCGTTCTTCATCATGCAGGCCGCCGTGCAGGACATGCGCAGCCGACAGTCGCCGGGAACGATCGTCAACATCATCTCGTTCTCCGCCCACGGCGGACAGCCTTATCTGGCCCCGTACGTGGCCGCGAAGGCGGGCTTGGTTGGCCTCACTCGCAATGCGGCCTTCGCTCACCGCTTTGATCGAATCCGGATCAACGGCCTCAATATCGGCTGGACTGAAACCGAGGGCGAAGATGTCACCCAACACGCCTTCCACGGAGCAGGCGACAACTGGGTCTCCACGGCCGCCGCCCAGCAGCCTATGGGCAAGCTCGGTCAGGTCTCTGAGATCGCGGACTTCGTGATCTTTCTGCTTTCCGATCGGAGTGGTGTGGTCACCGGCTCCATCATCGACTGGGACCAGAACGTACTCGGCGCCTACGACTGAGAAGCCTTTGGACAATCTCAGGGCACTATGACTGGACCGGTGCTCCCTCGCACGATCAGGCGTGGCTCGAGAATCGACTCTCGGGTGTCTTGGCGCACGCCTTCCAGCCGCTCGACCGCGGCGCGTACGGCCCACTGAGCCTGGGCAGACGCCTCCTGACTCACGGTCGTGAGATTGATTGCGGCGTATTGCGCAATTGGAGCATTGTCGTATCCGGCAACCGAAATTGCGTCAGGCACCGCAACGCCGGCCTGTGACAGCCGGTCAATTAGACCCACCGCACAGTGATCATTGAAGGTCGTCACCGCCGTCGGCAGTTGATCTCCTCTAAGAAACTCTTCGGCGGCTCGTCGGCCATCCTCCTCGCCGGCGCCGCCCGCAACAATCCGCACGTGACCTGCCTCGTGGTTGCGCCGCATCGCGGTCCGGTAGCCACGGCGTCGATCGGCTGAAATCGTGTGCCGGCCACCGTCGACATGCGCGATATCGTGATGACCCAATGCGACGAGGTGATCAACTACCAAGCCGAGCCCTTTGTCATCAGCGGTGCGGACGACGTCGACGGTCTCGATCGTAGCCCGACGGCCCACTAGGACAATCGGAACGCTTCTTGCAAGATCATCAAGCATCCGCTTCGAAAGCTCCGAACCCAGCAAGATCAATGATTCACAGCGAAACTCAAGCAACGTCTCGACGGCCCGGCGCTCGTCGTGACTCCCGGTTACCGTGCTGAGTACGATCTGATAGCCCTCGCCGTCCGCGGCCTCTTGGATGCCCTCCACGAGTTCGGCATGGAAGGCACTCCGCACATGCATCGTGACGCCAAGGTGCCGGGTCCGATGCAACTTGAGCATGCTCGCCGTTCGATTGGTTCGATAACCCAACTGGTCGGCAGCTTTGAAGACGCGCGCTCGCGTCGCCTCACTAGCCCCGGCTGCTCCGCGGAAGACGATTGAGACCAATGCTTTGGAAACGCCAGCAGCCGCGGCGACATCAGCCATTGTGGGTTGCGCAGCGCCCGTTGCCAACCTATGCATCTGAGTACGACGCCAATCGAAAGTTTGATTTGACAAATTGGTACAGCTGCATGCATCGTACTCTAGACCGATCTACTAGACCGGTCTAGTAAACGCTTCAGAGGAGAGATCATGACGATCGGTGTCGCAGTCATCGGAGCTGGCATGGCGGGCCGCGCCCACGCGGCCGCCTACCGAACCGCGCCGACGCTCTACCAATCAACGCTGCCGGACCTGCGGTACGTCTCCATCGGAGACATCAGTCCGGAGCTCGGCTCGCTCGCTGCCCAGCGCTTCGGATACGAGCGCAACGACACTTCCTGGCAGGCGATTGCAGAAGACCCCGTCATCAACGTCGTCAGCGTTGTAGTGGCCAACCACCTGCATCGTGAGATCGTGGAGGGCTTGGTCGCCGCCGGTAAACACGTGCTCTGCGAGAAGCCGCTTAGCGACAATCTCGAGGATGCCCGCGCGATGGCTGACCTCGCCCGCAGCGCTAACAGTGTTGTCCGGATTGGCTTCACCTTCCGCCGGGCGCCAGGCGTTGCCGCGCTCCGTGAACTCGTCACCTCAGGCACGTTGGGCCGCGTGCTGCATGTCGACGGTCGGTACTGGTGCGACTACGCAAGCGACCCGAAGGGACCGATCAGCTGGCGTTATAAGGGCGCTCCGGGCTCCGGGGCGCTCGCCGACATCGGCAGCCACGTCGCATACCTGGTCGAGTTCCTCGCTGGTGACATGCAGGAGGTCAGCGGCGGTCGATTCGCGACCGCGATCACCGAGCGCCCGGTGCCAGTCGGCACCGTCGTCGGCCACAGCCAGGCCGCGGTAGGCGACAAGTACGAGCCAGTCGAGAACGACGACTACGCCAGCTTCAGCGCCCGGTTTCAGCAGGGTGCTGGGGTCGTGCAGGTCTCCCGCGTTGCCGCCGGACACCCAAACGGCCTCGCGCTGGAAGTGTTCGGTGACGCTGGTGCGGCGAAGTGGGAGCAGGAGCGTGCCGGAGAGCTTCAGCTCATGCTCAACGAGGGTGCTGCCGGCACACGCGGCTACCGTCGCGTGATCATTGGTCCGGACCAGCCGTACTTCGCCGGCGGCTTGCCGATGGATGCACCAGGCGCGGGCATTGGCCAGAACGATGGCTTTTACTTCCAGGCACGCGCTTTCCTCGAGGAGGTCGCCGGCATCGACGAGGCCGACTCACTGCCCCGCAACGCCTCGTTCGACGATGGCGTACACAACATGGAAATCCTCGCTGCAGTCGCCGAGTCTGCCGCCCACGGCGGCGTCACGGTGAACGTAGCGCCACAACGAGCGGAGGTCACACGATGAAGTTCGGGGTTTACAACGCAATCCTGCATGACCGGTCACTGCCCGAGGCGATCGAGGTAATCGCCAAGCTGGGGCTCACCGGCATCGAGCTCAACTCGGGCGGCTTCCTGCCGGCGCTGCACATCCCAACGTTCGACGACATCCTGACCTCCGACACCGCCCGCGACGACTTCCTCGGACAATTTGAGGGAACAGGCGTGGAGATCGCCGGCCTAAACTGCAACGGCAATCCCCTGCACCCCGATCCCGTGATCGGTGACAAGCACGCCGACGATGTACGCCGGAGTATTCGGCTCGCGAATCGTTTCGGCCAGCACCGCGTTGTGACGATGTCGGGCTTGCCGGCTGGGGAGCCGGGCGGCCGGCGGCCGAACTGGATCGTCAACGCCTGGAACTCCGGCGCGCTCGACGTACTGGACTACCAGTGGAGTGTTGCGGAAAAGTTCTGGCGTGAGATCGACCGCGAGGCGGCTGACCTGGACGTCAAGGTGGCGCTCGAGCTGCACCCCCAGAACATCGTGTTCAACCCGGCCGGTATTCGAGAGCTCGTGGAGCGCATTGGCGCTACCAACATCGGCGTCGAGCTCGATGCGTCGCATTTGTTCTGGCAGTGGATGGATCCGGTCGCCGTGGTACAGGACCTCGGCCCCCTGGTCTTCCACGCAGCCGCGAAGGACGTCCGCATCAATCCCGCCGCCGCTGTTTACGGTGTGCTCGACAACCGCTTCCGCCGGCTAGGCCCGGACGAACCGCGGACGAACCTCGGCGGCGACGAGTGGGCCAACGAGTGGCCCAGGGACGCTGCGTGGGACTTCGTCGCACTCGGCCGCGGGCACGACGCCGTCTACTGGTCGACCTGGCTCTCCGCCTTATATGCGGTCGACCCGGACATGCTGGTCAACATCGAACATGAGGACGTCTCGCTCGGCCGAATCGAGGGTCTCGAGGTGGCCGCAGGAGTACTGCTCGATGCGGCCCGACGGGCCGGCCTTGCAACTTCTTAGCGCCGCCCTGTTGAGCCTCGCGGCTACGGACGAACAGTAAAAGGATCAATCATGATTGATTCGATTGGGGTCGCTGTCATCGGCGCCGGCATGGCCGGACGCTCCCATGCGCATGCCTACCGCACGGCCCAGACCGTCTTCGGCGCAGATGCGCCACCGGTCCGTATGGTGGCGATTGCCGACCTCAACACCGACTTCGCTCACCACACCAGAGATCGCTACGGCTTCGAACGTGCCGAAAGCAACTGGCAGGCCATCGTGGACGCCGATGATATCGACGCCGTCAGCATCGTGGTTGCCAATCACTTGCACCGCGAGATCGCCGAAGCATTGCTGACATCAGGGAAGCACGTGCTGTGCGAAAAGCCGCTCGCGTCGAGCATCGAAGATGCCGAGTCCATGGTCAAGGCTGCGGACGCGTCCGGCCTCGTGGCAGCATGCGGATTCTCCTACCGCCGCTCCCCCGCCGTAGGCGCCATCGGCGAGCAGATCAGGACCGGAGCACTCGGCGAGATCGTGCACTTCGACGGCCGCTATTGGTGCGACTACTCCGCCGATCCGGACGCGCCGACAAGCTGGCGCTACGAGGGTCCCCTTGGTTCGGGGGCGCTCGCTGATCTTGGTAGTCACCTGGTCGACATGAGCGAGCAGCTCTGCGGCCCGATCGTCAGAATCGACGGAGCGGCGCTGCCGATCTTGATCAAGCACCGGCCGGTGCCCCTTGGCGCGGCCTTGGGTCACGCCGCCGGGGGAGCGGTGAGCGATGAGCGCAGGCCGGTCACCAACGAGGACATCGCCACATTTGTCGCGGAGTTTGCCAACGGCGCTGCTGGAACGTTCTCCATCTCACGTGTCGCGCTCGGCCATCCCAACAGTCTGGGCTTCGAGATCTTCGGCACCAGGGCCGCAGCCAGCTTCGACCTCTCTGCGAACGCCGAGTTCGGATACGTCGACAATGGACCGGATCGCGTCACCAACGGCTGGCGGCGCGTGATCGTCGGACCTGATCATCCCTACATTGCGGCCGCTCAATCGATGCCCTTTTCCGGCATCGGCCACGGAGGACAAGAGTTCTTCACCTACCAGGCGCGTGCTTTCCTCGACCAGATTGCCGGGCTGGACCGACTGCCCCGCCAGGCGACGTTCGCGGATGGACTGCGAAACATGCGGGTTGAGGAAGCCATCGTCAAGAGCGCGACATCTGGAGCCGCTGTCGAGGTCTCCCTCTAATGCCTCCGCTCAAGATTGGCATTCTCGGCGCGGCGCGTATCGCCGAGGATGGAATCGTCGAGCCGTCCAGGGTGCTCGGCCACAGGCTGGTCGCTGTGGCCGCCCGCGACCGATCCCGAGCTGAGGCGTTTGCAGCTCAGCGCGGCATTGAAAGGGTGCACCAGACGTACGCCGAGGTCATTGACGACCCAGAGGTCGAGGTGGTCTACAACGCGCTCGTCAACTCGCTCCATGCCAAGTGGAACCGTTACGCACTTAAGGCTGGCAAGCATGTGCTCAGCGAAAAGCCTTTTGCCAGCAACGCGACCGAAGCATTGCTGGTACGTGATGTCGCTCGGGCCGCACCAGGTCAGATCGTGGAAGGCTTCCACTACCTACACCATCCGGTGAATCAGCGACTCAGGGAGCTCGTCAGCTCCCGCGAGCTCGGCGAAATCCGGCAGGTCGAGATTGACCTGAGCATTCCAGCCCCGCGAGATACCGATCCACGCTGGTCGTTGGAGCTGGCCGGCGGAGCGACGATGGATCTCGGCTGCTACGTGCTCAACGCCGCCCGGCAGGCCGGTCGCTGGTTGGGTGAGACTCCAACGGTCGTCAGCGCTGAGGCGACGCTCAAAGGGCCTGACATCGACTCTGCCATGCGAGTCGAGCTCGCCTTCCCGAATGGGGTTCAGGGAAGGCTGAATTGGGACATGAACGCCACGGGCCGTCAGATGGTCTGGACCGTAGTCGGAACAGCAGCCACAGCTGTTGTGCCGGCTTTTGCGGTGCCCCATATGGACAACCGGATCTTGATCATCAGAGATGGCAGCACAGGGGAGCATTTCCTCGGTGACCAGACGTCGTACACCTACCAGCTCGCCGCCCTTGCGGACACGCTGCAGACCGGCGCAGAATTCCTGATCGATGTCGATGACTCGGTTGCCAACGCTCAGCTGATCGACGAGGTCTATCGAAGGGCCGGACTCTCACCTCGCGGCTAGGACGTCACGTTTGTCATCTCGAGACGGCTGGCGAGGCATTCGTGGCCCGTCAGAGCACTCGTTGTCCGTCTGGCGACGGCTAACCTGCCAACGTGAAGGCTTTCCGGAAGCGCTCGAGTGCGAGCTCGCTGTCGCCGGAGGCCCAGGCTTCCAGACCCACCGTGCCTTGGTAGCCGATGTCGCGTAGCGCCTGCGCAATCCGGGGATAGTTGATCTCCCCTGTTCCGGGCTCGCAGCGGCCCGGCACGTCGGCAACCTGGACTTCGCCGATGTACGGCGCACACTTGGTGATCAACTCAACGAGGTTTCCCTCGCCGATCTGGGCGTGGTAGATGTCGAGCATCAGCCGCAGCTGGAGATTGTCAACGGCGGTCACCAGTGCAAGCGTGTCGGCGGCTTTGCCGAATGGTGTACCGGGATGATCAACGGCAGTGTTGAGATTCTCCAGGCAGAAGGTCACTCCCTCACGTTGGCCAAGATCGGCGATTCGGGTCAGGGTGTCTTCTGCTCTCAGCCACATCTCGCCCGTGATCACCTCGATGGGTTTGATCGGCAGTCCCTGGCCATCCAAGCCTGTGCCATGCAGATTGAGCCGAGGGATGCCGAGCTTTGCAGCGACCGGGATGGATTGCTCTGCCGTGGCGAGTAGCTCATCGGCCCCATCTGGTTCAATGAGATCCCCTGTCACGTAGCCAGTCATCGAGGAGAAGGTGGCTCCTGTGGATCGCAAAGCATCGATGTCATGTTTCGTCCAATCCCAGATCTCCACTTGGAATCCAAGATCATCGATGCGCCGCACTCGTTCTGCCACAGGCAGCTCAGTGAAGATCATCTCCGCACAGGCGGCCAGGTTGAACTCGGCCATCATCGCGCCAGCATCGCGGCAGACCGATCAACGGCGATCGGTGCATGTGTCTCAACCGACTCGATGCAGGCCAGCGCCACAGCCAGCGCACGACGCGCATCCTGGCCGGTTGCATAGGGCTGCCGCCCTTGCTGTATCGCGGTAACGAACTCAACGAACTCCGCGGTATAGGCGTCGCCCATCAGCTCGACATCACCACGTGCTGTCTCTTGGCGCAGTCCGGTCGCATCGCGCAGCACCATTGCCGTGCGCGCATCGCTGCCGGCGGTCACCATGCCCACCGAGCCGAACACTTCCGCCCGCACGTCGTAGCCGTACGCTGCGGAGAAGCTCGCTTCCGCGACTGCGCGGGCTCCATTGTCGAACGTGATCACCACGATTGCCGTGTCGAGCAGCCCGGATGCCTTGAAGTCCGGCGCCACCAATGCATCGGCCGTTGCATACACCTCGATCGGGTCAGCCTCCGGATTGAGCCACAGCAACGCGTCAAAGTCGTGAATCAACGTCTGCAGGAAGATCGTCCAGGGTGGCACTCCGCCTGGGTTGGCCAAGCCAGGATCTCTGGTAAGCGAGCGCATCAGCTGCGGCGTACCGATGGCGCCGCCAACGATGGCCTCATGAGCGGCTCGGAAGTCTCGGGCGAAGCGGCGATTGAAGCCAACCTGCAGGGTTACTCCTGCCGCCTCGACCGCGGCAAGCGAGCGAGCCGAGTCCTGCAGAGTCAGCGAAGCTGGCTTCTCGCAGAAGATCGGTTTCCCAACCTCAGCGCAGGCCACGATCAGGTCTGCATGCGCTTCGGCGGACGCGGCGATGACAACCGCCTCGACACTGTTGTCTGTGATCAGTTGAAGCGGATCGACGATAGCCTTGGCGCCGAAGCGATTGGCGAGAGACGCAGCAGCATCGGGACGAGGATCCGCCACCATCGCCAGTCGTGCTCCGGGCACTCGCTCAGCAAGAATTTGGGCATGTGAGGTGCCGATCCGGCCGGCCCCAATGAGCCCAACTCCGATCCTCGAGGAAGAATTCACCACAACACACCTTCCGCTGCTAGAGCGCTCTAGTTATAGAGCGCTCTAGTATTGTTGCCATACTTCGACACGAAGTCAAGCTAGTTGATCGTATTAACTAGCGCGCTCTAGGGTGCACCGATCAAGATCGTCCGTAGCTGATCAAGAAGGCAATGATGAACGATGGCACAGCTAGCGGTGCCAGGCCGCCGACGATGGAGGATGTGGCGGCCAGGGCCGGTGTCTCCCGGGCTTTAGTGTCGATCGTGTTCCGTAACCAACCCGGCGCCAGCGACGCGACCAGACGCCGGGTACGCGACGCGGCAAGCAAGCTGGGCTACGCACCCGACCAGCGTGCGCGGCTCCTCGGACGCAAGCGCAGCGGGCAACTGGGCGTGGCATTCGGCTTGCAGCACGGCTTCCATGGCGAGCTGGTGGAAGCCATGTACGCACCGGCCGAGCGCGCTGGATATGAGCTGGTCCTGACTGGGTTTGCGCCGTCGCGCAGCGAGGGCCGAGCCATCGACGATTTGCTTGCCTACCGGTGTGAAGCCGTCATCGTAGTCGGGCCGACGATGCGTACCCGCGACCTGGTCGCGCTCAGTAGCCAGGTCCCGACTGTCGTGCTAGCAAGACCGGTGGCGGGCGGCGCAGTAGATGTCGTGCGGACCGATGACGTCAACGGAGCTCGCCAAGCAACCGAGCACCTCATCGCCGAGGGGCACCACCGAATCCTGCACATCGACGGTGGACGCGCACCCGGAGCAGCAGAGCGCCGACGTGGATACCGCCAGGCGATGGTGGCGGCCGGGCTAAACCCCGTGCCATTTGTCAGCGGCGGCCTGACCGAGATAGACGGCGCCCGAGCTGGCAATATGGTCGCCGCCATGCTCGGCAGGCGGCGAGACAAGCCCAGCGCTGTATTCGCCTTCAATGACCAATGCGCGCTTGGGCTCCTACAGGCGATACACGCCGCCGGCTTCACCGTCCCAGACGATCTCGCCGTGGTGGGCTACGACGACAGTCGAGTAGCCCGGTTGCCGTGGGTCGAGCTGACAACCATCGGTCAGGATGTCCAGGAGCTAGCCAGAAAGGCCGTTGACCAGGCCATCGCGCGTATCTATGACCCAGCAGATCGAGAGGAGACGATCGTTTCTCCGGAACTGGTGGTCAGGAGTACCAGCAGCCACGGAGTCGCGCAGGCGCCGACGTAATCAGCGGATGTCCGCTCAGGCCACCCGCTCGCGGGCAAGCTCATCGGCAAGCATGTGCGCGAAGACGGCAGTCGTCGTTGTGTGATTGCCGACAAAATGTGGAGGTCGGCCCATAGAGTCGCGGCTTGCGCGAAGGTAGTCATCACCCTCCGGCCGAGGCTTGATGTGCAGGAACATCGGAAGCCCATAGCGCAGACAGATGAACGCCACGAGCAGTCTGGCGATGCGACCGTTGCCGTTGGCAAAGGGGTGAACTCGCAAGCACTCGCCATGGGCAAGAGCTGCGAAGCTGATCACGGCAAGTATGTCGTCTGATGTAGTCGGCGACTCTCCGACTGACAGCCGCGCATCCAGCTCTACGAAGACAGCGTTCAGCCCGGCGAGCACGGCGCCCATCTCACTACTCACCAGGCGGGCCCACACGCCCATCTTCTCCAGATTGCCGTCCTTCAGCCGGCCGCCGAGGCCGACTTCATAGTCGATGAGTTCGGGAACGGCCGCGTCACCGCGAAAATGCCCCACGTAGCCAGCGACCGGCACTTCAGATCCGGCGTAGAGGCGCGCATGCCAGCGGCGCAATTCCTCACAGGTTGGCAGCTGTCGCTGAGCGGCAGTGTCACGCAGCTCAGTGATCAGCTGGGCCGCGTTGTCCTGGATGAGGGTGAGAGTCTTCGGGTCGTCTTCCTGCCACGACGGGGCCGTCATGCCAGCCCAGCGCGCGCTGATCGATAGATCGTCGTGACGTCGCGGGCGGCAGGATGAGGACGATCGACGGCTACCCGATCTGCGGCGGCCGGAGACGCCGATTGGGCTTGAAGCGGCTCAAGCTGCCCCTCCCCCGCGACAAAACTCTCCAGACCACGGGCTTGCATGAGCTCGTACTGCTCTTGGGTGAGCTCGGCCAACCGATCCGCGGCAGCCCGCAGATCTTCACTCAGCATCGCCCCACGGGCGACCACCTCGTGCTCAATTGCCTGCTCGATCAGCTCGTTCTGACTGATGCCTAGCCGGGAGGCAACCTCAGCGGTCAGAGCGCGAAGCCTCTCATTCCGCCAAC
>Ga0081455_10005635_pt1 | contig 13676 bp, 13 predicted proteins | sample TabmetS3T2R1_FD_70207 | JGI IMG/M metagenome (GOLD analysis project Ga0081455, IMG submission 70207) | Tabebuia heterophylla rhizosphere microbial communities from the University of Puerto Rico - S3T2R1 | ecosystem: Host-associated > Plants > Roots > Rhizosphere ... | reverse complement strand
AGCGCGACGCCGCCCTTGGCGCTCCCGTCGAGCTTGGTGAGCACGGCACCGGTGACGTCCACTGCGTTTGCGAACTCCTGAGCCTGGCGGACCCCGTTCTGCCCGGTGGTCGCGTCGATCACGATCAGCGTCTCGTGCGGGGCGTCCGGGATCCGCTTGCCGATCACCCGCCGCACCTTGGCGAGCTCCTCCATCAGGTTCCCATGGGTGTGAAGCCTGCCCGCCGTGTCGCAGATCACCACGTCGGCGCCGCGCGCCTCGGCGGCTGCGACGGCGTCGAAGGCGACGGCGCCGGGATCGCCCCCCTCTGAGCCGCGAACGATCTGCGTGCCGGCGCGATCGGCCCACTCGGCGAGCTGGTTCACCGCAGCGGCGCGGTAGGTGTCCGCCGCAGCGACGATCACGTCGAGTCCGAGCTCCTTCTGCAGGTGCCACGCAACCTTGCCGATCGTCGTCGTCTTCCCGGTCCCGTTGACCCCGACGATCATCAGGACGGAGGGGCGGTCGCGCAGGTGGATTCGGTTGCTCTCCTCACCCCGCGGTGAGGCCGTCTCAGCGAGCACCTCGATCAGCCGGTCGCGCAGCTGCTCCCCGCCGCTCAGCTCTCCGGCCTCCACCTCGTCCTCGAGCCTGCGCACCACTGTCGCGGTGGTCGGGGCGCCGACGTCGGCGAGGATCAGCGCCTCCTCCAGGTGCTCCCAGGTCCGCTCGTCGATCCGCTCGGTGAAGCTCGAGGAGAGCTCGGCCGTGAGCGCCTGCCGGCTCCGGGAGAGGCCCTCGCGAAGCCGCCGGAAGACGCCCGCCCTTTCCTCGGCGGGCTCCTGCACCTCCACAACGCGATCGCCGAGGTCGAACGCCTCTTGCCAACTCGTCGGCACGGCGGCGGAGAGTAGCCGCGGCGGCATCCGACGTGCGATGTGAGATGGGGACGGAATGTCGCAGGCGAACGGCAAGCTCTCCTGGGGAGTCCTCTCGGCCCTGGTCACGCGCGGGGCGGTCTGCGCCTACTGCGGCAGCCGCGACGACCTGGTTGCGCACCACAAGATGCCGCGGCGGTACGGCGGTCTCGACCTGCTCGAGAACCTGGAGCCCGTCTGCCGGTGCTGCCACCCCAGGGTCGAGCAGGAGGCCGTCGAGCGCGCGAAGCTCGTCTGGGAGCGGCCGGAGCGCCCCGATGGCCCCCGCCGCGCGCGGCAGCGGCCCGTGCTCCGCCGCCCGTACTAGAGGCGCCGCGCTACGCGGCGGCTTCGGCCGCCGCCTCCGGCTGGCCCGGGATCGTCTCCAGCTCGTCGCGCGGCAGCTTGCGGGAGACGACCTTGGTGATGCCGTCATTGCCCATGCTCACCCCGTAGAGGATGTCGGCGGCGTCCATGGTCCGCTTCTGATGGGTGACGACGATGAACTGCGACCGCTCGGCGAAGCGGCGGACGAGGCGCAGGAAGCGGTCGATGTTGATGTCGTCGAGAGCGGCCTCGACCTCGTCGAGGATGTAGAAGGGGCACGGCCGCGCCATCAGCACCGCGAAGACGAAGGCGAGCGCGACCAGCGACTTCTCGCCGCCGGAGAGCAGTGACAGCCGGCGAGTCGACTTGCCCGCGGGCGTCACCTCGATCTCGACGCCGCCGTCCTCGTCGGGCGGGGTGAGCTCCTCCTGGAGGTCATCGTCGCCCTCGCTCTCCGGCTCCTGGCCCGCGAACGGCCGCGGCGCGCCGCCCACATCCACACGACGCAGCCTGCCCTTGCCGCCCGGGAAGAGCTCGGCGACCATCTCCTCGAAGCCACGCGCCGTCGCCTCGAAGGTCTCCTCGAAGGCCGCCGCGATCTCCCTGTCGGTGCGGCGAATCAGCGCGCGCAGCTCCGCGATCGCCTTCTCCAGGTCCTTGCGCTGCTCGGCCAGCTCGCTGACGTGCTCGCGGGCCTCCTCGTACTCCCGCTTCGCCAACGGGTTGACGGGCCCGATCTGCTCGCGGTTGCGCTGTAGGCGGGCGAGCCGCGCCTCAATCGCCTCGCGCTCCTCGCCGGGCAGCGGCGTGTCCGCCCCTTCCAGGCCCTCGCCGAGAACCTCGCTCAGCCGCTCGAGCTCTGCCGTGCTCTCATCGCGCTGCCCGCGCAGCTGGGAGGCCTCCACCTCGGCGACGGTCATCGCCTCACTCGCCTCGCGGAGCTCACCCTGCAGGCCGAACTCCTCCTGGGAGCATTCGCGGAGCTCCGCAGCGACGTCGGCGCCGCCATCCCCCTGGGCCCCGGTCAGCGTCGCCGCGTGCCGCTCGAGGCTCTGCCCGAGACGCAGCAGGGCCTCACGCGCGCGACCGAGCGCGGGCAGGGTCTCCTGCTCCAGCGAGATACGCCGCTCGAGTTCAGCCCGGTCGCGAGCGCGCTTCTCCTTGGCGCGCTCGGCGGCCTCTGCATGGCGGCGCTCCGCCGCCAGCTCGGCCTCGAGCTTGGCCCGCTGAATCGCCCCGGAGCTCGCGCCCTCGTCGGAGCGCTCCGCGTGTCGCTCAGCGAGCCAGGTCGTGCGGCTCGCCTCCTCGGAGGCCTCGTCGAGCTCCCGGCGCGCGGCCCGAAGCGCCTGCTGTGCCTCCTCCTCTCCCTCCCGGGCCTCCGCGAGTACGGACTCGGCCTGCTCGAGGTCATTGTTGGAGCGCTCCTCGGTCTGCTCGCGCTGGGAGAGCCGCGAGGCGAGCTCCTCGCGCTCGGAGCGGGCAGCCAGAGCGGGGTCGGTCCCCTCCCGTGGCAGCCTGCGGATCTCGCCGGCCCGAGCGTCGTAGCACTCGCCCTCGACCGTGACCGCGACTCCGCCGAACCCCTCGGCGAGCCCGTCCAGGTCATCCACCAGCCAGGCGTCGGCCAGCAGCCGCTGGGTGATCGGACCCGCCTCGCCGCGAGCCTCGACCAGGTCGAGCAGCCGGCGCGCGCCTTCCTTTGGTGACTCGGTCGCCGGGCTGGAGGAGTTGGTCGCGAGCAGGGCGCGTGCTGCGCCCTCGGCGCCCGCGAGCCTCTCGCGGCCCTCGCCGATCGAGCCCACGATCGAGGCTCGCAGGCGCTCTCCAAGGACGACGGACACCGCGCGCTCGAGGCCGGAGCCGGTCTCGATCAGGCCCGCCAGCGCGTCGTGCTCGCCCTCGACAGCGGCGGCGGCGAGCTTCGCCTCGACCGCCGCCAGCTCGCCCGCCAGCGCAGCCCTCCGCTCCGAGGCCTTGTTGGCCTCCGCCCGCGCGCTCTCCTGCATCTGGGTCGCCTGCCGGAGCGCCGCGAGGGCCTCCTTCGCGGCGGCCTCCAGCGGTTCGAGTGCCTCTCGGGCGGCGGCACGCCTGCGCTCTGCCTCCTCGGCAGCCGCTCGGAGTCGCGTGCCCTCCTCGGATGCGTCCTCACCGAGCTTGCCGAGCTCGGCCTGCAGCTCGGCGATCCGGGTCGCGGTCGCCTCCTCCTCGGGCTCGGCCTCCAGGGCATCGAGCCGCAGCTGTCGCTCGCCGAGGGCCGCGCGGAGATCGCGCTCGGCGATCTCGAGGGACTCCGCCCGGGCGCGGACCCGCTCGGTGGCGGCGCGTGCCTCGGCCACCGTCTCGCCATGGCGCCGCCGGTCCTCCTCCCCGGCCGCGATCCGCTCCTCGATCGCGGTGCGACGGGCACGGACCTCCTCGAAGCGCTTCTCCACCGAGTCGCGGGTGGCGCGAACCTCGGCCAGCTTCCGCTCGGCCGTCTCGAGCTGCTCCTGCTGGGCGCGCAGCGCGTCGGCGACGAGCCGGGACCGCAGCTCGCTCGTCTCGCGTTCGAGCTTGGCGGTGCGCTCGGCCGCCTCGGCCTGGCGCTTCAGCGGGCGCAGCCGGGAGCGGGCCTCGCGCTCGACGTCGGTGGCGCGCTCGAGGTTGTCTCGGGTGCGGTCGAGCTTGAGCTGGGCGCTGTGACGACGCTTGCGGTGCTTGCCCAGCCCGGCGGCCTCCTCGATCAGCAGGCGCCGATCGCGCGGCTTCGAATGGACGATCTGCTCCACCCTGCCCTGGCTGATCACCGAGTGGGCCTCGCGGCCCATGTTCGTGTCGGCGAGCGCCTCGACGATGTCGACCAGCCGGCAGCGCGCGCCGTTCAGCCTGTACTCGCCCTCGCCGTTCCGCTCGATCCGGCGCGAAATCGAGATCTCCGAGAACTCGCTCGCCGCCCTGCCCTCGGTGTTGTCGATCACCACCTCGACCTCGGCGAAGCGGCGCGGTGACTGTCCGTTCCCACCGGCGAAGATGACGTCGCGCATCTGGTGGCCGCGAATCGCGGTCGGGCTCTGCTCGCCGAGCGCCCAGAGCACGGCGTCGGTGATGTTCGACTTGCCCGACCCGTTCGGGCCCACGATCACGCTGACGCCCGGCGAGAAGGTCAGCCGGGTGCGGTCGGGGAAGGACTTGAAGCCCTTCAGGTTGATGGCCTTCAGATACATCGGATTGGGAAGGGTGCCAGCTAACGGAAGCCTCGCGCCCGCTCCGGACACGATTCCCGCTAACTCCGAAGTTTCTCCAGCGCCCGGCGAGCAGCCGCCTGCTCGGCCTGCTTCTTGCTCCGCCCCGAGCCGGCGCCGATCTCGTCCCCCTGGACGGTCGCCCGGATCTCGAAGCGGCGATCGTGCGGCGGTCCCTCCTCACCGGTCACCTCGTAGCTGACCGTGTCGCCGTCGCGCGCCAGGCGCTCCTGCAGCTCGGACTTGAAGTCCAGCCGCTCCTGCGTCGCCTGCTCGATCTCCTCGCTGAACGCCTCGACGACGGCGTTCGAGGTGGGTTCGAATCCGTGCGACAGATAGCAGACGCCGATCACGGCCTCGCAGACGGAGGCCAGGGTCCGCTCGGAGGCGAGCAGGGTCTCGACGGGCAACCCGTCCCCGTCCTCCGGTGCCCGGGCGGCCAGCATCTCGGGCAGCCCGATCTCCCGGGCGACCTCGGCGCAGGCGCGCCCGCTGACCGCCTGGTTGAGGATCTTGGTGAGCTCGCCGATGTCCGCGTCCGGGTGCTCGCCGTAGAGCAGGGCGGCCACCGAGAGGCCGAGCACGCTGTCGCCGAGAAAGGCGAGCCGGCCATAGGAGTGAGTGCGGGCCTGGACCCAGGATGAATGAGAGAGGGCCTGCCGGCGCAGCTCTTCGGGGGCGTCCGCGAACAGCTCCGCCAGCGAGGCGGTGTCGGCTGTCATCTGATCAGGTCGAAGCCCCTCCTCTAGGCGGCGACGCGCGCGGTGACGAAGTCGACGGCGTCGCCGACGGTCTCGATCCCGGCCGCCTCCTCCTCGCTCACGCGGATGCCGTAGCGGTCCTCGAGCTCCATGACCAGCTCATAGAGGTCGAGGGAGTCGGCGTCGAGATCCTCGCGGAACCGGGTCTCGGGCTGGATCCGATCGGGCTCCACCTCGAGCTCGGTGCTCAGGTGGTCCCGGACCAGCTTCATGACCTCGTCCCGCTCCATGCGGGCCATTATCGCCTATCGAGTTCCCGTCCCCGATCTCTCCTCTCGGAGCGCATCCCGCGTTGCGCCCGAGGCGGCCAGCAGCTCGCTCGTCCGCTCCACCGCACGCTCGCCAACCGTCCTGTGCGCGAGACGGACCGCGTTCGCGATCCCTTCCGGCGTTGAGCTGCCATGGGCCACCACCGCGACGCCCCGCAGGCCGAGCAGGATGGCGCCGCCGACGCCGTTCGGGTCCATGGACCGGCGGAGGCCGCCCAGCGCGGGGCGCAGCAGCAGGCCGCCCGCGGCTGCCAGCGGCCCCGAGCGGGCCGCGTCGCGCACAGCGTCCGCCACCGCCCTCGCCGTTCCCTCCAGCGTCTTCAGCGTGACGTTGCCGGTGAAGCCATCGGTGACGATCACGTCAGCCTCGCCGCCGAGCAGGTCACGTCCCTCGACGTTGCCGATGAAGCGGACGCCGGCAGCACTTGCCAGAGCCTCGTGCGCCTCGACGACGTCGCCGCGGCCCTTCTTCTGCTCCTCGCCCACCGAGAGCAGCGCCACGCGAGGGCTGTCCACGCCGAGCACCGCCGCGCTGAACGCCGCCCCCAGGAAGGCGAACTGGATCAGGTGCTGCGGGCGCACGTCGGTGTTCGCGCCGCAGTCCAGGAAGAGCAGCGGAGGGCCGTCCTGGCCGGGGACCGGGATCTGCACGGCGAGCGCCGGCCGGTGCACCCCCTGCGCGCGCTTCAGGGCGAACAGGGCCGCCGTCATCGTGGCGCCGGTGGACCCGGCACTCACCAGTGAGCTGCAGCGGCCCTCCGCGACGGCGGACGCGGCGCGGACCACGGATGCCTCGGGCGTCGAGCGAACCGCCGCCACCGGCTCGGCCTCGTTGCCGATCCACTCGGTCGTCGCCTCGAGCTCGATCCCACCGCCCACCTCCAGACCACTCGGACCGAACAACCGGACCGGGATGCCGTCGGCGGCAGCGAGGCGCGCTCCATCCCGCACCAGGTCGGGTCCACCGTCCGCGCCGTAGGCGTCGAGGGCGACGGGAAGGGTCACGGTCAGAGCCTATTTGGAATCCCTGGGCCGCTTGGAATAGCGGCGGCGAGGGCCGGAGGGATCCCCACCTCGAGAGGTGCAGGCACCAGCTGATCGAGCTCTAGGTCAGTCCTCGGGCGTGGGCGGTGCCGCGGGTGAGGTCTCCTCGACCTCGTGGCGGATCACCTCGCGACCCGCGTAGGTCCCGCAGGTCGGGCAGACGCGATGCGGCAGGCGCGGGCTGTGGCAGCGCGGGCACTCGTTCAGCCGCGGGGCCGAGACCTTGTGCTGGGCGCGCCGCTTGTCGCGCCGCGTCCGTGACTGTCGCTTCTTGGGGACCGCCATGAGGGCGGCAGGATAGCGGCCGCAGCCTCAGCCGACGCCCGCGGATACTGCGCTGCGGGCTGCCTCCAGGGCACGCTCGATACCGGCGTCGTCTACGTCCAGGTGGGTGACGGCTCGCACCGTGTGCTGGTCCAGCGCTCCCATCCGCACCTCATCCGCACCGAGGCGGCGGACGAAGTCGGCGGCGTCGGCGACCGCGAAGACGACGATGTTCGTCTCGACCAGGGCTGGATCGAGCTCGACCCCCGGCAGCGCGGCGAGCCCCTCCGCAAGGCGGCGGGCACGCGCGTGATCGTCCGCCAGGCGCTCCACGTTGTGTTCGAGCGCGTACAGGGCGGCGGCGGCCACGATCCCAGACTGCCGCAGGGCACCGCCGAGCATCTGCTTCCAGCGCCAGGCCTCCTCGACGAACTCCTCGGAGCCGGCCAGGCAGGCGCCCACCGGCGCTCCCAGCCCCTTGCTGAAGTCGATCCAGGCCGAATCGAATCCGGCCGTCCAATCCGGCGCGTCCACTCCGCTCGCCACCACCGCGTTCAGCAACCGTGCGCCGTCCAGGTGCGCGCGGAGCTCGTGTTCACGCGCCACCTCGAGCACCCCGCTCAGCCGCTCGAGCGGCCAGACGGTCCCGCCCGCGAGATTCGCCGTCTGCTCGACGCAGACCAGTCGCGGGTTGGGGGAATAGCGATCGTGGGCGGGATGCGCCCGAACCGCGGCGTCGAGCGTCTCGCCGGTGAACGTTCCCCGCTCACCGTCCAGCACGGTCAGGACCGCCCCGGAGAGCATCGCCGGGCCTCCCGCCTCGGCCTCGACCGGATGCGATCTCCGCCCCACGAAGACCTCGTCCCCGCCGGGGCGGACGTGAACCCGGATCGCGATCTCGTTGCACATCGTCCCGGAGGGCAGGAACAACGCCGCCTCCTTGCCGAGCAGCGCGGCGACGCGCCGCTGAAGCTCGTTCGTCGTGGGGTCCTCGCGCTTCTGCTCGTCGCCGACCTCGGCGTCGGCCATCGCCGCGCGCATCCCCGCGCTCGGCCGCGTCTGGGTGTCTGAGTAGAGATCGACGAGCACGTCGGGTCAGTCGAGCCTGAGGTCTCGGAGCTTCGCCATACGGGGATCGCCGCCCTGCGAGTGGCGGTGCGCCTCAGGATCCGCGTCGTTCAGCGATTCGCCGCAGACCGGGCAGAGGCCGGCGCAGTCGGGACGGCAGAGCGGCTGTGCGGGGAAAGCCAGGACGAGGGCGTCGTTTGCCCAGCGGCCCACGTCCAGATTGCCGTCGGAGACGTAGGGGCTGCGGAGCTCCTCGTCGCCGGCCGGCGTCTGGTCGACCTCGCGGGCATCGATCTCCAGGCCGATCGCCGCGTCCGCCAGGCAGCGGACGCAGGGGCCCGTCAGCTGCGTCTCGAAGCGGAGCCGGAGCGCGTATCCGGTCGTGGTGCGGGACACATCGAGCTTCGCTTCGCCGCCTCCTCCCGCGGCCGAGTAGGTCTGCCCGCCGAGCTCGATCGGATCCAGCGCGAGCTCGAGATCGATCGAGCGGGCCTGCCCGGAGGACAGCGCCAGGCGCTCCAGATCGACGATTCCGCCTTCCGCATACACTCGCTTCGAGGGTACCTACTCACCTTGGGCGCGCAATTCCACTGGAACCCGGAGACCTACCTGGAGGAGATCCGGGCCGAGGTCCCGCGCTACGACGAGCTCCAGAGGGCGACCGTCGAGGCGATTCCCTTCGCTCCCGATCGGGTCCTCGAGCTGGGCATGGGCACCGGCGAGACGACCCGCGTGCTCCTCGAGGCCTACCCCGACGCCTGGGTGATCGGCCTCGATTCGAGCCCCGACATGGTCTTCAGGCTGCGCCAGGAGTACGACGACGTCCAGCTGGCGCGGATGGAGGACCCGCTGCCGGATGGGCCCTGGGACCTGGTGATCTCGGTCCTCTCGGTCCACCACCTGCGCGACGACGCCAAGCGCACCCTCTTCAGGCGTGTCCGCGAGCAGGCGCGAGCCCTGGTGATCGGCGACGTGGTGAAGGCCGAGAAGCAGGTGACCCCGATCGAGCCGGAGTTCGACTTCCCGGACACCGCGGAGGAGCTCGCCGAGTGGTGCGGCGGCGAGATCACCTGGACCGCCGACGACCTGGCGGTCGTTCGCGCGACCTACGACGAGGAGGATTGATGACCCACCACAACCCCGAGCGCCCCGGGCCGCCACCGTCGGCCGACGAGGGGGTGGTCCTGTACGAGAAGCGCGACCGGATCGCCTACGTGACCATCAACCGCCCGGAGGCGCGAAACGCCGTCAGCCCGGACGTCCACCGGGCGATGATCGCAGCGTTCGCCGACTTCGCCGAGGACGATGCCGTGGACGTCGCGATCCTCACCGGGACCGGCGAGGCCTTCTGCGCCGGAGCCGACTTGAAGGAGTACATCCCGCCGATCGTCGCGGACGGCGGGGCCGACGACATCCGCGAGATCGTCGAGCTCGGACTCAACGGGATCACGCGCGGCATGCACCGGATCTACAAGCCGATCGTCGGCGCGATCAACGGCTGGGCCCTCGCCGGCGGATTCGAGACCGCGCTCGCCTGCGACATCAGGATCGCGTCCGACCGCGCGATGTTCGGGTCCTTCGAGGCCCGCCGCGGCTTTCACCACGGCGACGGCGGCATCGTCCGGCTCGTCAACTCCGCCGGCGTCGGCGTGGCGATGCACATGCTGCTCACCGCCGAGCCGATCGACGCCGCCCAGGCGCTCGAATGGAACCTGGTCTCGAAGGTGGTCCCCCACGACAGCCTGATGGAGGAGGCCGACACCGTCGCCCGCCAGATCCTGCGCAACTCACAGCGCGCCGTGCGCTCGGCCAAGCAGACGATCCTCGACACGGTCGGCAAGACGCTCGACGAGCAGCTCCGCGCCGAGGCCTGGAACGCCTACACCTGCGCCGACCCGGACGAGACGATGGAGCTGCTCGGCCGCTTCTACGAGAAGACTGACGCCGGCCGAGCCGGCGAGCACGAGACCGGCCTGTGACCCCACGCGGCGATGGCGCGTAGGGCTCTCGTCACCGGCGCCGGCCGGGGGATCGGCGCCGCGATCGCCGAGCGCCTGCGGGCCGACGGTCTCGAGGTGACCACCCTCGACCGGGACGAGGGCTGTGACCTGCAGGTCGACCTGAGCTCGGACGAGCTCCCGGACCTGACCGGGATCGACGTCTGCGTCTCGAACGCGGCCGTCACGGACACGATCGCGCCCGCGCACCGGATGCGACCGGAGCAGTGGTCGCGGGACATCGACGTCAACCTGACCGGCGCCTTCCGAGCCGTCCAGGCCTGCCTGCCCGGGATGCGCGAGCGAGGCTGGGGCCGGATCGTGGCGATCTCATCGGGCGCCGCCAAGACGGGGCTGCGCGGCCAGGTGGCCTACTCCGCCTCGAAGGCGGGTCTGCTCGGGATGGTCAAGACGCTCGCCGCGGAGAACGTCCACCGGGGCATCACCGCCAACGCCGTCCTCCCGGGGATGGTCGAGACCGAGAAGGTCCGGGCGATGCCGGACGAGGTGCTCGAGCGCCTGATGCCACTGCTCCCGTCGGGACGCATGGTCGAGCCGGCTGAGATCGCCGCAGCGGTGTCCTTCCTCTGCTCGGAGGAGGCCGCCCAGGTGACCGGCCAGGAGATCGCCGTGGACGGTGGCGCCGGTCTCAACACCTTCACCCTCGGCTCAGAGCGCCGGGACTAACTGGGCAGGCTGCGCTCCCGCCCGTAGCGCGCCCAGTGGCGCTCCGGGATGTCCGCCGGGTCCTTGTACCAGTGCCATACGCAGGGGTCGCTGTCGAAGTCCTCGGGCGGATCGGACGGGTACACCGGATAGCCGATCCAGTTGATCGGCCCGAGCTCGTTCATGAACGCGCAGTGGGTGCAGTACAGGGGGAATCCCTCTCGCCCGTAGCTCCAGTCATGGGCCGAGTCGGTGACGCCCCAGCCGTCGGGCCCGTAGCGCCCGTTGCGCCAGAGCCGCTGGCCGGACCCGCACGGGTTCATCGTGAAAGTGAGCTTCTCCTCGTCCTCGCTGATCTCGAAGGCGCCGGGATTCGGCCCGACGCCGCCGGTCGAATGTCCCCGCCAGGTGGCGGCCAGCGCCTGTGCGATCACCTTGCGGTCGGCCGCATCGATCTTCTCGACGCTCTGCTTCCAGCTGCGCTCGAGGCTCCACTCCCAGGCCTCGCGCACGCCCTCGTCCCCGAGCTTCTCCTTGACGAACGAGATCAGCCCGGCCATCCCGTCGACCAGCATGTCGTGCATGAACTGGGACTCGTGCCTCTCCCGCTCGCAGAGGACCTTCGCCTCCTCGAGATCGCCGCGGTCGATCGCCTCGGTCGCGCAGTCCATCGTCGGCCGCGACATCTCATGCAGCTCCTCGTCGGAGAACCACCTCTCGGACATGACCGCTCCTTCCCTCGTGAGAGTCGAACCCTAGTCGCCGCCCTCCGAGTAGCCCGGCCGGGCGATCTCGAGCTTGCGCCGGACGTGCTCCTCCAGACGTGGGGCGAGCTCGTCGATCCGGTCGTCGAGCTCTCCGGAGCGGATTCGCTCGGACAGCTCGGCGGCAGCCGCGCGAGGATCCTCGACCTCCCTGCCGAGCAGCTCCCTGAAGAGCGCCAGGTCCTCTCGGTCGGGCTCATCCCCTGCCCGGATCTCCCGGGCGACGACGGCGCAGACGTTGGCGGCGACCAAAACCTTGAAGCGCTGCTCGCGCGGGACCTCCGGGCGCAGCTCCGCGAACAGGTATTCGGCGACCGAGTCGAGCAGCTCCGCCGCGGTCGGCCTGTCCTGCATCACCGCATCAGCTCCAGGAGGTCCCACTCTGGCTCGCAGACCCGACGGCCGAGCGATGCGAGCTCGTGGCTGCGGCGCACACCGGTGAGGTGATCGTTCGCCTGCCGGGCGCAGATCACGGCCCATTTCAGGTTTCCGAACGCCTCCCAGTAGCGGACGCGCTCCCGGTCGACGGCCGCACCACCCGCGGCCTCGTAGGCGGATGCGAACTCGTCGAGCCGCCCGACTCCCGCGACCGGCTGATCGTCGTTCCCGAAGCGCCACGAGCGGATGCAGAGCCAGCCGATGTCCTCCGCCGGATCCCCGAGGTGGGCGAGCTCCCAGTCGATCACCGCGGCGAGGCCGCGTTCGTCGACGATGAAGTTCCCGAGCCTGAAGTCGCCGTGCACCAATCGCGGCTCGGCGGGGTCCGGGGCGTTCGCCCGCAGCCACCGCAAGCCGAGCTCGACGGCGGGCAGCGGCTCACCGATCTCGTCCAGCTGACGCTCCCACTCGGCGATCTGATCCAGCGCCGGGTCGGTCCCCGCTTCCGGCAGGACGCCGTTCAGCGTGCCCAGATCGATCGAGTGGATGCTGGCCAGTGCCTCTCCGAGCTGCTCGGTGAGCCCGGCCCGCGCGGCCTCGTACTCCTGCTTTCGCAGGATCCGGGGAGCGACTGAGGTCCCGTCGACATGAGCCATCAGGAGCCCGGGCGACCCGAAGCGACCGCCGTCCGGCTCGAAGGCGAGTGGCTGTGGGACCGGTGTGCCGACCTCGGCGGCGCGCGAGATCAGCGCGTACTCGTCGGCCATCGGCACCAGTGAGACCGAGCCCTTCGGGTCACGGCGAAGCACCCAGCGACCGGCGTCGCCCTCGATCAGCCAGGTCTCGCGCGACGCGCCACCAGGAATGCTCGTCAGGCGGACCTCGGCCAGGTCCGTTCCGAGCTCGGCGAGCACCTCCCGGACGCCGGCTGCCAGCTCCTCCATTCGGTGAGCCTAGTTGTACGTTGCCGGGCCCGATGAACGCCGAGGCATATCCCGAGACCCCCGCTGCTGCGCTCGCCGCCCTGCAGTCCGGCAACAAGCGGCATCAGGCGGGAACGCAGGAGCTGCGCAACCTCTCACCGCTGGGCGAGCGGCACGCCGACGGGCAACGGCCGTTCGCGGCGATCATCTCCTGCTCGGACTCGCGCGTATCGACGGCCCTCGCCTTCGATCTCGATCGCGGCAACCTCTTCGTCTCCAAGGTCGCCGGCAACACCCTCGACACCGGAACCGTGGGCAGCACGGAATTCGCGGTCGCCGTTCTCGGGGTGAAGCTGGTGATTGTGCTCGGGCACACCGACTGCGGGGCGGTCAAGGCCGCGATGGAGGTGGCGGACGGCGCCAGGGCATACCCGCCCGCCGAGTACGGAGCCATCGGGCCGGTGGTCGATGCGGTCGTGCCGGCCATCGAATCGCTCCCCGCGGATCAGCGCGCTCTGCCGGACTGCGTCGCGGCCAACGCCCGCGCCCAGGCCGCCAAGCTCGACGAGCTGGGCGTGCCGGCCGGCGGCCGCGTCGCGGTCATCTCACAGAACTCCGCGCGGCTGCTCACCTCGTTCTTCGGCGTGTCCGGCTGGGGACGGATCCTGGTCCCGATCAACTTCCGCCTTACTTCGGAGGAGGCCCAGTACATCGTCGATGACTCGGGCTGCAGCCTACTTCTCATCGATCCCGAGCTCGATGAGCGACACAAGAGGCTGAAGGCGCCGAGACGGATCGTTATGGATGGTGAACAGGATGCCGAGCTGTTCGACCCGGCTGGCGAGCGCGATTGGCCCGCGGTAAGCGAGCAGGACGTCGCAACTATCAATTACACCTCCGGAACCACCTCCTCTCCGAAGGGTGTGATCCTTACTCACCGCAGCCATTGGCTGAACGCGGCGGCCGTTGGCTGGGGGTTCGGTCTCGGTGAAGGAGACACCTATCTGCATACGTTGCCGATCTTCCACGTTAACGGCTGGGGGCTCCCGCTGGGATGTGCGGCCCTCGGCGTGACTCAAGTGATTCAGCGCGAGGTGC
>Ga0081455_10005634_pt1 | contig 13677 bp, 15 predicted proteins | sample TabmetS3T2R1_FD_70207 | JGI IMG/M metagenome (GOLD analysis project Ga0081455, IMG submission 70207) | Tabebuia heterophylla rhizosphere microbial communities from the University of Puerto Rico - S3T2R1 | ecosystem: Host-associated > Plants > Roots > Rhizosphere ... | reverse complement strand
CCTGGCGGCCTCGCGCACCCGTTGCTCGATCTCGGACCGAGACAGTTTTCGGAGCGCCAGAGCGAAGGCCATGTTGTCGTATGCAGTCATGTGGGGATACAGCGCGTAGTTCTGAAAGACCATGGCAATATCGCGTTCCTTGGCCGGGACCTGATTCACTACCCGCCCACCAATCAGCAGCTCCCCCCCGGAAATCGTTTCCAGTCCCGCGATCATCCTCAGCGTCGTGCTCTTGCCACAGCCCGACGGTCCCACCAGTACCACAAACTCTCCATCGGCGATGTCGAGGTCGAAGTCCCGCACCGCGACGTGCCGCTGTATTCCCTCCTCGTATATTTTGCGGATGCCGATGAGTCTCACACTGGCCATGAGGAACTTTCCATCTCTATGGATGACGCGATTCAGTTTCCCGACAACTTCCTTTGGGGCGCGGCAACCTCAGCGTACCAGATCGAGGGGTCGCCGCTGGCCGATGGCGCAGGCCCCAGTATCTGGCAGCGCTTCGTCCATTCGCCGGGCCTCACCGCCAGCGGGGATACCGGTGACATAGCCTGCGACCACTATAGGCGCTATCAGAGCGACGTGAAGCTGATGGCCGACCTGGGGCTCAACGCATACCGTTTCAGCATCGCCTGGGGGCGGGTTCTTCCACAAGGAAGAGGGCGTCCCAACCAGCCTGGTCTCGATTTTTATCAAAGGCTGGTGGACGCGCTCCTGGAGCATAGCATTCGCCCTTTGATCACGCTGTATCACTGGGATCTGCCTGCTGCTCTCGACGATCTCGGCGGTTGGCTCAATCCCGACATCACACGGTGGTTCGCCGACTACTCCCAGCTGATGTATCGCACTCTGGGCGACCGAGTCGACCTGTGGGTGACGCTCAACGAGCCCTGGGTCATCACCGATGGCGGCTACCTCAAGGGAGTCCTGGCACCGGGCCATCGCAGCCTGTTCGAGCTTCCCATCGCAAGCCACCACTTGCTTCGCGCGCACGGTGCCGCGGTGCAGGCGTATCGCGCGGAGTGTAAGGGCCAGATCGGCTTGGTGGTCAACCTCGAGCCCAAGTATCCGGCCAGCGACTCGCCTGAAGACCTCGAAGCCACCGGGCGCGCCGATGCTTACATGAATCGGCAGTACCTCGATCCAGTGTTCTTTGGGCGCTACCCAGAGGAGCTGCCGGAAATCTTCGGCCTGGCCTGGCCTGACTGCACCGCGCATGACCTGCAGCTCATCCAACAGCCGATCGACTTTCTGGGTATCAACTATTACACCCGCTCTCTCACCCGTCACGATCCCTCCGTCCGGCCACTGCAGGTCAGAGGAGAACCGGTCGCGGTGCACCCCTATACCGAAACAGGATGGGAGGTATTCGCGCCGGCGCTCACTCGAGTGCTGCTCTGGGTCAAGGAGCGCTACGGGGACCTCCCGCTGTACATCACTGAGAATGGAGCCGCGTTCTACGACCCGCCCAAGCCCATCGACGGCCAGGTGGACGACCCCTTGCGGGTGCACTATTACCGCGAACATATCCGCGCGGCCTACGATGCGCTTTGCCAAGGCGTGGATCTGCGCGGCTACTTCGCCTGGTCGCTGCTCGACAACTTCGAGTGGAGCCTTGGCTACGCCAAGCGATTCGGCCTCTATCACGTGGATTACGAGACTCAGCGCCGCACTCCCAAGGCCAGCGCCCACTTTTACACGGAGGTCATCCGCACTCGCGGTGCCGTGCTCGCGAATTCGGCGGCCCCTCAGTCCTCACTCAGTAAAACAGGGTGATCTCCGCCGGCAGCTGTCGCACCACGACGGCTTGGCCTTCCGTCAGCTGAGTCGGCTCGCCGTTGAGCACCGCACGCCGCACCGGTCGCGCACGAGGAGAGCGGACCACGATGCCACCCTCGGGTATCCTCAGGCCCTCCTGGATTCGAACCACTACCCGGTTTCCTTCACCCTTCATGGTGTAGGAGAGCAGCCCGTAATAGGTGGAGAGCCCCCGCACGCTCACGCCGGGTGGTTCCCGGACCCAGTCCTCCGCGATCCCATCACCCACCACCAGGGAGTGATCGGATTCCCGCTCGTAGGCGAAGAAATCGAGCACTGAGCGAAGAAAATCCGAGGCCACCCAGGTGTGTGGCATGTCTCCGATGAACTTCGGGGTGGCCGGATCCCGCCACACGACTTCGGCCCACTGCCGCCAGGCCGCCGGGCGGCGGTGTCCCAAGAACCAATTCAGTGCCTGGTGGGCTTGTTCCTTCCATCCCAGGCGCAACATGGTTCCAACGGTGCGGAGCTCGTACGGGGTGTAGCCGTCCCACGGCTTGGTACCGTCTCGGCGGGCCCGAAATTCTTGCCAATAGCGGTCGAACGTGCGGCGCAACGCCGTATCGGGCAGGTGCCCGAGCTCGCCTACCGGCGCCACCGCCACGGTCGTTGAGGTGGCATCGAAATCGCCCAGCTCGACCGAGCCTGGAATAAAATCGATCCCCCGTGCGGCCATGGCCCGTCCGATCGAGGCGTAGAGATCTCGCCGGAACTCATCTCGAAGCGCCGCCAGGCGGGTGCGGTCTTGCTCTCGTCCCAGCACCTCCGCCATGTCGGCAGCATCTTTGAGACCTTTCAGGGCGTAAAAATCGTCCCAATAGGAATGCATCGGTTTGGCGGAATAGCCTTCGTGGCTGATCGACTGGGGCAGGAGACCGCGAAACGCTAAGCTTTCCGGCGTTTCGTATGGCGGAGTCAAGCGGGAGCGACGCAGTGAGTCGATGTACTCCACTGCAGCGGTGACATGGGGCCACATCCGCTCGAGGGTCGCCCGATCACCGGTGTGCCGGTAGTACTCCATCGCCAGGTAGATCAGTTGCCCATGGCTATCGTTCTCCGGCACCGGATCGGCTCCCCGGGCATCCACGCAGCACGGCACTTTTCCATTGGGGTATTGATACGGGGTATACCACTCGAGGAACGCCTTGACTGCATCGGCCTGTCCCAACCGAAGCAGCGCGGCTGAGATCATGGCCCCATCGCGGATCCAGGACCGGCGATAGGAACGGGCGCCAGGCTCGATGGCGGCGCCTTCCCGATTGATTAGGATATAGGCCAGGTTGGCCTTGACCGTCTCGGCGAGATCACCGGCCGAGCGGGGCAGGTCGAGACCCACCCGATCCAGCCGGTCGGCCCATTCGCGGATCGTTGCGAGAAGACGGCGTTCGCCATACGCATTCGCGGCGGGCGCGGTGGATGGACGAGGCACCTGCGCTCCGTCCCCATACAAGGGGACCTCCAGCCAGACGTCCCGACTTCTCAAGGGGCCGAGCTCCATGGGATAGGCCAGCGCGGCTGACGCTCGGCCGGAGGAGTCGGCCACCTCATTGAGTGCCGGCAGCGCACCAGCGCGGAGACACTCGACGATATCGCCCCGGTCGAGAGAAGTCGCCCCGAATGCCGCCGGCGCGGTGAGGGCCACGACCACCTGGGAGTCGGCGATGACCGCGCGCTGGTTGTACGCAATCCGACGGAGCGGCGCTGCTCCACCCATGGTGCCGAGAAACTGCCAGGGCGGGTTCACCTGAAAAGGCCGCAGGGCAAGAAAGAGTGTGGCGCGTACCGGACGCCTGGCCTGGTTGCTGACCCGATAGCGGGCCAGTAGCGCCGACCTACCCGGAAGCCCCGCGGCAAAGGCAGTGATGGCCAGCTTGATTCCTCGCCCGGTGCTCCATTCGACGCTGGGGATAGGCAGAGCCTGCCCCGAGCTCCGCGAGGGGTCGCCTCGCTCCAAACTTTGCGTGCGACTCACATCCTTCCAGGTATAGAACCCGGAACCGCTGAACAGAAACGGCTCGATGGAAAAGCGGCCCTGCCCTGTCTCCAGCGCACCGTCTTCGTTGAGCAGTCCCCGTCTCCCATCACCGCTCGCGCCGATGATGGTCCAGTAGACCTGGGTATTGGCGAAATAGCGGGGGTAGCTGCCCGGCGGCGCATCGGCCGCGACCGCTCGGAAAAAAGCGGTAGGTGAGTCGGCCCAGTCCACCGGCTTCACCTGCAGGCCTCGCAACCTTATACCGCCGTCTTCCGAAGCCGCACCCTCCACCCGGAGTCGAAGATGGCGACTCTCGCTCTCGGGCAGATACAGATAATCCCGTCCACCGTTGCCGCCACGGACCCGGTAGACCGGCTCCCAGCTGTGACCGTCATCGGAGACTTCGACAGTGTAATCGGTCGCGTGTCGCCCGGGCGCCCAGTCGAGAATCACGCCGCCATACTCGCGCGGTTTCAGAAAGTCGAGCGCGAGCCACTGAGGCTCCCCTCCTTGGGCTTCCCAGGCGACTGCGCCGGAGGAGTCCAGCACCGCCGCAGCAGCCGATCCGGAAGAGCTGGTGATTCGGGGAATCAAGTCGTACGGACGATCGGGTTCGCGGCGACGAAAGGTGAGGTCATCGATCCACACGCTGCCGGCGCCGCCCTGGGCTGCGGTGATCACCAGCTCCAGCGTCGCGGCTTTCTGGAGATCGCCGCCGCCGGCCGGTCCCCAGGCGAAGCGGATGTGGCGCCGCTTGATCGTCACCCGCTGCCACTGGCGGGGGAACTCATAATTGGGGCGAGTGTACCACCAGACGTTGTCGCCGGTGGAATCGATCAGCTTGAACTCAAGGGTGTTGGGGCGGGCGTTCCCCTTGATCCAGAAGCTGAACTCGTAGTTTTCCGGCAGCGGCAGGTCGAGCTTGCGCCGGGCAATCGCGTAGCCGCCCCGGCCCTGAAAGTCGAAGTCCAATCGCATGGCGTGGCCGTCACCGGGGCGACCCTGATCGGCGCTCAGGGTCAGGGTCACCCCCTCTGACGGCAGCGCCGACCATCGGTCGAGACTTTCGAAGTCATCCAGAATCTGAGCCGAGTCGGCGGAGCCCTGCGCGAGGAGCCGAGCCGCGCACGAAGCAAGGACCGCGGCGATGACAGGGGCTGTGAGCTTCATCCTCATCCCTTCACGCTTCCGGCCATCACGCCCTGGATGTAGTACCGCTGCAGAAACAGAAAGGCGAGCATCACCGGCAGGACAGTGATGACCGCGCCGGCCATCATCAGCTCGGTATCCTGCACGTGCTCCCCCGAAAGATTTGCCAGCGCGACCGGCAGGGTGTACTTCGACTCGTCACTCAGCACGATCAGGGGCCACATGAAGTCGTTCCAGGTGGTCAAGAATGTCCAGATGGCGATGGTGGCGAGGATCGGCCGGATCACGGGCAGCGCCACCGACCAGTAGATCCGAAGCTCGCTGGCGCCGTCAATGCGTGCGGCGTCCAGCAGATCATCCGGCAGTGCCAGGGTATACTGCCGGATCAGGAAGATCCCGAAGATGCTGGCCAGCGATGGGACGATCACGCCCCAGTAGGTATTGATCAGTCCCAGCTCCTTGAACATCAAGAACAGGGGAAGCATGGAGACCTGTACCGGCAACAGCAGCCCGGTCGAGAGGCCGCGAAACAGCCGGTCCCGAAAGCGGAAGCGGAGCTTGGCGAGGGCATAGCCTGCCATGGAGTTGATCAAGAGCGACAACCCGGTGACGGTGAGGGCAACGATGGCGCTGTTGAGCAGGTTCCGTCCCAGGCTCAGCCGGGTGAACAGATCCCGGTAATGCTCCAGGGTCGGAGCGCTCGGCAGCAGCCGGGGTGGATAGGTGTTGGCCTCACCGGTGGGCATGAAGGAGGCGGCCAGCATCCACAGCATCGGGCCGAGCGACAACAGGGCGCCGATGATGAGGGCCAGATACAGCGCGACAACGCCGAGCCGGACCTTCACGTGGCTTCTCCCTGCCGCAATCGGCGTTGCAGCAGCATGAAGATCAGAATGACCACGAAGAGCACGAAGGTGACCGCGGCGGCGTAGCCCATGCGCCACCAGCGGAAGCCCTCCTCGTACATCAGGAGAACCAGACTCGTCGTGCTCCGAAGCGGACCGCCCTGAGTCATCACATAGGGTTCGGCGAAGAGCTGGAAGAAGCCGATCATGGTGATCAGGCTGACGAAGAGCAGCGTCGGCCCCAGCATGGGAAGGGTGACATGGCGGAAGCGGCGCCAGGGACCGGCGCCATCGAGGTAGGCGGCTTCATAGAGCTCCTCGGGGATCGCCTGCAGGCCCGCGATGAAGATCAGCATGTTGTAGCCGAAGTTCTTCCAGACGGCCAGCAGAATGATTGCCGGCATAGCCCAGTGGGGGTCGCCCAACCAGTCAATGGGATGGATGCCCACGGTTCCCAGCGCGTAATTCACCAGGCCGTATTGCCGGTGATAGAGGTAGCGCCAGACGATGGCGACTGCGACCAGGGTGGTGATGAAGGGAGCGAAGTAGAGGGTGCGGAACAGACTCTTGAACCGCACCAGCTTCGCATTCACCAGCAGGGCCGCGCCCAAGGATACCGCCATGGTGAGCGGCCCCCCGACCAGCACGAAATAGAAGGTGTTCTTGAGGGCGACCCAGAAGATGGGACTCTCCAGCAGGCGCGTGTAGTTCCGGAGACCGACCAGCCGCACGTTCGCGAGATCCGCTATGGCGTAGATGTCGAAATCGGTGAAGCTGAGGAGGAACGACGCGGCGACGGGAAGGAAGAAGAACAGCCCGATCAGGGCGAGGGCCGGCGTGAGAAAGAGCCAGGCCGCCCCACCCTGTTCCGCGCTGGTGGGAGCCTTCACCTGGCCGTGTCTCGGAGAGAGACGGCGCTCGCCGCGCGATCGAGCATCCAGCGCCGTTTCTCCAGGATAGTGTTTACGTCGCGATCCAGTTCCCTCAGGGCGACATCGACCGGCTTTCCACCCCGAATCACCAGCTCGGCGGACTCAAGTACTCGAGTCGCGATCAGCTCCACCTCAGGCACCTTAGGTACCGGACGCACTCGATGCAGCTGCAGCCAGAACGCTCGCGCCCTCGACTCATCGGCCAAGCCGGTGACGTGCCAGGTCTCGATCCGGCTGGGCAGATCGCCAGTCAGCTGATAGAACCGCGCCTGCTGCTGCGTGGTCGAGAGATACTCGACCAGGCGCCAGACGGTCTCTTTGTGTTTGGAGGCGCGAAACATGGCCAGACTCGAACCACCGGCGAGTGAGACACCCGAGGAGTCACCGGTTGGTCCGGGAAGCGGTGCGGTGCTCCAGGCGTTCTGCAGCTCCGGCGGAAGCCGGCGACTGAATTCGCCCAGATTCCAGGGACCGGTGATGTACATGGCAAACCGACCGCGGGCAAACTCCTGGTATATGTTCGCGATATCGATGTTGCCCAAGGCCGGCGCCAGGCCCGAGCGATAGAGGTCGAGGTAGAAATCGAATCCTCGTCGGAAGGGTGCGTCGGAGAAGACGCCATGACGGCCTTGGGCATCCAGGAGTGACGAGCCCGCTTGCATGCCGAGCACGTAGGGCTGGGCCCACTCGTTGGTGGGCAAGAAAATGGCATAATGATCGGGACCGGCCCGGCGCTTCACCGCCTCCATACACTTGCGCCACTCGGCCCAGGTGGCCGGCATCTCGCGATATCCCGCGCGGGCGAGCAGGTCCATTCGGTAGAAGATGACCCGCGTGTCGACGTACCAGGGAATGCCGAAGAGAGTGTCTCCGATGCGGTTAGTGTTCCAAATGCCGGTGAAGTATGCCGCGGAGTCTATGACGGAGCTGCGGGCTAGCCATCGGTCGAGCGGCTCGAGCGCTCCCAGCGCGGCGAATTCGGGGATCCAGGTATTGCCCACCTGGGCCAGGTCCGGCGTCGCGTCCCCTACGTAAGCGGTAAGCAGCTTCTCGTGAGCAGCCGTCCAGGGGATTTGCTGTACTCGAACGCGGATACCGGGATTCTGTCGCTCGAACTCCGGCATTAGCTCCTGAAGTACTTCGCCTTCCCTTCCAAATGCCCAAAAACGCAGGGTGACTTCTTTTCCGTCGCTCCGCTCACGACCACAGGATATCAGCAGCGCGGCAACGAGCGGAATTGTCACCCTGAGCCCTTCGACTGCGCTCAGGGTAAACTCAGCGAAGGGGCTCAGGATGAGAGACTTGGGAGTCATTGAAGGCTCGAAGCCTCGTCCAACCATCCACCGGTGAACCCTGCCCGCCGGAGGCCGCGGATGATCGCGGGGTGCTTGCGCATGTATCGCCAGACCAGGCCGGTGCGGTAGTTCTCGATCAGCCGATCGAGCTGGTAGTTGGTGAGCAAACCGCGCCGCACGAGCGCTTGCTTAAAGGGCTCGAGCTCGACGTTCTGCGTGCCGAACTCGCTCCAGACCGATTGCAGTTCTTGCTCGGTAAGAATGTTGACGTCTTGCGCGCGCTGCGCCAACTTTTCCGCCGTCAGCGTCGAAGCCATCGCGCACAAGGGTTTGCCTGCTGTCTCTGTTAGAGTCGAACCTGATCCACCGCGTCGCGCCGCGCGGGCGCGGCCAGCGGACCACCGCGGGGCGACCTCTCGCGTCGTAGCGGGGGGCGCGCCCAGTCCTACTCTTCCAACTTTAACCGATACTCGTCCCGTTCGCGGCGGGTCGCTTCCAGATCGAACATGAGATATTTCATGTCCAACCGCAACTGGCTGAGGGCGTCCTGGACGAGCGTGAGAATCCGGCGGCGCCGTTTGGTGCTTTCCACGACGGCGTCGACCAGCGGGGCCGCGAAGCTCGGCGGCAGCGGCGGCAGGACGACCGGCAGCCCCCCGGCCCGCGCGATCGCGTTCACGTACACGAGCCCGAGCGCGAGCTCCCTGCGGGCGGGCTCGCCCTCGGGCAGCGGCGACACGCGCTCCGGGGTGCGCAGCTCCGAGGTGGAGAGGCCGATCGTGGGACGGGCGAGCCCGCTCAGGTCGTGGCCAATCGGCACGTTCACGATCCCGTCTCTACCCGGACGGCGGTGCGAGGCAACGGCGCGGCTTCGGTTGCCGCGGTGTGCAATTGGCCGCGTGGCGCTCGGCCAATTGGGTGTCAGCGCAGCGAGGTGTCCGTCCTGCGGGCGAGCGCCACCGCCTCCTCGCGGGGCGCCCCCAGCAGCGCGGCTGCCGCCACCGCCGCCCCCACCCTGCCGCACACCGCCGTCGGGTGCCAGCCGCCCTCGTACAGATCGTGCGAGCGCGTCAGCCGGCCCATCGCCTCGAAGCCCGCCGCGTACGCGTCGAGCACGTCGCCGACACTGCGATCAAGCGAGGCGCCGAGCGCAATCGCCGCCGGCGCGGTCGGGGCGCTCAAATGCGCGATGCCGGGCAGGTAGGTGTCGTCGAAGTCGAGCACGTGCCCCGCCGTGCCCGCGAACGCGACGCGGTCGCCGATCGCCCGTGCGGCCTGGGCGGCGGGCTCGTCGCGGCCGCCCGCGGCGCAGGCGAGCCAGTCGAGCAGCGCCGTCCGGTAGCGCTCCCCGCTCACGCGTCGAGCCTTCTCCGGAATTCCCCGGCCCCGACCACGGCGGCGCCGGCCCGGCGGACGCGCTCGGCGAGCGTGCGGTCGGAGGTCACGACGGTCAGGCCGGCCGGGTCGGGGTCACCCTCGACGAGTGCCGCGATGTCGTCGTCGGCCGCGTCCGGCCCGCGGCGGGTCGCGAACTCGACGTTCACGCCCTCGGGCGCGTCGAGCTCGAAGGGGCAGCCGTCGAAGATCACGGTGAGGTCGTCGCCGGTCTCGCGCGCCAGGTCGCCGAGGTCACCGCTCAGCTCGCGCATCGCCCCGGGGCGGTCGCGCCACCAGCCACTCGGCCGCGACCCGATCACGTTCATGCCGTCGATCAGCCAGCGCGCCATGGCCGAATCAGCGCCGGCGCCGCACGTACAGGACGATCACGGCGACGAGCAGCAGCCCCGCCACACCCTGGGCAGCGAGCGAGGTCGCGGTGCTCTCGTCCTCGGTGGCGTTGCGGATGTAGCCGAACATGATCGACGCCCCGAAGAAGATGACGAGCGTCCAGAGGACGGTGTTGCGCGACACGCTGCCGGACGATAACTGGCCCCTGAGTAGTCTCACCCGATGTGAGCGATCGACCGGTTCTCGCCGGCGCCCTCGGCGCGCTGGTCATCGCCTGGTCCGCGATTCTCGTGAAGCTGGCCGAGGTCTCACCGTCGACCGCCGCGTTCTTCCGCTGCTTCTACGCGCTGCCGCTGCTCGGCCTGCTCGCCTGGCGCGAGCGCGAGCGCTTCGGCGAGCGTTCCCGCCGCGATCAGCTGCTGGGCTGGCTCGCGGGCCTGCTGTTCGCGGCGAACCTGACCTTCTGGCACCACGCGATCGACGCCGTCGGCGCCGGCCTCTCGACCGTGCTCGGCAACGTCCAAGTCGTCTTCGTCGCGCTGATCGCCTGGGCCGCGCTCGGGGAGCGACCCGAGAACCGCTCGCTGATCGCCGTGCCCGTGGTGTTCAGCGGCGTGGTGTTGATCTCGGGCGTGATCGGGTCGGGTGCCTACGGCGACGACCCGCAGCTGGGCGTCGCCTTCGGACTGGCCAACGCGATCATGTACGCGCTCTTCCTGCTGATCCTCCGCAACATCAACGCCGACATCAGGCGCCCGGCGGGCCCGCTCTTCGACGCCACGCTCAGCTCGGCGCTGTTCGCGGCGCTCGGCGGTCTCGCGGTCGGCGACATCGACTTCCTGCCCGGGGTCGAGTCGCAGCTGTGGCTGCTGCTGCTCGCGCTCTCGTCACAGGTGCTGGGCTGGCTCCTGATCTCGACCTCGCTGCCGCGGCTGCCGGCGCTGCTCACCTCGATCCTGCTGATGCTTCAGCCGGTCGGGACGATGCTGCTCGGCATGCTGATCTTCTCCGAGTCGCCCTCGACACTCCAGCTGGCGGGCGTCGTCGTGGTGCTCGCGGGCGTGGGGTACGCGGCGATGGCGCCGGCTCAGCTCACCTCGCGCAGTCGCCCGGTCTCAACCTCGTAGACGAACCCGCGCACGTTCTCCGTGCGCGGCACGAACGGGCTGTCCTTGATGCGCTTGATCGAGTCGCGCACGTCGATGTCGAGGTCCTCGAACGCCTGCGCGTCCCAGCCCGGGCGACTGCCGGTCTCGCTCTCGAGCCGCTCGGCGAACTCGTTGTCGCTGAAGGTGAGCATCCCGCAGTCGGTGTGATGGAGGATCACGATCTCGTCCGTCCCGAGCAGGTGCTGGGAGATCGCGAGCGAGCGGATCGCATCATCCGACACGACGCCGCCGGCGTTGCGAACCACGTGGGCGTCGCCCTCCTCGAGGCCGAGCACGCGCGCGGGATCGAGGCGCGCGTCCATGCAGGCGAGGACCGCCACCTTGCGCCCGGGCGGCAGCGGCAGGTCGCCCTTGTCGAAGGAGGCGGCGTAGGCCTCGTTGTTCTTCAGCAGCTCATCAGTGGTGCTCACGTCGGAATCCTTTCGATGGGTCAGGCAGCCGCTTCGAGCGGCGTCTCCGACGGCCGCGGATGGCGCAGCAGGGCGCCGTTCGCCGCGATCTCGTAGGCGCCGACTCGTTGCAGGGGTGGAGAGTACGCGTGCATGCTCATGGCCGGCCCAGCGCCTGCGTGGCGAACGCGGTGGATCGCCTCCGGCGCGATCGTGACGCTCTCGCCCGGGCCGAGCGTGACCTCGACGGACCCGCCCAGCGCCAGCCGCTCTTCGCTGATCTGGCCGTCGAGCACCACGATTGCCGCCGCGCTGTCGTCGTGGTCGTGGAAACCCGTGTCGTGCCCGGGCATCCAGCAGACGAGATAGAGCTCGACCTGGTCGTCGCGATGCAGGAGCGCGTAGGTGCGCTCGTCCGGGTCGTGGCGCGCGAGCGGCGCCCACAGCTCGCGCCGCTCGGCCCAGCCGAGCAGCGTCTCCCGCAGTGCGCTCACGCAGGCCCCCAGGTGTAGCCGAGCGCGCGGGCCACGCTGCTGCGACGGACGATGTCGGAGAAGCCCTCGCCGAATGCCTGCTCGACGGGATCGGCGGGGGGCGCCGCGACGGGGTAGTCGGTGCCGTGGACGAGCTGGCCGATTCCGACGACGGTCGCCATCGCGTCGACGGCGCGCGCGCCGTAGGAGGAGGTGTCGTAGAAGCAGAGCTCGTCGTGGAGCGGCCGCTCGCGGGCCGGGCCGCCGCGCGCAGCGGTCCGCTCGGCCTGCAGCGGCGCGAGCCCGGCAAGCAGGGCAGGGCGACCACCACGCGGGGGCGTCGGCCCGGCCTGTCGCCGGGCCGGGGTGCACGAACATGGGCGCGCTGTCGCGCTCGAGAACGTCGAGCAGCTCGAGCAGCTCCTCCGAGGGACGCGGCGAGGCGAGCTCGGCGGCCGGTAGGCAGACGCCGGCGGCACCGCGGGCGAGGGCTCCACGAGCGAGCTCGGCACGGCCGGCCACGGACGCATTGGGTACCGCGGCCCACCAGCCGAGCTCGCCCGGAAGCAGTTCCCCGGCCCCGTTCCAGGCCGAGACGACGGAGAGGAGGGAGTCCGCCCCGACCGGGGACGAGAGCGCTACGAGTGCGCGGTCGGCGCCCTGCCCGGCCAGCCGCTCCACGCGCAGCTGTGGATCCTGATCGCGGGGGTCGACCTCGAAGGCGGGCTCAGCCTCGAGGGTGATCTCCCAGCGACCGTCCCGTCGCCACAGGGCCCGTGGTGCGGTCGTCCGGCTTTCAAGCGCCCGTAGAACCGTTTCCGGCCACAGGTGCTGATGGACGTCGTAAGCACTCGTCACGCGGGTGACGATAGCGATTCTCCATAAAGTTGGTCGGGATAAAGAGATTAACCCGGCAGCGGTGCCGGCAGCAGCGCTCCGCCGAAGGCGAACTCGCGCCCGATTGGCAGCTCGGCGTCGAGCGCGGCGCGGTACGAGCGCGCGCTCGTCATCCCCGCGTGATCGCGCTCCCAGCTGTCGGGCATGATGCGCGCGACCCAGCCGCCGCCGTAGGGCTGGGCCAGCAGCGCGTGCGGCGCGCGCTCGAGCAGCCCGTTCAGGGCGACCACGGAGCCGGCGACCGGCGAGCTGATCACGACCGTCCGGCCCGAGCGGCCCTGGACGGTCGCGAGCGTCTGCCCCTGCTCCACGCGCTCGACCGCCCAGAAGCTGACCTCCGGGGCGAACCAGAGCATCTCGCCGAGCGGCGCCGTGACCCCGACCGTCGCCACGCCGTCCTGCATCTGGGCCCAGACGTGCCGGGCCGTCAGGTACTGGCGGTCCGAGGGGAGCGCGTAGCGCGCCGAGGCCCCCGCCCGGGTGATCGAGATCTCGCCCACCGCGAGTGCGAGACTGCACCGAGCGCCGGACGGAAGCCCGGCGTCTGTCAGGTCGACGCCGGTTCCCCCGACTTCACTCTCATTGACCGGATTCCGAGAGCTTCCCGAGCATGCCCTGAGCGGGCTCGCCGATGACGCCCTCATCGACTACCTGCGCCGCGCCCGCGATGCCGGGCGCCACGACGCGATGAAGGCGGCAGTCGCCGTGGTGGTGTTCGGCTACCACGACACGCTCATGAACCGCGCGCGTCTCAAGCTGCCCGAGTCCGATGTCGCCGACGTCGTGTCTGAGACGCTCGCCAGCGCGATCGCGTCTGCCTTCGACGGCAGCTCGGTCGGCGAGTTCAAGAGCTGGCTGCACACGATCCTGTCGCGCCGGATCGCCGACTACCACGACGCGCGCACGCGCACGCCCAAGACTGCGCCCCTCCCCGGGGAGCACCTGGGTGACAACGAGGTCTGGGGGGCGGAGCCGAGCGAGCCGTTCGAGGGCGACGCCCTGCATGC
>Ga0081455_10005633_pt1 | contig 13677 bp, 7 predicted proteins | sample TabmetS3T2R1_FD_70207 | JGI IMG/M metagenome (GOLD analysis project Ga0081455, IMG submission 70207) | Tabebuia heterophylla rhizosphere microbial communities from the University of Puerto Rico - S3T2R1 | ecosystem: Host-associated > Plants > Roots > Rhizosphere ... | reverse complement strand
GATGTCGCCGGTATCGGCTATGCGCTTTATCCGACTGCCAACCGCAGGACGGGCAGGGCAACTTCAGCCGCCTTGTTTTCACGACTAAGCGAACTTCATCGGAACAAAAAGAGATTTTTTCAATCTTCAGCAGGTCGGGAGCAGCGAGAATTGTCTTCATTCATCGATATTTTCACACCCCGTCACCCTTTCACCAACTTGCCGACAGAACCATAATTGTGAAGAACGTCGGTTGATTGTGTGACGAGTTAAAGCGGGACAACGAGCTTTCTTATTGTGTGAGCAATAGCGGGAGGCGCACCAGGAACGGCGCGCCGGGTTTGACTCTGACCAGATAGATGGTTTGTGGCAATGGGTCCTGCTGCAGCAGAAGTCGTTTCCCCTCGCCGGCTTCTTTCTCGGCGACCGTCCAGAGATTGCCGTCGCCCTTGCTTGCTTCGCGTTTTTCGGTCGGGCCGCCGTAATCCTCCTCCAGTTCCTTCATCGGCTTGTTGAGCTTGGGCAGCGTGAGATCCGCCGCCAGACGGACGGGAATGACAAGATTTGCTGGTAACGGCTCGGGGCTGACGATGATCGTCAACATCTCGCTGACCAGAATCCGGGCGCCCTCCGTTCTTTTGAGTGTGAACCAAGGAATAGGGTCGCCTTGCGCTGGCACAAAGATGACTTTGCCAGGCTCGACGACATTGCCTCCGGGAGGAGTGGTTTGAGAAGGGAAAATCTGATATGTGTCGCTGGTCGTTCCGTCGTTGTAAACTTCGTGATCGAAGACGTAAAGATAGCTCCTTGAATGGCGCGGCGCTTCGAGGCTCATCCGCACCAGACTGCCTTCCTTGAAACGCATGTCGGCGCTGACTCTCTCGGGCAGAAAAGAGCTGTTCTGATCGCTGACCTGCTGCAACAGCAAACGTTTGCGATCCTGTTTGTCTTCAACTGTCGCAGAGCGCAAACGCCAGAAGGTCACCCCAATCAGCTCGCCTTCGATCGTACCGACTGGATCCGCTAGAGCGCCAGGCGTCGGCGCAGCCGGGCTCTTTTCCGCTTTGCTTGTGTCTTGAGTTGGGTCCGCTGACGGCTTTTTCTTTTCGGGACCTGGCGCGCTCTTTGCTGCGCGCGCTTTACGGAATTGCAGATTCCACATTCGCCGGGTTCTGTCGGGTTCTTCATCCTGTAGTGATTGCACGGGGACTGCGAGAGCCGCGCATAGTGTGAACAATACCACTGAAGCAAGCAGGCGCATGTTCACGCTGCGTTTTGCTGTGAGATTCATTTCCCCTCCTTATTCGCCCATGCGCCTGAGACGATGAAGCTGGCCCAATAGTAGGGATGCCGCCGCTCCGGATCAGCGAGCATCCGTATTTGCACTTGCCGCATTGCTTCGCTGCGCCCCTCTCCGGCTTGCAGCGATTTGTAGTAGGCGATCATCAGATCGCGCGTGCCTTGATCCGACACCGGCCAGAGGCTCATCACCAGAGTCTCCGCGCCAGCCAGTATCAACGCGCGGCGCAGGCCGTATACCCCTTCACCGCTCCGCACTTCACCAACCCCGGTATCGCAAGCCGACAGTACAACCAGCTTCGTTCCCCACAAATTGAGCGCGGAGACTTCCAGAGCCGTCAGGATGCCGTCATCGTTTCCGCCTCGCAGCAGGTTGGCGCCGGCCAGTCCCAACCCTGATCGCAGCAACGGGTTGTCAGCGAGTTGGCCAGTGAGCGGCACGGAAAGTGGTGTTTGTTGCAACAGTAACCTCTGTCCCGTCGCAGGCGCCGGGCTGCCGGACTCCCGTTTGGCAGGCTCGAGGAAGAAGCCGTGCGTGGCGATGTGCAGAATTTCGGGCGCCATGGCCTTTTTGAGCGCGGTCTCGGTCGCTTCATTCCGTGTCAGAACAGTCGCGTCAGAGAGCAGCGCTTTCAATTCTCGCGCCTCGATCCCAGTGTCTGGCAACGGTGAGAAGTATGTTTGCGCAAATGGAGAGGCGTTCGGCGCAGCCAATCGCGGTTCGCTTGCCGCGCGCTCGCCAAAATCAGGGTCGGCGACAATCAGCGGATTCTGCCGGCTGGGCGCTCTATTTTGCAGCCGCAGCAGATCGCGCCCGCTCGTCAGATAAGTGAAGGAATAGAGGTTGACGAGGAAGACTTGATTTTCGTCAACCAGAGCGCTGAAGGGAAGCAGGTTGAGCTTTCCTTGCGGCGCAATCAGGAATGATTGCGATGAGCCGGCCAGCCTGCGCGCCGGCTGCATTATTCTCTCGTCGAGCGCACGCGCCAGAACTTTATAATTCGTACTCTTTGGATCGCTCAAAGCCTTGCGCAGGCGATCAATCAAGCCGTCAATCTTGTCCGCTTCCCCGAGGTCAATCCCCTGCGGGGCCCCATGCGCAGTCAGCAGGTATGCGGCGTATCGAGGCGCGGACTTCGGTTGATTGAATTCGTCGACTGGCGTGTACAAGGCATATTCGATCAGCGCGGCGTTCGCAGGGATATAACGTTGCACCGACTCCGGCGTAATCGCCTGTGTCAGGGCGCGAAAGCCGCTGCTGTGTTGGCCAATTTCTTCTTCGAGTTTCTCGATCTCCTGATCGAGCTGTTTGGTCTGGGCTTCATTCGATCTGGGGCCGGCTTCGCCAGCGATGATCAGGTTGGCGAGTCTGGTGCGCGCTTCGAGCAAATTGTCGAGCAGCGCTTGATCCTGCTCTTTGACGCTGCGCCGCAGCTCGGCGATCGAATCTGTTTGCGCGTCGAGTCCGCGTCCCTTGTGTCGCAACAGCGCGGTCATCGCGACTGCGCACGCGGACGGGTCAGACGCCGCATCATTCAGATGCAACGAGAGCGTGAAATCGAGCCTGCCGGATGATTGCGCCAAATATGAGAGCTTCTGGCGCTCCGATCCGACGATCAGGTTGCGGCGCAGATTGGTCTCTCTGATCTCGTTCGAGCGCCGCTGCAAGGAGAGCGCATCGGCGGTCCTGTGGTTGAAGCGCGCCAGCAGCGCCAGGTTATCGAAAGTCTGCGCCAGCGACGGATGATTCACGCCCAGCCTGTATTCCTGAATCCGGCGGGCGCGCTGCAACAACTCGTTGGCTTCGTCGAAGCGGCGCTGGCGCACGCGGATGAGCGCGAGGTGGTTGAGCGTATCGGTGATGTGTGGATTGTTGTTCTGCCATTCGCCTTCATCCATCGTCATCGAGCCGGAACTGTTGACCACGGGCCGCGCCAGGTCCATCAGCATGTTGATCTTGCCGCGCCAGCCCTCGTGCGTTTCCAGCGCTTTCTGGTAAAGCGTCTCGGCGCGCAGGTAATCGCCATTGACCAGATGGAGTGTGGCCAGGTTATTGAGAATGCTTACCGCGTCGCTACGATTGGTCTTGACCTTCTTCTCCGCGATCTCTCGCGCGCGGTTGAGCAGCGATTCGGCTTTGGCCGTCTCGCCTTGCTCCAGCGACAGGGCGGCCAGATTATTTAACGCATTGGCATGTTTAATATCATCGGCGGGCAGCGCCTTTTCAATGATCGTCAATGACTCTTGATAGAGCGGCGCGGCGGCGGAGAAGTCGCCTTTGTAACAATACAGGGAGGCCAGTTGATTCAAGACCTCGGCGACAAGCGGGTCATTCGTCTTATCAACCGTCCCGACTATGGTCAGCGCGCGCCGCAGCTGAGCCTCGGCCTCTTTGTAACTGCCTTTGCCGATGAGCGCTCTGGCCAGGTTGTTGAGCGACGGGATCATCTCGGCGGCGGCGGCGGGGGCCTGCGATTGCCTGGTGGACAATGCCTGTTCGGCAATAGCAGCGGCCTTTTCATACTCGCCTTCGTCATTGAGTTTGGCTGATTCCTGATCGAGCTTTTTCACATCTTTGGTTGTGACTACCGTTTTTGCCCCTCCGGTTGTTTCTGAGGGAGCGGTCTCTTCACGCCCGCTTTCGTTCTTAGCTACGCACGGGCGATTGTCATTGGGCTTCCCGCCCCGGCCGATTTTGTCCGCCTCTTCGTGAAACTTTTTGACCAGCCGGCTGAGATGCCAGGAGGAACTCTGTGGATTGAATCGGTTCTTCTCCTGTCTATACCAGGTCGCCTCGGCGCACAGCGCGTCGAGATTGCCTTTGACCTGATCGAGCCTCGCCGGCGAGATGACATAGCCGGTCATCGCATAAACAAATTCCCCCAGCGGATTGAGGTCCTCGCTTCTGATCTGCATGAAGCTGATGAATGGAGTGCGGTATTCGGTGTAAACCAGAAAGACGAAGCTTGCGGCGTCGGCGTCAGAGACGAGGTTGAAGCGTTTCTGTTTCTCGAAGGTCTTCCTGACCATCGCTTCGACATCGGGATCAGGCTCGCCGTTGATCTTGAAGCACGCGACGAATGCCGATTGGCCCGGCTGCATGCTTAGGGATCGGCCGGTCGCTTGCGGCTCGCTCTTTTGCGCTGCGATATTGGCCCACGCCAGAGCCGTACATAATGCTATGAAGATCGGGATGCGCTTGTTCATATACACTCCATCGTAATGGCGAAACGAACCGAGATCTGTCCCACGCTGTCAATGATGCTCAATCTTTACTCGTCCAACGAGTAGATTGCTGTTGGTCTTGAAAACGGTTCGGCCCCCCGTCTCGTCTCTCTCCGGGGAGGACGGCGTTTGCGCTGCCAGAAACTGTGAGAGCGCCCTGCGTTGATCGGCGTCGCCGACGACTCCCTGATGCTTCGGATTGGCCCAGCCCTTGACCGCTTCGAGACTGGGTAATTCGGCGTCTGACCAGATCAGCCAGACTGTTTCTGACCCTTGCTCTCCGTCGAGCTTAAACCAGTCCCTCTCGGGATTCCGACTCGGCTGCGGAATCTGCAGGGAATGCGCCGCGGGAACGGCGGCCGATCCCCCATTGTTGATCGAGATGGGGAAGAGCACGTTGTACAAAGGCAATCCGTCCCGCAGCTCCGGCGATTGATTGACAATGTAGATAAAGCCGTTACGTGTGACGCTGATCTGAAATCGCACGCGGTCGCCAGAGCCAAACAGCATTTCGCCGGGCAGCGAGAATGACCTCTGGTTGGGGAATATCTTCGGATTGCGTCGCACCGTCAGCGAATAACTCAATTGGCATTCGACCTGATTTTGAGGCGGCTGCCGTGGGGGTTCGGGTCTTCGATCCTCGTTGTTGGAAAAGGTATGCCAGGCCAACGCCGTCGCGCCAAGCGCGGCGATGGCGAAAACCGTCAGCGCCATTTTGTATCTTCGCGACCGGTCCTGCCGCAGATTTGACGCTGAGATCGTCAGAGCGGCGCCTGGAATTTCAGACACAACGGACCTCTCGATGATCTGTTCCTGCGTATTTGGCGCGTTGGTCAGCGCGCGCGCCAGATCTTCGGTGAAATCTTTTGCGCTGGCGTAACGGTCCTCGGGCGCAAACGAGAGCGATTTCAGGATCACCGCCTGCGCGGCCCGTGGAAGCGACGGGCGCAGATCGCACGGCATTATTTTGACGCCGCCGCGCTGCAATTCCAGCAACTGCGCTGCGGTTTCGGGATTGAAAGGACGGCGACCGGTGAGCATCTCGTAGGCGATCACGCCGAGCGCATAGATGTCGCTCGAGTGTGACGGACGGCCCCGTAACTGCTCCGGAGACATGTAATCGCGCGTGCCGACGACTTGTGTGGTCCTGCCCGATCCGGCCTCCGCCGTATCGAGGACGGTCGCAATGCCGAAATCAATCAGTCTGACGCGTTCTTCGGCGCCTGCGATTTGCAGCATGATATTTTCGGGTTTGAGGTCGCGGTGGATCACGCCCTGTTGGTGGGCGGCGGTCAGCGCTTGTCCCATCTGGCGCAGCAGATCGGCGGCGCGCCGCAGTTCCATGCCTTGCGGCCCCTGGGGTTGCCCCTGGGGTTGAATGATTGAGCGCAGGGTCATGCCGGGGACATATTGCATCACCAGATAGGCGCGGCCATCGGGCAATTCTCCTACATCGAGCGCGCGTACGACGCCGGGATGATCAATCCGCGCCAGCGCGTATACCTCCTGACGGAACTTCTTTTCAAACCACGCTCTGTTCTCCAGGTCTAGCAAACCTTCGGCCAGCAGCTTGATGACCACCGCCGTGTTGTGAAGCCGTTTGTCGCGCGCAAGGAAGACAATCCCGACCCCGCCGTGCCCGATCTTCCTTTCGATCAAATATCGCTCTCCGAGCATCGTGCCCGGACTGAGCGCGAAAGACCCGGGCAGGCGTTGTTCCGTAGAAAGCTCGCTTGTCGCGTTTTGAGAATCGTCGCGGAGGGCCTCACTCGGGGTTGACTCCGCATTGTCGGCGGCGATTTCGCGGGCGTAGGCTTGGAAGGCGTTTTCCGCCATGACGCCTTTCGCCTTGTCTCTCGCCACGAGCAGCGAATTGACTTCCCGCAATAGCTCATCGTCGCCGGCGCAAGCCGAGGCGAGAAACTCTGCGCGCCGATTGGCGTCACAGTTCAATGCGGCGTGAAAGAGCCGCTCGATTTGCCGCCACCGTTCAGTAGTCATGACAAGGCTCATCGATTGCTCATCTCACGGTAGAGCCAGGCCTGCGCCAACTCCCAGTCGCGGCTCACCGTTCGAGAGGAGACTTTGAATACTTCTGCGATCTCTTCGAGAGTCAGGCCGGCGAAGAAACGCATCTCGACCACCCGGCTTTTGCGTAGATCTATCCGGGCCAGACTCTGCAATGCATCGTCGAGCGCGATTAGATCGACGCTGCGCGCTTGTGGAACCTCGGCCGCCTCATCTAACGCGACCTGGAGATCCTGGCCGCCGCGTTTGTCGGAACGTCGCCCTCGCGCGTAATCAACCAGAATCTGTCGCATCACCCGCGCAGCTACGGCGAAGAAATGCGCGCGGTTTTGCCATTGCACATTCCCGCAATCAACCAGATGCAGGTATGCTTCGTTGACCAGCGCCGTGGTTTGCAAAGTGTGGCCAGCGCGTTCGCGCCTCATATAACGCTTGGCCAGATGGTGCAGCTCGCGATAGACCAGTGGAATTAATCTGTCGAACGCCGACTCGTCGCCCTGGCGCCAAGCCAGAAGCAATTTCGTAACTTCGTGTGTAGAGGATGTCGACATATGCCTGCTACCGAAATGGCGAGTTAAAACGCTGGCCGCACAAAGCTAGCACATCACCTGAGAAAATTCCATTACCCCACCCTGATAGCAGTCATGCGAAGGAATTGTAAAGAGGGAAGCAAAAAGGGCCAAAAGGTCTAGAAGGTCTAAAAGAACTTTTTGCCCTTTTTGCTCCCCTCCCGGCCCTACTGCACGGGTCGAAATTTTTCTCGTCGTGTCATGTTCCGCGCGGCGTTTGCGCTTTAGAAGGTGAGCGCAGTTGATGCTCGATCAGAAGTGAGGGAAACCAAAACAAAAGGAGTGAATATGAATAAGTTCGCGAGAATTTTTTTGTTCTGTCTTTTGACCTGGGCTGTCGCTCTTGTCGCGCAAGCGCAATCCACCACAGCGAACGAACAGGCCGCCGCAACCGACCGGAAAGCGGCCGACTCAGAGACCCTAATCCCGAGCGGCTCGAAAGTTTTCGTCGCGCCGATGGAGGGGTTCGAGACTTATGTCATCGCCGCCTTGGCCAAGAAGAAGACGCCGTTGTTGGTTGTCAGCAAACGTGAGGAGGCCGATTTCGAGATCGTCGGCAATAGCGAGAGCCAGAAGGCGGGATGGGCCAAGATCATCTTCAAGACTGGCCTGCCGACGGTCGAGGCGAGCATTCAGGTCATCAATGTGAAAACCGGAATAGTGGTTTACGCCGTCTCGGAGCATCGGCGGGACGCCAACTTCGGCAAACGCAGCGTCGCCGAATACCTGGCCAAAAAGATCGGTGAGAAGATGCGCAATGACGAAAAGATGTTCCCGAAGCGGCAAGAAATCGAAAGATGAATTGCCGGCACACCCTAAACCCGGGCGCTCTGCGGTCAACTGAACGACTACAACCGGGCGCCCCAGCGGCTCTGCCTGAGGAAGAGATCGGCGTCGCATCATCGGAGAATGGGCTCTTCATCGCCAAGATGGAATCTTCGGTACGGACAGGTACGATAAATCTGATTCCGCGCATTTCGCGATGCGCCTCCTGTAGTTCGGCGGCCTTGCTCGATTTTTGAAAGTCGTTTTCGGGGAGTTTTTTGGCCACCAGAAAATCTTTGCATTTTTCTGGTCGCTGGCGCGCTTCATCGGGTACAATCAGCCTTCGCCGTCGCCAGCGGCCGTAAATTCCTGGAGGGGCGAACCTCTATTGCCCCACGAATCGATGCATTTCATTGGCTTCGCTTTCGCCGCAAAGGCGCTCAATCTACACCGCGCTGCGGTTGCGGATTTAGTTCCGCCATCGCGTTCCCGCTCCTCCGATGCGCTACCGCGCCATCTCCACAGGCGTATATTCGGGCTTGCCCAGCCCTAGCGATGGTGATTGCAGAGTTATGATCGCAGCCTATCACAAACCCGTATTTGCCGCACCACCCCGCAGTCGAAAGAAGCCCTTGTGCGCTCGCCCGCTCCGGCGTTCGCCATCCGGGGCGGCGCACTTGTTCATCGTCCCGCCGGGACAGATTCACTACATGGAGGAAATAAGATGATCTACAAACCTGCTTCAATCTCACCCGATTTCCGGCCACGCCGTATGGCGTTGATGTTATGTGGTTTTCTGCTGGTCTCGACCATATTTTCGCCGCCTGGCGGCGCCGATCAGCCAACAAACAAAGCTCTGGTCACTGACAAAGCGAATCTGCCGCTCAGCGATCAATTCGCGCCTCCGGCTCAAATCAGGTTGACCAACTCCGGTGACGTGTTTTTCATTCCCGGAGGCTTTGCCTTCTTTCGCTGGAGTTCAGGCTCCGGCAGCCGCACGCGCCTGCTGCAAGCGGGCGATCCGCATCCGGGCTTTCCCGGCAGCGTCTGTGACCTGGTAGGCAACGGCTTGCAGACCAATTCATCGGGGCACGCGGCGATGCTCAATTTCTTTGCGGTGGAAGATGCGCGAAACCCGCGCGGGTTGTTCGTCTACGACGGCGCGAGTTTCCTGAAGGTCGCGTTGCGCGACGAGATCGCGCCTGGCACGGGCGGTAAACTGTTCGCTAATTTCACGCAATTTCGCATCAACGACAGCGACCAGGTTGCTTTTCAGGCCAATTTCGACCCTATCCCCAACAATAGTCCAGTTGGTATCTTCATCGGCGCGCCTAACGTGGCGCCGGTCAAGGTCGCCGTCACTGGCGAAACTGCGCCCGGCACGGGCGGCGGAGTTTACGGCGCCCTTCAACTGATCGGATTCAACAACGCGGGTCAAGTCGCATTTCTGTCCGACATTACCGGTGGAACAACCATCAGGGCTGTTTTCATCGGCACGACATCAGGCGTGAGCAAGGTAGCAGCCATGTTTGATCCGGCTACTGGCACAACGGGAACTTTCAACCTGCAGCCAGCCGTGAACAACTATGCTTTGAATGAGAATGGCGACCTGGCCTTACGCTCAAACGTCATTGGCGGCGGCCCAAGCATTGATGGCATCTGGATTGGCAATTCGTCAGCTCCGCCGGCAAAACTGCTGGTCAACAACGATCCCACCGGCTCTTCTCTCGGAGGGAGTTTCGGCGTCGGCGTCAATCTGCGCGGGTTCAACAACGCAGGCAAGGCGTTGTTCCAGAGCAACCCTGTCGGCGCGACCAGCAATCACGCGCTCTTCCTCAAAGACCTGAGCAACCCCACGCAAGTCGTCTTTGCGCGCAACCAGCCTGCGCCCGGCGGAACGACCGAAACGTTCCTCATCACGATTCAGGCCTCGCTCAATGACAGCGGCGACGTGGCATTTCTGGCCACACTGCAAGGCGGTTCCGCGCCGTTCGGCTATTTTCTGGGCAGCGGCGCCGCCCCTCCGATCAAGATCGCGCTGCAAGGTGAAGCTACGCCTGTTGGCGGAACATACGGCCTGGCCGGCCTGCTCGGTCCCGCGCAAATCAACAGCGTTTCCCAGGTGGCGTTCACGGCGGATGTACTCGGACCGAATACGACAGGCGCGTTTCGCTGGACGCCGGGCGGCGGGACGGTTTCCATTGTCAACACAAATGACACGCTGCCCGCAGGCGCCAATCCGATCATTCGCACATTCATGCCCGGAGCGAGCGACGACCGATTTGTGTTCCGGGCTTTCAAAGCTGGCGGGCGAGCGGCCGCGTTTACCGAGCCGATTGAACCGGGCGGCGGCAAGACCACTCGCATTGTCGGCGAAGGGGATTCCGCCCCCGGCATAGGCGGAGCGCTTTATGGTGTGTCTGCCGAAATCAGCATGATCAATGACAACGAAGAGTTGGCGTTTGGGACAAACCGCGTGATCGGAGCATCGGTCTATCCGGCCGGCGTCATCTTTACCCACAAGCCAGGCGTTGGTTTACAGAAGGTGGCGGCGACGGGCGATACAGCGCCTGGAACAGGCGGGGGAACATTTATTTCGTTCGGTTCGGTCCAAACGCCACCATCGCAACTCAACAGTCAGGGTCAGGTGGCGTTTTTCGCCAACATCGCCGGCAGCGCAGGGAATGCGAGCCGCAATGGAGTTTTTATAGGCTCAGTAAGCGGCGTCGCGCAGGCGGTCGCTCGCATGGGAGATGTGTCTCCTATCGGGGGCGCGTTCGCGAACATAACCAATGCGGACATCTCGCTGAACGAAAGTGGTCAGGTGACATTTCACGCCATCAGCCAATCGGGTATCACGCAAACGCCAGCGATCTTCACCGGGAGCGGAACGGCGTCGCCAGTCAAAGTCGTGGCGCGGGGAGACGCCGGGCCGGGTGGAAGCATAGTCAGCGTCATTCCTCTGAACTTCCAGATGAACAACGCCGGACAGGTGGTTTATGTGGCGGGGCTTGTCGGAGGCAGTTCGCCGGAAGGCATTTTTCTCGGGACGGCTGGCGGCGCGCAAGCAAGCGTGGCGCTTGCGGGCAACGGCGCGCCCGGAACAGGCGGCGGCGTGTTCAGCGATTTCCGGGACTTTGACATCGAACTCAACAATTCCGGCGCGGTGGCGTTCAGAGCGGATATAACCGGCGGAACCGCCTCGAGCGGAGTCTTCCTGGGTTCCGCATCCGCGCCCCCGGCGCCACGCCTGATCGAAGGCCAGCCATTGCCCGGTGGCGGGACTGTCGGGCCTCTCACTACGGCTTTGAATTTCATCGGTGAGCCGTTCGCGCTGACAGAATCGGGCGAGATGAGCATCTTCGTCTTCAATGTCTCCGGCGCTCCGAATCTGCAGGGCCACGTCATCGCTGATTCGGCAGGCGTATTGCGCGAATTTGTCACTGTGGGCAAGAAGGCTCAAGGAACCGGAAGCGATTTCGGGATAACTTTCCAAGCAGTGGCGACCAATTCGACGGGGCGGTTTTTCTTTTCCGCAATTCTGGTGAATGGCCGGGCCAAGTGGGGCGTTTTCGCTGATAAATAACGCCGGGTCTTGCGGCGCTATGCGGAAGCGCTGCTGCCGGGCTTTGTCGGACTGTATCAAGCCAACGCGCAATCGACGCGCAGCCTGACCGGGCGCGGCGAAGAGGGTGGGGTGTTGACTGTGGGCGGCGAGACTGCGAACGTCGTCGGTGTGACTTGAAGCATAGCATGGCAGTAACTGCCAACGGATGCTTCCAGATCTTCACTGCCAATGGATGCTTCCACTACAGTCAACACTTTTCAGCCTTATTCACAGCCGCACTCATTCGTGCCGTAAAGCAATCATCGGATCGACGCCCGCGGCGCGACGCGCTGGCGCGTAACAGGCCGAAAGGGTCGCGCATATCAATACGAGCGAGATGGTGATCAGCGTCAATGGGTCCCAAGGGCGAACCCCGTATAATAAATGCGAGAAACTCGACAGAATGCGGCCGAGAATTAATGCGGCTGTTACGCCGATTGCAACGCCGATAAGAGCCAACCGGAGCCCCCCTCCAACTACCATTCGCAAAATACTTCCCCGGTCGGCCCCAAGGGCAATGCGAACCCCGATTTCATGCACGCGCTCGGTTGTCATATATGTAATCACGCCGTAGATTCCCACAGTCGCCAGTAACAACGCCAGCAGAGCGAACGCTCCCAGTAAAAACATGGGAAAACGCCGTGAGGTGATAGACTCCGCCATAATGTCCTGCATAGTATGGATATCATAGACAGGCTGGCTGGCGCCCGATCCATAAACTGCATCCTTAATCGCAGGCAGCAAGGTCGCGCCATCGACTGTCGCTCGAACCGCCATTGTCAAATCCGGGTACATTAGCGGGACCCATTCGTCGGGAAGCTGGTAGATAGAAGCGTAAGCCTGATTCCGGACACGATTTTCGTCGTCAGCCAGTCTGACATGTCCTGCTACTCCCACAATTCGGACAGGGCCCCATAGTCGAATTGTTATGGTCTGGCCAACTGGGTCCTTGTCGTGGAAATAGGTCTGGGCCAAAACGCTGTCGATTACAATAACCGGTTCAGACCGCAGGTTGTCTTCCGGCGTCAAAAAGCGACCCCGAAGCAATGGTATTTCCATTGTCTTGAGGTATTCAGGCCCCGCCCAAAACAAGTGCGTCTGCTGCGCTTCTTTTATGGATGTAGTTTCTCCTGACCCAACCCAGAAAGGGGCGGTGTTGGATTGCCAGCTCATGGGAACCAGTCGCGTAAAATCCGCGGCCTGCGCTCCCGGAATCGTCCGAATACGCTCGGCCAACTGCTTATAGGCGGTTCGCCAGGTTGAAATGTCTTTTGTCATTGAAGGCGGAAGCCCAACCTTGAAAGTGATAATGCGCTGGCTATTAAATCCGGGATCTACCGACCACAAATGGCGGACCGTCCGAAACAACAGCGTCGCCCCCGTCAGTAAAACCATGGTCACTGCCATTTGGGCGATCACGAGGCTACGTTGAACATTATGCCGGCCTTTCAAAACGCCCCGACCTCCCGCTTTCAACGAGATGTGCAAATCCGGGTTCGAACTTTTCATTACAGGCGCCAGACCGAACAGGATCCCGACTACAATTGTCAGTCCAAAGGTGAAAAGGAGTACAGGCATGTTCACGCCGATGTTTGCGCTCCGCGGCAAGCTTGCCGGCACGGCGGCCAAAGAGGGAATTACCGCCCATTTTGCAATCGCCAACCCAAGGATTCCTCCCCCTAACGAGAGGAGCATGCTTTCGGTAATCAATTGATACGCGAGGCGCGTCCGGCTCGCCCCCAGAGCCATTCGAATTGCAAATTCCCCCGAACGCGCTTCAGAGCGCGCAAGCAGAAGATTCGCTATGTTTGCGCAGGCGATCAGCAAAACCAGTCCCACCGCTCCCATCAGTAGAAGGAGTGTTTCATCGGCGTTCCCCACGATTACCTGCTTGAGCGGGATGACATTGACGCCCCAGCCATTACTTGTTGAGGGATATAGTTGATTCAGCGAATTCTGGATCGTCGCCATCTCAGACTTTGCCTGATCGATAGTCACATCGGGCTTCAAGCGCGCAACACAGGTGAACCCCGGACGGATGGCGCGATCATTCATAATTACAGGGTTGCCCTGCCAAAAGGGCGTATAAACATCTGCTTCCCCACCGCCTCCGAATTCAAAGCCGGATGGAAGAACTCCGACAATAGTGCGATCAATTCCGTCCAGGGTTACTGATCGGCCCAGCGCCTCCGGGCTGGCGCCGAA
>Ga0081455_10005632_pt1 | contig 13680 bp, 12 predicted proteins | sample TabmetS3T2R1_FD_70207 | JGI IMG/M metagenome (GOLD analysis project Ga0081455, IMG submission 70207) | Tabebuia heterophylla rhizosphere microbial communities from the University of Puerto Rico - S3T2R1 | ecosystem: Host-associated > Plants > Roots > Rhizosphere ... | reverse complement strand
GGCCGCCACGTTCGCGGAGATGGACGAGGCGCTCGCCCGGACGCTCAACGGCGAGTGGGCAACCGGGAACGGCGGCGAGAAGGGCCACGAGGGCTTGACCGACGCCCTCGCCCCTGGACGAGCCGACCGCAAGCGACGCCGGTCCCAGCAGCGCACGGACCAGGAGCCGACGAAGGACGAGCTCCTCGAGCGTGCCAAGGAGCTCGACCTCTCCGGCCGCTCGGAGATGTCCAAGGGCGAGCTTCAGAAGGCGCTGGACAAGGAGGACGCGTTCACGAAGGCGGAGCTGCTGGAGCGAGCGCGGCAGGCTGACATCCCGGGTAGATCGGAGATGTCGAAGGACGAGCTCAGGCGCGCGCTCGACGAGTCGAGCTAGCGCGCTCGGGCTCAGCAGGTCCGGCGGCCTCGCCTAGCGGGGTGCGAGGCCGCCGGCTCCCAGGTTTTCGGCTCGTGCTGGACGGCAAGACACGCCTAAACGGAAAACGAGGAGAGGGATTCTCATGATGTTGTTAGCGGACGTTGGCGAAAGCGTCCAGCGCGGATTCGACGAGTTTGCCGAATGGGTACCGAACCTGGTCGCCTTCCTGGCGATTCTCATCATCGGCTACTTCGTGGCGAAGATCGTCGCAGGGCTGATCCGTCGCCTGCTCGACCGCACGGACCTCGACCGGAGGCTGCACAGCGGCACCGCCGGGTCGTGGATCGCCCGAGCGAGCTCCAGGCCGTCACACGTCCTGGCGACGGTCGCGTTCTGGGTCATCTTCATCGGAGCGATCTCGATTGCGCTCGACGCACTCGGTATCCAGGCGCTCGAGAACTTCGTCGCAACGGTGTGGGCGTACATCCCCAACCTGATCGCGGCGCTGCTGATCTTCCTGGTCGCGGGCGCGCTCGCAGCCGGGGCCGCGGCGCTGATCAACCGGACGATGGGGCACACCGCGACAGGACGCGTGCTGCAGACCGTCGTGCCGATTCTGATCCTCGCCGTCGCGGGGTTCATGATCCTCGACCAGCTGCAGATCGCCGAGGAGATCGTCGTGATCACCTACGCGTCGCTCATGGGCGCAGCGGGCCTCGCGCTGGCGCTCGCGTTCGGCCTGGGCGGCCGGGAGGTGGCCGCAGACATGCTCCGTGACGCCTATGACGGGCAACGGGATCAGGTCAAGCGTGATTTCCGCGAGGGGCGCGATCGCGCGCGCGTCGAGGCGGAGAGGGCGCGGGCGCGCATGGAGGAGAGGCCGGAGGGGGACGATGTTCCGCCGGCAGGCGACCGCGAGTACGTCGGTGCCACGACCGTGGAACCCGAAGGGCGCGTGACCTCGCAGAGCCGCACCACAGAGGTCAACACGCCTCCGAGCCGCTAACCAGAGCGCAGCGGAGGGCGGGGCGTGTAAGCCCCGCCCTCCTTCTGCGGATGGGACTGGCCTTGTCGAGAAATGGGCCGTCCGGCCCTTGAGGGATCGCCGCTCGGTGCCGATCATTGACCTCTAGTGATGAAAGGGGTCGATGTGATGGGTAGGAAAGCATTCTTGGGCGCCCTGGGCCTTGCGGTCGCCGCCGGCGCGGTGGCGGCGGTGCTGGGCCAGCCGGCTGTCGGCGTCGCGGGTCTCTTCGCTCTGGTCGTGCTCGCGTTCGGCCTGTACGTCGCCGCGTGGGCCCGGAACGCTCTGGTGTGCGTCGCCGAAGGTTCGTCCGAGCCCGAGGCGCGTCCCGCCGCGGGCATCGGGCTCGAGCTGGGCAGCTAGAGCTTCGTCGAAATCCAACGCGGTTTCGCCGCCGCTCTCCCAGTTTCAGGGTCTCCCCACCGGGTAGCCGGACTCTGCACAGAGACCGTTCAGAGGAGGAGGGAACCGATGGCGAAGAACAAGACCGACCGAGCCAAGGGCAAGGTCAAGGAGAAGGCCGGCGCGGCGACCGGCAACGCTTCGCTCGAGCGCAAGGGGCGCGACGAGCAGGCGACCGGCAACTTCAAGGCCGCCGCCAAGAAGGCGAAGGACGCCTTCAAGAAAGCGGTCTGAGCGCCATGGAGGGCTCGAGCCGCGCATTCAGGGTCGCGCTCTCGGTGGCGACCTTTCTGGGCCGAAGCCGCAAGGTGACGCTCTTCGCAGCGCTCGTCGCGGGAGCCGGGTTGGTTCACGAGCTCTCCCAGCGAACGTCGGCGAACGACGAGTCCGATGCGTCTGCGGAGGTCCCCGCCGGCTCGGCCAGGCGAACCGACGGAAACGCCGTCGCGGCGAAGACGTGAGGAGGTGACATGGGCATTATCGGATGGATCATCCTGGGGCTTCTGGCCGGGTTGATCGCAAAGGCGCTCCTTCCCGGGGACGATCCCGGCGGCATCATCATCACCACGCTGATCGGAGTGGCGGGGGCGTTCCTCGGAGGGCTGATCGCGAAGGCTCTCGGCTTCGGCGATCCGATCGACGAGTTCTTCGACTTCAGCACCTGGCTCGGCGCGATCATCGGGTCGTTCCTGCTCCTGCTCGTCTACCGCCTGGTTGTCGGCGGTATGGGCAAGAGCCGCGGGCGAACCGCATTCTGACCCGGGCGACAACGGACGAACGCTGAGCGGCCGGGTCTCCCGGCCGCTCCGACGTTCGGCCCGAGACGTACACCGTCGCCGGACTGGCAAGCTGCGGGTGTGGGGGTTGAGCTCGCCATCCGCCTGCGCGGGGTCGTCAAGCGCTACGGGCCGATCACGGCGGTGAACGGGCTGGACCTCGACGTGCCTATGGGCACCTGCGTCGGTTTGCTCGGGCCCAACGGGGCGGGAAAGTCGACGACGATGCGCTTGCTCACGGCGCAGTCGATCGCCGACGAGGGCGAGCTCGAGGTGCTCGGCTTCCACCTGCCCGAGGAATCGAAGGCCGCGCGGGCGGAGTGCGGCGTCGCCCCGCAGCTCGACAACCTGGACGTGACGCTCACCGTCGAGCAGAACCTGCTCGTGTTCGCGCACCTCTACAGGATCGGCCGAGGGGAGAGGCGGGAGGCGATCGAGCGCGCGCTCGTGATGGCGAAGCTCGTCGACCGGCGAGATTCGCGGGTCGACAAGCTGTCCGGCGGCATGCGCCGGCGTCTGCTGATCGCGCGGGCCCTGGTGCACCGCCCGCGCCTCGTGCTCCTCGACGAGCCGACCGTGGGGCTGGACCCGCAGGTTCGTCAAGAGCTCTGGGCGCTCATCGACGCTCTACGCTCCGAAGGCGCGACCATCCTCATGTCCACGCACTACATCGAGGAGGCTCAGCGCCTGGCGGACACCGTGCTGATCATGTCGCACGGCAGTGCAGTCGCTGCCGGGCCGCCGACGGAGCTCGTGGCCGAGCACGCCGGTCGGGAAGCGCTGGAGGTCTACGGCCCGCCGGCGAGGCTCGCCGAGGTCGAGGCCGAAGCCGGAGCCGCGGGGCTCCGAACGCGCCGAACGGGCACGAGCGTCGCGATTCTCGGGGTCGACGGCGCCAACGGCTACGCGGTGGAGGGCGAGCGGCGGCCGGCGAACCTCGAGGACGTCTTCGTCCTGCTCACGGGAGAGGAGATCGTCTGATGGCCGTGAGCACGGCACCCCGCGAGCGGCGGCTCGGTCGGCTCGAGCGTCCCGCCCTGACCGGCGTGCTCGTGCGCGAGGTCGTGAACTTCTCGTCCTACTGGCGCTCGAGCACCTTCTCCTCGACCGTCGAGCCGACGATCTACTTGCTGGCCTTCGGGTTCGGGTTCGGTTCGCTGGTCAGTCGGATCGGCGGCTACGACTACCTGGAGTTCGTCGCGACGGGGACGGTGGCGACCGCGGTGCTGTTCTCCAGTGCCTTCCCGGGCATGTTCGGGACGTTCGTCAAGTACAAGTTCCAGCGGACGTACGACGCGATCCTCGCCGCCCCCGTCGACACCGAGGAGCTCGTCACGGCGGAGGCCCTGTGGATCGCCACGCGGGCCGGCGTCTACGGCTGCGTGCCGCTTCTCGTGGCGCTCTTCTTCGGGCTCGACCCGGCCTGGGGGATGCTCGCCGTGCCCTTCATCGCCTGGATCTCGGGCCTGGGCTGGGCGTGCTTCGGGATCATGATCGCCGGCTACGCCTCGTCGTTCGAGAACTTCAATTACATCGTCAGCGCGGTGCTCACGCCGCTCTTCCTCGTTGCGGGAACGTTCTTTCCACTGAGCCAGCTGCCCGAGTGGGCGCAGGTCCTCGGCAACCTGAACCCCCTCCACCAATGCGTCGAGCTCGTTCGCCATGCCGCGTTCGGATGGGAGGGCTGGACCGATCTCGCCCGGGTCGCTTTTCTCGCCGCGTTCGCCCTCGTCATGTGGCGGATCGCGATCCACGCCATGACGCGCAAGCTCATCGACTAGGCAACCCCTCAGTCGGGGAGCTGCGGCATCGAGAGGCCGTCGTCGCGGCCGAGGAGCACGCCCCGGGTGATGGCCGTCGAGCCGAACCGCTCGCGCACTTCGTGGATGGCCGCGTCCAGCGCCAGGCCGCTCCGACGATCGAAGGGCAAGGCAAGCTGCACGGCACGGTCATCGCCCAGGTTGGCGACCGCGAGGCCGACGAGCGTGAGGCCCTGTCGCTCGATCAGCGGCATGGCCGTCACCAGGAGCCCTCGCGCCGTCATGAGGATCGTGTGGGAGTGCGCGGTCGCCTGGGGCAGGGTGTGCGAGCGAGTCGCCCGCGAGAAATCGTCGAAGCGCAAGCGGAGCACCACGGTGCGGCCGACCCGCCCGGCGGCGTGCATCCGGCGGGTGACCCGGTCGACCAGCCCCACGAGCACGGCGTCTATTCCTCCAGTGGACTTTGGCGACCGGCCGAGCGCGCGTTGCGAGCCGATCGACCCTCGCCGGCGGCCGTGCTCCACCCTCCGGGGATCACGGTTGTGCGCCAGGGCGTGAAGGTGACGGCCGGACGCACGCCCGAGCATCGAGATCAGCGCCGCCTCGGCGACCTGGGCAACCTGACCGACGGTTCCGATTCCGCGTGCGCGGAGCTTGCCGCTCGTGACCGGCCCGACGCCCCAGAGGCGCTCGATCGGCAGCGGGTGGAGGAATGCCAACTCGCGGTCGGGCGGCACGACGAGGAGGCCGTCCGGCTTCGCCACCGCGCTCGCCACCTTCGCGAGGAACTTCGTCCTGGCCACGCCGACCGTGATGGGGAGGCCGACCTGCTCGCGGACGTCGCGCCGCAGGCGCACGGCGATGTCGACGGGCGATCCCGAGAGCCGCCGCAGCCCGCGAACGTCGAGGAACGCCTCGTCGATCGACAGCCCCTCGACGAGCGGCGTTGCTTCCTCGAACACCCGGAAGACGGCCTTGCTGGCCTCCACGTAGGCCGAGAAGCGCGGGGAGACCACGAACGCGTGCGGGCACAGCCGCCGCGCCTGTCGGCCGCCCATGGCCGTGCGGATGCCGTGGGCCTTGGCCTCGTAACTGGCCGCCAACACGACTCCTCCGCCGACGATGACGGGACGGCCGCGCAGCCGGGGATCGTCTCGCTGCTCGACGGACGCGAAGAAGGCGTCCAGGTCAGCGTGGAGGATCGCAGCGTCCGGGTACACGAACACATGTTCGCATAGCGGAGCTACGTCATACCAGGGCTAATGAGGCCTTCCATGTGACAAGCGAACGCACTGCGTGGAACGCTGTTTCCGGCCGCCGGGTGTGAGAATCTGCCTCACGCGCCGCCGAGCACGCGCTCAATCGGGAGCCCATCGTGTCCGGCGAGGTGGCAAGAGCCCGAAATGTCAATAGGCCGTCCGGCCTATTGAGTAGCGGCGGAAAGCAGGTGACAATGTGTCCACCTCGACTGCGGCAGAGGTGCGCGGACGCATTGCGGTTGCGTTGGCGGTCGAGCGTGTCTGGCGAACTGGAGGCACGATGCACGATCGACCGGCCCCCGCGGTCACGCGTTTCAGAGTTCTCATCGCCCACTTCGGTGGGCGCCGTCGCAACGGTCATCGAGGGGTGCCGCCACGCCCACGCCGCCTCCGACCGCGTCTTGCGGCGTTCGTTGCCTTCCTCTTTGCGGCTGTTTTGCTGGTGCAGGTCAGTGCCGGTCCGGCGGCGCCCGGTGTTTTCTCACTCGACCGGCTCCGGCTCGGCAGTGCCACCGGATCGGAGAACTACCTCTACACGGGCGGCGACGTCATCGTTCCGGACGGCGGCGTCGACGCGGGTCGCTTCTACCGGTTCGTGGTAACCGCGCCAGGAGGTGCTATTCGAAACTCGCCTTCGTGTCGACCCTCGAGTGACTTTCCGACCGCGAACAACACGTACACGGTGCAGGCAAACGACCCCGCCTCGACCGCAACGGCCTGGCGGTACACACTCGAGCAGTACACGACGCCGGGGTGCACCGGTGCCCCGGCGAAGACGACGTTCAAGAGCTTCTTCGTCGCGAAGGCGACCGCGTATTCCGATGCGGCGCTGAAGACCTCGAGAAGCGGCTTCCGGGCCGGTCAGACCGCATTCGTGGCCGTCGACGGCCTCAAGCCTGGAACAACGGCGTGGAACGTGACGTGGCTACTTCCGTCCGGAGCGGTCGCCTGCGCGAATACGGCCGGGAGCGAGCGACCCGCGTCGCGCCCGAACGGGATCCTTCCGAAGGGCGGCGACGGCTACCTCCAGTATCGACCGAATACGACGGCAACCGGTTCGGCGTGGAACCGAGAGGCGAACTACGAGGCGCGGCCGTGTCCAACATTCGGAAGCGGGAACCAGGGGAAGTGGAAGCTGCGCCTGCAGCTTGACGCGACGACCTTCGTGGTCATGCCCGTCTTCGACGTGGACACGGCGCCCCCCGCCCCTCCGTCGATCGACTCCCGCCCCGCGACCCGGACCGCCTCCACATCGGCGACGTTCGGGTTCTCCGACCCCGAGAGCAACGTGACGTTTCTCTGCTCGATCGATACCGCTGCGTTCGCTCCATGCGCCAGCCCGGCCGCGTACGCCAACCTGTCCGGGGGTTCGCACGGGTTCCGCGTCAAGGCGCTGGACTCGGCCGGCAACGAGAGCAGCACGACGTCCTACTCGTGGATCGTCGACACCGCACCTCCTGCCGCTCCCACGCTCGACTCGCACCCGCAGAATCCGAGTAGGGCGACGGGTGCCGGGTTCGCCTTCTCGGGTGAGGCAGGAGCCACCTACCTCTGCAGGCTGGACGCGGCGGTGTTCGCACCCTGCACGAGCCCGGTCGCTTACACGGGACTCACCGACGGCGCGCACGGCTTCCAGCTGAAGGCGGTCGACGATGTAGGCAACGAGAGCACCGTCGTGTCGTTCTCCTGGGTGGTGGACACGACGGCCCCGGTGGTCGCGTTGGTGAGCCCGGCGCACCTGAGCCAGACCGACGACTCGACGCCGCTCCTCTCGGGCAGCGCCGGTTCCGACACTGGTGACGCGGACACGGTCACGGTGGAGGTATACGCCGGCACAGTTGTGTCGGGAGTGCCCCTTCAGACCCTGACTGCGCCGCGTGCGGCCGGGTCGTTTGCGGTCGATGCGGCGCCACTGGCGAACGGGACCTACACCGCGCGGGCGCAGCAGGCTGATGCGGCCGGCAACGTCGGGGCGAGCGGGTCCAGCACCTTCGAGGTCGACGTTGGCGCCGATACCGCAGCGCCGGTAGTGACCCTCACCAGTCCGGTGGACGGCGCCACCACGGCCGACGCGACACCGTCCTTCGTCGGTGTGGCGGGCACCGAGGCGGGCGATTCGGACACGGTGACGGTGGAGGTGTATACGGGCGGCGCGATCGCGGGCGCTCCCGTGCAGACGCTGCCGGTCGTCGCCGATTCGCTCGGCCTGTTCGCGGTCGATGCCTCGCCGGCACTGGGGGAGGGCACGTACACCGCGCGCGCAGAGCAGAGGGACACGGCCGGGAACGTCGGCCACAGCGCACCGGTGACCCTCAGTGTCGACACGACCCCACCGGCCGCGCCCACGCTCGACTCGCAGCCGCAGGATCCGAGCAGCGCGGCGACGGCCACCTTCGCCTTCTCCCACGCCGAGGCGACGGTCGCCTTCCGTTGCCGGCTCGACGGCGGCGCCTTCGCGGGCTGCAGCAGTCCTGCGAGCTACGGCGGCCTCACCGACGGCGCGCACACCTTCGTCGTCAAGGCGCGGGACGCAGCGGGCAACGAGGGGGCGGTCGTCTCGTACTCCTGGGTGGTGGATAAGACGGCGCCGGCGGTCGCACTAGTGAGTCCCGCACACCTGAGCACTACGAATGATGCGACGCCGCTCTTCTCGGGCAGCGCCGGGTCCGGCCCTCGCGATTCGGACACGGTAACCGTCAAGCTCTACGCCGGCACAGTCGCGTCGGGAGCGCCGCTTCAGACCCTGACTGCGCCGCGTGCGGCCGGGTCGTTTGCGGTCGATTCGTCTCCACTGGCCGACGGGGCGTACACCGCGCGGGCGGAGCAGGCCGACGCTGCCGGAAACGTGGGTCAGAGTCAGACGCATACGTTCACGGTCGACACGACGTCGCCCATCTTGACGCTCACGCAGCCTGCCAACGGCAGCACCACGAGCACGAGCACACCGATCTTCTCCGGCGCCGCCGGCACCGCTACGGGCGACGCGACGGGCGTGACGGTGAGGGTCTACGCCGGCGCAGAAGCAGTGGGGACCCCGGTGCTTCAGGTGCAGGCAACCAGGTCGGGCGGGACGTGGTCTGTGACCGCCCCGGCAGCGCTTGCCGACGGCACCTACACCGCCCGCGCCGACCAGGCGGACACGGCCGGAAACGTCGGCCAAAGCGCGCCGAGCACGTTCAACGTCGCCGCCTCTGCTCCGCCGGGCACGGACTACCGGGCCGCAGTCCTGAGCGACGCTCCCCGCGCCTACTGGCGACTCGGGGAGGCCGCGGGCACCGCTGCAGCGGACGAGACGTCGAACGGGATCGCCGGCACCTACCTGAACGGGGTCACGCTCGGACAAGCCGGCGTGGTGTCGGGCGACTCCAACAGCTCGATCGGACTCGACGGGGTCAACGACACGGTGCGGGTTCCCAACGTCGCCGCGCTGAACTCGAGCACGGCGATGTCGCTGGAACTGTGGATCAACGTCGCCGCCCTGCCTTCCACGTCGGCGACGCTCGCCCGCAAAGAGGGCCAGTCCCTGCTCCGGCTGACGTCGACCGGCAACATCGTGTTCCGCCTCTGGAAGGGCGGAGCGATCACGGAAGTCGGGACGGCGAACGGGACGGTCACCGCGAACGCCTGGCATCACATCGTCGCGACGTGGGACGGCGCGACGATGCGGATCTACGTCAACGGGACGGTCCGCGCTTCCCGCTCTCTCGCAGGCCCGGTCGACGTCACCACCGCCGACCTTTACCTGGGCTCGAGCTACAACTCGTACGATCGCTATGGCGGGAAGCTCGATGAGGTCGCTGTCTACGCGGCTGCGCTCCCCGAGGCGCGCATCAACGCCCATTACACAACGGCGAACCCCGCTCCCGGGGGCGGGGGCGGGGGCGGGCCTACCGTCTCATTGATGGCACCGGCGAACGGCAGCACATCCGACGCCACCCCGAACTTCGGCGGCCTGGGCGGGACCGGCGCGGGCGACGTGAAATCCGTCGTCGTGAAGATCTACGGCGGCTCGGGCGTGTCCGGGCCCGTGCTCCAGACGAGGACCGCTTCGGTGCAGTCGGCGGGGACCTTCTCCGTCAAGGCGGCGGCGCTGCCGAGCGGAACGTACACGGCCGTCGCCGAGCAGTCTGACGTCGCCGGCCACACTGGGCGGAGCGACCCGTCGACCTTCACCGTGGACGCGGCCGCGGATCCGGTCCTGCTCGCTGCGGGGGACATCGCCGGTTGCGGCACATTCGGCGACGAGGCGACGGCGGCCCTGCTCGACCGGCTTCCGGGCACGGTGGTACCAGTCGGCGATCTCGTCTACGAAGACGGAACGGCCCAGGAGTTCGCCGACTGCTACGACCCCACTTGGGGCCGGCACAAGGCGCGAACACGGCCGGTGGTCAACGGTCACGAGTACCGCACTCCCGGTGCCGTGCCGTATTACGCGTACTGGGGCGCGGCGGCTGGCGACCCGACGAAGGGTTACTACAGCTACGACGTCGGAAATTGGCACGTCATCGCGCTCAACACCGTGTGCGCGGCGATCGGCGGTTGCGACGCCGGATCACCCGAGGAGCGGTGGCTTCGCGCGGACCTGGCAGCCAACCCGACCCGGTGCACGGTTGCGTTCTTGCACACCCCCCGCTTCAGCTCGGGCTCCATTCACGGCAACAGCCCGGAGATGGAGCCGTTCTGGCAGGCGCTGTACGACGGCGGCGTGGAGCTGGTCGTGAGCGGGGACGACCACATCTACGAGCGCTTCGCGCCGCAGACGCCGACGGGTGTGGCCGATCCGGACCGCGGCATCCGCGAGATCATCGCCGGCACCGGCGGGCGCAGCCATTACGGGATCGGGACGATCGAGGCCAACAGCGAAGTCCGCAACATAGACACGTTCGGCATCCTGAAGCTGACACTCCACGCCGACAGCTACGACTGGCAATTCGTTCCAGAGGCTGGAAGGACGTTCGCGGACTCCGGCAGCGCCGCGTGTCACTGAGGAACGGGAGCGGAGGCGAAATCCATCTCGGACGCCTCGGCGGGGCTATGGCAGTCGCTGGCCGGGGCGAGCGGCAGGAATCCCTCACATTAGGGATGCGCAAAGACAATCGTTCCACGGTACTGAGGTAAGGACGGTCCGGCGCGACTGCTGCAAGGCGTTCGACCTGAACGAGATCACGGAATCCGAGGTCTGCCCTCCTGGAGGGTCACTCCAAAGCCGATGTATCAGATCGAAGGAGCAAGCGCCGTCGTTCGCGGGCGGACCGCCCTCGTGGCCGGACGGCTCCCGCGTGTCTCACGCAACGTCGTCCTGCTCGGGCTGGTCAGCCTCTTCACGGATATCTCGTCCGAGATGGTCGCGACCGTCCTGCCGCTCTACATCGTCTACTCGCTCGGGCTTTCCCCGCTTGCCTACGGCGTCATCGACGGTGCCTACCAGGGAGGCGTGGCATTCGTCCGTCTGCTCGGGGGATTCTTCGCCGACCGTCTCCGGCGCTACAAGGAGATCGCAGCGATCGGGTACGGGTTGTCGGCCGCCACCCGGCTGCTCTTCCTCAGCGTGGGTTCGAGCGTCGGCGCCCTGTCGGCCCTCGTTCTCGTAGACCGGGCGGGCAAGGGCATCCGCACGGCCCCACGCGACGCCCTCATCTCGCTGTCCAGCGAGCGCGCCTCGCTCGCGACGGCGTTCGGCGTCCACCGTGCGCTCGACACGGCGGGCGCGCTGCTCGGCCCGCTGGTTGCCTTCGGTCTCCTCTTGATCGTCCCCCTCGCCTTCGACACGATCTTCGTCGTCAGCTTCTGCTTCGCCCTCGTCGGCCTGGCGATCCTCCTGCTCTTCGTCGAGAACCAGCGGGCGCCACAGTCGGAGGCAGACGAGCCCGTCAACGTCACCCTGCGTAGTGCGGCAGGCCTCCTGCGCCTCCCCGGCTTCCGCTCGCTCATGCTCGCGGGCGTCGGCCTCGGCCTCGTCACGCTCAGCGACGGCTTCCTCTACATCTCGCTGCAACGACGTCTGGACTTCGACATGCGGTACCTCCCGCTCCTGTTCGTGGCCACAGCGCTCGTCTACATGCTCGCCGCCATTCCGATAGGGCGCCTCGCCGACCGCGTGGGCCGCGGGCGGATCTTCCTGGGCGGGTACGGGCTGCTCCTCGTTGTCTACGCGAGCCTCCTCCTTCCCACCGTCGGCCCCGTGCAGCTCGTGCCCGTGCTCGCCGCGTTCGGCCTCTACTACGCCGCGACGGACGGCGTGCTCATGGCACTCGCCAGCACCACGCTCCCGGCGGAGCTACGAGCCAGCGGCATGGCGCTCCTCGTCGCCGCAACGGGCACCGCGCGCCTCGTCTCCTCGCTCCTCTTTGGAGCCCTGTGGACGTGGAGCAGCTTGGAGACCGCGCTCATGGTGTTCGTCTGTGGCATCGCGGCCTCGGTACCGGCCGCAGCTCTGATCTTGCGCCGAGCGCCCGCAGGAGCAAGCGCATGAAGCGGCGCAGGCTCATCTTCGTCGTAGTCGTCCTCGTGGCGGTCGGCGTGGCCATCGGCTACGTCGGCAATGCCGCTCGGTCGAGCGCCCCACTCGACCAGGAAGGCGGGGGTAGCGTGCGCACGCAGGACACACCCTTGCTCGTCTTTCAGCGGGTCTCCCTCGACGGCAAGGAGAACGCGCACATCGGCGTGCGCTCGCTCGCCGGCAACCGCGAGCGGCTGACGAAGCTCGTCTGCGAGCGCGTCTACTTCGCCGGAGGCCGTGGCCTCTGCCTGCTCCCTCGCGCCACGCTCGGCTGGAACTACGAGGCGCGCGTGTTCGGCCCCGACTTTCGCGTCCAGCAAACGATCAGCCTGCCCGGCATCAACAGCCGCGCGCGTGTCTCGCCCGACGGTCGTTACGGGGCCGCGACCGGATTCGTGAACGGCCACTCCTACGCCGACGAGTCCTTCTCGACGCAGACCTTCATCCTGGATCTCGTGCAGGGCGAAAAGGTCGCCAACCTGGAGGACTTCGCCGTCTACCACGAGGGCCGCAAGGTCACCGCCGTCGACCGCAACTTCTGGGGCGTGACGTTCACGTCCGACTCGAACCGTTTCTACGCGACGATGGCGACTGGAGGGAAGACGTACCTGGTCGTCGCTGATCTGCGCCGCCGCACGGGCAGGACGCTGCACGAGAATGTCGAGTGCCCCTCCCTCTCTCCGGACGGCACCCGCATCGCCTACAAGCGGGCGGTACCCGACCGGGGCTGGCTGCTGACCGTGCTCGACCTGAAGACGGGACGCGAGACGGCGACCGCCGAGACCCGCTCGGTCGACGATCAGGCGGAGTGGCTGGACAACGAGCACGTCCTCTACGGGCAGGACGGTGCTATCTGGACGGTGCCCGCGGACGGATCGGGGACACCCGAGCAGCTCCTGGATGGCGCACTCTCCCCCGCCGTTGTCCGCGGCTCGGGGGACGCCACCCCCCGCGTGTCCACCTGAACAGACGAAACCCCCGGAGTACGGTGGAACCCGAGTTCAACCCTTCGGGATGAAGAGAAGCGGCGGTTCGCGATGATGTAATCGACGCTGTAGCGCATCTCGTCACGTATGGAGGATTCTGAGGTCCGCCGATCTCAAACTGGTTAGGCTCCGTCCAGCCCGAACGAAGGAGAGACTATGCAAGTCGGACCAGTCGACGTCTACATCATTGGCTTCCCCGGCAACAAGTTCACGGGCCGGATAGCACCCGCGATCGGAGAGCTCGTGGACAACGGGACGATCCGCATCCTCGACCTGCTCTTCGTGATGAAGGACGCGGACGGCGTCGTAACGACGCTCGCGATCGAGGATCTCGACGAGGAGGGCGCCGCTTTCGCCGAGCTCGACATCACCGATCCCGGTTCGCTCAACGAGGAGGATGCCGACGAGGTCAGCGAGGATCTGCCCGCCAACAGCTCGGCGCTGCTCGTCGCGTTCGAGAACGTGTGGGCCCGGAAGGTGGTCTCGGCGCTCGAGGCCGCGGACGCCGTGCTGATCGACTCGATCCGAATCCCCGCTGAGGTCGTCGAGGCCGCGCTCGCGGCTGAGTGAACGTCCACCGAAGAGAGGAGACGAAATGGGACTTTTGCGCATGGCA
>Ga0081455_10005631_pt1 | contig 13681 bp, 12 predicted proteins | sample TabmetS3T2R1_FD_70207 | JGI IMG/M metagenome (GOLD analysis project Ga0081455, IMG submission 70207) | Tabebuia heterophylla rhizosphere microbial communities from the University of Puerto Rico - S3T2R1 | ecosystem: Host-associated > Plants > Roots > Rhizosphere ... | reverse complement strand
AAAGAGACCCCCCCCCTGCCCCTCCCCTTTTCAAGGGGAGGGAAGCCGCTCGGTGTTTGTGGCGCACGACTCCCTCCCTTGAAAAGGGGGGGATGGGGTGGGGATCCCCCACCGGTCTCACATCGCACTTCAGCGTCGGTTGCCCTAGAACACACCGTCGGCCGTCAGCGCTTCGATCTGCTCCTCACTCATGCCGAGGAGCTCGCGCAGCACGTAGTCGTTATCCTCGCCATAGCTCGGGCCGTGCCGGTCGAGGGGGCCGCCGATATAGGGCGGCGTTTCCGTGAACTTGACTGGCACTTCCTTGACCGGCCAGCGGCCGATCTCGGACTGCTCGAGCTCGACCATCCATTCGAGATGACGAAGCTGCGGGTCCCGCTCGAACCGATCTTGCGCGGTCTGACACACGCCCGCAGGCACATGAGCGGCTTGCAGCGCATCCATCAGCTCGTAGCCGTCCCACTCGACGGTCGCGCTGTTGACGAGCGCATCGAGCGCGTCCTGATGGGCGAGCCGTTGAGACAGCAAGGCAAAGCGCGGATCGGCCGTCCACTCCGGATGTCCCAGCACCTTGGCCAGAGACCACCAGTGTTCGTCCGTGAACGCACCAATCGCGATCCACCGATCGTCACCCATTGTGCGGTAGGCGCCGTGAGGTGCCGCGAGCTTATAGGGCGACCGGTTGCCGTAACGCTGCCAGCTGCGGCCATTGACGGAATTGTCGAGGATCGCCGTGCCCGTGAGATAGAGCCCGGCTTCCACCTGCGAAGAATCGATCCAGCAGCCCTTGCCCGTCTGACGCTGGCGATAAAGCGCTGCCATCATCGCGGTCGCCATCTGGTAGGCGCCGAACCAATCGAGATAGGAATAACCGATACCCGCGGGCGGGTAGGTTCCGGGCAGGCCCGACATCTCGCTCAGACCCGAGAAGGCCTGCGCCGTCGGCCCGAAGCTGCGCATCTGGCCGTAGGTGCCGATCTGCCCCATGCCGGATTGCTGGACATAGACGATACGCGGATTGATCTGCTTCAAGGTTTCGTAACCGAAGCCCATGCGGTCCATGGTGCCGGGCGAGAAGCCCTCGATCACCATGTCGGCGTCTTTCAGGAGATCGCGCAGAATCTCGCGGCCGCGCTGGTGCTTGAGATTGAGGCTCAGGCTCCTCTTGCCTGCGTTGATCTCCATGAAGGAGCCGCCGCGATTGAGACTGTCGGTCGGATGGTTCGGCACCGGCGCGGTCGCGGCGTCGCGTTCCGCGCGGCCGCCCTTGCCGATCGGGCCCGCAAGCCGCATGCCGTCAACGCGGTTCTTGTGCTCGACCTTGATCACCTCCGCACCATGGGACGTGAAGAATCGCCCCGCGCCGCCGCTGGCGAGCAGCCAGGACAGGTCGATGATGCGAACGCCCGAAAGCGCGAAAGGCTTGCCGTGCTTGCTCAGCGCGGGCTGACGGCCGGCCACAGCGACGGGCGACGTTCCGCGCGCATCATGCTCGACGGGCAACGACGTCAGAACCGCGTCCGTATGCTCGCCGAGCAGAGGCGCCCGGGTACCCGTGTTCCAAGGAACCTCCGGACAGACCCACTTCGCGTTGGTCTGTGTGAAGGTCTCCCGGACTTCGGGATAATCGACGCGCGCGAAAGTGTCGCGCTTGGCCCAATGTTCTTCGCCGACATTTTCCTCCGGCAGCCGCAACGGTGCCCAGGGAAGGCTCGCCTCCTGCCCTTCTTTCCAGAAATTGTAGTCATAGGTGAATTGCGCGGAGATCCGCTGGAGGATCGAATCGACGTGGAGCGACACCTCCGGGCGGCGCAGATATTCGATGTCCTGGTATTTCGGGTCTTCCAAATCGTGCTGATAGCCGTGCTTCTTCAGAACCTTGAGAATGCCGTCGAACGGCGTGATGAAACCAGCCATGAACATCCGGTAGACGAGCTGCCAGCGGCCATCCTTGGTTCTGACGATGCCGGGAAAATTCGCCCGCGCCGTCGGCGAATAATCCGGCTCGGCGCCCACCTGCGGCGCGGAATGGCGGCAGGTCTGGCGGAAATGCGGCTGGCGTGAATAAACCCAGCCCGGCATGTCGGTCTCGGTGTTCTTGGCGACGGCCTCATGAACCGAGGCCGACAAGCGCTGGCCGCGTCCCGTCTCGTTGCGATAGTTCAGCGCCGCCATGATCTGAATGGCCGTGAGCTCGCCGACCACGTGATAGGCGTGCCACATCTGCGGCGCGATGGGCGGCGTCTCGTAGTAACCGGAGGGATCGGAATCATAGCCGCAATTCATCATCATGCCGCCCAGGGCGAGATGAACGAGATCCGACGCCTGATAATCCGCCCACGGACCATCATCGCCGAACGGGCTGATGCGTGCGTAAACGAGACCCGGATTTTGCCGGCGGAGCGTGGAGTAGCCGATGCCGCGATCGTCGAGATAGCTTCGCGCGCGTGTGTCGATCACGACATCCGCAGACGCCGCGAGCCGCAGAAAATGCTGAGCGCCTTCGGCTGAATCCAGATCCAGCACGATGCCACGCTTGCCGAGATTATAATGCCAGAAATAGAGGCTGCGATTGGGATGAGGCTCGTTGTGATAGAACGGCCCGTAGCCGCGCGTCTTTTCACCACCGAGCGGCTCGACCTTGATGACATCGGCGCCAAGCCCTATCAGAACCTTGCCGCAATACTCGCCGAGCTCGTCGGCAAGCTCAAGGACGCGGACGCCTGCAAGAAAGCCATTTCCCGCCGCCGATTTGGCCGTCGTCGAAGAAGTGCTGGTCATCGTTTACGGGCTCCGTCCCTTACGCCGCCCTTCCCGACGGCTATGGTCTGTTGTGCTACATGCGCTTTGCAAGCTGCCGTCGCGAAGAAGCTCTACCGATCTTTCCTCCCGTCGCCGCGATAGACATCCATCACCAGCTTGGTGTCGTGCCACATCGGATAGATTTCGACCGCCTTGCCGTCGCGGAAAATCCAGAATTCCACAATCGGAATTGAGAACCGTCCGTTACCGCCTTCGCCGCTGATCTGACCCAAGAACGCGATCACGTCATCCGATGCGCTCATCTTACGCATCTCGAATTCGAATGGGTGAAACGTGCGTTGGACCGTGGTCATCAGATCCACAATGCCTTGCGGCCCTTTCCAAGGTCCCCCGAACGGCAGCGATTTTGCTTCGTGGATAATGCAATCGTCGGCGACCAGCTCACTCGCCTCGGCCGCCGTCAGCGTCTGCCACTTGCCCATGACGCGATAATATTTGTCGAGCAGAAGCTGGGCTTTATCGGTCACGCGCGTCACCTTCCCTTGGCGGTTCGGTTTGCCCTACCACTTTGGTGGCAGGCTCAAGCCCCGAACCAGTCTTTCTTCGAGGCTTGAAGCTTAGCGGCCTGCATGGGGCCATGCCATATGAATCCGTTCGCGTTGCACCTTTGGCCATGGCCGTGCGCAGCGCGAGGATACGGACAGCTCTAAAAGTCCATTGGCAGTTTGAGATGCTTCTCAAAAACAAATGCGCGATGGCGGATCAGAGCGGGATCGCAGGCGGCTTTGATCTCCGGCGACTTCGTTCCATAGGCGCCCTTGAGCCAATCCGGCAGCGGGCAATCCTCCTGGGACATCGGCTCGACCATGGAGAGGAAGCAGGCCAAATAAAGATCCAGGATCGACAGCCCGTCACCCGCCATGTAACGCGAGCCGGCACGGCTCTGCGCATTCATCTGATTGCTCAGTGCACGAAGAATATCGACGACACGCTCAGTCGCGCTGTCCAGCTCTTGCGGTGCCGCGGTATAAGCGCGTGTCATCGGACCGGGTTGGAACTTGTCTTTATTCGCACTAAACAGCAACGCGCGCAGCGACCAGGCGAGGCCGCGCTCGCCGCAAATCTCGTTCGACAACCCCACCATCACCGCACGATCCGCCGCAGACTTAGGAAAGAGCGACGGCGTGGGCTGAAGGCGCTCGGCAAAGAGCGCGATGTCGAGCCAGCGATCGAGCGGACGATCGTCGTCGTTGACGACGACCGGCGCGTTGCGCAGGCCCGTCCAGGCCACGAGATCGGGATTTTCCTCGCCGACACGTTGACGGACGGGGATATAGGGAATGCCTTTGACGTGAAAAATGGCCTTTGCGGCCTCGCCCCAGGGCCCCGGAACGCCGGCCGAAAGCACGAGCTTGAGGCCCGGCATTTTGCGGGCGTCCGAGATCTCGACGTAATCCATGGCATTCTCCCTTAGCGTTTGCGATCGTTAGCTCTTGTTGAGTTTCAGGACGGCAAGCGAGACGGGCGCGCTCGAAGCGTTGACATAGGCGCTCTCCGTTGCGCCTTCGATCCACTTGATCTCGCCTTCCTCAAATGTCCAAGCCTTCGGATTCGACGTCGTGCCGAGTGTCCCGGGTGTCATGGCGATAAGAAGGGAACCGGTTACGGTCCAGCGGCCTTTGGGCTCGATGGTCACACGCTCCATGGTCCCTTGGGGCACGACCAGCTTTTGCTGATCCGGCTTCGCGCTCAGGCGCTGCGCCTTCGGATCGGGCGACGGTGCCAAAAAGTCGACGCCGATGTTCCAAAAGGGATCGCCCTGAGATGCGCGCACGCGATGGGTCGAAGGCCCGAGCACGGAATAGGGAATATACGCCATGCTGCCGCGCTCGACGGCAACGACGGCTTCGGGTCCGCCCATCACCTGATTGGTGATTTTGGCCGTCCCCATGACAATGCCGACTTGGTCACGGGTGTGGGTATGGAAATAGGTTGCCTCTCCAGGTTTGAGCTTGACCTGGTAGACATGGACCTTGTCATTGTCCAACAGGGCCTTGTGGTTCGGCTCCTCTGCGGCGGGATAAACGGTCTCGGCAGCCGCGGCCAGTGCCGCCAGGCCGATATAAGCGACGAGCGCCCCGCAAATCATGCGCAGCACACTGGCCCTGCCGTTCACCAAAGCCATCGGCCGTCCTCCCTTGTTGTTTATAGGCGCGATCATAGCGGCCGCCGGGTGGTCGCGGAAGCCGACTTGAAATTGCGCCCGGACCACCGCCAGTATGCGCCCGGTGTTGATTTGAGGAGTGCCCGTGTCCGAGACCTTGCAGACAGCCGTTGCCACCTCCCTGGCGCAGCGCGGAAGCTCGCCACTGTTTCTGCCTGTCGAGGCCGGCGGACGTACCATCACCTATGCCGAGATGGACGCACACGCGGCGCGCTTGGCCGGCGCGGTGGCGCGGACCGGCGTTCGTCCGGGCGACCGGGTGCTCGTGCAGATCGACAAATCGCCGGCCGCGGTCGCACTCTATCTCGCTTGCCTGAGGCTCGGCGCGATCTATCTCCCGCTCAATACCGACTATACCGAAGCCGAGCTTGCCTATTTCCTCGGGGATGCCGAGCCGGCGCTGGCCGTGTGCCGTCCCGCTTTCGAGGACCAGTTCAAACGTCTTATCGCGGCCGGATCTAAAACAGTCTTGCGCACCCTCGACGCCGATGGCGGCTCACTTGCCCAGGACGTCGGCGCTCCCGCCCCGCCGGTGACGCGCACGCCCGATGACACGGTCGTCATCCTCTACACGTCGGGAACAACGGGGCGTCCCAAAGGCGCGATGCTGAGCCAGCGCAATCTTGTGTCGAATGCGCGGATGCTGGTCGACTATTGGCGCTTTACGGTGAACGACACGCTGCTCCACGCCGTGCCGCTGTTTCATGCTCACGGTCTGTTCGTCGCAACGCATTGCTCGCTGCTTTCGGGCGCCAAGATCATTCTCCTGCCACGCTTCGATGCCGATGTCGTCATCGCCAATCTTGCGCGCTCGAGCGTGTTCATGGGCGTGCCGACCCATTACGCGCGCCTGCTCGCCCATCCCGGCTTCACGCGGGACGCAACGGCCAAGATGCGGCTCTTCCTGTCGGGCTCGGCGCCTTTGACCGAAGAGGCGTTTCGCGCCTTCGAGATGCGTACGGGCAAGCGCATTCTCGAGCGCTACGGCATGACGGAGACCGTCATGCTGACGTCGAACCCCTATGACGGCGAGCGGCTGGCCGGCAGCGTCGGCCGCCCCTTGCCGGGCGTGTCGTTGCGCGCGGTCGACCGCGAAACCGGCGCAGGGCTTCCGCAAGGCGAGGTCGGATCAATCGAAGTCAAAAGCGAGGGCGTGTTTTCCGGCTATTGGCGCAATCCGGAGAAGACGGCCGACGCCTTCACGGCCGACGGATTTTTCCGCACGGGCGACATGGGATATCTCGATCCGCAAGGAAATCTTCATCTCGTCGGTCGCGGCAACGACCTCATCATCTCCGGTGGCCTCAACGTCTATCCCAAAGAGATCGAAGGTGCTCTCGATCAGATCCCGGGCATCACCGAGGCCGCGGTCATTGGCGTGCCGCATCCCGATTTCGGCGAGGCCGTGGTTGCTGTGGTGACCGAAGCGCCCGGCGCAAATGTCGATGGCGAGGCCGTCCGCGCGGCGCTCCGCCCGGTGCTCGCCGCCTTCAAGATCCCCAAACGCGTCGAGATCGTCAGCGAGCTGCCGCGCAACACGATGGGCAAGGTGCAAAAAACGGTGCTGCGGGCCCGCTATGCCGGGCTGTTCGCCAATCCCAAGCCAAAAACCTGACAAATCGACAAGAAGCGTTTTGTTTACGGCGCGCGGGCCATAAACTCGTGCTGCAAACATTCGCGCCTTCCTTCGCGTCACGGTTTCGATGAACGCCCCTTTCGACCTCACCTGGATCACGCTGCTTGCCGTCATCGCGCTCAGCTGCGGCTTTCTGCTGCTGCGCATCCGGCAGCCCGCGATCGTGGGCTACATCGTAGCCGGCGTTGTTCTCGGGCCGAGCGGGCTCGGGCTCGTCAAGGACGGGACGGGCGTGCGCACTTTCGCCGAGCTCGGCGTTCTGCTCCTTCTGTTCATCATCGGGATGGAGATCAGCCTCCGCGCACTGCGCCAGATCTTCGTCACGATCGTCGCCGCCGCCTTGCTGCAGGCGACACTGGCCGTCGGCATCGCCGTCGCGCTTGTGCCCGTCGCAGGATGGCCGCTGTCGAGCGCGCTCGTGTTCGGGTTCATGCTGGCGTTGTCGAGCACGGCGGTGGGCATCAAGCTGCTCGAGGATATCGGCGAGCTCCGCACAGATGTCGGGCGGCTCACGATCGGCATTCTCGTGGCGCAGGATCTCCTGGTCGTTCCGATGCTGATCACGATCAACGCCTTGGGCGTCGGCGGCCATGTGGACATCTGGCTCGCGGTGAAGCTTGTCGGCGCCGTGGCCGGCCTGCTCGGACTCGTCGCGTTCCTGTCCCGCATGCCCTATCTCAATCTGCCGATCATGAAGCGCTTGCGCGGGCATCGCGATCTGGCGCCGCTTGCCGCTTTGAGCTTCTGTCTCGTGCTCGCGACGCTCTCGGGGTTGCTCGGACTATCGGCCTCCTATGGCGCGTTCATCGCAGGCCTCATTCTGGGCGCGACGCCGGAACGGCGCCACATCCTGCGTCAGAGCCTCCCGATCCAAAGCATCTTGATGATGGTGTTCTTCGTTTCGATCGGCCTCTTGATCGATCTCAAATTCCTGTGGGAGCACCTGGCTCTCGTTCTGATCCTGCTGGTCGTGACCATCTGCACCAAGACGCTTCTCAACACGCTGGTTCTGAGGCTCTTGGGCGTGCGCACCGAGCAGGCCTTTCTCGCGGGCGTTGTGATGGGGCAGCTGGGCGAGTTCTCGTTTCTGGTCGGCGCGGTGGCGCTCCAATCCGGCGCCATCGATCCCGTTCATTCCAACATCGCGCTGGCGGTGATCGCGCTCAGCCTCCTGATCAGCCCCTTCTGGCTCGTCACTTTGCGACGTCTCGAGCGCATGAGCAGCATGTCCTATTCCCGGGTGGGCTCGCTCGTGGAAGACGTCTACAAGGACGAGCTTGCCGCGCTGCGTCTCTGGGCTCGCGCCGCGCATACGCGGCTACGCATCGTGCTCGAAGACCTCGGCGCGCGCTGGTCGCTCAGGCGGCGCGCCCGCCCGCCTCACCGCGATGGGACTTGACCGAGGTCAGGTCCCCCGTCACCTTGGATCCGGCCGAAACGAGAGACGGACCGAAGACCGTCCGGAACGGTGCTCCCCAGGAAGAGATCGAGGAAAAGCCATGATCATCACCCGACTCCAAAAGCTCGCGGCCGGCAGCGTCCTGATGATCGGCCTGACGGCCGGCGCTTGGGCCGCGACCGAAAGCGTCGTGGAACCGCTGGGCCAGACCTTCGATCTGACCAAGATCGCGGCCGGAAACTACGCGATGGACCCACACCACGCTCAGGTGGTGTTCATGATCAATCATCTCGGCTTCTCGGCCATCGTCGGGCGCTTCAACAAGGCCGAAGGAACGCTCGACTTCGATCCCAAGGATGTGACGAAAAGCGCGCTCTCGGTGACGATCGATCCCGCGAGCATCGACACCACCAGCGACGAGCTGGATGAACATTTGACCAAGAAAGATTTCTTCGACGTCGCAGCCTACCGCACCATCACCTTCAAGAGCACCAAGGTCGAGAAGCTCTCCGACCGGACGGGGCGCGTGACGGGCGACCTCACAATGCACGGGGTGACCAAGCCGGTCACGCTCGACGTCACGTTCAACGGCGGCGGCAAGCATCCGATGAGCAAATCCCCGGCGCTCGGCTTCTCGGCGCGCGGCGAGCTCAAGCGCTCTGATTTCAACATCACGAAATACGAGGGCATCGTAGGCGACCGGGTTGGTCTCATCATCGAGAGTGAGTTCATTCAGGGAAAGAACTGATCGTGCCCAACCTGAACGAAGACCGTCGGATCGAGCCATGACGTCAACGAACTATTCGGCTGTCGCAATCACGCTGCATTGGCTGTTCGTCCTCATCTTTCTCGTGATGTTTCCGCTCGGCTACATCATGCACGACATGGATCTCAGCCCGGAGAAGCTTTCGCTCATCTCCTGGCACAAATCGATCGGCATCACTGCTTTGACACTCGCAGTCCTGCGGCTGGCGTGGCGTCTGTTCCGCCGGCCGCCTCCTTTGCCGGCCGATCTGCCGCGCTGGCAGGTCGGCGTCTCGCATCTCGTTCATTGGCTGATCTATGGCGTGATATTCGCCATTCCCTTGACGGGATGGGCAATGTCGTCTGCAGCTGGAATTGTCGTGCGCCCGTTCGGCCTGTTCGCGCTGCCCAACTTCGTGCCCAAGGACAAAGCGCTGATGGAAACCTTTCACGAGGTGCATGAAATGTTGGGCTATGCGCTTCTTGCGCTCGTCGCCGTTCATGTCGCCGCTGCGCTTTATCACTATTTCGTTCGGCGGGACGGCGTTCTTACGCGCATGTTGCCGTTGGCGCGTCTGCCTTGAGCCGCGGCGCGGAGGCCTTCATGGCGAAAGTGCGGGCCATCCCTCTCATTCTCTGCGCAATCGCATGGACTCCGATCGCGCGCGCGGCAGAGTCCGAGGCGAGCTGGACTCTCGTACCCAAGGAAAGCGCGCTCAACTTCGTCGCCCGTCAGGAGGGGCAAGATGTCGAAGGCGGCTTTGCGTCCTTCGGCGGATCGATCGTGTTCGATCCCGCCAAGCTCGACCAGGCTCGCATCGACATGACGATTGATGTCACAAGTGTGACAAGCTCCTATGATGAAGTATCGGCCACGTTGAAAAGCGGCGACTGGTTCGATACGACGAAATTTCCGAAGGCCCGTTTCGTCGCGACGAAGATACGGGTCGACGGCCAAACGTTCCCGCAGGCCCCGCTGAAAACCAATTACATCGCCGACGGCACGCTTACGTTGCGGAGCGTGAGCGTCCCCGTGTCCGTTGCCTTTCACTTCGATAGCTACGGCTCCAAATCCGGTCAGCCGGCAATCTTGCGCGCTGTGGCGAAAGGAAAGGCGATGTTGAGCCGCACGGCCTTCGGCGTCGGCCAGGGCGAGTGGAAATCCACTAAATCTGTGGCGGATCCCGTGCGGGTCGACTTCATCTTGACGGCCGAGCGGCACTAGAGCTTTTCCGCGATGAGTGGAATCGTGGAAAAGCTCTAGGTCTTTGATTTATCGCGTTTCCGGACGGAAAACCTGTATCCACTTTTCCTGGAAGCGCTCTGGGCACGCACCCAAATCCACCTGTGCATAAGTTGCCGCACCCGCACCGCTCGTGTATCGTTAACACATGGGCTGATGCTGCGGGCTGCGGCTTGAAAGCGCTCAAAAAAAGGGGGCCGTGCATGCCGGATGTTGTTGTTGTTTGCGCGGATCCCGACCGTCGCACGGCGGCCCGGCTATCGAGTGCACTGCGCAAAGAGCAGCTGCGGGCCTTCGTCGCCGATGGCGATCGGAATGCGCGGATCGATGAGCGGCTGGCTCAGGCCCTGACCCAGGCGTCCAGCGTCGTCGTTTTGTGGACTCAAAGCGCGCTCCACGATCATGCCCTTCTCTACCAAGCCCGTACCGCGGATATCCGGAACGCGCTCGTCTCGCTCAGCCTTGACGGTTCCGCGCCGCCGGCCGAGTTCGACAATCAATCGACCATGGATCTGTCGCGGTGGGTGCGGGAAGGCAGCCGCAGCACGCTCGCATCGGTGATCGACATCGTGCGCACGCGCGCTGATCAGCCGCCCAATGAATCCCGCGAAGATTTTCTGCGCTCGTTCTTTTATTTCGGCGGTCTGCATTTTGGCGTGACCCTCGACGAAGCCATCCAGCGCTTCGGGCTGCCCAGCGAGAGCAACGAAAGCATGGTCGCCTATGTCCACGCCCATGATGACGGCCCGGGCGCGCTGCTCCTGGTGACCCATCAGGGCAGCCCCTATGTGGCCCATGTTCTGGTCGACGGCCCCGGCGGCGTCGACTTCCTGAACGGCCATGGTGTTGCCGATCCGAGGCTCGGCTTCATCGGCATGCACAAGGACGAGATTTTCAAGGCGCTCGGGCCGCCGGGACAGAATATCGGCGAGCTCGAGGATGGCCGGGTCTGTATCGGCTACGGAACCACGGTCGGCGTGGAAGCGACGCTGCCTGATGGCGAGAAAGCACGGTTCGGGCTCGTGATCTACATTCTGTTCTATATCACGAGCACCATGGTGCCGTTTTGCAGCGCCATGTCGGTCACCTGGGCACCGGTGCCGCTGGAGGAGCCCGCGCCCGACCAAGGCGGGACATCCTAGTCGTCCAAATAAAAAGGGCCGGTCCAAGACAGACCTACCCTTTCAATATCCGGCTTGTTTCTCGTTCAGTCGCGCAGCGCGCGTTTTCCGGGCCACTCCACCACGGAGCGCGGGAGAATGCCGTTGTCCGACACGTTGAACACCATCATGTCGGGCTGTGCCCGGCCCTCGGCATCCACGCGCGGCAAGCTGAAAAGCCTGAAGTCCTTTTCCCGGACCGCGCCCGATGCGCCGCCGGCGCACTCGACCCGCGTCGAGATGCGGCATTGCTCGACGGCGCCCGCGGCCTTGAGCGAGGTCGACGACACGCGGCCGGTCAATTCCGGGCGGGCCGACACCACGTTACCCAGTTCGGCAAGGCGGGGCTTTTCCGCCAGGGTAATCTGGCGGAAAGGCAAGGCCTTTGCCGCCGCAGGCTTTGGCAATGCCGGAACGCGCCCAAATCCGAAGGGATCGGTCGCGGGCTGAGGCCCACCCACCGCGGCGGCCAGACGCGAGCCGGACTGCGCCTCGACGGCGGCGCCGAAGGTCGGTCGCGCGACATTCTCGTTGGCGGGCGCGGGCGCTGCGGCCGGCACAGGGAGTTGACTGCGCAGGGCTCCATTGGGGCCATCATCCAGCCGGGCTTGGGCGGGCACTGCCGATCCCGTCGGCATGACGACAGGCTGCGGCCGCACCTCAGCGTGGCGAACCGGCCGGCGCCGGGTGCCGAACAACCCGCGCGCCACGATCATGAGGAGGGACCACGCCACGCCGGCGGCGCATAACGACAGCAGGAACAGAATGCTGAGCACGATCGGATCGCCGCTCATCGCGAGACCGCGAAAATTGTCGGTGTAGCCGGCCACGCTCGAATGATGCGCGAATTGCTCAAGCGCCGCTTGCACCGACGTCAGAACGTTGCTGACCGGTTCGGGGAGTGTCGCCAACACCAGCATCGAGAAACCCTGTCTTCGTCCGTCTGTATTTCGCCTGCACCACGCCCGCGACCCGTTATTCCAGGGGGTCGCGTTAACTTTTTCTTTGCCATCACTTTATCGCATTGCGGCGGCTGTGGCCATACCGGCCAAGCTGACGCATGCAAAAAGCGCCACGTTTCCCGACCTCTTTCGTTGTGCCAAACCGGGACTTCGAGGCTACCGCATTGCGGGAGCAAATGCCGTACCACCAGCCTCAGTCGGCCAGCACCCTATGGGCCCAATCGTCCGCGCCATAGACCAAGGCCCAGAGGGCCAAAATGACCAGAATGATCAACCCGTCGCCAAGCGCCGACAGGACCGCCACCACCCGTTCGCCAACTGTCGGATGGCGACGCAAGGCGCGCCGGGGTGCTGAGCCATCGTCGACCGGAACGGGGATGGCATCCCGCGCGGCGAGCTGACTCCAGCCGAAGGCACGTAGAGGGGGCAGCATCACGAAAAGGATTCCGGCCAGCACGCCGACCGCCGCCGTGCCCCTGATCAGGGCATCACGGCGCGTGATCCCATCGTGGTGCGCGCCCTCGCTGGGGGGCCGCTCGTCCTCCACCCGTGTCATGTGCCCTCCTCCTCTGACGCCCGAGCGATCAGCAGAGTGACAACCCGCGAGTCTCCTCACCACGGGAAGGGTCGGCCGGGATCCCAACTCCACGGCCGGCCGCCACTGAGTCCCTCCGGTTTGGTATGCCGTGGTATATCGACTGAGCCGGATGGCGTCAATACGCGCCGGCGGCACCGGCGCCGGGCGTGTCCGGCGACGCTCAGGTCCGTGCGAGCGGCGGCTCGTGAGCGGCCGGAGGCTCCTCCCCGAACCGTGCCCGAGCCAGGAATCGGCCCACGCCGGGCGCCGCCACGAGCTCGTCGTCCTCGACGATCACCTGTCCGCGCAGCAGCACGAGCTCGGGCGCCCCGATCACATCGGTGCCCTCGAACAGGTTGTAGTCGACGTTGCTGTGGTGCGTGCTCGCCGACAGGGTGAGCGGCTTCTCGCTGTCCCAGATGACGATGTCCGCGTCGCTGCCCACCGCGATCGTGCCCTTGCGCGGGAACAGGCCGAAGAGCTTCGCCGGCTGGGTGCTGCAGAGGTCCACGAAGCGGCTCATGCTCAGCCGGCCCTCGCGGACGCCGAAGTGGTGGAGCATGTGCAGCCGGTTCTCGATGCCGGGGCCGCCGTTCGGGATCTTCGAGAAGTCGTCGCGCCCGAGCGTCTTCTGATCGCGCAGCCGGAACGCGCAGTGGTCGCTTGACACCGCCGAGAGCACACCCGTCTCCAGCGCGCGCCACAGGCGCTCGTGGTTGTGCGGCGGCCGCGGCGGCGGCGTGAACACGTACTTGGCGCCCTGGAAGTCGGGCTCCTCGAGGTGATGCTCGTCGATGAAGAGGTACTGGGTGCACGTCTCGGCCCACGTGCGCCACCCGGCGGCGCGTGCGGCGGCGACGGGCTCGACCGCCTCCTGGCAGGAGACGTGGACGACGTAGAGCGGGCAGCCGGCGATGTGCGCGAGCCTGATCGCCCGGTCCGTCGCCTCGGCCTCGGTCTGCGGCGGGCGCGT
>Ga0081455_10005630_pt1 | contig 13682 bp, 10 predicted proteins | sample TabmetS3T2R1_FD_70207 | JGI IMG/M metagenome (GOLD analysis project Ga0081455, IMG submission 70207) | Tabebuia heterophylla rhizosphere microbial communities from the University of Puerto Rico - S3T2R1 | ecosystem: Host-associated > Plants > Roots > Rhizosphere ... | reverse complement strand
TTCTATCGAGGAACGTGAGCGTGCGGTGAAACAAACTTTTCAGACAGTTGATTTCGCTGAGCGATTGGGCGCACCGTTCGTTGTGCTGCACCTGGGTGAAGTGAAAATGCGACCAATTACCGATCGATTGATCATGATGACGAAAGCAGGCGAGCATTTCTCACGCGGATATGTACGAGCGAAACTGAAAGCAGTCGAAACACGCGAACGACGCGCACCTGCCCATTTACAACGGGTGAGGGATTGCCTGCGCTGCATCGTTGAGCACGCGGCCTCAAAGAATGTCCGGATCGCTCTGGAAAGCCGACGTGGTTATGAGGAAATTCCGAGCGAACGCGAGTTGCCGAGCTTGCTGGATGAACTGAATTCTGGGCAGCTCGGCTATTGGCACGATTTCGGTCACTCACAAATTAAGGAGAATTTGGGGTTCATTGATCACGCCGAGTGGTTAGGCGCAGTCGGCTCCAGGGCGCTTGGCTGCCACGTGCAAGACTGCGCGTGGCCGGCGAGGGATCATGAGGCGCCTTTTACCGGCGGGATAGATTTCGATAAACTTGTTCCGCTTCTTCCCGCAAACTGCTTATTTGTCTGGGAAATAAACCCGAACAAAACGGCAGACGCGATTCGCCGGTCGGTTCGAGTTTGGAAGGAACGCTTTGGCGAATGAAGAAGGTTCTGGTCACGATTTTCCAGCTTAGCGTCACGGTTGGGGTGCTCTATTGGGTTTATCACGATCCAAACCGGCGGGCCCAGATGGCCGAGGCGCTTCGGAACGCGGAGTATCGCTGGGTTATCATGTCGTTGCTGGCCTATTTTGTGGTGGAGGCAGCAGCCGCATTTCGCTGGCATGTTTTGCTGAAAGTGCAAAACATCCATCTCAGTGTGCCCAGGCTGACGGCACTGTTTTTCATAGGGCTGTTCTACAACCAATTTCTGCCGGGAGGCACCGGCGGCGACATCATCAAAAGTTATTACCTGCTGAAGGAAACGCCTGACAAGAAAGCGGGTGCGCTGCTGGCGGTAGTGTTCGACCGATTCATCGGACTTGTTGCCCTCGTCGCCATCACGGCCACCCTGATCGCGTTGCGATATGATTTTCTCTCGCAGAAACCGGAGACCCGAAATTTACTTTGGCTGTTGCTCATTCTTCTGAGTGCGTCGATTGCCTTCCTGGTTGCGACCTTCGTTATCAGTGGATTCAAACTATTTCGTTTTTTCCCGGCGCATTTCCCGGGACGCGATAAACTGATCGAAATCTTCGCGGCCTATCATCTGTATGCGCGTCATTGGCGGGCAACCCTTGTCGCGTTTGGGGTGTCGATCGTGGCGCATCTTGCAACCTTCAGCACCTTCCTATTTGCCGCCTATGCTCTGGGTGTTCGCGTGCCACTGGTTGATTTTTTTGCCATCATGCCGGTTGAACGAACGATCTCCGCTTTGCCGATCAGTTTCGCCGGAATCGGGCTTCGCGAAAAGATTTTGCAGATCATGCTCAACGGGCTCTGTGGCGTTCCCGAAGCAAAAGCCATCCTTATTGGGTCGCTGAGCTTCGTGATTATTCTCGTTTGCTGTCTTCCGGGCGCTTTTGTTTATCTGTTTTACAAACCGAGTAGCGCATTAGGACGCGTGAAATTGCGCGAAATGGAAGAGGAAGTTGTCACGCTGGAACATGAGCTCGGCGAACCTCAATGAAAATGTGGGAAAAAATTTAGGGTCGCGACGGTCGCGCAAAGAGCGCTTCCGCATTCGCAACCGGCCATTCGTCGTTGCCACTTTTGCAATGACGGCTGACGGAAAGGTCACGACGAAGAATTTCGGGCCGGTAGATTTCACTTCACGGGAAGACAAACTGCATTTGTTTCGCCAGCGCGCTTTGGCGGATGCGGTTCTACTCGGCCACACAAGTCTGGAACGCGACAACGTGCGGCTCGGATTGCCGGCGGAACTCCAGGAATTAAGAATCAAGCGCGGTCAGTCGCGCTCTCCGCTTCGCGTGATCGTTTCGAACAAAGGCAGAATCGACGATCGACTCAAGATTTTTCAATCCGACATCTCGCCGATCATTATTTTTTCAACTAAACGGATGCCTCCCAAAAATCAGAAGGCGTTGCGCAAAACGGCGACGCTACACTTAATTAACGCCAGGGAGGTCGATCTCGCTGCGATGCTGAAAATTTTGCGTAATCAATACAAGGTCCGCACCCTCGCATGCGAAGGCGGACCTACGCTTTTTCGCGCATTATTAGAACGGGACTCAGTTGACCAGCTCAATCTTACGATCGCGCCGTACATGTTCGGTGGCGGCAAAGCACCGACGCTCACAGGCGTGAACAGGGAATTTTTGCCGGCCAGTGTGCATTGTTCACTAATCGACATGCGCACAGTCGGCGCCGAATGCTTCCTAACGTATCGAATCAAGCACCAGAGGGGTCGCCCGATCTAGCGACCCTTACCGGTCCGGCCGGCGCACAGTTCACGCCACAACTTAGGCAAGCGAATTTTCTTTATTCGGCGGCGCTTGAACTTCAGGGATGCAGCGATGCTGAACAAACGAAACCAGTGAAACAATGAAGTTTATTGTGTTCCTACCGTTATCATCCAGGAATCACCGCGCAAATCCGTGGATGGGTTTTTTGTAAGGGAGATGGCTTCGCTCAGACGTCTGGTGTTTGGAGGTTTTTGTCAGCCTTTCCTTCCCGATTCCCGGCGAATTCGCGCGGCCTCGCGCATGAAATTTGGATTTCGGATGATTTTGGTAGCATTTTCCTCCGCCGAATCGCTTCGGATAAACATCGACAAGCAATCTATCAAGCGTCTGCCACGCCAGTTCACCAGCTCTTGAGTGATGCAATGCAGTCCGTTCTGCTCGCACAAGACACGAAACAACCCAGCGGTCATTCCTGGGTTTCGATGATGCGCCCAATCGAGAATCTGTAGTTTGATCAACGGTTTTGCCAGAGCTTCGGGCAGCCGTTCGCGCGGCGAATTAACGTATTCGCCAAAATTGGAATGATGAATAAAACCTTTGCCACCGATTTTCAATTTCGCTCCGAGTTGGCGCAGATAGGCTTCCACCACCTCCCGGTCGGGATGCACGAAGGAATCGAAGCTAAAAACGAAATCGACCGACGAATCGGGAATCATCGACAACGATCGTCCGTCATTGAGGCAGCAGCACACGTGCGAATCATTCTGAAAACGCTGGCGACACGCCTCGATGCATTCACTTGATTTATCAACGGCCCAGAGCTCGTCGCAGTAATCTTTTAGATAACGCGTCCAGCGTCCAAAACCGGGCGCAATCTCCAAAATCGTGCCGGCCGGCAAACAATCGCGAATGCGAGGAAAAATTGTGCCGTCCCACTGCGCGTGCGAGCTGCCCCACGGTCCCGACCATTCTTCGCCCGCCTCTTTCCAATCGTATTTCATCTGCTGGCGACGGATTCAAGCGATCTCACAGAAATCATTCTGGCGACGCGAAGAAATCTCTGACGAATCTCCGTTCTGTCGCCGCCGATTTCCTCCAGCAACATCTGTCAATTCGGCTGTCTGATATCTGATACCTGAGCTCTGCTCTCTGAAGAATTGCCGGGGATGGAATCCAACCGCCGGCATGCGGATTTTCGGTCCATGTTGTCCACGAGGAAACGTCATCAAAATCGTGGGCGCTATCCGTTGCGGTAAATTCATTTGCATATTGGAGTTTCAATGTAAAATGTGTGCTCGTTCAACTTCGGCCTGAACCCGCAATGCACACGCGATTCTTGTTCCATGGTCTGATTCTGGATGAGATGGCGAGGTTCATCGCTCCACACTGCAGGCACGAAGTTTTGCGGCGACGAGTTCTTGCGGAATTCGAATTGCTCCATTCGCCATAGCAATCGTTATCTTCTGCCAGTCTTATCAAGCAGACGATATTGCAGACACTACCTGAACACCTAGGAGATTTACAAATTGGACACTTTAACAAGCCACAGTCACCTCATCCCTCCACACGGTGGCGAACTTATTAATCTCATTGCAGATGACGAAAGAGGGGCAAAACTAAAAACCCAATCGAGAGATTTCCCTTCGTGGGATTTGACTGCCCGCCACATTCGCGACCTTGAACTGCTGCTGAACGGAGCTTTCTCTCCGTTACGCGGTTTCATGAACAAGGCAGATTACGAAAGCGTCTGCCATAACATAAAGCTTGCAAGTGGCCTTCTCTGGCCCATGCCGATCACGCTTGATATCACAGAATCTTTCGCTAAAAAGCTGAAACCGGGGACGAGCAAGATCGCGCTGCGGGATGCAGAGGGAGTAATGCTCGCGGTGCTCCACGCGGAGGACGTCTGGCAACCCGATCGTAAAGCCGAAGCAGAAGCGGTTTTTGCCACGACCAGCCCGCTTCACCCAGGAGTGAACTATCTGTTGAACAAAGAAAACCCATGGTATGTGGGCGGCCGTATCGAAGGTCTCCAACCACCGTCCCATTACGATTTTAAGAGCCTCCGTTTAACTCCGGCTGAATTGCGGGTCGAATTCGCCCGGCTGGGTTGGCGACGCGTCGTGGCCTTTCAGACGCGTAATCCCATGCATCGCGCGCACGTGGAATTAACTCTCCGAGCAGCGAAACAGGTCGAAGCTAACTTGCTGCTTCATCCCGCGGTTGGCGTAACCAAGCTTGGCGATGTAGACTACTTCACGCGCGTTCGTTGCTATCAACGCCTGCTCACGAAGTACCCGCATGGGACGGCAAAACTCTCTTTGTTGCCGCTCGCCATGCGGTTGGGCGGACCACGGGAAGCGATTTGGCACGGCTTAATTCGCAAAAATCACGGCTGCACGCATCTGATTGTGGGACGCGATCACGCCGGCCCGGGCAAAGATGCGGATGGAAAGCCATTTTATGGGCCGTATGAAGCGCAAGAATTATTCAGGAAACACGAAGCTGATATCGGCGTAAGCATGGTTCCGTTTAGCATGATGGTCTATGTGGAAGACGAAGATAAGTATTTTCCGGAGGACAAAGTTCCCAAGGGTACGCACGTTTTGCACCTTTCTGGCACAGAGTTGCGTCAGCGATTAAATGAAGGGCGCGATATTCCGGCATGGTTCACCTATCCCGAGGTTGTACAGGAACTGCGGCGCAGTTTTCCACCACGGCACAAACAAGGCCTGACAGTCTTTTTCACGGGCCTCTCTGGCGCCGGTAAATCGACAATTGCCAGCGTTCTCGTCACCAAATTTCTCGAGGTGGGCGGCAGACCAGTGACGCTTTTGGACGGTGATCTGGTTCGCAAGCATCTTTCTTCAGAACTCGGCTTTTCCAAGGAACACAGGGACCTCAACATTCACCGCATTGGATATGTCGCTTCCGAGATCACCAAGAATGGTGGGATTGCAATCTGTGCTCCGATCGCCCCGTATGACTCCACTCGCAAACACGTACGCGCCATGATCGAACCACTTGGCGGATTTATTATGGTGCATCTCTCCACGTCGGTTGAGGTATGCGAACAGCGTGATCGCAAGGGCCTCTACGCGAAGGCCAGGGCTGGAATTATCAAGGAATTTACAGGTATTTCGGATCCCTATGAGGAACCTAATGATGCTGAAGTGGTGATCAATACCGCCGAGTTCACGCCTGAAGAAGCTGCGCAGGAAATCATCCTACATTTAGAGCGTGAAGGTTTCATTGGACTTGATGGAGAAGCGGTTTGAACGCGAAGCGGAGCTGGTTCGTGTCACAAAGTTCGAGAACGAAGGGCTCATTGTTTTGAGGATCTCGTCGCAGAACGCGCGCATTTATGCGTCGGCCCCAACGACGCACCCGCGAGCACAACGTTGAAAAAAATATTTTCAGCTCAATCCTCACGCGATGTGCGAAATGGCGCCTTGGGGACCGGCTCGGAAAAACCGCGGAGGCGAGTCATGGTCATTGGCCTCGACTGCGCAGCGCCTGAGTTGATCTTCGATCGCTGGCTTGATGATTTGCCAAACTTGAAGTCGCTTTGTCAGAGCGGACTGCACGGATCGCTCCGCTCGTGCGATCCACCCATCACCGTGCCGGCGTGGTCCGTGATGATGTCCTCCAAGAGTCCCGGCCGGCTTGGAGTTTACGGCTTCCGAAACCGTGCGGATTATTCGTACGATAGGTATTCCATCGCCAACTCACTTGCGATTAAAGAGGACCGGCTCTGGGACATTCTATCGCGTGGTGGAAAACGCTCCATTGTTATAGGGGTGCCGGGAACCTACCCACCACGCCCTCTGAATGGGTTAATGGTAACCGACTTTTTAACTCCGGACACGACCTGCCAGTACACGCATCCGCCTGAACTAAAACAGGAGATCGAGCGGGTGGTTGGCGAATATATTTTGGATGTGCGCGATTTTCGATCCGGCAACAAGGAGAAGATTCTGGCCGATATTTATGAGATGACACGCAAACGCTTCCAACTCGCGCGGCATTTGCTCGCGAAGGAAGATTGGGATTTTTTCATGATGGTTGAGATGGGCGTGGACCGTATCCACCATGCGTTTTGGGACAATATGGATCCAGCTCATCGCTTCTACGAGCCCGGCAACAAATTTGAGAACGCGATTCACGACTACTACAAAGAAGTGGACCGCGAAATTGGCGAGTTGCTCGCGTTTGCGGATGACGGGACGGATGTGCTGGTGGTGTCTGATCACGGCGCGAAGCGGATGGATGGCGGCATTTGTGTTAACGAATGGCTGCTTGCAAATGGCTACCTAGCTCTTGCCGAAAAGCCTGCCCGCACAACACCGCTCTCTAAGCTTAGAGTTGATTGGCCCCGGACAAAAGCATGGGGTGACGGCGGATATTATGCGCGTATCTTTCTCAACGTCGCAGGCCGCGAGCCGAACGGAACGATCGCACCAGGGGATTATGAGAAAGTGCGTGATGAATTGAGCACTGGACTGAAAGCAATTCCAGATGAGAACGGACATGACATCGGCACGCAAGTTTTCCGGCCGGAGGAACTGTATAAAGAGGTGCGCGGTGTGGCGCCAGATCTGATCGTTTATTTTGGCGGCCTCTACTGGCGCTCTGTTGGGACGGTTGGCGGCGGAAAAATACACACCTTTGAAAATGACACGGGGCCAGACGGGGCCAACCACGCGGAGAACGGCATTTTTCTTTTCCGGCCAGCTAACGGTGGTCTGTCAGATAGACGCCGAGTTGACGGGCTTCGTATAATCGATATTGCACCAATGATTTTGCAGTTGTTTGGTCTGTCTGTACCGATAGATATGGAAGGGCAAACCCTTACCCCCCCTGACCTACGATGACTGCCCAGCGGCGTAATTTCCTTAAGCAAATAAAAATGGTGCGCGCCCGTGCGCCTTTGCGACTGAGCTTCGGCGGGGGCGGTACTGATGTCTCACCTTATGCCGATACGCGTGGCGGCTGTGTGCTCAACGCCACGATCTCGCGCTATGTTTATGGTACATTGGTGCCAAAGTCGGAACGTTCGATCGGTTTTCGCTCCTTCGACTATGGAACGATCGTTTATTGGACCCACGAGGAACACTTCCAGTTCGACGGGCAGATGGATCTCGTTAAAGGAGTGCTGAAGCGCTTCGAACTGGACAAGTTCCGCACGGAAGGTTTTGATCTGTTCGTCCATGCTGACGCGCCGCCTGGCTCCGGGCTCGGAAGTTCCTCGACATTTACCGTCGCGTTGATTGGCTTGGTCCGCGAGTTGCTTGGCCTACCAATCACCCCTGGTGGCATGGCGGGTTTGGCCTTCGATATCGAACGCAACGATGTCGGAATCAAAGGCGGTCGTCAGGACCAGTATGCGGCGGCCTTCGGCGGTTTCAATTTTATGGAATTCACTGGCGAAGAGGTCGTGGTCACTCCGCTCCGACTGAGCGAGTTCTTGATGAACGAACTCGAATACAATCTCATCCTCTGTTTCACTGGGAGCCGCGAATCCCAACCGATCATCGACAGTCAGATGGAGAGTGCGAAGGAGCATAAAGCGGAACCACTAGCGGCGATGGATCAAGTGAAGGCGATCGCGATCGAAATGAAGAAGGCGTTGCTCGCAGGCGATCTCGATCGTTTTGGTGAAATGCTGCACGAAGGCTGGTTACAGAAGAAAAAAATGGCCAAGGGAATTACGACGCCCCGGATTGACGAGCTCTACGAAGAAGCGCGCAAAGCCGGGGCGATTGGTGGCAAGATTACCGGTGCGGGAGGTGGTGGCCATCTCTTGCTCTATTGCCCTTTTAACAAACGGCACATCGTGCGAGAGCGCCTAAGTGCACTCGGAACTTCAGTGACCGATTTTCGGTTCGATCCAGTCGGCATGCAAACTTGGAGGGTTTACAAATGAAAAGCCGGCGCGTGTCACTGCCCGCGTAGCTTTACGGGACTCAGCATGAAGTCTAACCTGCTCCTAACATGAAAAAAGCTCCGAAAGTAGTCGTGATCGGCTTGGACGCTGCAACATGGACAGTGATGCGGGCATGGATCGCGGAAGGAAAAATGCCCAATCTGGCGAAACTGATGAAGGCCGGCGTTTCGGGACCGCTTCAGTCGATCATGCCCCCAATCACGCCGCCCGCATGGACGTCCTTTATGACCGGCAAGAATCCAGGCAAACACGGCATCTATAATTTCGTCAAGACCGAGCACGGCAGCTATGCAATCAAGTACGCCAACGCCACTTCGCGCCGTGCACCTACCGTTTGGAAACTGTTGAACGATGCCGGTTACACCGTCGGCACGATGAACATTCCGTTCACGTATCCACCGGAACCTCTGAAAGGATTCCAGATTTCCGGAATGGATACGCCTTCCGAAACCAGCCCATTCATTCATCCTCCCGAGCTGCGGGAAGAACTGGTCAAGCACGTTGGCGAAATCCAACTCGATATCAGATTTCTCGGCGCAATGTCGACCGACGAACGGCGGAATCAAGTCCTCGCGGAGATGAAACAAATTGACGAGCAGTGGACCAAGGCTGCGCTCTATCTGCTGGAGAATCATCCGCAGGACGTGATGATGTTTGTTTTCATGTCCATCGACACCGTTCAGCACCACTTCTGGCAGCACATGGACAAGGAGCATTTTCTCCACGATCCAGCGCGGGCATCTAAGTTCGGCGACGCCGTTCGCAATGTCTATGAGCGACTCGATGCCGCTACTGGCCAGATTATCGATCGGCTTCCGCCCGAGACGGCGGTTTTTGTCGTCTCCGATCATGGCGGCGGGCCGACCGTTGATCGGACCATCTATCTCAATCGCTATCTCGCCCAGCTCGGTCTGCTTCACTATAAGGAAAACACCGTCTCGCCTTTGCGAAAGCTGGCCCAAAGGGTGTTGCGGGCAGGTTTCTCCGCCTTGCGCGGCACGCTCACTTCGCGCCAGAAAACGAAACTCGCGGAACGCTTTCCCAAACTGCGTGAAAAAAGTGAACTGGCCTATTCATCCTTTACGGATATCGATTGGACCCGGACGAAGGCGTACTGTAGCGAAGTCCTGGCGTCTCCGCCGAGCATTCGGATCAACCTGAAAGGAGTCAAGCCTCAGGGAATCGTAGACGCGGCTGACTACGAATCGTTAATCACTTCCATTATCGAGAAACTGGCCGACCTGAAAGACCCGCGCACCGGCAAGGCGGTCATCAATCGAGTCTATCGCCGGCATGAAGTTTTTCAGGGACCCTTTGCCGAGGAAGGAGCTGACCTGATCCTTGATTGGTGGAGTGAGAACAGCCTTTTTTCGACCGAGCCCAGTTTCCCTGAACATACTAACGAACCGGCCCTGAGCATCCGAGAGCATCTGCCGCAGGCGAAAGCAGAATGGGGCGGCACTCATCGCCTCTACGGAATCATCCTCGCTCGCGCGCCGGCGTTCAAGGCCGACGCGAAGATCGAGAATGCACGGCTCATCGATATTGCTCCAACGCTTCTTCATTTACTCGACGTACCTGTGCCGGAAGATATGGACGGCAAAGTCCTTGCGAGTCTTTTTCAGCCCGACTTTCTTTCGACGCACGCGGTCCGGGCCGGAGCGGCTTCCGGAACGTCTGGGGCCGATCGTCCAAGTGGTTACACCAATGAAGAGGCTGCCAAAGTCGAGGAACGTCTCCAAGCTCTCGGCTACTTAGAGTAATTAATTTTAGAAACTGTCCCTATGTTTGAAAATATACGTGCTGACCTGAGCAGAAAACGCCGTGCCTACGGCGTTCGACCGGAGGACCAGACGTTTTTCCGTCAGTGGATCACTCCTTTCCTCGAGTTCGGAACCTTTGCTGTGTTGGTATATCGGTTTGGCCGTTGGGCTTACAGCGTCAAAATTCCCGTTCTTCGCCAACTGCTCATCGCGAGTTGGTTATTGATCGACGTGGTTTGCGTCGCAGTTACCGGAATCAAGGTGCACCCGGAGAGCGAGATTGGTCCCGGACTGGTAGTTCACACTTGGTCGTGCATTCACGTTTTGGCAAAGCGCATGGGACACAGTTGCACAGTTAACCAAGGGGTATCGATCGCAAACATCCGAGGTTCCGGCCGTCCCACCATCGGAAATAATTGTTATTTTGGCGCTGGCTGCAAGGTCATGGGCGGTGTCACAGTTGGTGACAACGTGGTGGTCAGCCCGAATTCTGTGGTTATGAGTGACGTGCCGAGTAACTGCACCGTAATGGGTGTGCCCGCCCGCATTATCTCTCGCGAAACCGTTAGCCCGTACCTTAAGTTTCCAGTCTCCCAACAACAACCGATGTAACGCCGACAACGGCTGTCAAGTGAGAAGACGCGCGCAAAATCAGCAGAGGCAAGCAAACGGTTACTCGATCGCCATGGTAGCGGCCTGTACTTTCCCCGCCAATTACGGCTCCCCCGCTAGCATCCGGGAGATGTCCGACACACTTTCGGACATGGGGCATAACGTTCATATCGTCACTTACCCGACCGGCCAGGAAGGAATCCGCGTTCGCCGCGCCAAAGTTCATCGGACCTCGGCTTTTCGGGCGGACAAGAATACTAGGATTGGTCCCCGCTCGGAGAAGTTTGTGCTCGATTTTCAGTTACTCCGGCTCCTCTGCCGAGTCATCCGGCGCGAGCACATAGACATCATTCATGCGCATAACTATGAAGGCGCGCTTGTCGGAATCATGGCCAAATGGCTGACTGGACGGCCGCTCCTTTATAATGCAGTCAATACGATGGCTGATGAGTTAGCCGGTTATCGCTTTATCCGGCCCGCCTGGCTGGCTCACGGACTCGCGCGCGGCCTCGATTGGTTCACGCCTATCTTTCCGAATCATATCACGGCTGTGTCACCTGAACTTCGGTCCTGGTTCATCGATCAAGGCGTGCCCGCCGCCAAGGTAGACTTGGTTCCGGCAGGTATCGAACCGGAATTGTTTGATCATCCCGAGCCGGAGAAGTTTCGCCAAAGATATCAGCTCGATGGCCGACAGGTCGTCATGTACACCGGAGTGCTGAACGCCTATCAAAGAATCGATTATCTGTTAAGGGCTTTCGCAGTTGCATTGCGAGAAAAGCCGGATGCGCTTCTACTGATCGTTAGTGCACTGGTATCGGAAGCAGAGGAGAAAGAATATCGGCAGTTGGCAGGGGAACTGGGAATATCGCGCTCGATAATCTGGATATCGCCACACACGTTGAAAGATCTCCCGAGTTATCTTGCACTGGCTGATGTTTGCGTAGTGCCCCGCCCCGAGTGCCCCGGTCATCCGGTGAAGTTGTTGAACTACATGCTCGCTGGAAAACCGATCGTTTCCTTCGCGGGCGGTGCCAAGGGTGTCCGCCATTTGCACGACGCTTTCGTTGTTTCCAACCATGATTGCGATGCCTTGGGCCGCGGAATCGTCACTCTCCTGAACGATCGAAAACTCGCCACCGAGTTGGGCGCCAACGCGCGAGCCACGGTTTTGGCCAACTTCGACTGGCGGCATATTTGCGCGAAGATCGAGCGCATTTACGACAGGCTCTTGCAGGCGCCAGAGTCCAGCCGTATGCAAACTGAGACTGCCGCGACCGCCATGTCGAAACGCTGACAGACTTCGTCACGTGGCTTCGCCAATAGCGCACACTTTTGCGGGGTTCTGGACCTTTCTCATCCTGGCAGCGCAGTTGAAGAGTCGGCTCGTTGCACAGTGGCGCCAATGGCTTCCGCGACTCGGCGTGCTGATATTCCTCGCCAATTTGCCTGATCTCGATTTTCTCCCAGGCTGGCTCGACGGAAACGCGAATCAACTGCACCGCAGTTTCACGCACAGCCTGACATTCGCTATTTTCATATCGCTGGCTTTGAGCCGTGCATGGCGGATCGCGCCAGGTTTCTGGCAAAGTGCCCTTCTCTACTTCACCGCTTGCAGTTCACATCTCCTGATCGACTTTTTTAGCGGAACCAAAATCGGGTGGACTCATACTGGATTTGGTATGCCGCTGTTTTGGCCGTGGTCCAAAGAGTTCAGTTCGCCGTTGATATTAACTTTTGGCATCCGTCACAAAGATTTTGCTGCGTTATTCAGCCTCGACAACGTTTGGTCTTGCGCTTACGAGCTTTTGACCTGCGGTGCGATTACGGTAGTCGTGCTCGGACTATGGAAACGGAGACTGAAATCGCGGTCGTCTGAACGTTTCGGCTCGGCAGAAAAAATCATTTTGCGAGCGAGGCGACAGTTCGTGCGGAAATCCACGTTGGCCGATTCAAAATCGCTGTCCTTGACCAGAGCTCGGCTGTCGAATCACCAGCGGAAATCCACACCGGGCTAAACCGGAACTTTCCAAAAATCAGGCTTGACACTTCGCAGGAGCCTGCCTAATTCGCGCCCGATCTATGAAAACATATCGCCTTCCTTTGCTGTTGATTGGTTTCGCCTTTGCTTTCGCTTCCTCGGCTTTGGCCCAATCGGTTCGCCCCAACCTTTTCTGTCCCGCTAGATACTCCGATGAGGTTGCTGTGATCGACACCTCGACCAATCAGGTAATCACCCAAATCCCCCTGCCCGCTGGCGCTTACCCGATTCGTATTGCGGCGACAAACGATCGGCTCAAGGCCTTCATTAGCAACAACCACACCTCAAACATCTCGGTTCTAGACACGGTGGCGAAGACGAACATTGCCACCATTCCGGTGGGAAGAGCACCGGGAGAGACCACTATCACGCCGGATGGTAGACAACTTTGGGTCATACATCAAGTTGCTGTCTTGGGTGATCATGGCCACTCCCCCGTCGAGGTCATTGATACGGCAACCAATCAAGTCATCACCACTGTCCTTATCCCCGGGCAGGGGGCCAAAGCCATCAAGTTCACGCCGGATGGACGCTTCGCATATATCGCCAACAATACCGCGGGAGAAGTGGACGTGATTGATACCACCACCTACCAAGTAACGAGTATTCCCACCGGGCCTGGCTGCCGTCGTCTTGCCTTCACTCCCACGGGTGACCGCGTCTACGCCACTACCAACTATGGCTCCACCGTATCCGTCATCGACACGGCGACGAACCAAGTGATCGCGACCATTCCTGTTGGAGTAGCACCATTTGATGTTGGCATTACCCCAAATGGCAACGAGGCTTACGTGACCAACCAGCATGATGGCACAGTTTCTGTCATCGATACCACCACATTAACTGTGATCGCGACCATCCCTACCGGAATGCTTTGCCAACAACTGGTAA
>Ga0081455_10005629_pt1 | contig 13683 bp, 13 predicted proteins | sample TabmetS3T2R1_FD_70207 | JGI IMG/M metagenome (GOLD analysis project Ga0081455, IMG submission 70207) | Tabebuia heterophylla rhizosphere microbial communities from the University of Puerto Rico - S3T2R1 | ecosystem: Host-associated > Plants > Roots > Rhizosphere ... | reverse complement strand
GAGCGCCGCGGCGCATGGCGATTCACAATGGTCGATTCCGAGGCGTGGCATCGCAGCCGCCTTACGCGACGAGCGTCACGGCCGACTCCGCACCCCGCCGAACCCACACCAAGCCTATCCCAACGAGCTAGGGTCGGGACCCATAAACTGAGCGAAACATTCAGGTGACGGCCCCGGGCTCATGGCGGCAATTTGCGCAGCGACCTAGAGTGCTCGAATGACAGAGATTGCGCGCTATCGCTTCCGTGCTGCGACGATGGCCGACCTTGGCCTTTTGGCAGGTTGGCAAAAGGCTCCGCATGTTAGCCTTTGGTGGAATAGCGACGCTCCCTTCGACGAAGAGAAACTGGCTGACCCCCGCGTGTCGCGCTGGATCGTCTCGTTTGGTGAAAGGCCATTTGCCTATATGCAGGATTATGCCGTGCATGGGTGGCCACAGCATCATTTCGACTATCTTCCCGACCAATCCCGGGGGATCGACCAATACATCGGCGAACTCGACATGATCGGAAAAGGTCACGGCACGGGGTTTATCCGGCAGCGTATGCAAGAATTGTTTGGACAGGGGGTTCCGGCCCTGGCGACCGACCCGAGCCCAAAAAACAAGAGGGCGATCTCGGTATACGAGAAGCTGGGATTCCGTATCGTGGGGCCAGCCAAAGAAACGCAATGGGGCACCGTCCTGCCGATGGAGGCATGGCCCTGTCCTAGGCGCGGCCTCAGGAAAGGGGATTCCGTTTGCGGTGGGTTTGTGATTCACGGTCTCCGAAGGGAGACTGCGATGAATCGCAATTGTTTCTGGCTCACCAAGGAGCAGTTCGCTCAGATCGTCGAGAAATTCTCCGAACCGAACGGCTATTTCGATTCGGACAACCTGATCTCGAATGAGGCTTCCTATCTGCACGTGATGGGGAAGATGCGCCAGATGAAGGTCTCCGGCGGCGCTTACATCGGCGTCGGGCCGGATCAGAGCTTTTCTTACATCGCGCAGATCAGGCCCGCCATAGTCTTCATCACGGACATCAGGCGCGACAACCTGCTCCAGCACCTTTTCTTCAAATCGCTCTTCTCGCTCGCGGGCAACCGGCTCGAATACCTCTGCCTGCTCTTCGGCAGGCCGCTTCCGCCAGACCCGAAATCGTGGGAGTCGCGCAGCGTCGAGGAGATCTTGGCCTATCTCGACAAGACGCCTTCGAAGCGCGAGCTGTTTGAAAAGACGAAAGCCGGCGTCCAATCGAAGGCGCAGAGTTTCGGCGTGAAGCTGGACCCGGCGGAGCTTGAAACGATCAACCGCATCCACACCGCCTTTTTCGACGCCGGCCCCGATCTGAAGTTCACAAGCCGCGGGCGCCCGCCGCGCTGGTACTATCCTAGTTATCGCGACCTGCTGTTCGAAAAAGACCTGACCGGCAAACATTGCAACTACCTGACGAGCGAAGACGACTTCCGCTTCCTGCGGTCGCTCCAGGAGCGCAACCTGATCATCCCGATCGTGGCCAACCTGGCCGGCGACCATGCGCTTAAGAGCATCGCGCGTTATCTGAACGAAAGGGGTGAGCGAGTCTCGGCGCTTTATACTTCCAACGTGGAGTTCTACCTGATGCGCGGGTTCAGCGACGACGAGTTCAAACGCTTCGCCGAGAACGTCAGCCTGCTGCCGCGTGACGAGCGCAGCGTCATCATCCGCAGCTACTTCAACGGCGCGTGGGGATACGAGCACCCGCAATCGGTCAACGGGTATTACAGCACTCAACTCCTGCAAACGATGGAGAGTTTCGTCAAGGAATATTCGAGCGGCGGATATAGGTCCTATTCAGACCTGGTCAGCAAACACATCCTCGATCTACGTTAACCGCTGACGGAAAATTTCGAGGCGTATCGCCTTTCATTTTCCATTTTCCATTTTCCATTTGTCATTGCTTGCCCCGCGCGTTTCCGGCAATGGCAAATGACAAACGAAAAATGCCAAATGGAAAATGAAAATACCTCAGAATCACTCTGCCTTACTGCTTATCTTCGGTCCGCCGTCGCCGGAGCATCCGTGGCCGAGCGGTAACCGTCGCGAGCGCGAACGATCATCCCCGATTTTTCGACACGGACTTTGATTCGCCGGTAGCCGCCGTCCCTCTTCACGTTGGTCGGGTAGTAACTGAGCGAGTATTGGTGGCGCAGTTCTTCGGCTATGTTCGAAAAAGCCTGCGAGAGGTTGTAGATCGTGTCGGCTTCGTAAAGCCGCCCGCCGCTGCGGTCGGCCAGTTCCTGCAGGTAACGCGCCGCCTTGCGGTATTCGCCGCTGCTCGCCCCGCCGCTTGAAGGCGAGCGCCCCGGCCATTGTGGGAACATGAGCGCCCCGAGATGATTGAACGGCCAGCGGCGGCGGTTCGGGGGATGCGGAGTCGGCCACGGCCAAGGACTGGAGGTGGTAGAGGGGCCGCCCTGCTGGTCGTTCTCAGTGTCGTATTTTATCGGATAGACCAGCGCGCCCGATTCTTCCACCTTATCGAGAGTGTTCTGGTAGTTGGCGCGGCGGCTCGCGGTGTCGACGCCGTCGGTGAAAAGCACGACGGCTTTGCGGCCCTCGATCTGTTCCAGGCGGTCGACCACCTTATCGACCGCTTCATAAAGTTTCGTGCTGCCGCCGGTGCGGGTCTCGTCGATCGCCTGGCGCAGCGCGTCGTAATCGTTGGTGAAATCGCAATGGAAGCGGACCTTGCTGTCGAACGACACGACCATCACCTGGTCGTCGGGCCTCAACTGCTTGATGAAAGCGAGGGCGGCGTCCTGGATGTCATTGTACTTGAACACAGTGCTGTTTGACGTGTCGAGCACGAGAACCACGTGGAACGGCGCCTCGACCGACGTCAGGCTCTCGATGTCCTGTTCCACGCCGTCCTCGTAAATCCGGAAATCGCGCTTTTTAAGGAATGGGACGAATTTGCCGTCGCGGTCAATGACGCTCGCCGGAATAGTGACGAGCGCCGTATCCATCTTGATCGTCCCGGTGTCATCAACGGTGACGGGCGTGTTGTCGGCAAGGGGGCGGTTGGTAACCCTCTCCCTTTCGGAATCTTTCGTGGACTGATCTTCCTTTTGCGACGCCTGGATCGTCGTCGGCTTGCGCCCGGATTGCGCGGAGCTTGACGAACTCGAGGCCCAGACAAATCCCGCAACTAATAGAATTGCGACAAAGCAACGAGCAAACAAATTGCTTTTCATCATAACCTCCTCTGAAATTAACCACGCAGTAACGAATTTATTCGTCACGTGACGAATAAATTCGTTACTACGTAGCGCTCTCGGGCGCTAATCGCACCCGAAATTTTGCTCGGTTGAATTTCGCTCTGACGGAAGGGGAGAAACCGCAGGGCCGGTTTCATTTTCCATTTTCAATATTACATTTGTTATTCGCCATTGCGCGCCCATGCGGCTCCGGCAATGACCGATAGGAAATGTAAAAAGGAAAATGGAAAATATCTCGAAATCTTCGGTTGACCGCTTAAGAACTCCTCTGAGCCTCCGCTCCCGCCGGCGCCATTTTTCTCCTGAAAGGCAGGTAGCCGGTCCAGGATTCGGGCAGCACTTTGTGCGCCGAGAGATTCGCTCCGAGAATCAGAATGAACGATGAGATGAAAACCCATGTGACCAGCGCCATCAGCGAGGCCAGTTTATAATAGCTCCCTTTAAAATCTAGCAACGGAAGCGCCAGCCAGAAACCGAACATGGCGATCATCCACAACAGCGCGGTGGCTATCGATGTGAAGACCGTCTGGCTGGCGTCCACTTTCCCGTTCGGGACGAAATAGTAGATGACGAAAAATATCAGCGCGATGAAAGGCAGCAAGATGATCGGGCCCAGGACATAGAAAACGTATTTGCGCGCGACCTCACTAACGGTCACGCTGAACAGGCCGGCCACTTTGGCGATCAAATAATCGTAGAAGCTCCCCAACGCCACCGGCCCCAGCATGATCAATACGCAGCCGACCGCCAGCAGCAGGTAAGTAGCGTACTGTTTGATGAAGCCGCGCTCCTTGAATCCCCACGCGCGGTTGAGCGCCGCTTCGAGCGGTTGAAAGATCCCGGAAGCCGAATAGATCATCAGCGCGAACGAGATTATCGTCGCCTTGCCGCCCGGTCCGCGCGACACTTCATCCAGGCTCTGTAACAGTTCCCTGGACACGTCCGGCGTCAGCGCCCTCATTAGAAGGAAGCTCGTCTCATACCCCCGCTGCCAGTGCAGCACGTTGATCAAAAAACTGCCCATCAACACCGCGAACGAAAAGAACGACAGCATGACATTGAACGCGATGGCCGAGGCGTTAACGTATGTTTCGGTCGTCGACAGGTCGTAAATCGCGGGCCACATCTTTTTGAAGAACGTCCATCCGCCGCGCGCGTAAAACTTGAGGCCGCGACGCCCGGGCGCCTCGGGGATCAGAGCCGTCGCGGGCGCCGCGCCGGCTTTCTCGGTCGTCGCTCCAATCTTGTTGGTTTCATTCATAAGCTTAAGCTCTATTATCAGGTTGCGATCAAAGTGGCGATCTCTTTTTCGATCGCCTCGAGCGATTGTCGAATCATCCGTTGATGAGACTCCGAGCGCGCGCGGTTTAATTGCTCTGTTAAACGGCTGCGCTCCAACTTCAAACTCTCAACCTTGCGCTCCCGCTCCTTCGCTTCGGGTGATTGGACACGACCTTCAGAAGCTCCTTGCGAGCGTCGTGCCTCTTCTATCTGGTCTTCGACGGATTTGCTCTCCCACCCTCTTGCCATATTTCATATCCCATGTCCGATATGACATATAGTCTTTGAGAATTAAATTCAGCCATCGCTCCTTAGTTCCGGAGTAACGGCGGATATTAGCCGGTGGAGAGACCACCGGAAGAATTTGGAATGGAATTTCGGGATCCCCGGAGGGGCGGCGAACCGAAGTTAAGTCTGTCGCGCCTCCGGGGATCCGGAGATGTGTTTGCGGATCAATCCCGGTGGTTTCTCCACCGGCTAATATCTGGCCGCCCCTCCGGGGCTATTGTCAAACTGAATTCTCAAAAACCATATGCCACACATGAAATATGGCGTATGGCGCATATAAGCCAGATGATTACACTTTAAATGCGACCGCGTACTACGGCGCAATCACGCCGTGGGTGAATTCGTCGAGCGCGATTGTTTCAGTCAACAACACCGGCGGCCGTCCGGCGCTCCCCTAGAGGACGAACTCCTGCGGCGCGCTGAAGCGCGGCAATTCGCGTTCGAGCGCAGTCAGCGTATTGATTGGGAGGTTTCCTCTATTGACGATTTGCACGGGACAGAGTTTAGTTCCAAGCGGCGGCGTAATCAATGTTTGGCGCCACAGACTTTAGTCTGCCCGTGGCATTAATTGGGGGCGGACAGACTAGATACTGCCGGCAAACTAGCACAGCGCCGGAGGCGCGAGGGATATTAGCCGGCGCCGGAGCGAAGCATAGCCGCCGGAAACCCCACGACAGCATAACGCGCCCTGAAAGGGCGCCGGACCGGGATTGGTCCTGTTGCGAATTCCGGTCCGGCGTCCCTGCCGGGACGCGAACAATCTTCTTCGACCTGTCCCGGTGGTTGCGCTCGGGCTCCACCACCGGCTAATTTCCGTCGCCCCTCCAGGGCGCGAAACAGCTTCGCTCGGGATTGCCAGCAGTATCAGTCTAAAGTCTGTCCCACTCTGAGTTGTCCCGATATAGACTGTCCGATAAACTGCCGCGCGCGATCAGTACCCGATCGGTAGCGAGCGTAGGACCATCAGGCGATCAATAGTTGGAGCGACCCTCGCTACCGTTCGCGGTACTGACTTGTTGGCGCGCGTGAATCGAATGGAACCGCAGGGATTAAGATTGCAACCTCAAACCCCGAAATTCAAATCATCATCCGGCCGGTCGCGCCTGCGGCGCGTCCGAGCCGTCGTCGTCTCGTCATTCGCTTTAACCGCACTCGCTCTACTGGCGCTCTTCTGGCTGTTTCGGCCCCATCCGCCGAAGCCGTTCGCGGCGGTGATGACCGTCGGCGGGCCTGGGCTGAAGATCGCCAACTCCACTTTACCCGACCTCTTCGGCGTCGCAGTTGACGCCGAAGACCGGGTCTTCTTCAGCGACGGGACCGGAGACAACGTCCGGCGGATCAACCCCGATGGAAGTTTGAAGACCGTGGCTGCCGATCTCGACACTCCTTCAGGGCTGGCGTTCGAGCGGGGCGGATGGTTCGGCGATGGATCGCTGATCGTCGCCAATACAGGCGGGCATACAATCGTCCGAATTGACATTGGAACTGCTCGATCCAATCTTGTCGCTGGCGCGCCCGGCCAGAGCGGCTTCGCCGACGGCGACGCCGATCATGCGCGCTTCAACGGCGCGATCGGCGTCGCGGTCAATAAGGACGGCGTGATCTTTGTCGCCGACACCTACAACGACCGCATCCGCGCGGTCGAGGGCGGGCGCGTTCTCACAATCGCGGGCGGCGCCGAGCCGGGGTTCCGCGACGGGCGCGGCGCCGAGGCGCGGTTCGACACCCCTTGCGGAATTGCGGTCGGCGCCGACGGGGCCTTGCTCGTGGCCGACACCGGCAACCACCGCATCCGCCGCGTGACGCCCGACGGCGAGGTGACGACGGTCGCCGGGACCGGCGAAGCCGACGACCGCGACGGAAATCTTGCGGAGGCCGCGTTTTGCGAGCCTACGGGGATCGCGGCGCGACGCGACGGAATGATCTTCGTCACCTGCGCGTGCGCATCGCGCGTAAGAATGATCGACTTGAACGGCCAGGTCGTGACGACTGTCGCCGGAGGAGGGTTTCCGAGCGGGCTTGTGGACGGCGCGGTCGCGAAGGCGAAGCTCAACCGCCCGTCATCACTGGCTTTTGCGTCGAACGACGCCATCGTCTTCGCCGACGCCAACAACGGGCTGATCCGCGCCGTTGTCCCGGAAGGCGCACGCTTCGGATTTCAGTCCGACCCCGGCGCGGCAAGGATCAAGCCTGCGGACGTCCGTGACGTCGCTGCGCCTCGCTGGCCTTACGACCCGCCGGAGGCGAAGCGCGACATCGCAGGCACGTTCGGCGAAATCCGAGGCGAGATGCTCCCCGATCACGACGTGTGGTTTCACAACGGGCTGGACATTCCCGGGGCTTATGGCGAGACGGCGCGCGCAATCTTCTCCGAACGCGTCACACAGCCGATCGCTGTCGAAGGCGCGGGCAGCTGGCGCGAACGATTGCGATTGCCGCTCATCTGTTACATCCATCTGCGAGTGGGCCGCGATCGAAAAGACCAGCCCGCCGGCGGTTTCCCGAACGGCGCGGTCACTTTTCGCCACGACGAGCAGGGGAGGGTCAACGGCGTCCGCGTGCGGCGCGGAACGCGGATCAACGCCGGCGACGCGATCGGCGCGCTCAACGGCCTAAATCACGTCCATTTAATAGCGGGGCCTTACGGCGAGGAGAACAACCCGCTCGCGGCGCTACAGTTCCCCGGCTTAATTGACACCGTCGCTCCGACGATCGAAAGCGTGGCGATCACTAACGAACTCGGCGAATCACTCTTCGATTCGGCGGCGAAGGCGGCGCGGGGGGCGAAACCGCCTTCGGTCAGCGGGCGGGCGCGCGTCATCGTCCGCGCTTACGACCAATTGGACGGCGGCCCGCAGCGCCGGCGGCTGGGCGTTTACCGCCTGGGCTATCAATTGATGCGCGCCGACGGCTCGCCCGCGCCTGGCTTCGAGCAGCCGCGTTACAACCTGGTCTTCGACCGTTTGCCCGCCGATCACGACCTGATCAAACTCATTTACGCCGAAGGTAGCCAGTCGGGTTACGGAGGGCGGACTGTCTTCGCTTACATCGTGACCAATGTCGCGCAAGGCGGCATGGCCCGCGAAGAATTCCTCGACGCCTCGCAAATCGCGCCTGGCGATTACACTCTGCGGGTCTTCGCGGAGGATTTCTTCGGCAATCAGGCGCGGCGCGACATCCCGATCATTGTGACCAACCCAAAATAGTCTTGCCACGGAGCGACAGAGGCACAGAGAAAAGGCGAAGCGATTCGCAAACCCACCGCGGCGATGGTCAACCTGGCCGGCGCGGTCGGCAATCCGCCGACTCAGGTCGAGGCGCAGGCGAACCGGGACAAGATCAACGAACTGCTAAATAGCTTGAGGGCCGTGGGAATAATTAAATACTTGAAGTGGCGTTTTTGATGAGGTATAGTGCAAGCATCAATGGTAACAACTTCCCGATGGTTGTTACTGGTTGGGCTGAGTGACTATTACCTGCACCCGCTTGGCTCGTTAATCCCCCCTTCCATCCCCAATTTACAATATCTCCCGCTGTTACAATTTTATTTTCTCTGTGAACCTATTTGGGGACCACATCAGGCGTGTGGATCACGCCGCCGATGTAGACCGCGCCGTCCTGCGCCAGGTCTACGTCTGGGCCGCGGCGAAGTCGGCGATCTACCTCGACGGCTCCGGCTACCGCAACGCCGAGGACTTCCTCGACCCGCCGCGCGGCTCAGTCGAGTACTTCGTCTTCGCCGACGACAAGCCCGCCGCGCTCCTGACGCTGATCCCACTCGTGACTGTAAAGGGCGTCTACCAGGTCGGGCTGATCACGAACCCACAAGCCAATCTCCGCAAAATTTGCAATCTGCTCCGCGGCTTCATGGGGGCGGTCTTCGAACGATTGGCGCAGGCGCTCTTCGTTGATTTGCCCGACTCGCCGGAATTCTCGCGGACTAGAAAGCTGGCGAGGTTTTTCGGGTTCAAACAAGTCTCGGGGACCATTTTCCTGATTTCAAAATCTGGGCACGCGAAAGAACGAGAAAAAGGCCACGACGCAGCAGACCAATGTGACCGATTACACGGGCGCGTTCAAGCCCTACGACATCACGCCTGAAGAGCAGGAGTTGAAGGAGTGGGCGCCCGCCCGTGTCGCGAGCCGGTCGGTAGACCTCCCTCACAAGTACGTCTCCGTCCAGCAGGCGACGGCTCCGACGCCGGCGGACACCGTCCAGAAGATCAGCGTTTATCTCATATGACACACACCACCATTTTCATGACCTGGCTGACGCTCATGCTGGCCTACATGGCCGCGGGCGCGCTCCTGATCCCGTTCAAACACCGCTATGCGTACCAGTCCTGCCCGAAGGACAGGGGCTATTACGTGTCGAACCTCCTATGGTGGGCCGTCCCGCTGACATGGTTCCTAGCGCCGGCGGTCTCGACCGCGCCGGAGAGGGTGGCCGGGACGGCTCTGTTCGCCGCCGGCGCTGTGATGGTGATCTGGACGCGCAGGGTCAACCCTTTTTTCCTTCCTGTGATCCGCGAGCCGCGCTGGATCGTGGGCGACGGGCCGTACCGCTGGCTTAGGCATCCAGGCTACGCGGGCTTCATCCTGATGGCGGAAGGCTCGTTTCTGGCGCTCGGCCATTGGGTGGGTGTCTTTCCACTCGTGGCCTACATCGGCTTCCTCGTCGCCCGCGCGCGGCGGGAAAACAGAGTCCTCATCCATGCGAGCAAGTCCGAATTCTACGAGCAGTCCGGCGCCGAGAAGCCGGATTCGTGACGGGTTGTCATTCCGCCAGACTTACCGTCCCCGGAGCCACATGTGTCGCTCGCCACGCTTGCGCGACGACGCTCATCGCGGCGGGAATTAACTCAAAAGTGGTGTCCGAGAGGCTCGGGCATTCATCGGCCAAGAAAACGCTCTAGTAAAGCTGATAGAGCATCAGGTAGACGATCACGCCTGTCACCGAGACGTAGAGCCAGATCGGCAGCGTCCACCGCGCGATCTTTCGGTGAATGTCGAATCTCTTCTTCAACGCGCGGGAAAACGTCACGAAGACCATCGGCACGATCGTGATGGCCAGAGTCGTGTGCGTGATCAGGATGAAAAAGTAGACGGGACGAATGATTCCTTCTCCCTGGAACCTCGTAGGGCCTAGCTCTTTGCTGAAGTGGTAGATCAGATAAGAAGTCAGAAACAGCGTCGAGGTAACGAACGCGCTAATCATAGAAGCCCGGTGGGCCTTGATCTTTTTCTGACGAATGAAGAGGTAGCCCGTGATGAGCAGGATCGCGCTGACACTGTTGAGTATCGCGTTCAGAGCCGGAAGTTGTGAAATTGACATAATGACGATATTTGAAAGCCAGTTTGACCAGCCCGCCGATGAGCGCCAACGTCGGCGCGAGCAGAATCAGAATCGCCGTATTGACGGTCGCCGAAATTTCATCCGAGTTTTCGGCGTTGGCTACGTTCGCTTTGCACATTGGGCAGGCCGATGTTTGCGACGCGGCCGCCAAAATCGCCGCCGCGCTCAGTAATAATAAATTTGCGAAACGTTTAAGCCTCATCTCACCGCCAGTAAAAGAGAAGCGCCAGCAGGTAAATCCAAAGGCCGTCCAAAAAGTGCCAGTATAACACCGTGGCGTCTACGGAGACGCGGCGGCGCACAGTCGTCCACTTGCTGCGTTCGCGCAGCATCACATAGCCGAGCGCGATCAGGCCGCCTATCAGGTGCGCGCCGTGCAGCCCGGTGAAAATATAAGCGTACCCGCTGTGGTGGTTCCTGTTGATGTAGAAGCCGCTCGCGACCAGGCGCTTCCACAAGACGAGCTGAGCGGCAAGAAAACACAGTCCGAGCAGCATCGTGGCCGAAATCCAGAGTCTGAATCTGTTCTCCAGCCTCCGCCGCAACGCCCGGCGCGCCATCTCGACCGTCAGGCTGCTCGCCAGGATGAAACAAGTGCTGACCCACAGGACGGACGGCGCGGCTATAGGCTGCCGCATCGCGCGGTTGAAAACATACGCGCTGCTCAGCGCTAGGAAGAGGACTGTGATGCTGACGATCGCCAGCCTGATCGCCAGGCTGTAGCCTTCGGGCGGCGGAGTAAGCTCGTTGCTCCATCCGCCGCCGCCGCCGCGTCCGCCGTCCCCGCCGCCTCCGAAATCATCGAAGCCTCCGCCGTCAATCGGGGGCGCATCAGTTTTCTTTGGTGTCAGTGTCGTTGGCACGAATTCCTTCTCTTCGCCGCGTTAGCGGCGCCTTGAGTTTAGCCGTGGGTTTAAACCCACGGCGGCGTGGGATTTATTTTCACGTCGCGTCAGCGACGATTGAATTCTGCCGTCGCTCGCGCGACGCGGGAACGCTCCCCAACCGTCCCGTGGGTTTAAACCCACGGCTAAAGTCAAACCGCCGCTAACGCGGCGAAGAGGCTAAGTAGTTAGCCTGGGCAAACTGCCGGTTTGCCCTACATCTCGCTCTGCATCGAATAATCCTTCGTCGCGCCAGGCGTAGAATACTCGTAAGGCCCGCGATAAACGGCCGGCGGAAGCCCGTCGACATTCGACGCCCCGCCCGCCCATTCCAGCGTCGTCGCCTCCCACGGATTGTCGCCCGCGCGGGCGCCTTTCCACAAACTCAGCAGTAAGTTAGCCACGAATATCAGTTGCGCCGCAACCGTCACAAACGCGGCGATCGTGATTAGAACGTGCAGCGGTTCGAGCGGTTTCAGAAACTCGAACCAGAGCGTGTCGGCGTACCGTCGCGGATGCCCGGCCACGCCCAGCAAATGAAACGGGACGAAGATCGTGTAGACGCCGATGAACGTCAGCCAGAAATGCGCCTTGCCCATGGCCTCGTTCATCTTCCGCCCGAACATCTTCGGGAACCAGTAATAGGTCGCGGCGAAGATGCCGAAGAGGGCGGCCACGCCCATAATCAGATGGAAGTGGCCGGTCACGAAATAGGTGTCGTGAAAGACCAGGTCGAGCGCCGTCTGCCCCAACACCAATCCGGTCACGCCGCCCGAAACGAACAATGAGACAAAGCCGATTGTGAAGAGCATCGGCGTTGCGAAGCGAATGCGCGCGCCCCACAACGTGCCCAACCAGTTGAAAGTCTTGACCGCGGAAGGAACGCCTATGACCAGGGTCAGGACCGAAAACGCGACGCTAATGCCCGGATTCATCCCGCTGACGAACATGTGGTGGCCCCAGATCAGAAATCCGAGCGCGCCGATCGCCACGATCGCCGTCACCATCGCGCGATAGCCGAAAACGGGCTTGCGCGCAAACGTGGCCATCACGTGCGAGATGATCCCCATCACCGGGATGATCACCAGATAGACTTCCGGGTGGCCGAAGAACCAGAAAAGGTGCTGCCACAGCAGCGGCGAGCCGCCGCCGCCCTCGATAAAACGCTCCGACACGACCAGCCCGGCCGGCTTGAAGAAACTCATCCCGTAGTTGCGATCGAGGAATAACAACAGGCACGCGATGAACAAGACCGGAAACGCGAGCAGCGAGACGCAGGCCGCCGTAAACCATCCCCAGCAGGTCAGCGGCATCCGCATCAGGGACATTCCCTTCGTCCGCCGCGTGAGCGTCGTGACGATGAAGTTGATCGAGCCGAGAAACGACGCCAGGCAGAAAATGCCGACGCTGATCAACCACATATCGGCGCCCGCCGCCTGCCCCGGCCCCGCCGACGCGACGGCGCTCAGCGGCGGATAGAACGTCCAGCCCCCGATCGGCGCGCCTCCGTCAACGAACAGAGCGCTCATCAAAACGACGAAGCTCGCCAGCGTCAGCCAGAACGAGGTCATGTTGAGCCTCGGAAAGACCATCTCGCGCGCGCCCAGTTGGATCGGCAGAAAATAATTGCCGAAGGCCGATTGCGGCGCGACGCTCAAGACCATAAAGATCATGATCGTCCCGTGCATCGTGACCATCGCCAGATAGAACTCCGGCTTCATCAGCCCGTCCTGAAAGCCGCCGGGGAAGACCGTTTCGAGCAACGGCCAACGGCTCCGAGGCCACGCCAGCCTTAACCGCATCAGCAGCGACATCGCCGATCCGGCGAGCGCGGCGGTCAACGCCAGAAAGAAATATTGCAGGCCGATGACCTTGTGATCGCGGCTGAAGACGTATCTGCCGATGAACGTGGAAGCTTTCGCTGTTTGGGCCTTAATCGTCACTTGCCGTTATTCTTCAACCACTCTTCGTAATCGCGCGGCGACTTCACGTCCAGGTAGGCTCGCATCTGATGATGGAACTTCCCGCACAACTCGGCGCAGGCGATCTCGTACCGTCCTTCGCGCGTCGCGGTGAAATGAATGTTGATCCTCATCCCCGGCACGGCGTCCTGCTTCAATCGCAGCGCGGGGACGTAAAAATCGTGGATCACGTCTTTCGACCGGAGCGTGAGGCTGATCGGGCTGTTGACGGGCGCGACCAGCGTCGTCGTCACTACGTCGTCCTTGCCGGCCGGGTCGGTCGGGTCGATGCCGAGCGGACCGGGACGCGCGCCGATCGAGTTGTCGGCGTCGTTGTAAAGCCTCGGGTCCGTGCGCCCGAACTTCCCGTCGGCGCCGGGGTAGCGGAAATTCCAGAGGAATTGCTGCGCGACGGCCTCGACATGCACGGCGCCCACAAGAGGTATCGGCGGCGCCTGATTCAATCGCACCCGCGCCCAGACTCTCTGACCGGTGATTGCCAGGGCGATGAAAATGACGGCGGTAATCGCCGCCAGAATTATCTCGACACGCGCATTGCCCGATGAGTTCGATGCGCGTTCGCCGTTCTTCGCGCGATAACGCCAGACGGCGTACCCCAACGCGGCGTGCGTGAGCGCGAACCCTACGCCGATGACGATCAGTGTGATTTTGA
>Ga0081455_10005628_pt1 | contig 13684 bp, 10 predicted proteins | sample TabmetS3T2R1_FD_70207 | JGI IMG/M metagenome (GOLD analysis project Ga0081455, IMG submission 70207) | Tabebuia heterophylla rhizosphere microbial communities from the University of Puerto Rico - S3T2R1 | ecosystem: Host-associated > Plants > Roots > Rhizosphere ... | reverse complement strand
GCCCTGCCGCCGCTGTCCGAGAAGATGGTGTGGGCGGGCGAGCACCACGTGTCCGTGCCCCGGCGCATGACGGCCGAGCTCGCCGAGCTCGTCGGCTACTTCATGGGTGACGGGTCGCTCCACGCCCGCGGGCTCCGCCTGTGCGTCACTGACGGCGATCTCGATGTCGTCGAGCATCTCGAGCGGCTCGCCAAGGGGCTGTTCGGCGTTCGGGCGGTCGTTCGTCCCGCGCAGGGCAACGTCACGGTCGAGCTGAGCTCCGTACGGCTGGCCGAGTGGTGGGAAGCCTGCGGCTTCGCCAAGCACCGCCCGCATGCCGACCATCGCGGCAAGGGCTACGTGCCCCACATCCCCGACGCCGTCCTCCACAGCAACGACCCGGCGGTGTACCAGGCGTTCCTGCAGGGCCTGTTCGAGGCCGACGGCACCGTGACTGTCGGGTACCCCTCGTTGACGTCGGCCCACGCGTCGTTCGCCGACGAAGTGCAAGCCCTGATGTTGGCGCTCGGCTTCGTCACCACCCGCAAGCACGACGTCAGCGGCCGCGGATCCCACCTGAACGTCGTCCGCCTGCTCAACCGTTCGCTGAACGCCCGCTGGCTCGACGAGATCGGCTTCATCTCCGCCCGAAAGGCGCGGGCCGTCGACGTGAGCGAAGCACAGCAGGGCGCCCGCTACGACCACATTCCCGTGTCGCGCGAGCTCATCGACCGGGTCGTGCCGGCGAACGGGCGCCTGCGGCGGGCGGCGCTGATGGAATGGCGCCGATCGGGCACCATCACGCGGCGTCTCGCATCGGAGATGCATGCGGAGTCGGGCGACGCGGAGCTCGGGCATCTGCTCGACTTCTTCTTCGACCGCATCTCGTCCGCGGAGTTAGGCGAGGAGGAGCTGACCTACGACCTGTCGGTGCCCGCCAACGTCACCTACGTGGCCAACGGGTTCGTCAGCCACAACACCATCGGCCTGATGATGGACTGCGACACCACCGGCATCGAGCCCGACCTCGGCCTCGTGAAGACCAAGAAGCTGGTGGGCGGCGGCACGATGTCGATCGTCAACCAGACCGTGCCCCGGGCACTGGAGCAGCTCGGCTACGGCCCCGGCGAGATCGACGAGATCGTCTCCTACATCGACGAGCACAAGTCGATCCTCGGCGCACCCCACCTGATGACCGACCACCTGCCGGTGTTCGCCTGCTCCATGGGCGACAACACGATCCACTACACGGGGCACGTGCGGATGATGGCGGCGGTCCAGCCGTTCATCTCCGGCGCCATCTCCAAAACTGTGAACATGCCCGAGGACGTGTCGGTCGAGGATGTCGAGAAGCTCCACATCGACGCCTGGCGGATGGGGGTCAAGGCCATTGCCATCTACCGCGACAACTGCAAGGTCGGACAGCCGCTGTCGACCACCAAGAAGGAGGCTGCGGCGTCGCCGGGCGCGGGTTCGGGTGCGACGCAGGTGATCGAGCGGATCATCAAGCAGCCGGTGCGCGAGAAGCTGCCCCGCAACCGCAGGTCGAAGACGTTCGAGTTCCGGGTGGCCGACTGCAAGGGCTTCGTCACGGTGGGGGAGTACACCGACGGGCGGCCCGGCGAGATCTTCCTCAAGGTGTCGAAGCAGGGCTCGACCCTGGCCGGCATCATGGACGCCTTCTCGATCTCGGTCAGCTACGGCCTGCAGTACGGGGTTGCGCTCCGCAGCTTCGTCGAGGCGTTCACCAACACCCGCTTCGAGCCGGCCGGGATCACCGACGATGCCGAGCTGCGCATCGCCACGTCGATCCTCGACTACATCTTCCGGCGACTGGCTGTCGACTACCTCAGCTACGAGGAACGAGCCGAGCTCGGCATCCTCACGACCGGAGAACGGACCCAGCCGACGCTGCCGGGCGTCGAGGAGACGGTCGTGGAGACGCGGCAGGGCCAGGACGTGCCGGCCGACCCGCCGTCGATCGACTCGTCGTCGCCGACGCTGTTCGACAGCGACGGTGCGCCCAGGGAGCCGTCGCTGCTCGAGCGGGCCGGCGTCACCGATGCCGGCAAGCCGACCGGCACTCGCAACCCGGCGATCCGTCCGGTCGTGCCCTCCAGCGTCGACGCCCCCTACTGCATGCAGTGCGGCGTCCAGATGCAGCGGGCGGGCTCGTGCCACGCGTGCCCGTCGTGCGGCAGCACGAGCGGCTGCAGCTGACCCCGAGTCGCCGAATCGGCGAACCGGCCAGTTCGCCGGGGTGGTGGTGTCGCTGCTTCGCTGACGGCAGCGCTCGACGGTCCGCGGCCCTGGAGCGTCGGTCGGTCGGTCGGTCACACGAAGCTGGACCGCGATCGCCGGACCCTGGCCACGGCCGAAACCGTACCGGCACCTGTCGGGATGCCGGACCCTCCCGGCCCCGAGCGGCGCGGGCGGCGGTAGGTTGCGGTGGTGGAGCGGCGGATCTTCGGGCTCGAGAACGAGTACGGGATCACCTTCACCCTGCGGGGGCAGCGACGGTTGAGCCCCGACGAGGTGGCCCGCTACCTGTTCCGCCGGGTGGTGTCATGGGGCCGCTCGAGCAACGTGTTCCTCGCCAACGGCGCCCGCCTGTACCTCGACGTGGGCAGTCACCCCGAGTACGCCACGCCCGAGTGCGACTCGATCCTCGACCTGGTGACCCACGACAAGGCCGGCGAGCGCATCCTCGAGCAGCTTGTGGGCGCGGCGTCACAGCTGCTGCGCGACGAGGGCATCCGGGGCAACGTCTACCTGTTCAAGAACAACACGGACTCGGCGGGCAACTCCTACGGCTGCCACGAGAACTACCTGACCTCCCGACGTGACGACTTCAGTCACTACGCCGAGGTGCTGATCCCCTTCTTCGTGTCGCGCCAGATCTACGCGGGGGCCGGCAAGGTGCTGCAGACGGCCCGGGGCGCCACGTACTGCATCACCCAGCGGGCCGAGCACATCTGGGAGGGCGTGTCGTCGGCCACGACCCGCAGCCGGCCGATCATCAACACCCGCGACGAGCCCCTCTCCGACGCCGAGCGCTACCGGCGGCTGCACGTCATCGTCGGCGATGCGAACATGAGCGAGTACACGACGTTCCTGAAGGTGGGGGCGACGTCGATCCTGCTGCGGATGCTGGAGGACCCAACGTTCGTGGTGCGGGACATGACCCTGGAGAACCCGATCCGGGCCATCCGCGAGATCAGCCACGATCCGATGATGAAGCGCCTAGTGCGGCTGGCGAACGGGCGGGAGGTGTCGGCGCTCGACATCCAGTCCGAGTACTTGGAGCGAGCGCAGCACTACGCCGACACTCGCGACCTCTCGCCGCTGGAGGTCCAGGCGCTGCAGATGTGGGAGCACTGCCTCACCGGCCTCGCCGACGATCCCCTGTCGCTCGACCGCGAGGTCGACTGGGTGATCAAGCACAAGCTGATCGAGTCGTACAGCGCCCGGCACGAGCTGCCGCTGTCGGATCCACGGGTGGCGCTGATTGACCTGCAGTACCACGACATCGACCGGCGCCGGGGCCTCTTCTACAAGATGCAGGAGCGCGGGCTGGTCGAGCGGGTGACCAGCGACGAGGCGATCGACGAGGCCGTCGAGGTCCCGCCTCAGACCACCCGGGCTCGCCTGCGGGGCGAGTTCATCCGTCGGGCCAAGGAGCGCAAGCGCGACTACACCGTCGACTGGGTCCACCTGAAGCTCAACGACCAGGCCCAGCGCACGGTCCTCTGCAAGGACCCCTTCCGGTCGCACGACGAGCGGGTTGACCACCTGATCGCCAGCCTCTAGCGGGGCTTCCTAGGTCAGAGGGAACGCGGTCGTCGGTGTCGTCGACTTGTGACCGTCCGCGTCACGGACTCGCGTGAACGCCGGACGCCACGAAGTCGCGGATGATGCCGACGACCATGGCGGGGTCGGTCTTGTGGGCGAAGTGGCCATGGCCCGCGAGCATGCGGAGCCCCGCGTGGGGTATGGCAGCTCGGGCCTCGTGGGTCGCCTTGGCGACAACGGGGACGCTGTCGGAGCCGGCCAGGAACAGGGTCGGCACCGAGAGGGCATCGAACTGGCCCGGGTGGTACACCCAGTCCTGCTCGGCTCTGCACTCTCGGGGCACCGTGTACGCGGCGGCGAGACGGACCGGCCAGAGCGGGCTGGCGCGGAGGGCGTCGATCTCCTCGTCGGTCATCTCGAGAATGTCGACCAGGACAGCGACGATGGCGGTCTCGTTGTCGCCGGCCGCGAGCGCCGCCTCGATCCGCTCGATCGTGCCCGCCGGGTACGTGAGCCCGAGGCCCGGTTCGTAGAGCACGAGGTGGCCTACGTTGCCGGTCAGGGAGGCGCCGCCCATGGCGCACGCGGCGCCGTAGGAGTGGCCCCACAGCGTGACGGGTCCGTCGGTGCGGGCGGCGACGGTGTCGACGACGGCGGCGACGTCCTCGAAGTCCCGTTCGATCGCGTACGGGCCGGTGTCGCCGCTGGCGCCGAAGCCGCGGCGGTCCATCGAGTAGGTGGTCCACTCGTGTCGCAGGACGTCGATGAAGGGTTCGAAGGTGGTGTGGTCGGCGATGGATCCGTGGACCAGCACGAGCGGCGGTCCGCTCCCCTCGGTCCACACCGCCAGCGACGTGCCATCGACTGAGCGCACGTCGAACCGGCCGGTCGGCGTTCGGGTCGCGCTGTCGGCGCGGTCGGGTCGAGCGTCGATCTCGGCGGCGAAGATCGACACCGCGCTGGCGAACGCGTCGGGCCGCTCGGCGTAGGTGACATGACCACAGTCCTCGAGCTCGACGAGCCGGGCGGCGGGCAACGCGGCGGCCAAACGATGGGCGACCGATCGCAGCGACGGATGGCTGCTGTCCCCGGCCAGGACCAGGACCGGCAGCGTCACCGCCTCGAGGTCGTCCGCGGTGACGTCGAGCGACGGCGAACGCAGGTCGGCGAAGCCGATCTCGGCGTTGTTGCGATAGCTGTCCTTGCGGTCCTCGTCGATGCGCTCCCACAGCCCTGGGCACACCAGCGAGAAGAACGCGTCGACCGCGGCGCGGGGGCCTCCGGCGGTGGTCGCCTCCTCGAGGCGGGGCACCAGCTCGCTCATGAGAGCCTGACCGGCCTGGCGGTCGAGGCAGAACAGCGGCGGCTCGCTGAACACCGCCCCCCGCAACAGGTGCCCGTAGCGCAACGCGACGTCGACCGCGATCGCAGCCCCACCGCTCGAACCCACCAGCAGACAGGGGGAGAGGCCGAGAGACTCGATGAGCGCAGCGGCGTCGTCGGCGTGCAGCGCGTCGCTGATGGCGACGTCCGTCCGGGCGCTACGCGAGTGGCCCCGGCGGTCGTAGCGCACGCACGTGTACCGGTCGGCCAGCCGGCTGGCCTGCTCGGCCCACACCTCGGCATCGCCGCACATGCCGTGCACGAACAGGATCGCCGGCCCGTCGCCGGCCCGCTCGTAGTAGAGGGTGGTGTCGTTGACCTCGAGGGTCGACATGGCTGGCCTCCTCGCTGTGGTTCCTCCGGAGGAGTCTCAGCCGCCTGTTCCCACGGGGCATCGGGTGTTCGCCCCATCTCTCCGTCTGCCGTCAGGGCGAGAGCAGGCCCTGTTCCATGGCGAACAGCGTCGCCCCGGCGCGGGTCGTGACCCCGGCCTTGGCGTAGATGTGCTCGACGTGGTGCCCGACGGTCTTGGGCGAGATCCTCAATCTGGCGGCGACCTGCTTGTTGGGCAGGCCACGGGCGATCAGGCGCAAGACGTCCACCTCGCGCTCGGTCAGCCCGGCGGGACGTGCCACCTGCGGCGGACGGCCGATCTGGCCTGCGGCGGCGAGGACCGCGTCGACCTCGGCCCGGCCGAACCGGCCGTCGTCGACGTCGTCTGCCAGGCGCGCCGCGGCGTCGCTGGTGTTGAACGCCGGCCGGTGCGGCCGGTCCTCGCACATGGCGTGGTAGGCATCCGCTGCGGCCAGCACGCGGGCGGCCAGCGGCATCTGCTCGCCCGTGACACCGCGGTGGTAGCCGGAGCCGTCGGCGCGCTCGTGATGGCACGCGGCGAGCTCGGCGAACGGTCGCAGCAGACCGCAACGACGGAGGACCCGTTCGGTGAGATAGGTGTGCAGGCGGACCCGCTCCCACTGATCCGCACTCAGCGGGCCAGGGTGGTCCCAGATCCCGTTGGGAACACCGACGTGGCCGACGTCGTGGATCAGGCCGGCGCGACCGAGCGCCACCGCGTCCTCGTCGACGAGACCGGCCGCCCGTCCCGCGTCGGCGGCGAGCGCGGCGACCCCTGGCGAGTGGCCCCGGAAGTACGGCGACTTGAGGTCCGCGAAGTCGGCCACCGCCGCCAACGCCGTGTCCAGGTCGTCCGCCGCGATCGTGCGCGCGGGGCCCGGCTCGGCGTCCAGCACCGCCGCTGCGGCGTCGTCACCGATCCCATCCAGCCACTGCTGCCCGCCAGCGACCAGCGCGTCGACGACGGCGGGGTCGTGGGCGCCGCCGCGTCGATGGGCAAGCACCTCGCCGGCGGTGTCCCAGCCCGACCGGGACCACAGCTCGGCATCACGGGCCGCGCCCACAATCCGCACTGCGATCGGCACCTCCTCGCCCGACAGACCCGCCGGGTAACCCTTGCCGTCCCAGCGCTCATACGCATGCGCCAGCGCCGCGCACACGTCCGCTGGAAGACCGAGGCGAGCGCCGAGTCGCGCCGCCACCTCACAATGCCCCGACAGGCTGCGCCGCTCCGCGCCCGGGTCGGCCAGCGCCCGCGCCACCCGGCCCACTCGGCGATGCAGCGGCAGGTCCTCGGCGAGGTGCCGCACGAAGAACCGCGTGCCCTCACGTGGCCCGGCCGCCAGCATCGGCCCCATCGTGGCGTTGAATGCGATGTCGTCACCGCCGGCCAGCACCGCCGTCTCGGAAGCGTCCGACGTACAACCGACGAAGCGCAGCAGGGCGGTGTAGTACACGCACGACCGCATCGCCTCGTCCAGGTCGAGGGTGTCCGCCACCGCCATGGACAGCCAACACGTGCGCAGGCCGTGCTCGACCGGCTGTCCCGTGCCGAGATCGGACGCCAACGACAGCGCCATCGTCAACTCCGCCAGCCGCCCGCCATTGCCGGGCATCTCCACGGCACCACTCTTCCAGCTGCAGCGCGGCGAACTGGCCGTCGATTGCCATGTCCGGACCCTCTCAGAGATCAGCAGGTCGCGCACAGCGTCGCAGTGATCCGAGGGCAGCGCGACACGCTCGAAGTCGCCAGCTGCCCTCGCCACGGCCGGACCGTCCGCCGCCAGCCTCGTGCGCACGCGCCGAATTCGCTCCACGAGGTCCGGCTTCTCGGGCACCTCCCAAGGATGACACCGTGAGCGTGCCCCCGAAGTACCGCTTCGAGGCGTCAGTACTCGTTCTTGATGACGAAGAACGAGCCGCGAATGGTGCCGGCGAGCTTCGAGCGCTGCCTGGCGAACTTGAACGAGCCGAGCTCGGTGGGGACGTCCATCCCCTCAGAGAGCTTGAATCCGACCGCCCGCTTCTTCGGGTTGTCGACGGGGTACATCACGTTGATCGACAGCCCGCTCTCGTAGAAGACGTAGGCCCAGCGGATGCCGTCGACCTGGAAGGCCGTCGCCTCGAGAGGCCGAGAGGAGATGACGATGTCTCGTTCCCCCTCGAGGATCCGGTGCACCCAGTCGATCGTCTCCTTTGCCTTGCTCGCAGGCTCCACCGTGAAGACGTGGTCGTACTTGTTCTTGAAGTAGCGGGCCTCGTTCGCACGGAGACCGGCGAGCGCGGCCGCGACCGGCGACGACTCCAGGCCGACGGTCGAGACCTCATTGAAGTCCACCGTGTAGGGCATGCCGGTTTCCTCTCCCGTAGTCAGCATCTCAGCCGACACCCGCGTCGGTCGGAAGCGCCGCGAAGTCGCGCTGCACCTTCCGGTACCACTTCAGCCCCGAGACCGGCCGCTTCCAGCGGCCCTTCATCTCCTTCAGCGCCGTCTGATGGTTGGTCTCGCCACCGGCGACAGCGTCCCGGAGGTGTCGGTCCTGCGCCTTGATGACCTCGTTGTGGTCCTCGCCCTGATGCGCCACATCACACGGCCCGCCGAGCTCCCTGCACGTCATGGTCTTCATCTTCGTCCTTTCTCTTCGTCCGTCTGACGAAGTGAGAGTAGCACTCTTATTTCGAGAGTGCTACTCTTATTCCGGTGACACCTCGCGGATCGTCCAGGCTCAGACGAGACCAGGCCAGGACGCGCCTGGCGCGAGCCGCTGTCGTCGAGGCGGCGCGCGGCCTGTTCCTCGAACGCGGCTACGGCGCAACGACCATCGACGCGATCAGCGAAGGGGCCGACGTCCCGCCCGCGACCGTGTACCGCCTGTTCTCGTCGAAGCACGGGATCCTCAAGTCCCTGCTCGACGTCTCCATCGTCGGAGACGACGAGACCATCCCGATGGCAGACCGACCTCCGGTCCAAACGCTGCTCGCAGAGCGCGACCCGAAAGCGCAGCTCGCCGGGTTCGTCACGATCACCGCTCAGGTAAACGCCAGGATCGCACCGCTCTATCGCATCCTCGTCAGCGCCGCCGGGACCGACCCTGACGCCGCTGCGCTCCTCGACCAGCTGACCCGTCAGCGGCAGCAGGGACAGCGGCGGATCGCGCGCTCCCTGGCACGCGCCGGCGCCTTGCTTCCCGAGTTTCGTGAGCGCGACGCCGCCGACATCATCCACGCCCTCCTGTCGCCCGAGCTCTACGGGCTCCTCGTCATCGACCGGAGTTGGAAGACCGAGCGCTATCAGCGATGGCTAGCGAACACCCTCATCGACCAACTCCTCCCACAGGACCACGAGACCTCGTAGGCCACGCAAGCCAGCATCGCGGTCTCGCTCGAAGCGGCATTCGGTGACGTTCGCCTGGTCCAGGTCATTTGAGCGTGGCGGCCAGCGCCTCATAGGTGCCGCTACGAGGCAGGGAGGAATACCGCGCGCCGGGAATATGGCCTGCTGCCAGCACCCCGGGTCGCCGAACGGGCACCGGCCGGCAACTCCCAGCGAGCGGTGGCACGGCGCGTTAGCGACGCTTCGACTCGGAGGCGGTCTTGCCGTGCCGTGTCGTCTCCGCGGTCGGCACCGTCGACCGTGGTGCTGGTTGCCCCACGTGTGCCGCGCCGCTTGGTGGCTCCATCGCTAGGAAACGCTCGATCTCGGCAACGACCCGCTCCGGATCGTCGATCCACGGGATGTGCCCTACCCCGGCAATCCGAACGAGGCGGAGGTTGGGATTCGTTGTGACGATGGCCTCAGCGTCCTCGAGCGATCCGAAGGCGTCGTGCTCAGGCCACACGAGGACCGTCGGCGTCGCCAACGCTCGCCAGCGCTCGCTGAGGGTCAGCTCGCGTCGGTACCCAAGGCGCCGCCAATCGGCGATGCACCCAATCAAGCTGAGCATGCTCTCGACGTTTCGTCGTGTGTGCGCGACGTCGACGTCGAGGAGCAGATCGTCGAGTCGCTCGGGGTGCTCGACCATCAGATGGCCCCAGAACTTCCGGTTCCCGTCGCGCGTTGCATTCGAGAACACGTGCCGGCCGAGCCTCGGCCCGATGAGCGGGAGCCCGAACGGGAGCATCAGGAGGGGCGGCCTTCGCTTGAGCCCAAACGGAGCGCCGACGAGCACGAGGCGCGAGACTCGGCTCGGGGCATCGATCGCGAAGGCGGCCGACCAGAGCGCGCCCATCGAGTTGGCGACCACGTCAACGGTCGGCAGCCCGGCTGCATCCAGGACGTCTCCCAGGAACGTCCGTGCATGCTCGAGCAGATCGACGCCCCTGTAGTCGAAGGGATCGGCCAGGCCGTGACCCGGCCGATCGACCGCGAGGACGCGGTGGTTCTCCGCGAGCGCCTCGAGGATCGGGACGACTTCGAAGGCACCGCCGAGCCCGCCGTGGACATACAGCAGTGGTGCGCCCGTGCCGAGCTCGAACAGCTGCGTCTCGCCCTGTGACCAGCGGATTCGGCGGACTCGAGCGTCTGGCGCGTACCGGGCGAGCAGCGCGGCCTGTGCCTCCGCGAGGTTCCCATCGAGTTCTGTCTTCGATGAGCTCCCGTTTCCTACGAGCGGAGCGTCCATCCGACGTGCCTCCTTCGCCCTCTCCGTTGCGGACCCGCTGCTTGGTCCAGCAGGGCGAAGCTACGAGCGATTGGCCGTGTGGGGAATCGGGAGTTCTCCCCATGCCGCGAGCCCATGCTCCATTGCGAACAGCGCCGCCGCCGCCCGGGTCGAGACGCCGATCTTGGCGTAAGCGTTCTGGATGTGGCGATCAGCGGTCTTGACGGAAATGCCCAGCGTGCGGGCGACTTGCTTGGTCAGCAGCCCACGCGCAAGCAGACCGATCACCTTCGCCTCGCGCTCGGTCAGCCCGCATGGGCGCTCAATCCTGGGTGCCGCTTGCCCTGCTGCCTCGAGCACCGCGGCGACGGCGTCGGGGTCAAGCCGCCCCTGGCGGGCCTCCTCGCCGAGCTCCTCCGCGGCGCGCTCCGGTGTGAGCGGGCCGCGGTGCGGCCGGGGTTCGGTCATCGCGTGGTAGGCATCCGCGGCGGCCAGCAGGCGGGCCCCCGGAGTGAGCACGGCTCCGGTGGCCCCGCGGTGATAGCCAGAACCATCCAGGCGTTCGTGGTGGGCACCAGCGATCGGAGCGAGCGCCGCGAGGAAACGCGAGCGCGAGAGAACCCGCTCGGTGTGGTACGGGTGAAGCCTCATCTGCTCCCATTCGTCCGCCGACAGCGGACCCGGCCTGTTCCAGGCCCGAGCGGAGACCGCAACCCGTCCCAGGTCGTGAACCAAGGCAGCGCGCCGGATCACGCCGCGTTGGGGGACCCCGAGCCGGCACCGCTCCGCGGCCGCCACGGCAAGATCCGCGACACCCGCCGAGTGGCCGACGAAGGACGGCGAGACGAGGTCGGCGAACGCGCCCATCGCCGCGAGTGCACGATCGATCTCCTCCCCCTCAAGGGTCAGCCAGGGGTGGGGTTCGGACGCGAGCGTCTCCTCCCAAGCCGAGGCTTCGCGATCGCGCGTCAGGATCTCCCCGGCATTGTCGGCGAGGCAACGAGCGATCTGTGGGTCGAACGCGCCTCCGGCGCGCTCGCGGATAACGGCGGCCGCGTGCTCCACTCCGCCGAAGAGGTGCTGGATGGCGGCGTCTCCGGCCACATTGGCGATCCTGACGGCCAAGGGGATCTCGTCCCGCCTGGCGCGCCGGAGCGGGCCCTCGCCGTCCCAGCGATCCGTGAGAGTGAAGAAGAGCCCTCGTATCGAGCTCGGCAGACCGAGTCGCTCAGCGAGCATCTCCCCCACCTCGCACTGGGCAGCCATGTGGGGCTTGCTGTTCCTTGCCGCGCTCGGCAATCGGCGAGCGATCTGGATCGCTCGCACCGGCGCCGACCTCTCCGGATCCGGAAGCGCGCGCAGGACGCCGGCCAGCATCTCCCGCTGCGAGCCATAGAAGACCGGCACGAAGTCCGCCGCCAGGTCACCGCCGTAGATCTCGGCGGCGATCTCGGCATCCGCGGTGCAGCCGCAATAGGAGAGCAGGCAGACGTAGTAGGTCTCCGAGGCGGTCGCTGGGTCGATCGCCAGGAGCTCGCCCAGCCGGACCGCGATTCGCGTTGCGTGCAGACCGTGCTCGAACGGCAGACCCATGGCCAGGTCGGTCGCCAGACACAACGCCGCCACCACTTCGGCCGTGCGCACGCGGTCCGGCCCAGCGGACGCCTCGCTCGTCACGCGCCACAGTATTCTGGCCCTCCGCAGCCAGGGCCAGCGGCGCTCCCGCGAAGCGCCTCACGCAACCTCCGAGGCTCACCGCAAGAGGCAATCAGGGAGCTCGGCGAGTGCGTCGTCGGCTGAAAGACCCCGGGCGGCCTGCAGCACGTCGCTGGGAACCCAGTCGGCGAAGGGTTGCTCGCGGACTCGATGGGCGCCGGTGCTCGTGTGCTCCTCGTGGATCGCTGCGATGGCCTCGGGTGGGAACCGGTCGGCAAGCCGTGCCAGCGCGGGCCAGAGCCGGCGGTGGACGAGAGTCACCTTGCCGTTGACCAGCCTGGTCCTGACGACATCGGGTGATTCGGCGAGGGAGTTCAGCGCATCGAAGATGGCGTGACCCGCGGGATGGCCCCACCAGCTTCCACGGATCGGTTCGCCAGCGACCATCTCGGCGACGTTCGGCAGCGGTCCACGGGCAGATTCCAGGAGCATCCCGTGTTCGACCAGCGCTGCCATTGGATCCACGCGCCCCAGCTTGCCGTCTCGAGCGTGGTTACATCGGGCGCTGTGGTTGGCTCGAGGCGTTCACAAAGCTGGACTCCACGCTGACGGCTGCCAACCCTGTCGCCATGGTCGAGGTGTCCTGCTATGGCCAAGCTGAACTACGTAACGAACGTGTCCCTCGACGGCTACATCGAGGACGAGCACGGCAGCTTCGACTGGACCGCCCCCGACGACGAGTCGTTCGCTTTCATCACCGACCTTGTCCGGCCCTTGGGCACCTACCTCTGCGGCCGGCGCTTGTACGACTCGATGGCCGTCTGGGAAACGGAGCCCGCCCTGGCCGCCCAGTCGGACCTCATGGCCGATTTCGCCAACGTCTGGCAGGCAGCGGACAAGGTCGTCTACTCCACGACCTTGGACGCCGTGTCGACCGCCAACGAGCCGATCGCCGATTTCAGGCTGGCTGGTGACGTTCTCTCCGGACGTAGGAATCGCTAGAACGCGACCACGGGAAAGTCCGGTGGAACCCCAAGGCACACTTGCCCGAAGGTCCCGTAACGTTGCTCAGAGGCGAAGACATGGTGTCTCATCGTCTGGACATCCCGGAAGCAACGTTCCAATGGGCTGGTGGCTCGAAACGCTGTCGTTCCTGCGATGCCGCATGCGAGGTCGACCGCCTGGACGGCGCTGCTCATCGCGTGGGCCATCGCGAGCAGGAGGTCCGCCTTGTGCTCCAGCGAGTGGGCCTCGCCGTCGATGCATCTCCGCCACGCCTCGCTCAGGGTGTCGAGAAGCAACAAGCGCCCTGAGCGCAGGATCGCTTCTGCTCGACCGAGCTGGAGTTGCGCCGACCCCCGTTCCTTGAGCAGGCCGCTCGATGCCACTGGAGTCTTGGTCCGGGCGAGCTCGGTCACCTCGTCGAGGGCTCGTCGGGCCACCCCCAGCATCGGCGTCGGAATACCGCCCGCCGCCGCGCCCACAACCGGGAGTCGATACAACGGGCCCCGATAGTGCGATCCCGGCTCGAAGTCCGGCACCATCGGGAAGGTCCTGGACTCGGGCACGTACACGTCGGTCACCGAGATGTCGTTGCTGCCCGTGCCCCGCATCCCCATGACGTCCCACGTATCGATGATCTGGCAGTCCCGCCGCGGGAAGTAGACCATGCGCATCTCGGGCTCGTCCCCGGCGGCTTGGTCTTCGTCCACGAGCACCGTCGACGAGATCCAGTCGGCGTCATGGCAGTTGCTGACGAACGGGGCGCGACCAGAGATGCGGTAGCCGCCGTTGGTCGACGTCGCCTGTAGCGGACGGCCGAACTGGGCGGCGATCAAGATGTCCGCCCCGCCGCCGTAGATCGCCTCCGCCCCTTCGTCGGGGAGACGGCAACAGAAGAACGCCCAGTCGAGAGGGTT
>Ga0081455_10005627_pt1 | contig 13690 bp, 10 predicted proteins | sample TabmetS3T2R1_FD_70207 | JGI IMG/M metagenome (GOLD analysis project Ga0081455, IMG submission 70207) | Tabebuia heterophylla rhizosphere microbial communities from the University of Puerto Rico - S3T2R1 | ecosystem: Host-associated > Plants > Roots > Rhizosphere ... | reverse complement strand
GATCTTCTCGCAGAAGAGCCCGTCCTTCTCCGGCTTGAGGGTGCGGTAGTTGATGGTCTCCGGCTTCTTGACCTCGCCGTGCGACCACTTGCGGATGTCGTCGACCGTGGCCAGGCCGATACGTAGCTCGTCGAAGACGTTGACGTCGAGCAAGGTTCCTACCTTCTTGGTAGTAGAGCGGTTGTTTCTCGACGGTTTTGGTCACCGGGCCGCATATCGCGGACCTGGTGACCAAAACCGTTCATGGCTGGGTCAGACCTCTTCGACCGAGCTGGGCTCGAAGCGGCGGGACAGGTCGATACCGAGCTCCTCGGCGGCGCGGTACACGTCGTCGTCGGAGTCGCGCATCTCGACCGCGACACCGTCCGACGAGAGCACCTCGACGTTCAGGCACAGCGACTGCAGTTCCTTCAGCAGCACCTTGAACGACTCGGGGATGCCCGGCTCGGGGATGTTCTCGCCCTTGACGATCGCCTCGTACACCTTGACGCGGCCGAGGATGTCGTCGGACTTGATCGTCAGCAGCTCCTGCAGCGCGTACGCGGCGCCGTAGGCCTGCATCGCCCAGCACTCCATCTCGCCGAAGCGCTGGCCACCGAACTGCGCCTTACCGCCCAGCGGCTGCTGGGTGATCATCGAGTACGGGCCGGTCGAGCGCGCGTGGATCTTGTCGTCGACCAGGTGCAGCAGCTTGAGGATGTACGTGTAACCGACACTGATCGGCTCCGGGAACGGCTCGCCGGAGCGGCCGTCGTAAAGCCGTGCCTTGCCGCTTCCGTTGATCAGCTGAACGCCGTCGCGGGTCGGCTGGGTCGAGTCGAGCAGGCCGATGATCTCGGCCTCGCGGGCGCCGTCGAACACCGGCGTGGCAACCTTCGTGCCCGGGTCACCGTCGTGCGCCGCCTGGGGCAGCCGGGTCGCCCAGTCGGGCTTGCCGTCGACGTTCCATCCGGTGGCGGCCACCCAGCCCAGGTGCGACTCGAGGATCTGCCCGACGTTCATGCGGCTCGGCACGCCCAGCGGGTTGAGCACGATGTCGACCGGGGTGCCGTCCTCGAGGAACGGCATGTCCTCCGGCGGCAGGATCTTGGCGATGACGCCCTTGTTACCGTGCCGACCGGCGAGCTTGTCGCCGTCCTGGATCTTGCGCTTCTGGGCGATGTAGACGCGGACCAGCTCGTTGACGCCGGGCGCCAGCTCGTCGCCGTCCTCGCGGCTGAACACGCGGACGCCGATGACCTTGCCGGCCTCGCCGTGCGGGACCTTCAGCGACGTGTCGCGAACCTCGCGGGCCTTCTCGCCGAAGATCGCCCGCAGCAGGCGCTCCTCGGGGGTCAGCTCGGTCTCGCCCTTCGGGGTCACCTTGCCGACCAGCACGTCGCCCGGCACCACGTCGGCGCCGATGCGGACGATGCCGCGCTCGTCGAGGTCGGCCAGGACCTCTTCGGAGACGTTCGGGATGTCGCGGGTGATCTCCTCGGCGCCCAGCTTGGTGTCGCGGGCGTCGACCTCGTGCTCCTCGATGTGGATCGACGTCAGCACGTCGTCTTGCACCAGGCGCTGGTTGAGGATGATCGCGTCCTCGTAGTTGTGGCCTTCCCACGGCATGTACGCCACGAGCAGGTTCTTGCCGAGCGCCATCTCACCCAGGTCGGTGGACGGGCCGTCGGCGACGACCTGCCCGATCTCGACGCGGTCGCCCTCGTCGACGATCGGCTTCTGGTTGAAGCTCGTGCCCTGGTTGGACCGGGCGAACTTGGCCAGCCGGTAGGTGTTGCGGGTGCCGTCGTCGGCCATGACCGTGATGTAGTCGGCCGAGACCTCCTCGACGACGCCGGGCTTGTCGGCCACGACCACGTCGGAGGCGTCGACGGCGGCCCGCAGCTCCATGCCGGTGCCGACCAGCGGCGATTCGCTCCGCAGCAGCGGAACGGCCTGGCGCTGCATGTTCGCGCCCATCAGGGCCCGGTTGGCGTCGTCGTGCTCGAGGAACGGGATCATCGCCGAGGCCACCGACACCATCTGCCGCGGCGACACGTCCATGTAGTCGACCTCGTCCGGCGGAACCAAGTCGACCTCGTCGCCCTTCTTGCGCACCAGAACCCGGTCCTCGGCGAAGCGGCCCTGCGTGTCGAGCGTGGAGTTGGCCTGCGCGACGACGTGCTTGTCCTCCTCGTCGGCGGACAGGTAGTCGATCTGGTCGGTGACCCGGCCGTCGACGACCTTGCGGTACGGCGTCTCGATGAAGCCGAACGAGTTCACCCGCCCGTACGAGGACAGCGAACCGATCAGGCCGATGTTCGGGCCTTCCGGCGTCTCGATCGGGCACATCCGGCCGTAGTGCGACGGGTGGACGTCACGGACCTCCATGCCGGCGCGGTCGCGGGACAGACCCCCCGGACCCAGCGCGGACAGGCGCCGCTTGTGCGTCAGCCCAGCGAGCGGGTTGGTCTGATCCATGAACTGCGACAGCTGGCTCGTCCCGAAGAACTCCTTGATGGAGGCGACCACGGGGCGGATGTTGATCAGGGTCTGCGGCGTGATCGCCTCGACGTCCTGGGTGGTCATCCGCTCGCGGACGACGCGCTCCATGCGGGACAGGCCGACGCGGATCTGGTTCTGGATCAGCTCGCCGACGGTGCGCAGCCGCCGGTTGCCGAAGTGGTCGATGTCGTCGAGCTCGTAGCCCTCCTCGCCGGCGTGCAGGCGGATCAGGTACTCGATCGTGGCGACGATGTCGTCCTCGGTGAGCGTGCCCTGCGCGATCGGCGCGTCCAGGCCCAGCTTGCGGTTGACCTTGTAGCGGCCGACCTTGGCCAGGTCGTAGCGCTTCGGGTTGAAGAACAGGTTCTCCAGCAGCGCCTGGGCCGACTCGCGCGTCGGCGGCTCGCCCGGACGCAGCTTGCGGTAGATGTCGAGCAGCGCCTCGTCCGAGGTGGCGATGTGGTCCTTCTCCAGGGTGGCCAGCAGCGTCTCGGACCAGCCGAAGTGCTCGCGGATCCGGTCGGTGCTCCAGCCCAGGGCCTTGAGCAGGACGGTGACCGGCTGGCGGCGCTTGCGGTCGATGCGCACGCCCACGGTCTGGCGCTTGTCGACGTCGAACTCCAGCCAGGCGCCCCGGCCCGGGATGACCCGGACGTTGTAGACGTCGACGTCGGAGGTCTTGTCGAGCTCGCGGTTGTAGTACACGCCCGGCGAGCGCACGAGCTGGCTGACGACCACCCGCTCGGTGCCGTTGATGATGAAGGTGCCCTTGCGGGTCATGACCGGGAAGTCGCCCATGAACACCGTCTGGCTCTTGATCTCGCCGGTGGTGTTGTTGGTGAACTCCGCGGTGACGAACAGGGGCGCCGCGTAGGTCATGTCCTTGTCCTTGCACTCCTCGATGGACGCCTTGACGTCCTCGAAGCGCGGGTTGGAGAAGGACAGGGACATCGAGCCGGAGAAGTCCTCGATGGGGGAAATCTCCCCGAGGATCTCGTCCAGACCGGACTGCGGCGCGTCCTCGTCGGCGACCCGGCCCCGCCAGGCATCATTGCCCACGAGCCAGTCGAACGATTCGGTCTGCAGGGCTAGGAGGTTCGGCACCTCCAGCGGCTCTCGGATCTTTGCGAACGAAGTCCGGGGCGGTGCTCCCGGAATTCCTGTCCCATTCGCGTGTGCTGTTGCTGTCTTACCGGAGCGGGAGACTGCCAAGACGCGTCCTTCCAAGGACTAGCTGCGGTTGCCGTGCGTGCGCGGCCTCCTGTGCCCGACGAGCGCACCACGACGTTGGTCCGCTGGGCAAAGACACCAGTCGGGCCGCAGGGGGTAGCAGAGGGCAGCGCAAAGTAGCAGTCTAGCGAACTCGGGCATGGCTGTCGAGGCCACCCCGAATTCCCTGACGCGCGGCTGACGGTGGAGGTAGCTCCACACAACTCCCATGTACGCGTTCGAGTGCACTGGGTGCAAACAAAGGGTGCCTCGCAGCAGGCGCCCAGTCAAGCACCCGGCCGGGCAAAAGCGCCGTCTCTCACAGGGTTGCGAGGTCCGATACGAGCCACTTGCCGCGCACGAGTTGGGCGGTCACGCGGAGACTGACCAGGTCGTACCGAGGCGTCTTCTGTGCCGTATTGGTCACCGTCTGTTGACCGAGGACGAGCAGCACCGCCTGCTTGCCGTCGCCGCTCACCGAGCTGATCGCCGAGGAGCCCACCTGCCCGATGACGACCGCCTTGGCCGCCGGCGCGCCGGGCTTGATCGTCGTGTTCATCGACGCGACGTATTGCTCCTTGAACGTGCCGGTGAGCTGAGCCGAGGCGGCCGACTCGTCGGCGTCGAGGTGGCGGTAGTCGTAGGAGAGGATCTTGGCCACTGCGGTGTTGACCGTCGCCACGAGCTGCTCGCGCCGCTCGGCCTTGTCCGGCTGGTTGCGCCAGTTCTGCAGCAGCACGACGTCGACGATCGCCAACGCGACGACGAGGGCCGCCGCGATGCCGGCCGGGATCCAGCGCCGCCAACCGGCCCGGCGCGCTGCCGCCTCGCGGCCGGCCTCGGCGCGCAGGTCGGCCCGGCCGAGCGCGCCCGGAGAGGGACGGCGACCGCCGGCGACCCGGGTTCGCGCGGCTGTGCGCACCACACCCGCCTCGCCCTCGACGCTCTCGACCGCGGGCGCGACGGCTTTGCCGGACCTGCCGCCTTTGCGGACGTCAGCCGCCGGATCCGCGATCCGGTCGTCTTCGGCCAGATCGACATCGGCGGCGAGATCGACGTCGACCTCGGCCGCGCCCGAGTGACCCCGGCGCGGGCCGGGCGAGGGCCGGGTGCCCATCCGGCGGGCCCGACTGGCGGCCTGCGCCGCCGCGCTGCGCACCGGCGGTCCGCCGGACACGCCGGCGGTCTCCTCGCGGGTCTCGTCGTCGCTCATCCGCTGACACCTACCGAGGTGAGGTTGCTGGCCAGCCACTTGCCTCTGACATCGGTCACGGTGACCTCGAAGCGCCCGGAGTTGAACAGCGTCTTCTTGCCCTTCGCGTCGACCCGGTAGTTGTTCATCGTCATCAGCACGACCGCGTCCGGGCCGCTCTGCTGCTTGAACGCCGCCTGGGTGACGGTGGCGGTCGTGTCCTGCTTGCTCTTCACCAGCCCGTCCTTCAGCGACGTCTTCTTGCCGTTGAGGGCGGACAGCAGGCCGCCGGTCAGCCCGCCGCTGGCCCGGGAGAAGTCGGCGTCGAAGTGGGACAGCCGGAAGCTCTGCAGGTTGATCATCTCGCGGCTGGCGGCGTCGACGGCCGCCTGCTCGCCGTCGTTCAGCCCCGGATTCGCATGGTGGTTGCGCACCACCAGCAAGACGATCAGCCCGGCCGCGAGAACGACGACGAATATGCCGAGCACGCCGGCGGTGAGCCAGGCCAGCCGGCTCTCGCTTCGCGTATCAGTCATTGCCTCTCAAATCGCCGATGCAAGTCGTCAGTGCAGGCCGCCGGTCAGCAGCGTGAGCCAGGACTTGTCGCCCAACGTCGCCGCTCCTGCGGTCGACGTGTCGCCCAGTGCCACGGTGTTCCCGGTCTCGGCACGGGGGTAGACGGTACCTCCCGAGCTCGTGTCGACCGGATCGCCGCCGGGCGCGTTCTGGGCGCCGCGCACCGTGGACGGGTTGCCGCGCGGCAGCGTGCACTGCGCGTCGGCGTTCGTGGTGGTCGGCGCGGTCTCCCCCGGCTTGCGGCGCGCCGTTCCCCCGTAGCCCTGCACGCACGGCTGCGGGTCGTTGAGATTCAGCACCAGCCCGAAGTGGGCGGTGCCGTCGCCGGGCGCCACGGTGAACCCGCCCGCGACCGCCAGCGGGTAGACCTCGAGGATCTGCTCGACGTCGTTCTTGTGGCGCACCAGCAACTGCCCGGTGGTGGCCAGGTTGGCCAGGACGACGCCCAGGTCGTCGCGGTTGTTCTTGACCAGGTTGCCGATCGTGGAGAAGCTGTCCGGCCCGGCGTCGAGCAGGCTGCGGATGTCGGGGTCGCTGGCCTTGAGCTGGGCGCTCAGCAGGTTCAGGTCGTGCGCCCAGCTGCTGATCGCCGGACCCTCGTCCAGCTGGGTCTGCAGCACGGTCTTGGCCGAGTTGATCAGCGCGATCGTCTGCGGCAGGGCCTGCTGGGCCGAGGTCAGCAGCTGGTCGCCGGAGTCGAGCAGCCGCTGCAGGTCCGGACCGCGGCCGTTGAACGCCTTGGCCAGCTCGTCCACGGCCGTCGTGAGGTTGGTGGTGTTGACCGAGCGCACCAGCAGGTCGAGGTTCGTCAGCAGCACCTGGGTCGGCACCGGCAGCTGGGCGGCCGTCATGTGCAGGGTGTCGCCGCCCTTGAGGTACGGGCCGCCGTCGGTCTTGGGCACCAGGTTGACGTACTGCTCGCCCACCGCCGAACGGTCGCTGACGTAGGCCAGCGTGCCGTTCCTGGGCACCCCCGGGTGGCCGCAGTGGTCGAGGTGCAGGTCGACGCGGACGCCGTCGTCGAGCAGGTGCAGCTGGCTGACCCGGCCGATCGCCACGCCCCGGTAGGTGACCTCGGCCCCGGAGAAGATGCCGCCGGAGTCGGGGTAGTCGACGCTGACCGTGCAGCTGTTGGAGCCGAACACCGAGCTGGTCAGCCCGACGTAGCGTGACGACACGTAGCTGATGCCCAGCAACGAGATGGCGACGAACGCCACGAGCTGGATCTTGACCGAACGTCTGAGCATCAGCGCGCCCCCGGGATCATCGGAAGCTCATGGGTCTGCGCCGACTGCGTGGCGCTGCCGTTGCCGCTGCTTTCCAGGTTGCTGAGCAAGTCGCCGAGGTTGAGGTCGAGGCTCAGGTTCAGGTTCGTGTAGTCGCCCCGGACCGCACCGCGGACGCCCTTCGGGAACGGGTAGGTCAGCAGCAGGTCCATGGCGTTGGGCAGGTTCTGCCCGGCGCTGGTCAGCGACGTGAGCACCGGGTTCAGGTTGCGCAGCGCCGAGGTCAGCGTGTCCGTCGTGGCCTCGATGACGCTGGTCGCCGCGCTGCCGAGATGGTCGAGGCTCTGCAGCAGCGTGACCAGCTGGGTGCGCTCGTTCGTCAGCACCCGCAGCGCCCCGGGCAGCGAGTTCAGGGTGTCGATCAGCACCTGCTTCTGCTTGTCCAGGCGGGCCGCCAGGACGTCGACGTTCTCGATCGCCTGGGTGATCTTGTCCTTCTGCTTGTCGAGGCCGCCGACGAACGTGTTGAGCTGCGCGATCAGGTCACGGGTCGCGCTCGGGTCGGCCAGCGCCTGGTTCACCTCGTGGGTGATCGTGCGGATCTGGGGCAGCCCGCCGCCGGACAGCAGCAGCGACAGCGCGCCGAGGACCTCCTCCAGCTCCGGATTGCGCCCGGTGCGCTGGATCGGGATGGTCGGCGTCGACTTGACGTCGCGCAGGTTGCCGCTCGGGTCGGACGGCGGCTGTTCGAGCTGGACGTACTTCTCGCCGAGCAGCGAGGTCTGCTGCAGCTCGGCGTGGGCGTTGGCCGGCAGCTGCACGTTGCCGTTCACCTTGAGCTTGACCAGGGCGTCCCAGCCCCGCAGGCTGATCGACTCGACCCGGCCGACCGAGACGTCGTTGACCTTGACCGACGACTGCGGCACCAGGTCGAGCACGTTCTGGAACTCGACGGTGATCGTGTACGGATGGCTGCCCAGGTTGGCCCCGCCCGGCAGCGGCGCGCTGTACAGGCCGTTGAAGCCGCACCCCGACATCAGCAGGGCGGCAGCGGTGAGACCGGCGGCGAGGCCGTGTCTGGTGATTCCCGCTCCGCGCAGCAGAGCATGGAATCGCCAGACACGGCCTGGGCGCTTCACTGCCCGACCCCGGGGATGGTGGGCAACTGGTTGGGCAGCAGCGGGCGGCTGTTGTTCGACGACAGCCCGGGAATGGTCGGCAACGGCGGCAGCGCGTCGGTGATCTGCGAGACGATCTTGGCCAGCCCGTCGAGCGTCGTGTGCAGGATCGACGCGACCTGGGTGCACGTCGGCTTGAGCGCGTCGCTGAGCTTGCCGAGGATTGCCAGCGTGCCGCACAGCACGGCCGGGTCGGTCAGCGAGTCGAGGTTCGAGCGGTTGTCCAGGGTGCCGCTGGACGGGTTGTAGGTGTGCGCCAGGTTGGCCAGGGCCACCGGCGCGACCGACAGGATCTCGTCCAGCGCGCCCTTTTGCTTGACCAGGATGTTCGTGACGACCTTCAGGCCGCCGACGTCGGCGTGGAAGCTGCCCTGGTTGTTCTTGATGAAGGTCGACACGCTGGTGAGCGCCACCGACAGGTTGTGCAGCGCGGCGCCGAGGTCGGCCCGCTCGTCGGACAGGTCGCGCGCGACCTCGGCCAGCTGGTCGTTGAACTTGCGCACCTGCGTATCGCTCTTGACCAGGGCGTCGGAGAACGCCTGCAGGTTCTTGACCGTGCCGAACAGGTCCTCGCGGTTGTTGGCGAGAGTGGTGGTCGCCTGCGACAGATCGGCCACCGTCTGGCCGAGCTGGGTGCCGGTGCCCTTGAGGTTCTTGGCCAGCACGTTGACCAGGTCGGACAGGGCACCGTTCTGGTTCGCGCCGTTCGGGCCCAGCGCCGTCGACAGCGTGTTCAGCGCCTTGTAGATGTCGTCGAGCTCGGCGGGCGACGCGGTGCGGGCCAGCGGGATGTCGCCGTGGTCGGGCAGCACCGGCCCGCCCTGGTAGACCGGCGCGAGCTGCACGTAGCGGTCGCTGACGATGGACGGCGGGATGATCACCGCGATGGCGTTGGCCGGCAGCTTGTACTTCGAGTCGTACTCCATGTCGACCTTGACCGACGTGCCCTGCGGCGTGACCTTGTCGATCTTGCCGATCTTGATGCCGAGCATGCGGACGTCCGAGCCTTTGTAGACGCCGACGGCCGCGGTGAAGTGCGCGCTGACCTTCTTCACCGACTTGTCGAACAGCACGTAGTAGCCGGCGCCGACGATCACCGCGAGGACGACGACGCCGGCGACGATCGCGATCGCGCGCTTCGAGAGACTGCCCACCGTCAACCACCGATCCCGAGGATTCCGGGGATGCTGAGGTTCTGGATGTACGTGTCGAACCATCGACCGTTGCCGAGCGTGTTGGCGAATACGCGGTAGAACGGTGCGAGCACGGCCAGCCCGCGATCCAGCGAGTCCTGGTTGTCCTGCAGCAACTGCAGCACGCCGTGCAGCTGGTCGAGCGCGGGCTTGAGCGTGGCCTGGTTGTCCGACACCAGGCCTTCCAGCTGCGCCGTGAGTAGTGACGTGTTCTGCAGCAGCTCGTGGATGGCTTCGCGGCGCGCGGTCAGCTCGTCCAGCAGCAGGTTGCCGTCGCTGAGCAGCTTGGTGATCTGCTGGTCGCGGCTGACCAGCACGCCGGTGACGCTGCGCGCCTTGCTCAGCAGACTGGACAGCTCGGCGTCGCGCGAGGCGACCGTGTGCGACAGCCGCGACAGGCCGTCGAGCACCTCGCGGACGGACTCCGGCGTGTTTTGGAACGTCGCGGCCAGCGTCTCGAACGCCTGGCCGAGCTGCTTGGTGTTGATGTCGCCGACGGTCTGGGTCAGCTGCTGGAACGCCGGGTAGATGTCGTAGGGCGACGTGGTGCGGCAGCTGGGATTGGCGACGCCCGTCGAGCAGGGCGGCCCGATCTCCTGGCCCGGCTTCTGCTTGGCGTCACCGAGCGAGTCGACGGCGAGGTACTTCGCGCCGAGCAACGTCTTGATCTTGATGGCCAGCGTGCTCTGGTTGCCGATGAACGCGTGCTTGACCCGGAACTTGACGCGGACGTGGTCGCCCTCGAGGCCCACCGACGTGACCGTGCCGACCTTGACGCCGGCCACGCGCACCTCGTCGTTGGCCCGCAGCCCGGCCGCCTCGCTGAACTGGGCCGAGTAGACGGTGCCGCCGCCGATGATCGGCAGCTTGGACGCGTTGAACGCCGCCCACAGCAGCGCGGCGATGACGACCAGCCCGATCGCGCCGATCACCGTCGGGTTGCGGCTGCTGAACGAGCGCCCGCGCGGGGACCGGCGGGTCTTCATCGCCGGCTTCTCCGTCGACGACGACGGCATCGGGGCCGCCTCGGGCGGCGGCGACTCGTCGGGCGGCAGCGGGCCCGGACCGGGTCGTCTCGGCGGCGTCGTCATGGCTGGCACCTCGGTCCGGCACTGCCGGGCGTGATGGAGGGATCGAGCGTCACGTTGCCGGGCAGCGTGACCGTGCCGCCCATCGAGCACAGGTAGAAGTTGAACCACGCGCCGTAGCTGGCGGTTCGGGTCAGCGAACCGATCTTGCTCGGCAGCTGCTGGATGACCCCGGCGATGACCGGCGCGCCGGCGTTGAGGTTCTTGGCGAGCGCGGTGAGGTCGGTGACGTCCTTCTTGACGCCCGGCCGGACCTTGACGAGCAGGTTGGTCGTCTCGGTGGCCAGCCGGTTGATGCCGTCGATGGCGCCGCCGATCGCCTGGCGGTCGGCCGCGTAGCCGGACACGAACTGCTGCAGCGTGCTGATCAGGTCCGACAGCTGGTCGTCGCGATCGGCCACCGCGCCCAGCACCGAGTTGAGGTGGTCGATGAGGTTGCCGATCACCTGGTCCTTGTCGGCGATGGAGCTGGCCAGGTCGGCGGTCTGCTGCAGCAGCAGGTCGACCGAGCCACCTTCGCCTTGCAGCGTCGAGATGATCTCCTGCGACAACGAGTTGATCTCGCTCGGATCCAGCCCCTGGAACAACGGCTGGAACCCCGCGAACAGCGTCGTCAGGTCCAGCGCGTTCTCGGTGCGCTGGACCGGGATCAGCGCGTTCTTGGCCATGACCGCGTTCGGGTCGACGTGCGCCTGCTCGACCTCGTCCGGATCGGGCGGCGACACCTCGATGTAGCGCTGGCCGACCAGGTTGCGGTAGCGGATGCGGGCGTGGGTGAGCAGCGGGAGACGGCGGCTGGCCTGCACGCTGAACTTGACCTCGGCGACCCGCTCGCTGCCGACCTTGGCGATCTTGATGCTCTTGACCGTACCCACCCGTACGCCGGCGATACGGACGTCGTCACCGTTGCCGAGCTGGGTGGCGTCGGTGAAGTCCGCCCGGTAGGTGATCGCCTTGCCGTACGACGAGTTGGTGATCGTCGCCGCGAGGACGTAGGTGGCCGCGAGCGTGACGACGAGGAAGATCGCCAGCTTGATCAGCGGGCCGGTAACCCCTCTCACTTCAGCGTCACCTCGCTTCCGCGCAGGAGCGATCCGGCGAGGACGGTCTCGATGGGCGGCACCTTGTCCGGCGTGGTGCCGTACTTGGACGCGACCAGCGAGTTGATCATCGAGGTCTCGGCCGCCGAACCGGGGCCGTAGGCGCTGCGCATCGCCGAGGGCGAGACCTGGGCGCCGGTGCCCGGACCGCCGATGATCGGCGCGCCGTCGTTGAGGTTCTGGAACTCGGGCGGGATGGTGTAGGGCACCGGCGGGTTGGGCAGGCCGCCGCAGTGCGGACCCAGGCCGGTGACCAGCTTGGGCTCGTTGCCCGGGACGTACTTGCCGCGATGCTTGACGATCTCGAGCGTCACGTGCAGTGCGCCGCCGCGGAACGCGTCCTCCAGCGTGGGGTCCTGCTTGGCCAACGCCTCGAGCAGGCAGCCGTACTCGGGCGAGTACTCGGCGAGCAGGTCGAACATCGTGTTCGACGTGTTGGTGACCGTGATCAGGTTCTGCCGGTTCGCGTTCAGGAAACCGGTGAGCGTGTCCGACGTGTCGGTGGCGACCGTCAGCAGAGTGTCGAGCGACGCCTGCTTCTCGACGAGGGTGCGTGAGGTCGTCTGCAGGTTGGTCAGGGTGTCGAACAAGTCGGGGACGACGCCGTTGTACTCGAGAGCGACCTTGCCGAGCTTGTCCAGGTCGTCGACGAGCTGGGGCACGTGCGGATTGATCGCCTTGACGTAGTCGTCGAGCTGGATGATGTTGCGGCCGATTTGCTGCCCCCGGCCCTGCAGCGCAGTCGCGAGCGCGTTGAGAGTCGCGTTCAGCTCGGCCGGCTTGAGCGCGGTGAGCACCGGCATGAGATCGGACAGCACGTTCTGGACCTCGGCGTACTGCGCCGAGTTGTCCTGGCACAGCGTCTGCCCGCCCTTGACCGGCCCGGGCGTCTGCGTCGGCTTGCAGTAGGCCGCCTTGGGTGTCTGGTTGTCCGGCGGCACGATCAGCGACACGTAGCGCTCGCCGAACAGCGTCTTGGGCAGCAGCTGGGCGACCTGGTAGTTCTCGATCGACTTGGCCTTGCTCGGGTTGAGGGCGAGCGTGATCGTCGCGCCGTCGCCGTGCGAGCTGATCGAGCGCACCTCGCCGACGATGATGCCCCGCTCCTTGACGTCGGAGTGCGGCAGCAACTGGTTGCCGGTGTGGTCGGTCTCCAGCTTGACGAGCACCACCCTGGTGAACACCTGGTTGTAGATCGCGATCGACAGCGTGACCAGTCCCGCCACCAGGACGAGCAGCAGCACGCCGAGCAGCCGTCGTTGCACGACAGCGGCGAATCCCCGAACGGCCATGGCGCTACCCACCCAACCGAACGGTGGTGTTGGTGCCCCACATCGCCAACGACAGGAAGAAGTCGATGATGTTGATCGCGACGATGGCGGTCCGCACCGCCTTGCCCACCGCGACGCCCACTCCGGCCGGACCGCCCTTCGCGGTGTAGCCGTAGTAGCAGTGCACGAGCATCACGACGATGGCGAAGCACAGCACCTTGACGAACGACCGGTAGATGTCGCCGGGCGGTAAGAACAGGTGGAAGTAGTGGTCGTAGGTGCCCGTCGACTGGTGGTAGTAGTACGTCGTGATCGTGCGCGTCGACAGGTAGGACGACAGCAGCCCGATCACGTAGAGCGGGATCACGGCCACGAACCCGGCGATCAGCCGCGAGGTCACCAGGAACGGCAGGCTGGGCACCGCCATCACTTCCAGGGCGTCGATCTCTTCGCTGATGCGCATCGCGCCGAGCTGCGCGGTGAATCCGCAGCCGACCGTCGCCGACAAGGCCAGCCCGGCGGCCAGCGGCGCGATCTCGCGCGTGTTGAAGTACGCCGAGATGAAGCCGGTGAACGCGCCGGTGCCGATCTGGTTCAGCGCGGCGTAGCCCTGCAGGCCGACCTCGGTGCCGGTGAAGAACGACAGGAACGTGATGACGCCGACGGTGCCGCCGATGACGGCCAGCGCGCCGCTGCCGAAGGTAACCTCGGCGAGCAGCCGCAGGACCTCCTTCTTGTACCGGCGCAGCGTGCGTGGTGTCCACGCGATCGCCCGCAGGTAGAAGGACATCTGCTCGCCGAGCGTGTCGAGAGTCTCCCCGGGCGCCTTGGCGACCCGGCGAGCGCCGGCCGTGAGCTCCGCGATAGCCATCACGACCCCTTGGCCGGGACGATTTGCAGGTACACCGCGGTGATCACGAAGTTGACGAAGAACAGCAACAGGAACGTGATGACCACGGACTGGTTCACCGCGTCGCCGACGCCCTTCGGACCGCCGGCGGCGTTGAGGCCCTTGTAGGCGGCGACGATCGCCGCGATGGCCCCGAAGATCAGGGCCTTGATCTCGCCGGCCCACAGGTCCTGGATCTGGGCGAGCGCGGAGAAGCTGGCCAGGTACGCGCCGGGCGTGCCGCCCTGCAAGATCACGTTGAAGAAGTAGCCGCCGGCCACGCC
>Ga0081455_10005626_pt1 | contig 13691 bp, 7 predicted proteins | sample TabmetS3T2R1_FD_70207 | JGI IMG/M metagenome (GOLD analysis project Ga0081455, IMG submission 70207) | Tabebuia heterophylla rhizosphere microbial communities from the University of Puerto Rico - S3T2R1 | ecosystem: Host-associated > Plants > Roots > Rhizosphere ... | reverse complement strand
GCCGCCCTGATCGTCGGTGCCGGGAGGGCCGACGCGAGTGGCGGCTCCGAGTCGGGCGCGAGCTACGTGGTGTTCGGTCACGCTTCGGGCTTTGCCGCGACTCTCGACCTTGCGAGCCTGGACGGTAGCACGGGCTTCAAGCTGAGCGGCGCGGCGGCGAGCGACCGAAGCGGCACTTCGGTTGCCTCTGCAGGAGACGTCAATGGCGACGGCTTCGCCGACCTGATCGTCGGCGCCTATGTGGCCAGCGCGAACGGCGCCCTTTCGGGAACGAGCTACGTGGTGTTCGGCAAGGCGTCGGGCTTTGCCGCCAATCTCGACCTCGCGAGCTTGGACGGCAGCAATGGCTTCGAGCTGGCCGGCGTGGCGGCAAACGATCGGAGCGGTAGTGCCGTCGCGTCTGCGGGGGACATCAACGGCGATGGCTTCGCCGATCTGATCGTTGGCGCTCCATTGGCCGACTCCTCCTCCGGCGCTAGCTACGTGGTGTTCGGCAAGGCGTCGGGCTTTGTCGCCACGCTGGATCTTTCAAGCCTCGATGGCAGCAATGGCTTCATGCTGGACGGAGTTGTGGCCGGTGACCGGAGCGGCTTTTCGGTCGCGTCTGCGGGGGACGTCAACGGTGACGGCTTCGCCGACCTCATCGTCGGCGCCTTGGCGGCCGACTCCAACTCCGGTGCCAGCTACGTGGTGTTCGGTAAGGCGTCGGGCTTTGCCGCCACGCTCGATCTTTCGAGCCTGGATGGCAGCAACGGCTTCAAGTTGAGCGGCGCGGCGGCGGGGGACAACAGCGGCTGGTCTGTCGCATCGGCCGGGGACGTCAACGGCGATGGCTTCGCCGACCTGATCGTTGGCGCCCCACTGGCCGACCCGAACGGTTCTCTTTCTGGGGCGAGCTATGTCGTGTTCGGCCGGGCGTCGGGCTTTGCCGCCGATCTTGATCTGGGCAGCCTGGACGGCAGCAATGGCTTCAAGCTGAACGGCGTGGCGGGATTCGACTTCAGTGGCTTCTCGGTCGCGTCTGCGGGGGACGTCAACGGCGACGGCTTCGCCGACCTGATGGTCGGCGCGCCCTTTTCCAACTCCAGTTCGGGGACAAGCTACGTGGTGTTCGGCGGCGCCTTCGGGGCGACCGTGACGACGACCGGAACGGCGGCGGCGGAGATGCTGATCGGCGGATCGGGCGACGACACGCTGAGCGGCGGCGGTGGCGAGGACGTCTTCCACGCCGGCGCCGGCGACGACAGCCTCGCCGTCAGCGACCTGACATTCCGGGTGGCCGACGGCGGTACCGGCACCGACACCCTGTCGCTCGCCGGGAGCGGCCTGACGCTCGACCTCACTGACCGCGCGGTGGCAGTCAAGCTGCAAGGCATCGAGCGCATCGATCTTTCAGGCACAGGCGACAATACCGTCACGATCGACCGACTCGGCGTGCTCGCTGGCATTGGTGAGGTCATCGGCGGCAAGCACGTGCTCACGATCGACGGCAACGCTGGTGACACGGTGTCGTTCAGCGAGGTGCAATGGACGAAGGTCGGCACCTTCACCGACGCCACCGGCACGTTCGACCGCTACGTGTTCGGCGATGCCGAGGTCGATGTCGAACAGGGCGTCGCCGTAAGCTTCCCGGCGAACATCGACCTTGGGAGCCTCGACGGCAGCAACGGCTTCAAGCTGAGCGGCGTCGCGGCGAATGACCAGAGCGGTCATTCGGTTGCGTCGGCTGGAGACGTCAACGGCGACGGCTTCGCCGACCTGATCGTCGGCGCCCCGGCGGCCGACCCGAACAGCACGAATTCCGGGGCGAGCTATGTAGTGTTCGGCCAGGCGTCGGGCTTCGCCGCCAATCTCGATCTCTCCTCCCTGAATGGCAGCAACGGCTTCAAGCTGAGCGGCGTGGCGGCCTATGACTTCAGCGGCATCTCGGTCGCATCGGCGGGGGACGTCAACGGCGACGGCTTTGCCGACCTGATCGTCGGCGCCCCGGCGGCCGACCCGAACGGCTCCTTGTCGGGCGCGAGCTACGTGGTGTTCGGCCAGGCGTCGGGCTTCGCCGCCACTCTCGATCTCTCCGCCCTGAACGGCAGCAATGGCTTCACGCTGAGCGGCGTGGCGGCGTCCGACAGGAGCGGCGGTTCGGTCGCGTCGGCCGGGGACGTCAACGGCGACGGCTTTGCCGACCTGATCGTCGGCGCCTATCTGGCCAGCCCGAACGGCACCTATTCGGGGGCGAGCTACGTGGTGTTCGGCCAGGCGTCAGGCTTCGCCGCCAATCTCGATCTTTCGAGCCTGAACGGCAGCAATGGCTTCAAGCTGAGCGGCGTGGCGGCGAATGACAGGAGCGGCTTCTCCGTCGCCTCGGCAGGCGACGTCAACAGTGACGGCTTTGCCGACCTGATCGTCGGCGACCAGCTTGCCGGTGCCAGCTACGTGGTGTTCGGCCAGGCGTCGGGCTTCGCCGCCAATTTCGATCTCTCCTCCTTGAACGGCAGCAATGGCTTCAAGCTGAGCAGTGCTGCGGCGTTTGACCGGAGCGGCCATTCGGTCGCCTCGGCAGGGGACGTCAACGGCGACGGCTTCGCCGACCTGATCATCGGCGCCTATGGAGCCGGTTCCTTCACCGGGGCGAGCTACGTGGTGTTTGGCCAGGCGTCGGGCTTCGCCGCCAATCTTGATCTTTCGAGCCTGAACGGCAGCAATGGCTTCAAGCTGAGCGGTGTGGCGGCGTTTGACCAGAGCGGCTTCTCGGTCGCGTCGGCGGGTGACGTCAACGGCGACGGTTTCGCCGACCTGATCGTCGGCGCGCGGCGGGCCGACCCGAACGGAACCTACTCCGGGGCGAGCTACGTGGTATTTGGCCGAGCGTCGGGCTTTGCCGCCAACCTCGATCTCTCTACGTTGGATGGCAGCAATGGCTTCAAGCTGAGCGGCGTGGCGACGTTTGACTACAGTGGCTTCTCGGTCGCGTCGGCGGGTGACGTCAACGGCGACGGTTTCGCCGACCTGATCGTCGGCGCGCGGGGGGCCGACCCGAACGGAACGTACTCCGGGGCGAGCTACGTGGTGTTCGGCGGCGCCTTCGGTTCGCCCGATACGCCGGTGAACACGACCGGCACGGCGGCGGCCGAGATGCTGATCGGCGATCTGGGCGACGACACGCTAGCGGGCGGCGGCGGTGGCGACGTGTTCCACGGCGGCGCCGGCGACGATCTTCTCACCGTCAGCGACTTGACGTTCCGGCTGGCTGACGGGGGTGGCGGCACCGACACCTTGTCCCTCGACGGCGCCGGCCTGTCGCTTGACCTCAGCGACCGTGCGGTGGCGGTCAAGGTGCAGGGCATCGAGACGATCGACCTGACCGGCAGCGGCGACAACACGCTCACGGTCGATCTGCTGGGCGTGCGGGTCGGGCTCGGTGCCGTGACCGGCGGCATGCATGTGCTCACCGTCGAGGGCGACGCCGGCGACACCGTCGTGTTCAGCGAGCGTCAGTGGAAGAAGATCGGCTCGTTCACCGCTGCCGACGGCAGGTCGTTCGACCGCTATGCCTTGGGCAATGCCGTTGTCGATGTCGAGCAGGGGGTGGCTGCCCCCGGCGTCACGATCGTCGGCACCGCGGGCGACGACACGATCGACTACTTGAGCACGCCGGCCGGCCAGCCACTGCCGACCAACCGGGACGATACGATCAACGGCCTGAGCGGCAACGACCTGCTGGACGGCCGGGCGGGCGCCGATACGCTTGTCGGCGGCACCGGCGACGATATCTATGTCGTCGACCAGACGGGCGACGTGGTGACGGAGAATGACAGCGAGGGCGTCGACAAGGTTCGCTCGACGATCAGCTATGATCTGGGCCTGGGCTCGAACATCGAGAATCTGACTCTGATCGCTCCTGCAGCCATCAATGGCACCGGCAACGAGCTTGACAACGTGCTGCTGGGCAACGCGTCGGCCAACCATCTGGTGGGCCTAGGTGGCAACGATACGTTGCACGGCGGTCTGGGGGCGGACACGCTGGAGGGCGGCGCCGGCAACGATGTCTATACCGTCGACGACGCCGGCGATGTGGTCGTCGAGAACCTCGACGAGGGCATCGACAGGGTGCGCGCGACGATCAGCTACGACCTCGGCTTGGGCTCGAATGTCGAGCGGCTGGTCCTGCTGGGGGCTGCGCCGATCGACGGCACGGGCAACGAGCTTGCCAACCTGCTGATCGGCAACGTGGCCGCCAACCATCTGACCGGCCTCGACGGCAATGACATCCTGCAGGGCCGGCAGGGGGCGGACACGCTGGCGGGCGGACTCGGTGACGACACCTATTATGTCGATAATGCCGGCGACGTCGTGGCGGAGAATGACGGCGAAGGCACCGACACGGTGCGTTCGACCATCAGCTACGATCTCGGGGCCGGCTCGAATGTCGAGAAGCTGGTTTTGCTGGGTACGGTCGCGATCGACGGCACGGGCAACGAGCTCGACAACATCATCTTCGGGAATGTGCGCAACAACGTGCTGTCCGGCGGCGCTGGCAATGACCGGCTGACCGGCGGCGGCGGTTCGGACGTCTTCGCCTTCAGCACGCCGTCGGAGGGCTGGGATACGATCACCGACTTCGTGGTGAGCAACGACCCGGCAGTGGGTAGGGATCTGCTCCAGTTTTCCGCCGCAGGCTTTGGCGGAGGGCTGGTGGCGGGGACGGCGCCGACCGTGGTGAACGCGGCGAGCGCAGCCTCGGCATCGGCCGCGGCGGGGACAGGCTACTTCATCTTCGACAATGCCGGCCCGGGTCGGGGCACCCTGTACTGGGATGCGACCGGTGGCAGCGGCGCCGATGCTGTCCAGGTGGCGCTCCTGTCGGGGGCCAGCGCGCTCGATGCCAGCGACTTCCGCATTGTTTGAGGAGAGGTCCGGCGCATTGCGCCCACGACAAGGTCAGCCGTTGCGGAAGGCGTAGCCGTAGCCGTTGATGGCCGGGGCGCCACCCAGATGGGCGTAGAGCACTTTCGAGCCGGCGGGGAAGAAGCCCTTGTTCACGAGGTCGATCATGCCTTGCATGGATTTGCCCTCGTAGACCGGGTCGGTGATCATGCCTTCCAGGCGCGCGCACAGGCGGATCGCTTCCTTGGTCTCGTCCGAGGGCACGCCATAGACGGGGTAGGCGTAGTCCTCGAGCAGGACGACGTCGTCCTCCTCGATCTCCTTGCCGAGCTTCACGAGCTTGGCCGTGTTGCGGGCGATCTCGAGCACCTGCGCCTTGGTCTGCTTGGGCGTGCATGAGGCGTCGATGCCGATCACCTTGCGCTCGCGACCGTCCTTGGCGAAGCCGACCACCATGCCGGCATGGGTCGATCCGGTGACCGTGCAAACCACGATGTAGTCGAAGGAGAAGCCGAGCTTCCTCTCCTGCTCGCGTACCTCCTCGGCGAAGCCGACATAGCCCAGGCCGCCATATTTGTGCACCGATGCGCCGGCCGGGATCGCATAGGGCTTGCCACCCTCGGCCTTCACGTCATCGATCGCCTTCTGCCAGCTTTCCCGGATGCCGATGTCGAACCCTTCATCGACCAACCGGACATCCGCGCCCATGACCCGGCTCAGCAGGATGTTGCCGACGCGATCGTACACGGCATCCTCGTGTGGCACCCAGCTCTCCTGCACGAGGCGGCACCTCATGCCGATCTTGGCCGCCACTGCCGCGACCATGCGCGTGTGGTTGGACTGCACGCCGCCGATCGAGACCAGGGTATCGGCGTTGGAGGCCAGCGCGTCCGGGATGATGTATTCAAGCTTGCGCAGCTTGTTGCCGCCGAAGGCCAGACCTGAGTTGCAGTCCTCGCGCTTGGCGTAGAGCTCGACCTTGCCGCCGAGATGGGCGCCGAGACGATTGAGCTTCTCGATATGGGTAGGCCCAAAAGTGAGCGGATAGCGCTCGAAATTCTCAAGCATGTGGCAGCCCTTCTTCATGTCGCGTCGAGGGCAGAGAAATACCATCGACCGGCTTGAAGGTGCTCTCAAAAGCGGCACTCGATTTGCAGGTGAACCGTTGCTGGCGTGGCCAGCCTTTCCGTGATCTTCGGATTACCCTATCTTTGTTGGAAGATTCTTTCAGGAGACAAGGTTATCGAAACGATAGACTTGAAGATGCTGCGCCTGTTGCAGGGTAACGGACGATTGACCAACGCCGAGCTGGCGCAGAAGGTCGGGGTCAGCGCCGCGACCTGCCATCGGCGGACACAGCGGTTGTTCGAAGAAGGCCTCATCACGCACGTGCGGGCGATGGTCGAGCCGCGCAGGGTCGGGCGCGGCACCCTGGTGATGGTGGGGGTCGTTCTCGATCGGTCGACGCCGGAAAGCTTCGCGCAATTCGAGAAGGCCGTCGCCAAGCTCAAGTTCGTTCTCGATTGCCATCTTGTGGCCGGTGACTTCGACTATTTCCTGAAGATCCGGGTGGGCGACATGGCGGACTTCAACCGTATCCATGGTGATCAGTTGATCGCCTTGCCCGGCGTCCGCCAGACACGCACTTTCTTCGTCATGAAGGAGGTGGTGGACAACGCGCCGCTGGATTTCTGACAGTGGATGCTCAGCTATCGTGGGTGCTATGAGAAGATCAGCAGAATGATCGAAGAGGTGCAAACGGAGTGGGGGAACCCATGCAGGCGTGGATCATCGACGCGAGTGAAATGGATGCCGAGGACATTCTCAACTTTCGTTCCAACCTGCTCCATCCCAATCCAGGGATAAGATCCTTTCTCAAGCTGGACAACAAGGGCACCACGATCGTCATCGCCCCGAAGGGGTTTGGAAAGACCCTTCTTCTCAAGGCCAAGCGGCTGTCGATTCAGGAGAAGTTCGCACACATTCTGCCGAGCGGCGCATTGGTCGAGAAACCCAGCGGCCTGCCGAGCGTCATGCCGACCAGCGACTATGGCGATCTCCGCGACAGCGAAGGCTACTGGCGGTCGGTGTGGCTGCTGTCATTCACCATCGCCGTGCTCAAGGCTGTCAATCACGTCCCAGGGCAGTGCAGCCGGTCCCTGAGATCGACCTTCCAGAACGACAACCTTCTCTCGGTCTGGGAGCTCTTCGACCACATCCTGTCGGCGCCGGTCAACACCTATCATCAGCTCAACAACGACTACAACGATGCGCTGCTGCCGGCCTTCAGGCGCCTGCATGAATCGACGGCTGTGTTCGTCGACAATATCGATGAATACTACGAAGGCATCCTGCGCGAGATGAATGCGGGCCGGGATCGTCCGGTCGGCGGCAGGGTCAAGAGAAGCTTCTGGCATCTCGCGCAGTACGGTATCGCGGCCGCTGCGAGGGAGCTCAGCCACATCAATACGCACGTCAAGATCTACGTGTCGATCCGCAAGGAGGTCCTCCAGGGGATCATCGGCGATACCTATTTCGGCCAGCAGCTTCGCAGCAAATCGATCATGGTCAGCTACAGCCATGGCGATCTCCTGGAGATCATACACAAGAACATCGCGCACTCCGATGCCGACGACCTGGCCGATCCGCGCTCCAACGATCCGGTGGCTGCCTTCTTCGGACCGCTGGCGCGGGTCACTCATCCGACGACGGGGGACGAGGAAGAGGTGCTGGAGTTCTGGCTGCGGCATACTCTCGGCCGCCCCCGGGACGTCGTCTCGATCGGCAAGGCGATCGCCGGCATCCCGCCGGCCAGCCGTACGGAACGCCGCGTACGCGCAGCCGTCTGCTCCGAGGCGAAGACGATTGCGACGGCCTATTTCGCCGAGATGGCGCCTCACCTCGAAGGCTTCGACTCAGACATGCTCCTGCGGCTCATCGACAAGAGCGTGCTGTCTGCGGACGACCTGCAGGCAATCTCCGAGGCCTATGCGAAAGCCTATCGGGAAGCCTATGGCGACGTCGCCCTTCACACCGAGCATCCCTTCTGTGCCCTGTTCAAGCTCGGTCTGCTCGGATATGTCGGCCGCGACGCCGAGACGAGCGAGGATATCCAGATCTTTCGGTCGCCCGGGGAGCATCCGCTCGACAATGTGCGCGTCCTGCCGCCGGCGAGAATCTATCTGATTCATCCAGCGCTGGACGACCTGATCGCCGAGCGCAATCCGAAGTACTTCGAAAGCCTGAACAAGCGCAATGTCATCGGGAGAGGGCGCCGATGGCTGCGCGAGCGGGCCATCCGCTATGTGCTGATCGGGGACGTCAAAGGCCATTCGGCGAACATGCGCGATGGCGTGCGCAACAAGGCGTTCGCTGCGGTCTTCGATGCGATCGTTGGCGACTTCGGATCGGGATTGGATCACGCCGAACGGTCACAAGGAGACTCGCTTCTGCTGGTGGACACCAATCCGATAAAGCTTCTCCAGGCCGCCCGCATCATTCAGCGCGAGCTCGGCCGGTCGGAGTTCGGCGCGCAGCTGAGATTTGCCGGCGACGCCGGATTCGTCGAGATTGCGGTCGGGGCCAGGCAGAAGGAAGCCTACGGCATGGCGATCCAGAACGCGGCGCGGCTGGAGCCTCACGTTGCCGCCGGTCAGATATACGTCACCGAGGAGTTCATGCGCCACGTCGCCGAGGATGCCGGCAAGCACCTGCCGTTCAGCTTCGTGCGGCTCGAGCCCGAGGACCTGAGGAACCTGGCCTGGATCGACGGGCTCTTCAACATCGCCAAGCCCGGCGGCGAGGATGCGATCCTCACCGCGATCCATCGCGTCGATTTTCGACCCTTGTCATCCTGAGCGCTCGGTTCGCTTACGGCCGCACGACCCGACGATCCAGAAAGTCGCGGATCAGTGGGGCCATGACGTCCAGCTTGTCTTCCAGCGCAAAGTGGCCGGTATCGAGCAGATGGAACTCGGCGTCCGGCAGATCTCGCAGATACGGCCTTGCTCCATCGGCAGGAAATATCTTGTCGTTCTGGCCCCATACGATCAGTGTCGGCGGCCGGTGCTTGCGAAAATAGGCCTGGACCGCCGGATAGAGCGGAAGGTTGGTGCGGTAGTCGTAGAAGAGATCCATCTGGATTTCGGCGTTGCCTGGCCGGTCGAGCAGCGCTTGGTCGTGCACCCAGTTGTCGGGCGAAACACGGCTCAAGTCGGCGACGCCGTCGGTATATTGGAACTTGGTCGTCTCCGGGGCCACCAACACGTGCAGGGCCTTGCGGTGCGCCTCCGAGTGATCGGACCAATAGGCCTTGATCGGATCCCAGAACTCTTTCAGGCCTTCCTCGTACGCGTTGCCGTTTTGCACGATGAGGCCGGTGATACTCTCGGGACTTTTCAGGGCCAGCCTCCACCCGACCGGGGCGCCATAGTCCATGACGTACATTGCGTAGCGTGCGATGCCGAGCTGACCCAGGAGGCGGTCGACTAGCTCCGCGAAGCGATCGAACGTGTAGGCGAACGATGCTCGGTCGGGCATGTCGCTTTGCCCATAGCCCGGGTAGTCCGGGGCGATCACACGGTAGCGGTCCGCCAGGACGGGGATCAGGTTGCGGAACATGTGCGACGATGTCGGAAAGCCATGGAGCAACAGCACGGCCGGTGCATCCGGCCGGCCCGCCTCGCGGTAAAAGATCGTCACGCCGTCGATTTCCTTTGTCCGATAGCGGGTCAAGACCACGCCGGAGGTGGTGGGTAGTGCGACGGTAGAGTTACCGGACATACGTTGGCTCCTGATCAGCGCGAAGGCCAGTTGCGGTCTTGCTGGTAGCCGATTGAATTGCCGCCGAGCAGCCGGTGTGATTGAGAAGGAGCTTCTCGAGGATTGGATAGGGGCACGGTATGGATCGCTTGGACGCGATGTCGGTTGTCATTGCTGTGACCGAGACGGGCAGTTTCTCGGCGGCATCGCGCAAGCTCAAAACACCGGTTGCCAGCGTCAGTCGCAAGGTGTCCGAGCTCGAAACTCGGCTGAAGGCCGAGTTGTTCCAGAGGTCGTCACGGAGGATGACCCTGACCGCTGCGGGACGGTCCTATATCGAGGCCTGCAAGCGCATCATCGAACAGGTCGACGAAGCGGAACGGGAAGTGTCTGGCGAATATCGGAGCCCCAAAGGCGACCTCGTGGTGACGGCGCCCTGGGCCCTTGGACACATGCACCTGCTGCCAATCGCGCTCGAATTCATGGACACCTATCCAGAAATCGCCCTGCGTCTGGTGTTTACAGACAGCATCATCGACATGGTCGGGGAGAACATCGATGTTTCCATCCGGATTGGCGTCCTGCCGGACAGCAGCATGATCGCCACGCGCATCGGCTCCATCCGTCTTGTCCTATGCGCAAGTCCCGAGTACCTCGCCGAGCACGGACGTCCAACGAAGCCCGACGATCTTCGCGACCACCACTCCGTCACCGTTGACGATGCCGTTGCGCCACCGGCCTGGCGCTTCATGCAAGGCACCCGGGCAATCGTCACGCCCATCCGGTCGAGGCTGTGCGTGAACACCTCTGAAGCCGCCATCGAGGCCGCAATCGCCGGCGCCGGATTGGCCCGCGTGATGTCCTACAAGATGGAAGCGGCGAGACGCGCCGGGAAGTTATGCATCATCTTGGACGCCTTCGAGCCGGAGCCCCTGCCGGTGCATATCGTCTACGTACAACGAAGACTAATGCCCCTCAAGCTCCGCGCTTTTCTGAGTTGGGTGACGCCGCGGCTGAAGGCGCGGTTGGCTCCGGAACCAGAGCCGGTGGCGATGTCGAAGTAGCGAGCCTGCCTCACTCCATTTCGACCTTCAGCTCCTTGAGCTTCTTGCCCCAGAAATTGTGCTCCTGGGCGACGAACTTCGCGAACTCGGCGCGGCTGTTGTCAGGCGGCAGCTCCAGGCCATCCTTCGAAAGCGCCTCGTCCCACTTGGGATCCTTCATCGCCTTCTTTGCGTCCGCCGCGATCTTGTCGAGGATGGCGCCGGGTGTCTTGGCCGGCGCGAACAGCCCATGCCAGCTCGTCACCACCACGTCGATACCTTGCTCCTTCAGGGTCGGCACGTCGGGCAGCGACTTGATGCGCTTGTCGCCGGTGACGGCCAGCGCCTTGAGGTTGCCGGCCTTGATCTGACCCACGGCCGGCGGCAAAGACGAGAAATTCATGGTGATCTGACCCGAGATCACGTCGGCCAGCGCCGGACCCGTGCCCTTGTACGGTACGTGGGTGATCTTGATCCCGGCCGCCTCGGCGAACAGGGCACCCGCCAGATGATTGTTGCCGCCGACACCAGACGAGGAGAAGGTGAGCTTCTCGGGGTCCTTCTTGGCCAGCGCCACCAGCTCGGCAGCGGTGTTGGCGGGGACCTTGGGATTGACCGCCAGCACGTATTGGTACGACGTCGTCTGGCAGATCGGCGCCAGCGAGGTCAGCGTGTCGATCATGCCCTTCTGGACGTGCGGATTGATGATGACGTTGGTGCCCACGGCATAGAATAGCGTCTGCCCATCGGGCTTGGCCGCGGCGACCACGCGCACGCCGAGGCTGCCGGCGGCGCCGCCCTTGTTGTCGACGATCACCTGCTGGCCGATCAGCGGCGACATGATGTTGGCGAGCTCGCGCGCATTGATGTCGGCACCGCCGCCTGCCGCATAGCCGACCACGAAGGTGACCGGTCCGCTCGGCCAGGCTTGGGCCTGCAAGGGCAGGGGAAGGAGAAGAGCGCCCGACCCCAGGATCAAGGCGTCGCGTCTTCCGATGGTCTTCATGTGGTTCTCCGCAAGCTGCTGCGCACCATTACCCTCAGGAAAGGCATCTGACTATAGGAGCGTCCCTTGCTCGGGCGGGTATGTCACCGTGGTTCCCTGCACGTGCGCGAAGGGTGTCAATTTGTGCGGACGATGGCTGGAGGCTGACAGGATCTCCACCACCGGAATGCCGCGCACATTCAGCGCATCGGCCACCAGCGAGCGGTGGCATCGCCAGGGCACGGCCTCGGCGCACATGATGGCGACCCGTTCGTGCCGGCTCATCTGGATGAGCGTGCCGAGTGCCTCGGCGAATGCCGGTGTTTGCATGTAGTCGGCATAACCGCGGAAGCTTTCATTGCGCCAGCCGGCGTTCGGTGAGTTCTTCTGCGGCCGCCGCAATCCGCCCAGTCCCGACAGCGCGACGTATTGGATGTGATGCGCTTCGAGTGAGCGTGCCAACGCCTCACTGTTGAATTGCGGGTTGTGGCGCGAGCGCGGGACCGTGCGGATATCGGCCAGCGTCCGGATTCCGTAGGCCTCGAGCAGCGCCGTGAACTGATCGATCGGCAGGGTCGAGTGGCCGACGGTGAAGACTGCACCTTCGGGCCACTCTTCCATGGCTAGTTCTTGCCCGACACGTAGCGGCCCGCCGAGTCGCCCGCAAGCTTGCCCAGGACTGCACCGGAGACCAGGCCCGTGCCGCCAGGATAGTTGTGATAGAACAGGCCGCCGACCAGCTCGCCGGCGGCGAACAGGCCGGGAATGGTGCCGCCGTCGGCGCTTTCGACCTCGCCCTCGGTCGTGATCTTGAGGCCGCCGAAGGTGAAGGTGAGCCCGCAGGTCACGGCGTAGGCCTCGAACGGCGGCGTGTCGATCGTGTTGGCCCAGTTGCTCTTCGGCACGCTAAGGCCGCGCGTGCTGCGGCCGTCCTTGATCGCCGGGTTGAACGGCACCTCGGTCATGACGGCGGCGTTCCATTCCTTGATGGTCTTGAGGAACTGCTGCTCGTCGACGCCTTCGAGCTTCCTGGCCAGCTCCTCGATCGTGTCGGCGCGCACCTTGGTGACGCGCTTGATGCGGTACTCGTCGCGCAGCTTGTCCAAAACCTTGGAGTCGAAGATCTGCCACGCGAATTGCTGCGGCTGGGCCAGGATCACCGCGCCGTACTTGGCGTAGGTGTAGTTGCGGAAATCGGCGCCTTCGTCGACGAAGCGCAAGCCGTTGGCGTTCACCATGATGCCGAGCGGGTAGGAGTGCTTCTGGAAATTGTCGCCGACCTCGAGGTCGCCGAACGGCGGCGCGTTCATATCCCAGCCCACGGCATGGCCGCCCGACCAGTGGCCCCACGGCATGGCACCGATGGCCAGCGCCATGTTGATGCCGGCGCCGGTGTTGAAGCGCGTGCCGCGCACCTTGGCGAGGTCCCAGGTCGGACCGAGATAGCGCGTACGCATCTCGGCATTGCTCTCGAAGCCGCCGCAGGCCAGCACCACGGCCTTGGCGCCGATCCTGATCCGCCGGCCTTTGTGACGCGCGATCACGCCGCGCACCACGCCGTCCTCCTCGATCAGCGATACTGCTGGGGTCTCATAGTGAATGGGGATGCCGGCCTTGGTCGCCGCCTTGTGCTCGAGGTCGACCAAGCCGGGACCGCCGCCCCAGGCTTCGACCGCGAGCCCGCCCCAGAACTTGTACTTGCCGTTCACCTTGAAGGCTTGCCGGCCGTAGGAGGGCTGGAAGCGCACGCCCTTGGTGCGCATCCACTTCAAGGTCTCGAAGCTGCGGCCGATCAGGATATCGGTGAGCTCGGGGTCGCAACGGTAGTTGGTGACGCGGCCCATGTCGTCGAGATACTGGTCTGCCGTGTAGCTGCCGAAATCGACATCGCGCTTCTCGTCCTCGGTGAGGTCGTAGAGCTGCACCAGGTCGTCGACGCCGTGGAACACCACGCGCATGGCGCCGGCCGTGTAGGTGCTGTTGCCGCCGCGTTCGGCTTCGGGAGCCGCTTCCAGCAT
>Ga0081455_10005625_pt1 | contig 13691 bp, 12 predicted proteins | sample TabmetS3T2R1_FD_70207 | JGI IMG/M metagenome (GOLD analysis project Ga0081455, IMG submission 70207) | Tabebuia heterophylla rhizosphere microbial communities from the University of Puerto Rico - S3T2R1 | ecosystem: Host-associated > Plants > Roots > Rhizosphere ... | reverse complement strand
CCATTCCCTGAGCGTGACGATGCTGCACGTGACGGGTGCGCGCCGCATGCTGCAGACCGACCGTGACGTCGACGAGGCGGTGGACGCCCTGCAGGACGCGGAACGGGTCGGGCGCGAGGCGCTGACCGAGATCCGCCGCACGGTCGGGCTGCTCGGCACGTCCGGGTCGGGCACCCGCGTGCTTCCTGGGGTGGGCGACATCGCCGACCTGATCGGCACGGTGCGCGCTGCCGGCGTCGCCGTCGAATACAGCCCGGCTGGAGACCTGGACGCGATCGGCCCGACCGTGGGCCTCGGGCTGTACCGCATCGCGCAGGAATCGCTGGCCAACGTCACCAAGCACGCGCCCGGACACGGCGCGACAGTGTGCCTGGACGTGACGACAACTACAGCCCGGCTGGAGATTAGCAACGGCACGGCCACTCCGGTACGGCTGAACGGGCGGTCCGGGTCGGGAGTGCGCGGCATGCACGATCGGGCCGAGCAGCTCGGTGGCACGCTGGCGGCCGGCCCCGACGATCGCGGGTGGCGCGTCGCGGCCACGATCCCCCTGAACGGAGCGACATGATCCAGGTGATCCTGGTGGACGACCAGGAGCTTGTGCGGTCCGGGCTGCGACTGATCCTGCGCCGCCGCGACGGGTTCGAGATCGTCGCCGAATGTGCCGACGGCGCCGACGTTCCGGCCGCAGTGGCCCAGCATCCGGCAGACGTCGTGGTGATGGACCTGCGCATGAAAGGCGTCGACGGCATCGAGGCGACCCGGCTGCTACGAGCACGCAAAGACGACGCGCCGCCGGTGCTCGTGCTCACCACGTTCGACGACGACGAACTGCTGTCCGGGGCGCTACGGGCCGGCGCCGCCGGGTTCATCCTCAAGGACTCGCCGGCCGAGGACCTGATCCGGGCGGTACGCACCGTCGCCGGGGGCGACGCCTGGCTCGACCCGGCGGTCACGGCCCGGGTGCTGCGGGCCTACCGCGCCCAGCCCGTACCGGCCCAGGAGCACGCCGTCGCCGAGCTGACCGCTCGCGAGCACGACGTGCTGCGCATGGTCGGTCGGGGGCTGGGCAACTCCGAGATCGCTGCGATGCTCGTCATCTCCGAGCTCACCGTCAAGAGCCACATCGGGCGGATCTTCGCCAAGCTCGGGCTGCGCGATCGCGCCGCGGCCATCGTCTACGCCTTCGACCACGGGCTGGCGCAGCCCGGCGAATCGCGCTCCTAGCCCACCGATTGTGCAACCCTCGGCCTCCTGACGCGGCCGAGAGTTGCACGATCGGAACGGGTCAGTCCTCGTTCCCGATGCCGGCGCCGACCTGCAGTGCGTCCTCGCGCTCGACTCGGTCCAAGGCGTCGCGTTCGGGCTGGGCGACCTCGCCCCGGTCGGCGGCGTCCAGCGCCCGGTGCACGGTGGCCAGTACGAGGGCGGCCAGGACGACGGCGCCGGCGCCCAGGATGAACGGCACGTGGGCGTTGTAGTGCTCGACCAGCTTGCCCGCTGCGAACGGGGCCAGGCCGCCGCCGATGAAGCGCACGAAGCCGTAGGTGGCCGACGCGACCGGCCGCTCGACCGGGGCGATGCTCATGACCGCCGTGGTGACCAGCGTGTTGTTCACGCCGATGAACGCCCCGGCGATGACCACCGCGGTGATCACGACCGGCGGCCGGTCGGCGAAGATGCCGATCACGGCCAGGTCGATCGCCATCAGCACGAAGTTGCCGTACAGCGTGCGCGGCGTGCCGAACCGGCCCTTGAGCCACGGCGCTCCCCACACGGCGAACACCGCGACCAGCACGCCCCACGCGCAGAACACCAGGCCGAGCTTGGGCGGGCTGGAGATGTTCATCAGGAACGGCGAGTAGCCGAGCAGGGTGAAGAAGCCCCAGTTGTAGAGCAGGCCCACCACACTGGTGGTGGCCAGGCTGCGGTGGCGCAGGGCGAGCAGCGGCTCGCGCATCCGCTCCTTGCGGGCGGGCCGCGGGGTGGGCGGCAAGAGAATGAGCGTCGCGATCAGGGCGATGCCCATCAGCACCGAGACGCCGAAGAACGGCCCGCGCCAACTGATGCCGCCGAGCTCGCCGCCCAGCAGCGGACCCAGCGCGATCCCGACGCCCAGCGCCGTCTCGTACAGGATGATCGCTCCGGCGAACCCGCCGGTGGCCGAGCTGACGATGACCGCCAGCGAGGTCGCGATGAAAAGCGCGTTGCCCAGTCCCCAACCGGCCCGGAAGCCGACGATGCCGTTGATCGAGTTCGACGCGCCGGCGGCCGCGGCGAACACGACGATGAGCACCAGCCCGGCGATCAGCGTGCGCTTGGCGCCGATGCGACTGGACACCCAGCCGGTGACCAGCATGGCCACGGCGGTCACCACCAGATAGCTGGTGAACAGCAACTCGACCTGCGACGGCGACGCGTGCAGCTTGTCCCGCAGCGAGGCCAGGATCGGGTCGACCAGCCCGATGCCCATGAAGGAGATCACGCAGGCGAAGGCAACGGCCCACACGGCCTTCGGTTGCTTGAACAGGCTTGTCCGATCAGTCATCTGGCTTGTCCACTCCAGCGGTGAGGTAGTCGATCGCGTCCAGCGCACCGGCCAGCGCGGACCTGTGCTGGGCCGGCAGCTTCTCGATCTCGGTGCGCAACGCGGCGGTTCGGGCGGCGCGGCGGTCGTCGAGCGCCTGCTCGCCCTGGGTGGTCAGGTGCACGAGGGTGGCCCGGCCGTCGCTCGGATCAGGAGCGCGCCGGACGTAGCCCGCGGCGGCCAGACGATTCACCAGCGCGGTCATGCCGGGCTGGCTCGCGCCCTCCCGCTCGGCCAGTTCGGATATGCGCATCGGCCCGTCGGACAGGGTGCCCAGGGTGCTGATCGCGGTCATGCTCATGTGCTTCGGCACGACCCGGACCGCCCACCGGGTCAGCCGGCTGAGCGATTCCGCGATCTTCTCGTCCTGATCCACGGCGTCAACTATATAACGGCGTTATGTATATAGACTGGTGGTGTGCGCAGCCTCACCGACGCAATCCGCGACGACGTGGTCGTGCTCGACGGCGGGCTGGCCACCGAGCTCGAACGGCGCGGCAACGACCTGTCGTCGGCGCAGTGGTCGGCCCGGCTGTTGGTCGACGACCCCGCCGAGATCGTGGCGGCGCACCGGACCTTCGCCGAGGCGGGCGCCCAGGTCGCCATCACGGCCAGCTACCAGGCCGCCCCGGACGACGTCGCCGGGCTCCGGCGCAGCGTGGCCCTGGCCCGGGCCGCCCAGGACGGTTGGGTGGCCGCATCGGTCGGACCGTACGGGGCGGTACGGGCAGACGGCTCGGAGTACCGCGGCGACTACGGGCTGACCGTCGCCGAGCTGCGCGCCTTCCACCGCCCCCGACTGAAAACCATCGCCGACGCGGGCGCCGACGTGCTCGCGATCGAGACGATCCCCTGCCTGGCCGAGGTCGAGGCCCTGCTGGCCGAGCTCGTCCGCCTCGACGTCCGCGCGTGGTTGTCGATCACCGCCGCTGGCGTCAGCACCCGGGCCGGCGAGCCGGCGCAGGCCGCGTTCGCGATGGCGCGTGACTGCCCCGCGGTGTTCGCGGTCGGCGCCAACTGCATCGACCCGGCCGACGCGCTGCCCCTCGTCGAGCTGGCCACCGCCACAAGCGGCAAGCCGGCCGTCGTCTACCCGAACAGCGGCGAGACGTGGAGCGGCGGGTGGAGCGGCCGTTCGACGTTCCGGCCGGACGACGTGACCGCCTGGATCGGCGCCGGCGCCCGCCTGGTCGGCGGCTGCTGCCGGGTCACGCCGGACGATATATCCGAGCTCGCCGGCCTCGTCGGAAACCGAGCCGGAAATCGACCCGGGCCGGTTGTCGATCCCGTCGCTCCTCCCACGTCGGAGTAGAGCACGCTGTCACCGAGAAGGGAGCTCACCATGGCCGAGTACCTGATCCTGATCTACGGCGACGAGAAGGCCCTCGCCGAGACCGACCAAGCGATGTTCGAGCAGACGATGAAGGGGCACAACGCCTTCGCCGAGAAGCACGGCACGGCCCTGCGCGGCGGCAAGGCACTGTGGGGAAGCGACACCGCCACGTCCATCCGCGAGGACGGCACCGTTACCGACGGGCCGTTCGCCGAGACGAAGGAAGGGCTGGGCGGCTACTACCTCGTCGAGGCGGACACCCTGGACGATGCGATCACCATCGCCAAGGACGTCCCGGCCCCGTTCGGGGGCGTCGAGGTCCGCCCGATCCGGGTCTTCGACTGAACGCAGCAGCCGTCGCGGCGGCGGTCGCCGACGCGCACCGGCGCGAGTGGGGCTTCGTCCTCGCCGCGACGGTGCGCGTCACCCGCGACCTGGACCTGGCCGAGGAGTGCGTCCAGGACGCCTACGCCCGGGCGCTGTCGACGTGGGGATCGCGCGGCGTCCCGGACAAACCCGGCGCCTGGCTGACCACCGTCGCCCGGCGGCGGGCCGTCGACCGGCTGCGGCGCGACCAGTCCCTGCGGCAACGGCTGCCCCGGCTGCTCGACGAGCGCGACCCGGCTCCCCCGCCCGAGATCGAGGACGACCGGCTGCGGCTGATCTTCACCTGCTGCCACCCGGCGCTGGCCCAGCCGGCCCAGGTCGCGCTGACCCTGCGCCTGCTGTGCGGGCTCACGACCGCCGAGGTGGCGCGGGCCTTCCTGGTCAGCGAGCCGACGATGGCGGCCCGGATCACGCGGGCCAAGAAGAAGATCGCCGCCGCCCGGATCCCCTACCAGGTACCGCCGGCCGCCGCGCTGGCCGAACGCATCGAGGCCGTCCTGGCCGTCGTCCACCTGCTGTTCACCACCGGGCACACCGCCCCGTCCGGCGCCGAGCTGGTGCGCCGCGACCTCGTCGAACGGGCGCTGGACCTGGCCCGGATGCTGCGCGCGCTGCTGCCCGACGACCCGGGCGTGGCCGGGCTGCTCGCCCTGATCGTGCTCACCGACGCGCGGCGGGCCACTCGGGTCGACGGCGCCGGTCGGCTGCTGCTGCTCGCCGACCAGGACCGCGCGTTGTGGGACCGGCCGGCCATCGCCGAGGGCACGGCCCTGGTCCGCGAGGCGCTGCGGTGCCGGCCGCCGGGCCGGTATGCGCTGATGGCCGCGATCGCCGCCGTCCACGACGAGGCGCCGAGCTGGGACGACACGGACTGGCGCGAGCTGGTCGGGCTGTACGACCTGCTCGCCGCGGTCTGGCCGTCCCCCGTCGTCGCGCTGAATCGTGCGGTGGCGGTGGGCTTCGCCGAGGGCCCGGCCGACGGGCTGGCCGCGCTCGACGCGCTGGCCGCCGAGCCGCAACTGGCCGGGTACGCCTACCTGGCGGCGGCCCGGGCCGACTTCCTGCGCCGGCTGGGCCGGGTCGCCGACGCCCGGGACGCCTACGAGGAAGCCCTGCTGCTCACCGAGAACGCCGTCGAGCGAGACTTCCTGGCCGGCCGCCTCGAAGAGCTCTGACTACTCGGCCATCTCGCGGGTCAGCAGCACGGCAGTGATGAAGCGGCGGAACACTCGTAGCGCGTCGTCGCCGGAGATGCTCGTCGTGGTCGGGCCGGTGCGTACGACCCCGTCGATCCAGGTGGCCATCTCGGCCAGGTCGGCGTTGCGATAGGTGAGGTCGAGGGTGGCCGGCAACGTGATCGCGGGCGGGCGGGCCGCGGCCAGTCCGGCGATCGCATCGCGCGCCCGGGCCCGGATGAGCGCGCAGGCAGCACTCGGATGCAGGCTGTCCGCGGCGAACCGGGTGACAGCGGTCTTGACCACGGCCCCGTGGACGCCCGGGCTGACCAGCTGCGCCTCACGCACCGTGACGTCGTCGCCCGTGATCAGCACGATCGGTACACCGACCGCGAGCGCGACCAGCGCGTTGACGCCCGATTCGCCCACCACCGTCCCGTTCAGCGACACCTCGGCGATGGCCCGCGGGTTGTAGGTGTGCGACAACGGCGCCGGGCTGCTCATCGAGCCGTGGTAGGACACGAAGAAGATCGCGTCGAACGACTCGTCCAGGCCCTGCATCATGTACAGCGGCTTGTGCCGCCCGGACAGGTAGCGGGCGTTGCCGGCCAACCCGTCCGGGCGCAGGTTCTGCATCGTCGAGTGCGAGTCGTTGACGACGAACTCGGTGGCGCCCGCCTCCTGGGCCCCGTCGATGGCGGCATTCACCTCGGCCTGCAGCAGCCCGCGGTAGTACTCGTAGTCGCCCTCGCCGCGCCGGCACTGCGACCAGTCGACCACCCCGGCCGTGCCCTCCATGTCCGACGAGATGAACACCTTCACCGTGGCTCTCCCTTCGCGCACAGGTCCGCCCGGCGGACTTTTCTGGTCCTGTCTGTTACTCCGTGTTGCGCCCATTCGAGTGGGTTCCAATTGGTAGAACGCACCGAGCTATGTGAAGATCGCGTGCATGGAGTCGGGGTCCAGCCTCACGCGCGTCAGGCGGTCGTGGCTGGAACGGGTCCTCGACGTGGTGCGGCTGCTCGGCGCCAGCAGCGATCTGCACGAGACACTCAACCGGATCGTCGAGGGTGTCGTCGACGTCCTGGAGTTCGACGCGGCCGCCATCAACGTCATGAACCCCGCCGGTGACGAGCTGCGCGTCGAGGCTACCGCCGGCCCACCCGAGCTGTACGAGTTGCGGGGCCAGAGCACCCCGGCCGGGTACTTCATCGAGCTGCTCGAGGCCAGCGAGCAGTGGGGCGCGCTGCGGTTCTTCAGCCACGCCGTCGACCAGACTCCGGTCGACCGGGTGGCCCGCTGGACTCCGCCCGGGTCGCCGGCCGACGAGCCGGGCGCCTGGCAGCCGGGCGACGAGCTGATGGCCCCGCTCTACAACCGCAGCGGCGCGTTCATCGGCGTGCTGAGCGTCGACCAGCCGCGCAGTGGCCGGCTGCCCGACATCGAGCAGTGCACCGTGCTCGAGCTGTTCGCCGCCCAGGCTGCCACCGCCATCGCCGACGCCACCGCGCGCCTGGAGTCCGAGACCCGGCGCCGCGAGGCCGAGCGGCGCTGGCAGCTGACCTTCGAGCACAGCCCGGTCGGCACCGCGATCATCGACCAGGACGGGCAGCTCGTTCAGTTCAACGACGCGCTGCTCGAGATGCTGGGCTACACCCGGTCCGAGCTCAACCAGCGCACGTTCGCCAACGTCACTCACCCGGACGACGTCGACCTCGACCTGCAGCTGTTCGCCGAGCTGCTCGAAGGTGACCGGGACAGCTACGAGATCGAGAAGCGCTACCTGCACCGCGACGGACACGTCGTCTGGGGCCTCCTGCACGTCGGCATCATCCGGGCCGAGGACGGCAGCATGCAGAGCGTCGTCGGCCAGGTCAACGACATCAGCGCGCGCAAGCTGGCCGAGGCGCAGATCGCCCACCGGGCCAGCCACGACTCGCTGACCGACCTGCCGAACCGGCTGCGCCTGGAGGAGGTCCTCGACGCCTGCATCGCGTCCGGCCGCCCGGCCGGGGCCCTGTGCTGCGGCATCGACCGGTTCAAGACCGTCAACGACAGCCTGGGCCACGACGCCGGCGACGAGCTGATCCGAGCGGTGGCCAGCCGGCTGCGCGAGGGCCTGCCGTCGGGCATCACGATCGGCCGGGTCGGCGGCGACGAGTTCGTGGTGGTCGTGCCGGACGAGGCCGACCCCGAGGCGCTGCGCGGCATCGCGGCCCGGCTGGTCGCGGCCCTGCGCGAACCCGTCCGGCTGCGCGGCTACCAGCACACCGCCAGCATCAGCGTGGGCGTGACGGTGAGCAGCCCGCGGCACGCCCACGCCGACGAGGTGCTGCGCGACGCCGACCAGGCCCTGCGCCGGGCCAAGCGCCAGGGCCGGGCCCGCGTCGAGTTCTACGACCCCACGCAGGACCGCCCGGCGACGGTGGCCGACCTGGAGCTGGAGTACGCGCTGCGCCGGTCCCTGGACGAGGGCACCGGGCTGGTGCCGTTCTTCCAGCCCATCGTCAGCCTGGACACCAACGCCCCGGTGGGCTACGAGGCGCTGATCCGCTGGCGGCACCCCGAGAAGGGCATGCTCGAGCCGGACGACTTCTTGCCGATGGCCGAGCAGACCGGGCTGATCGCGCCGCTGGGCTGGAAGATGCTCGAGCTGTCCTGCCGGGCCGCGGCCGATCCGCGGCTGACCGGTGGCTGGTCGCGGTGGGTGGCCGTCAACGCGTCGGGCTCGCAGCTCGGCCGCGGGCAGTTGGCGCACGCGGTCCGCAGCGCGCTCGAAGCGGCCGACCTGCCGCCGGACCGGCTGCACCTCGAGATCACCGAGACGGCGCTGGTCGAGGCGTCGCCGGCGGCGATCAAAGAGGTCCGCGAGGTCGCCGACCTGGGCGTGCGCATCGCCCTGGACGACTTCGGCACCGGCTACTCGTCCCTGTCGCTGCTGCGTGACCTGCCGGTCGGCACGGTCAAGATCGACCGCAGCTTCGTCAAGCCGATCACGTCCGACCGCAACGCCCGGGCCATCGTCCGGAGCGTGATCGCACTGTGCCGTGAGCTCGGGGTGGCCACGGTCGGCGAGGGCGTCGAGACCGACGAGCAGATCACGTCGCTGCGTGCGCTCGGCGCGACCCTGGCTCAGGGCTACCTGCTCGGCCGTCCCGCGCCGCTCCCCCGCTGACCAGCGGCGGCGTGAGCGCGTCGGCGACGATCACCGTCAACTGAGCGTCCCCGGTTTTGGTCGCCAGGTCCCGTATATCCGGCCTGGTGACCAAAACCGAGTCAGACGAGGGGTCGGTCAGCCGTCGCCGCCGATGTCGGTCTCGTAAGCCTCGAACACCAGGTCGGCGCCCCGACGACGGTGCCGGTCCAGGCGGCCCAGCAGCGCGGCGCCCAGGCAGCGCACGTCGTCGACATGGCTGAGGGTGTGCGCCCCCCGGGCCTGCCGGGTCAGCCCGGTGAGCATCTCGTTGATGACCACGTGCTCGCGAACCAGCCGCTGCACCGCATGCGACAACCGGGGCGCGACCTCGATCACGTCGGTGTGCAGACCGCCCGGCCCTTCCGTGATCGCGATGTGTGCTCGGATATCGGCAGAGAGCTCGACTAGGGCCACATCGACCCATTCGCTCCACGCTTCGAGGCTTCCAGACGTGGGCGCGGCAAGCGCGTGTCTCAGGGCACCCATCGACTCGAATAGCTCGGCTCTGCGACGGCGCAGCGCATCCAAGCCGGGGTCAGGGACGAATGCGACGGCATCCATGGGGGCCTCCCCGGTGAGGTGGCACCTTTGATGGTCGCAGCCGATGTCCGATACGTCTACGGTCGGTTACGGCGCCCGCGCTGTTCGAGGATCAGCGCGGCCACGCCGTCGAGGATGCAGTGCAGGCCGAAGTCGAACTCGTCGTCGAGGTCGTCGTCGTCCTCCAGGGCGCCTGACGCGATCGCCTGGCGCAGGGCCGGGAACCGCGCCTCGTCGGTGAGCCGGGCCAGCGCCGCGCCGAACTGGAAGCTGGCGGCCCCGGCGATCTCGGCGCTCAGCGTCGCCTCGTTGCGGACGAAGCCGCTGACCAGCAGCGCCGTCGACAGCTTCTGCGCCTCCGACAGCGCCGTGCTGCGCAGGCAGCGCAGGGCCGTCTCGAGCCAGGCGACGTTGTTGGGGCCGAGCACCGACGCGGTGACCGGCACCTGGAGCAGCCACGGATTGCGCCGATAGGACGTACGCAGTTCCGTCGCCCAACGGGTGAGCCCCGCGCGCCAACGCTCGCCGGCCGGGCCGGGACGAGGTGGCCCGAACGCGGTGTCGGCCATGAGGCTGACGAGCTCATCCTTTGCGCCGACGTACCGGTACAGCGACATCGTCCCGACGCCGAGCTCGCCGGCGACGCGGGCCATCGACACCGCGGCGATCCCGTCGGCGCGGGCGACCTCGATGCCGGCGGCCACGATGCGCTCGAGGGTCAGGCCCGGCTTGGGACCGCGGCGGGCCTGGTCACGCAGTCCCCAGGCCAGCTCGACGCTGGCCGGCAGCACGACTTCGTCGTTCGTCATTGACTGCATCCTAGAACTGCGTATAGCCTACGCACAATCGCGTACGACATACGCAGATCTAGGAGACAGTGGATGACAGCGATCGAGGTTCAGGGCCTCACGAAGTCCTACGGCACCAACCAGGTGCTGGCCGGCGTCGACCTCTCGGTGCGGCGCGGCGAGGTGTTCGCCCTGCTCGGGCCGAACGGCGCGGGCAAGACGACGACGGTGCGGATCTTGACCACGCTCGTGCCGTTCGACGGCGGCCGGGTGCGCGTCGTCGGCCACGACGTCGTCGCCGACCGGCGCGAGGTCCGCCGGCGGATCAGCCTGACCGGCCAGTACGCCGCGCTCGACGAGCTGCAGACCGGGGCGGAGAACCTGCGCATGATGGGCCGACTGCGCGGCCTGTCGGGCCGGGCGGCCCGGGCGCGAGCCGCTGAGTTGCTCGCCCGGTTCGACCTGACCGCGGCCGCCGACCGGCGCGTCGGCGCCTACTCCGGCGGCATGCGGCGCCGGCTCGACCTGGCCGCCGGGCTCGTCGTCCAGCCCGAGGTGATCTTCCTCGACGAACCGACCACCGGCCTGGACCCGCGCAGCCGGCAGGCCCTGTGGGACGTCGTAGCCGCCCAGGCGGCCGACGGGGTCACCGTGTTTCTCACGACCCAGTACCTGGACGAAGCGGATCGGCTGGCCGATCGCATCGCCGTGGTCGACGGCGGTCGCGTCGTCGCCGAGGGCACCGCCGCCGAGCTCAAGCAGCGGGTGGCCGGCGAGCGACTCGACCTTCGGCTGGTCGACACGAGCACCTTCGACGCCGTGTTGGCCGAGCTCGGTTCGCGGGCCGTCCACGTCGACCGGCCGGCCCTCACGATCGGCGTCGCCACCGACGGATCGGCCGCCGAGACCCGGTGGCTGCTCGACCGGATCGATCCGCAGCGGCGGCGCGTCGAGCGGTTCGCGCAGCACACGGCGAGCCTGGACGACGTGTTCATGGAGCTCACCGGCCAGCCCACCGCCACGTCCGAGAAGGAGCTGACCAATGTCTGACGCCGCGACCCTGGCCGTCCGGGGCTTTCGCCTGTCCTTGCGCAACGTCGACGGGCTGATCACCGCCCTGGCGTTACCGATCATGCTCATGGTGATGTTCGTGTACCTGTTCGGGGGCGCGATCCACACCGGCACGCACTACGTCGACTACGTCGTCCCCGGCGTGCTGCTCGTGTGCGTGTCGTTCGGCGCCGCCGCCACCGCGGTGAGCGTCGCCCACGACCTGAGCGGCGGCATCATCGACCGGTTCCGCTCCCTCGACGTCCGCAGCGAGGCGCTGATCAACAGCCACGTCGTGGCCAGCGTCGCCCGCAACCTCATCTCGACGGCGCTGGTGTTCGTCGTCGCGTTCGCCATCGGGTTCCGGTCCGACGCCTCGGTCAGCGCCTGGCTCGGGGCGCTCGGCGTGCTGGTGCTGTTCGTCATAGCGCTGTCCTGGCTGGCCGCGGCCATCGGCATCGTGGCCCGCTCGGCCGAGGCGGCCAGCGGCATGACGTTCCTGATCAGCTTCCTGCCCTACCCGAGCAGCGCGTTCGTGCCGACCCATACCCTGCCGTCCTGGCTGCGCGGGTTCGCCGAGAACCAGCCGACCACCCCCGTGATCGACTCGATGCGCGCGCTGCTCTCGGGACAGCCGGTCGGGTCGAGCGCCTGGGCGGCCGCCGGGTGGAGCCTGGGCATTGCCGCTCTTGCGGTGGTACTCGCCGGTGCGCTCTTCCGCCGGCGGATGCGCTGACCGTCCGCACGGTGCTGGCACAGATGCATGCCGATCGTGTCCTTCGAGCGACCCGATCGGCATGCATCACTGGATCAAGGACGTCGTCCGGTGTCACCCGTGCCGACCTGAATGTCGGCTCGGCATGACACCCTGAGCACGTGACCGATCGACTGCGCGAGATGTTCGAGCTCCGCTCGTCCACCCTGCAAGACATCGACGAGGCCGGCCGGCTGCTGGTGGGCAATGACGAGTCGGGCTCGATGCAGCTGCACGAGCTGGCCCCCGACGGCCGGCGCAGCGTGCTGACCGAGCTCGGCGAACCCTGCTGGGGCCGGTACCTGCCCGGGCAGCGCGCCGTCGTCGTGTCGGCCGACGACGGCGGCAGCGAGCGGGCCCAGCTGTGGCTGCTCGACGTCGACGACATCTCCGGGATCGAGCCGCTCGTCAACGACCCGGCGTTCATCCACACGCTGCTCGACGTGGCGACCGACCTCGTCCTGTACGCCACGAACCGGCGCAACGGCGTCGACTTCGACGTCGTGCTGCGCACCGTGTCCAGCGGCGCCGAGCGGGTGATCTGGGACGGCGGCGGCTGGGTCAGCGCGGCCGCCATTTCACCCGATGGGCGCTACATCGCCATGCAGTGCGAGTCGCTGCTGCCCGCGTCGACCTACCTGCTGCTGGCCGACGTCGAGGCCGGCCGGGTCGACCCGATCACCGACGCCGACGAGATCGGCGAGTGGCGCCGGCCGCGCTGGATGGGCGGCGCCGTGCTGGCCGCCTCCGACGCCGGCGCCGAGTTCCACTCCGTGCGCCGCTACGACATCGCCACCAAGACGTGGAGCATCCTGCTCGACGCCGACGGCAGCGACCGCGAGGCCTGGCCGTCGCCCGACAACGCCCGGCTGGCGGTGGTGACCCGCGACGACGGCGCCGACCGGCTGGCCGTCTACGACCTCCAGGGCACGGCCCTGCGGGGCCATGTCGAGATCGCCCTACCGCACACCGGCGTGATCGACTTCCGCACGAACCAGCCGCACTGGTCGCCGGACTCGTCCGAGCTGGGGCTGACGTTCACCTCGCCGATCCAGCCGCCCGACGTGTACCTCTGGGCCGGCGGCGCCATGAGCCGGCGCACCACGTCCAACCCACCGCTGGCCACCTCCGGGCTGGTCGAACCCGAGTCGCACCGGGTGCCGACGCCCGACGGCGAGCACGTGCCGGTGTACGTCTACCGCGGCGGACCCTCGACGGTGCTCTCGGTCCACGGCGGTCCCGAGGCGTCCTGTGTCCGCGAGTGGTCGCCGGTGCACGCCGCAATGTCGCTGGCCGGGCACACGGTGGTGGCCCCGAACGTGCGCGGCTCGGCCGGCTACGGGCGACGCTGGGTGTCACTGGACGACGTGGAGCTGCGCCTGGACTCGGTGGCCGACCTCGCCGCCATCCACTCCTGGCTGCCCACCGTCGGGGCCGACCCGACGCGGACCGCGCTCTACGGCGGCTCGTACGGCGGGTACATGGTGCTGGCCGGCCTGGCGTTCCAGCCCGAGCTGTGGGCGGCCGGCATCGACATCGTCGGCATCTCGTCGCTCGTCACGTTCCTGGAGAACACCTCGGCGTACCGGCGCGCCTACCGCGAGCGCGAGTACGGCAGCCTGGCCGACGACCGCGAGTTCCTCGAGAAGGCGTCCCCGCTGTCGCGCATCGGCGACGTCCGCGCACCGCTGTTCGTCATCCACGGCGCCAACGACCCGCGGGTGCCCCTCAGCGAGGCTCAGCAGATCGAAGGCGCGTTGCGGGCCCGCGGCGTCGAGTGCGAGCTCGTGGTCTACCCCGACGAGGGCCACGGCCTGGCCAAGCGGGCCAACCGGCTGGACGCCTATCCGCGGGCCATCGAGTTCCTGGCCCGGCATCTTC
>Ga0081455_10005624_pt1 | contig 13693 bp, 16 predicted proteins | sample TabmetS3T2R1_FD_70207 | JGI IMG/M metagenome (GOLD analysis project Ga0081455, IMG submission 70207) | Tabebuia heterophylla rhizosphere microbial communities from the University of Puerto Rico - S3T2R1 | ecosystem: Host-associated > Plants > Roots > Rhizosphere ... | reverse complement strand
TATTAATTAACAGTTTATGTAAATCATTTGGATATAGTTATCAATATGAAGTAACACAGTAAGTAAAATATGGAAATAACAAAAGATTTATTCTTAAATTAATTTCACTTTGCAATTTCATTCTCAAGATTAACAATTCAGACAGCTGTACGTGGATACGCTATTCAGATTTTGATAGAAAAAAATTAATTGTTAACAGAGTTGATGAAATTTACATCTAATTTTTTTCCATTTCTTAATAAATTATACAGTCTCTTAAAATTATGCATTTTATTTTTACAATCCTCGTTATTAGCACAATATTTTGGTAAGTTGTCTTTCGCATAATTCTTGCGTTTAGGCAGTGCTCTTAAAATGAGTACTAATAACTGGAACAAACCTGATCTCCCACCAAATGCCCTATTTTCCTTTATTAGCCAAAACATTTGAGTTGCATCATAATTGCTGGGGAATATGCGTTTCCTCAATTTCTCCCCTTCCTGGGAAAAATGTCCTATGCAGTGAATTTGACCTTTGGAAAATTTTAATGCATACTTTGCAAAAATAGTGCATGATGAACATTTATCATCATAAATTAGAATGGGCCTATTTGTGACGGAATCCAAGATTAGTTGCTACTAATATTGACGCAATTCAATGTAAATCTTTTGGATTTCTTGTTATCTATAATAAGGTACAATAAATTAGTGTAAATAATTTAGTCTAAATTAACAAAACTGCTGCACTTAGTACTGTAGTCCATAAACCATCCTTGTGACCTTCAGCAGATTGAGTAAAATTTTGTGTCTTGTATATTTTCCCGGACAGTCTCCATTGTTCCAGCCTTTCATCCCACGCCAAAGAAGAATCATTTGGTAATCCCATGGTAGTCGCCAACATCTCCATTGCCATATCTTCAGCATAATCTCCAGCTTTTTGGGCCGTCTCACCTGTAGAATGATGTTCTGATAAATAACCATACTGACCCTCTTCTGCTGGATTAGCCAAACCCACTGAAGCCGCGATCAGTCTGTTGGGTTCATTGGTAGACTGTCTTGCGATAATCACGAAGACAACTTGTCCCGGTACAAGATAATTTCTTCCTTCTTGTAAACTTATGATCTTGCATTTTGGAGGCTTTATACTTGAAACAGATACAATATTCAGATCAGATATCTTAGCATCACGGAGTGCTAATTCAAAACTCGTAAGAGAATCCTTATGGACTCCTTTTCCCTTTGTAAAAAACATTGCTTTTGGTACATACAACATTGGATTTGTAAACGGCTGGGCACTCAGCATTTTTTCAGTCATGCAAAGTGGATCTAAACTAATAAAATATTAATATTACTTTTGTTGATTCGCTTTAGTTCCAAATTCTTATACAAAATAGTATGTAAGGGGTAAATTCCTTCAGATTTGCTTTATCAATTTGCAACTTGAAAATTTTGAAAATTTTACTATATCTTAAAAATGACTAATTGAAAAATTTCTACCTCGCCATCTTTTCGCAATTAGGATTGCTAATATCGCCTTCTGAAATATTCAAATGAGGTATAGTGTCGGAACTACCACCACAATCAAAATAATCAGCTCCCTTGCCGCCGTCCAAGGAATCTGCACCAGGGCCTCCATAGAGATCATCATTCCCATCGCCTCCTGAAATGTTGTCATTGCCTATTCCACCAAAAATAAGATCATTGCCTGATTCTCCAGCAAGCCTATCACCACCCACTCCACCATCAATTTCGTCATTGCCCTGAGCACCTGTAATGTTATCAAAACCTGATCCACCAAAAATAAAATCATCATTTACCGTCCCTTTGAGATTGTCTGGCTGTGTTGTTCCTATAATTTCATTGGACTGATTCATCCCTGTAACATTGTTGGACTGTGCCATCCCTGTAACATTGCTGGACTGTGCCATCCCTGTAACATTGCTGGATTGTGCTGTACCATTTAAAATTGAAACTGCTTGTGAGTTGGACATAGAAAGAGAACAAATGCTCAAGAAAATTACAGACAAAATAATAAAGAGATATATCCTCATCCGATTTCTAAAATATAAATAAAAAACGGGTATTTAATTTTACCATTTATGTCAAACAAAGACCCTCAGAGTAAATTAGTCAATCAGTTTATACGTTTGTCGATAGAGTTTAGGGTTCAAGCAATAGCAAAAACAATAGTAAAACAAGCATCTTTGATACTATTTTTGAGAATTTTATTTGGTATGCCACGTGCAATATTATTGTCTTTGAATCAACTGTAGCTTATCAAGATAAAAGGGAAAATTTAGGAGGAATTGCATGAATTTAGAAATCGGAACTATGGGAATTTTATAGAAAAATCTGCATTGACTTTCATGAAAGGTAACTATGATTGGAATTACTGCTTCAATTTCTTTTTTCTTATCTAAAAATATCCGAGCTCTTCTTATCTGGTTTAAAGAAAATCTTGATACATTAAAATCATAAATTTTCATCCAATGCTTGCAGTCAATTAATAAAGCAATTTTATGATAAAATCCAATTACGTCTATTTGAATTCGGGGTTTATTGAACACTACATTTCTCTCGAAAGTGAATCCTGCAGATTTTATTAAAAGGGAGGTAAATAGTTCAAAATCATTCCACCGTAATTTTTTTGAGAGGTGCTCTGGATCGCACCCTTGTTTCATAACCAAAAGAAGAGTATTTAGCTTGTCTTTTTCTGAAAAGGAAACAGAATCTTTTGATAAATGACCAATTCCTAACCCTATTAAGTAAGTCAATAGCTCCTTTGTTGTTGATCTACTCGTAATTTCACATAATTCTTGAAATTTATCGATACTTAGTTTATTGGGCATTGTCACAAGTGATTTGACAAGTAATTCATCATTGATTGAAATTTGCATCTTTTCAGTCAATTTAGTAGCAAAAATAGAATTGACAGATCAAGATTTATTTATTTCTAGTCGCAATAATATACATGAATAATGCTCTATTGTGGTTAAGAAGCAATGATAAATTTTTACTAAAACTCACAATACTAGGTATATTGTTACTAAGTATTATACACATTTATCTATCAATATCAGAAATTGACTTCAATTCGAATATTTTTGGCTTTTTACACATAATCACAATTCTAATATTAATACTTGTTTTCCTTTCGATTTTAATCAAAGGTATCGTCCCAATAGCAATTTCATGTCTAGGGATAGTCTTACTTTATGGCAGTATTGTCATACCTTCTGTTGCCACTGATTCTCTGGGTCCTTTTTACTACAAAGCATCGACTGGTAACTTGAATATTGAATCGATAAACCGTGGATCACATGGATTTTTTCTCCTTGGTATAGCCATGATTGTTTTTGGCATAATAATAGCATACAAGCCAGATGTCCTTTACACACGGAATAGACCCGTTTCTGTTGAAGACATTTGGGCTAAGTACCCAAAGTGGGATGAAAGATTGCAGTTTTCTGGCACAACAACGGAATCCTTGATAAGATTGCCAAATCTTTTGAGCGATACAGAGAAGTATCTGGTATGGAGGTATGAGTTCATACTCGTAATTATCTATGGCACAGTTTATCAAGTTCCTATCAATTCATACATCCCCGAGAGCTCAAAAATATTGAGGGAATCAAAATCGCACAGGCTCATTGGCTTTTCAAAGTATGGATATTTTATCTAACTGGAGTAAGCCTGAGTATCTAACTGGTACCATTGTAGACGTGCGATTTGTATGTCCTGCTAGCCGTTCACAAATTTGAAGAATTTTCTATCATGGTAAATATCATGTAAGAAAAATCCATATTCGAGTAAGAAAGACTTAAGATCACAGAACCTTTAATTAAAGGTAAATGGAGGATTTTTTAGGAATACCGAGTTGGCTGAACTTAGAAAAGATTACATACTTGAAAAATTTGTAGTTCTTCCTCCTGATTCATATAAAGTAAAAAATGATACTAAAGAATGTCCCTATTGTCCTGGAAATGAAAATATGACTGCCCCTTCAGTACTGTCGCTAGTAGTAAAGGAGGGAATGCTACAAAGATTGTCTGATAACGAAGAAAACATCATCGAAAACTGGGATGTAAGAGTCTTTCCCAATTCAAATCCTGTTGTAACATCTGTGAACGAAAATACTTACAGAGACAAACCTCTCTATAGTGAACCAGCGTACGGCTACCACTTTATTGTTGTTGCAACACCGGATCATAAAGAAAACCTGCCAGATCTATCTATTGAAAAATGGTCCAATGTTTTATTAGTCTTACAGAATTATCTAAGTCATCTCTACACAAAGAAAAGTGTAACTTATGTTTCCATATTCGTAAATAACGGGATCCTATCAGGAAGTGATATTGATCATGCTCATTTTCATCTCATGACATTTTCTACCATACCTCCAACTATCGAATCAGAAGCAGAAGCATCAAATAGATACCTTAATGAAAATGGAAATTGTCCTGCGTGTAATATAATTTCTACAGAGACCGGAGGCCCAAGACAAATTCTAGACACGGAGAGCTATATTGCCATTTCACCTTGGGCTTCAACATATCCTTATGAATTTTGGATTTATCCGAAACGCCATACAACATCCTTTTCAAAGATTTCTCAAAAGGAGTTTGCAGACCTTGGACTTATTTTGAGATCCACTTTGGGTGGGATGGACAAAGTATTACAAAATCCGTCTTTTAATCTAATTTTTCATCTCTCGCCAGAAAAGAAAAACAGTCGACAAATTCATTGGCATATAGAAGTTTATCCTCAGATTCATAATTGGTCAGGACTGGAGAGAGGATTTGGGGTTTATGTTAATCATGTATCACCAGAAAGATCTGCAGAAGTTTTGGGATCTGCTGCCAGAAAAGAATTTGGAGATGTAATTGGAATCAAGTAAATTTAAAACTTATTTTATTCAACAGGATGTATAATGTTAAACCTTGAAACAGCAGTATCTTTAGCTAGTTTAGGGTTAATAGTTATGTTTGTTCTTCTAATGTATTCATTTGTATCTTTTCTAATTGGACCAAACTCCAAAGGACCAGATATAGTAGTTCAGCCAGAAGGAGTTATAATACAAATTGTGTCGATATCTGCAGCCCCCGGAATAGTACTGGCAGGAATTACCTACGGTCTAGTGAAAAATTATGGATCGAAGAAAATTGGAATCATCCTCTGTGCATCGGGAATAGTTCTACTAATTGGTATTATTCTAACTCAGAAGATGATTGGGAAAATACCAGAAAGCCTGTATGTACCTGGACTTGTTCCAGGTACATACGCAATTTTAGCTGCCGGATTTGGAATCATCATAATAGGAATTATTACTTTTATGACAGAAGGAAAAAGAAAACCACCAATAGGAGAAGAAAACTTTTGAGTGAAAAGATACCAATACGGAATATTTATTTTAAGAAGAAAATTCTTCCTATCGAGATTTTTCACAATGTTTTAGATGACAGCTATAGACTTTCTCATGATTTGAATAGCCCTGTACTTTCAGTTGTAATTGGAACAAAACCTGATTTTTATAAACAAGCTCCGGTAATGATAGAAGCATTACATCAAAAATTACCGGCATTTGTAATAGATACCGGACAGCACTTTGATGATCTTCTTGGATTTGGCATCCAAGAATTTGAATTGCAAGATCACATCGCGTGTAATCTTCAAATTAGAGGAGACTTGATGGAAAAAGCAAGCGAGCTAATTTTAAAATTTGGTTCGTTTGGTAGGTATTTGAAAAAGAATTTTGGAAATTTTTCTCAACTTCTACCAATAGTCCATGGCGATACACTCGTCGCAGGCATCGCGCCACTAGCATGGGTTTTTGGAATGGGTCAAAAAGTTGCCCAGAATGAAGCAGGGCTACGGTCCATGAGTCCTGAGTCAATTAAATATCTAAAAGTTAATGAGGACCCAACAAAATCCAGTCTTGAAAAATTTATAGATTCACAATTTGAAGGTAGATGGTTCTTGGCAAGAGAGGAACCATTTCCTGAGCAAATAGATACTTGGATATGTTCTGCAGGAACACAATTTTTCTTTGCACCAACTCAACTCAACAGAGATAATTTAGTTCGTGAAGGGTATCCAGAAGAATTTATTCATGTTGTTGGAAATTCAGTTGTAGACGCAATTGAGATTAAGAGAAAAAATAAACCAAAAACTAGTTTATTTGATATTTACCCAAAATTAGAAACAGATGAATGGATTAGAATAGACATACACAGAAGAGAGAATCTTACAGAGCATAGATTTTCATCAATAATAAAAAGCATATCTTATTTGATTAAAAATACTGATTATAAGTTAGTTCTAATAATGCTAAATGCGATGAAATCAGCTTTAAGATCATATCATCAGGAACAAAATCTACTAAACCTAGCAAAAGAATATCCAAATAAATTCATTATCACTCCTTTATGGAAGGAGTATTCTCATGTGATAGAATTTTTGGACAGTGGACATTGTTGGGCAGAGATGACAGACTCTGGCTCCATGCAAGAAGAATTATTATACTTTCCAAATGTTTTATCACTTACAGTCAGGTTAAATACCGATAGACCAGAAACCATTTTTGATGCCCGTGGTAATATTCTTATCCCACCAGTAAATTCCTCATGGATCACTACCCTCATAGATGAAGCATATAACCGAAAAGAAGGACTCGGCCTTGAGCTTAAGAAAAAAAGAAAGATTTACGGTCAACCAGGCATGGTATCAAAGAACATTGTGAAAATTGTGAAAAAGGAATTTGAAAATGGTGATGCAAATTTCTATCCATGGCTTCATCAAAGAATTGGTCTCTGGAAAGAAAAACAGTTCATAGATTACATGTAACTATCGTAGGGTAAATCTTTTTGAGCGTACGCCGTACTCCTTTCTTTCATTCCTTGTCACATCAAAAAGTTCCCTCATCATTGATTCATATGAAAAAGACATATTGACATTTCTTCTTGACATCATCCTTTTTTGAAATTTTATCGCCAAAGATATATCCATTTCCGCATTTTCAGACCCAACACCTTGGCCATAGATTACGTAGGAAGGAACATCATTAAAAATATTACCATGAATATGTGAGGATACACCAATTTTCATTCCACAATAAATATTTGTACCTATTGATGTTTTTGCCATATCTCCAAAAAAGGAACCCAACTTAATTGTGTTTGTATCTTTTTTTTCATTTCCTATTTTCATTGAAATTGTACCGTAGGTCATTTTGAGGTCAGAGGTGATTGTATTAGCACCTATATTTACCCATTCACCGACATAACAGTGACCTAAATATCCCAAGTGAGATTTGTTAGTATAATCCAATATGATTGAAGTATCTATTTCTCCCCCTATGCGACAATTATTACCAATGTATGAACTGTTGATAATAGAATATGGTTTTATTTGACTGGAAAATCCTATATAAGCTGGACCGTAGATTGAAGACTGATGAATTACAGATTCAGGACCAATGTAGATGCCTCCATCAGTTACATCAAGGATAGTCCCTTCATCAATTTTTGAAGTTTTGTCCACGTATACAGGATTTTTACCGAAAACTTTTACTCCACTTGCAACTTTATTTTTGATTCTAAGTTGATGGTATAGTACGTCCCTGAGTTGGAAAATAAAATCCCATGGCCAACTGTATAGAGTACCACAATTATCTAGTTTATTGATCTCAATTATTTCTGTACTTAACTTGTTATTGCTGATTTCTTTATCATGAACTATCGATTCATAGAGATATTCAAAGCTGGATTTTTTTAGTCTACCCATTAGTATCTTGCCTCTAAAAGAGATTAAAAATTCTTTTTTTACGTTCCATTTTTTTAAGAATGATTTATGAGGTATGAATAATGAGCTGATAATGATATCATCATTGTCGTATTCGAATTTATTTATGCTGCAATTTGGGTGTCTTTGATTAGTTACTTTTTCTAAATATTGCCGTGTTAGAAATTTTGCTGATTTCATATTGAAATGTTCAAAAGTTGTTAACGATCCAATTTTAATGTCAAACAAAGATCTTGTATGACTTAGTGGTACAAAATTTTTCCAACTAGTATCTTCAAAGAAAACGATACCCATGACTTAGATTTTTCCCAGTCGCTCTACATATTTTTTGTAGGTTTGAAGATAAGATTTTTTATCTCCGATATCAATAAATCCTGATTCTATTTTATATCCGTTTACAACCTTTTTCATATCAAGGGCTTTTCTTACTGCATCATCCATTCCATACCCGTTTGAGGCTGGTATCAAATCAATAAATTCCGGTTCCATGACATAGCATCCTACATTTATTAATCCTTTTATCTCAGGCTTTTCATCCCATGCAGTAACTCTACTGTTCCCATTTACATCTATGAAACCGTACTTTAGCCTTGTTTTATAGGATAATAAGGCCATTGAGATAAATGCTCCAAGTCTATCGTGTTCATTTATCATTTCCGTAAGAGGGAACTCATAGATGGAATCTCCATATACACACACAAATCTATCATCGATAAACCTTTTAGCAGTCAATAGCTGTCCTGCAGTTGCCAGAGGTCTATCAGACCTCGCATATTCTATCCTTATACCAAACCTGCTTCCGTCCTCAAAATAGTCTTCTATTGTTCTGTGTAGGTAGCTTACACAAATTATTATATCATCAATACTATTGTCATCATTCTTCAACCACTCAATAATATGTTCCAATAATGGTTTATTTCCAAGAGGCAACATAGGTTTGGGAATGAAAAAAGTATATGGCTGAAGACGGGTTCCGAGACCGCCAGCTAAAATTATTGCCTTCATTTAAAATTACTGTTAGATTGAACTATAATATAAGGTAAAAACTATTCAAAATTTCATGTTGTCGAGTATACTTTTTACTTTGTCCACTACTTCTTGTGGATTTTGTCCAAAGATTATTATCATTGGTTCTTTACCCATATCGCCTGTATGATATATGATATCTGCATCTGGGTTCTTTGATAGTGCTGTGCTAACTCCCCACGAAATTGACCTACCTTCTCTGTTTTTTATCGTCTTTGGTTCCCATTTTCTTTCATAATGAGTTACTCTAAAAAGTCTGTTACACTTGTCCAATATTCTTTTCTCATTTTTTATGTTAAGTGCAGATCTAACGAGTTGATTGGTTTTCATATATTCAAGAATTGAGGATGCTACATGCTTTGAAGCACCAAATTTTATGCCTGATGTTGGGACACTCCTGTCTCCTGCCTTCACTATTCGCCCATTGACACCAGCCACATCGTTAATGTTATTAGCATTGGGAATGGCATAAACAATATTTGATTGACTTTCTGGAATAAGCTTCTCAAAATTCTTGGTACTAGTTAACTGGTCAACGGCGTTAGCTAACTCATCTATGACCTTATATCTGCAAGATTCTTCATACATTAATGAAATCGGGTTGTTAACTGGAATCCCCTTACCGATTTTTACAGTATTGACAATTGAATTATGAACATATTTGTTTGCCATAAAGCAGGCCATCACCATAGGAAATTTCATTGCCAGAAACGCGGTTAGCGCGGCCGAAAAATTACAGCCACTTCCATGCAGTTCAACTATATTCATCCTTGGATTTTTTATGAGATCAAATTTCCCCCGTTCATTCAGGATTGTGTCAACAATCACCTTATCGTTATTTTTAAAATGTCCACCCTTCACTACCACATTTTTTGCTCCTAGTTTTTGTATTTTCAAAGCTGTATTCTTAATATCATTTTCATTTTTTATCTTGATTCCAGATAGTTTTTCTGCTTCATGTATGTTGGGTGTAACTACATCACAAAGTGGGAGTAGTTTAATTTTAAAATCAGATAGAAATTCCTGTTCAAGTAATCGGGCTCCAGTTCCCGCAGAGATGATTGGATCAAGCACAATTGGGATTTTCGAATTTTTTAGGATATCACTTACAGCAGTAATAATCGCGTTGTTGTAGACCATCCCAATCTTTATTGCATGAATTGGGATATCAGATAATACTGACATTATCTGTTTTTTGATGATGTCAGCGCTGAGCGGAAATATGTGATCTACGTTTAATGTATTTTGTGCAGTTATCGCTGTTATGACTGTACATGAGTAGATTCCCAAAGCAGACATAGTTTTCATGTCCGCTTGAATGCCAGCACCACCACTGGAATCACTCCCAGCTATTGTCAATGCAGCGTGTACCAACACTAGAAATATGTTAAATTTGGATTATTCAGTCTATCGGATTTCCATTGACTAACTTTGATACTTTATCTATTCATAGTCCGTAAAAATGCTGTTAATGTAAGACAATAATTCATCCCGCAATTGAATTACCTTTGTACGGTTATCTCCATCTAAATTTGTTTGTAACAGTACATCAAGGCCTTGAACTAGATATTGGATATTTGGCAGGGTAAGAAGAGATTTTGTATATTTAGTGACGTCTTGATTACTCAATGAAGTCTTTTGTATCTGCTTGATGTTAAAGATTTTGGATAAGCAGATTTTGAGTATCAACTAAATGGATCATGGAACAAAAAACTCTTTTCCGTAGGCTATCTCAAATTTCTTTAATAGATTTATACAACAAGATTCAACAAACAAATTCCGCTTTTCATCCGTATGATATGTGATCAAATTTGCGTTTCCATTTCTTCCACAAACCGGTCTTCCGCATATTACACACCTGTGAACTTCTTCAAACAGGTCCAGTGCCTCCGAGCCATAGGCATTAATAATAAATTTACTACTATCAGTACCCTCAACTTCTATGTAGTAATATTCTATCCCATTATTCATGTAAATCACTTTTTTTGGGAGGAAGCTAAATCTATATTTTTTATCCACTAGATCATGAACTAGCTTCTTAATGTTACTTGGAACTACAGGTTTATGAATCAGAGTACTACCTGTCATGGTTCATCACCCATTTTGCATTTATGCGAGTTATCAACACAATATTATTCAATCCAAATATAGTTAAACTGGATTAAGCTTGGAATATGACAATTTTAATTCAATCATAAAAACTAAGCTATTGATCTAATGCGTATTTTGGCAGAATTTATAAATTCAAACTAGAAGTTGCTTAAATTCTCGGGCAAACTACTTTCTGTTTGCTCTACAATTATTCAATAAAGAAAAAAATAAAGAATTTTTTTGTAGTCTATCTATTTGGAGTATTGCTTTTGTGCAGATGTATAGAAGTTCGACCATGTATTGGCCAAGTTTGCATTATATTCATTCATTGTTTCCCATGTTTTGCCATACAATTTGATATTCTCTCTAGCGGCGTTTAGATTTTCTATCGCTAATTGGTTGGCGGTACCAAACACATGGAATGCTTGGGAGGTGACTTCGTCTGATTGTTTTTTAAATTGTTCTGCATATGGAACTGTTGCTGGTATGTAAGGATTTCTTACATTTCCAACCCATGATTTTTGAATTGCAAATGTCCTGTTTACTGCTTCTTTTGTCGCTTGGAGGTATTCTTGTTGTAGGTTCGAAATTGATTGTGCATATTGTGGTTGATACTTTGATATTTCATCGATTGTTCTTAACATATTTTGCTTGCAGCTGTCTAACATCTCTACGTTTTCTGTTGCAGTTTCTCTTTTTTCTGTCAAGTTCGTTCACCTTTAAATGGTATTAAAAGGGTATATAAATCTTTGGTATTAAACGGGATTTAAAGGTATAAAACACCACCAAATGCATTTGAACAATGAACCAGTTAAAGATCATTGTTATTTAAACCACTGAATATTATTCAATAGTATGGATAATCTGCGGCTGATTTGTCGTAATTCAATAGAAAAATAAACCGACTACATGATAAACACTGGTGACATGCAAATTAGCCATTGTGATTTTCCTGAAGGGATTATGTACGATTTGGATAATCTCGTTTGGTTAAAGAATGATGATAACGACCGTTCTATAGTTACATTAGGATTAACACCGATTCTTATTTCATTGGCAGGAAAACTAACCGAGATAAAGCTAAAAGAAATTGGAACTATTATTGAGAAAAACAAGAGCGTTGGATCAATTGAAAGCCTTCGCTATTTCGGTATGGTGAGGAGTCCTATTAAAGGAAAAATCATTGAAATAAATAATGCACTATCTGACTATCCTAAAACTGTTAATGATTTTCCGTATAGTGAAGGATGGTTTGTAAGGCTAAAAATCCAGAATTCAGATTCGAGTATTGAATCGGATTTTGAGCAGAATAAACTAAAATTTATTGATGAATGTTATGCTGATATCAAAAAATTAATAGAAAAACTTCATGTTAGATGCTTTTCGGCATTTCCTGACTATGAGATGTTTGAAATCGGCGTAGAGTGTGCAGCAACGCTTACAAAACTGGATGAATTAATCGGCAAAATTGATGTGGGAAATATAGTTCATGTTGTCTCTGATGATACTTCAGCGGACCTTGAAATGATTAGATGGTCTGAAGAAGGAGGACAAAATCTTTTGGAAATCAGAAAAGAAGGCAATCTTTACCATTTTATAGTAAAGAAAACAAAATAAAACAAAAACAAAATTAAATAAAATAGAATTGAGTAGTTATTAGGAGATCAGATATTATCTTGAAATTTACTTCTATCGAACTACTTTTCAATTGGGTTATTTATCATGTTTCCCCATTCGGTCCATGAGCCATCATAATTTTTGACGTTAGGATATCCAAGTAGATATTTTAGTACAAACCAAGTATGCGATGATCTTTCACCAATTCTACAATATGAAATAATTTCCTTATCTGGTGTAATTCCTTTAGCGTGATAAATCTTTGAGAGCTCATCAGCAGATTTAAATGTTCCATCATCATTGACCGCTTGAGCCCATGGTATATTTGCTGCACCAGGAATATGCCCACCCCTTTGAGCATGTTCTGTAGGATATTCTGGAGGAGCCAATATTTCACCTGTGAATTCTTTAGGACTTCTAACATCAACTAGAGCCTTACTGCCAAGAGTATCACTCACATATTTTAGAAACACACGTATGTTATTATCAGGATCAGAGCTCTTGAAATTACCAAGTGGGTAAGTAGGAATATCCTTTGTCAGTGGTTTGTCTTCTTCTAACCATTTTTTCCTACCTCCGTTCATCAACTTCATATTTTTACATCCATAATACGTAAGTGCCCAAAATGCGAAAGCAGCAAACCAATTATTAAAGTCCCCATAGAGGACTAGCGTAGTATCATTATTTACTCCTATTCTTTGTAACAATTCTTCAGATGCTTGCTTGCTAAGAATATTTCTTGCGACAGGATCGTTTATATCAACTTTCCAATCTAGTAGGACTGATCCGGGAATGTGTCCCAAAACGTAATTGGCTGTAGGATCATAGTCTACTTCTGCAATGCGAACATTTGGATCATCTATATGACCTTCAACCCATTTAGTATCTACTAGGACTTCTGGATGAGAATAATTCACTTCATAACACCTACATTGAATTTACTTTAATCTTATATTAGTTTTTCATGAATAGCCATTTATAAACTTCGTTTCACTATTTACAATAATGTGATTAACCATGATCTGCACCCCTGGTGCCAATCTGCAATTCTACATCACCATCATACTTTGGCTTGATAGCAAGCTGTGCTGGAGTATAGATTAGATGCTCCTTTGTAAATGATGATAATTCATAGTCATTTGTCATATACAGTGCATAAAAAGGACATGCATCAACGCACA
>Ga0081455_10005623_pt1 | contig 13694 bp, 15 predicted proteins | sample TabmetS3T2R1_FD_70207 | JGI IMG/M metagenome (GOLD analysis project Ga0081455, IMG submission 70207) | Tabebuia heterophylla rhizosphere microbial communities from the University of Puerto Rico - S3T2R1 | ecosystem: Host-associated > Plants > Roots > Rhizosphere ... | reverse complement strand
CCTGGAGCACGAAGGAACTCTGGAACGATTCACTGGCGATGGGATGATGATCTTTTTTAATGATCCGGTGCCCGTCGTGAACCCGGCGGAGCGCGCGATTCGCATGGCGCTGGCTATGCGCGAGGGTGTAGCGGAGCTGACCGCCAAGTGGCGTAAGCTGGGCTATGAGCTAGACTTCGGCGTCGGCATCGCGCAGGGCTATGCGACTATAGGCGGCATCGGTTTCGAAGGTCGCTGGGACTACGGAGCCATCGGTACCGTAACTAACCTCGCCTCCCGGCTTTGCGGTGAGGCCAAACCGAGCCAGATCCTGGTTTCTCAACGCCTGCTAGGGAGTGTGGAAGAATTGGTGGAGGTCGAGCCCGTAGGCGAGCTATCGCTCAAAGGCTTTCACCGCGCGATCACCGCGCACAACGTCTTAAGGCTGAAAAACTAAAGATCCGGAAAGCAAGGGGAAGAAGAATGAAACTTTTCGTATCCGCGCTCCTCGTCATGTTGAGCTGGCAGCCGAAAGTGTGGGCTCAGGGGAGGCCGGCGACGGTCGCCGATCAAGTGGGTGCCCATGGATGTTGTCCCGACTAACGCGGGCGGCGTCGCTCTGCCGGCGCATGGACCTCATCCGCATGCAGCTCTTTTGTTTGCTGATTTTCTGCTCGGCCCTGAGGGGCAGAAGTTTCTGGGGAAGTTCGGTCTCGATAGCGCCGTGAACAAGCCTGATTTCAAGCGCTGGTACGCCGAGGCGGGTATGACTGTCGAGCAGTATGAAAAGGAAAACCGCAAATGGGAGAAACTGTTGCGAGAGATTGGGCGAAAGTGATGTCCATTTTATGGCGCGTCCCCGTCATGCTTCGACGGTCGTTCTCCTGCGGCCGGATGAGGACGGCAGCTTCGAGATCCTGCTGACTCGTAGGCCGCCTGAGATGAGGTTTCTCGGCGGCTTCTACGTTTTTCCGGGAGGGGCGGTCCACAAAGACGACTATTCTGCAAAGGCGCTGGAGCGCTGCCGAGGATTATCCGCAAACGATGCTCAGAAAATTCTCGGTAACCGACATGAGCCGGAACTTGCGCTAGGTCATTGGATTGCCGGCATTCGAGAATTGTTTGAAGAAGTTGGAGTGCTTCTCTGTGAGGCGCAATCGGGCGAGCCCATCGAAGTGCTCGATGAAGTGACGAAAGCAAAGTTCGAGACCAAGCGGCAGGCAATCGTGAGGAGGAACCTAGGCTTCGGAGAGTTCCTCGAATCGGAAGGGCTCTGGTGTGACTTGTCCCATATCATCTATTTTTTCCATCGCGTGACGCCGGAATTCTATCCAATGCGATTTGATACCCGCTTTTATCTGGCGCCGTTGCCCGCGCGTCAAACGCCGCTGTCGCGGTCTGAAGAGGTAACGCACAGTCTCTGGATCAAGCCCGCCGAAGCATTGTCGGAGGTTTATCACAACGACTTCCCTATCCTCCCTCCGACAACCACGGTATTGGAGGACCTTGCGAAAATTGACCGTTGGGACAGGCTATGCGCCAGATACGGCCTTCGCTAAAACAAATAGCTAAAACCGGCGTCTTTATCCGAGTTCCGCAGGTAATTGCACGACCTGTGCTGTGCGAGTGGAGGCTTACGTCTTGCTCTTTGTTTTGCCTTCAACTGCGGGATCCGGGTTTATTCTGGTGACCGGGATTTTTTCCTGCGCTCTCTTGACAGGAGGCGGAATCTAAACTGATAGTAATTATTATTAATAAGTTTAAAGGAGAACAGCATAATGGCAAGAAGTTTAAAGGGCTCTAAGAGCCATGGGAACCTGAAGAACGCGTTCGCGGCCGAATCCCAGGCAAATCGGCGTTATCTCTATTTCGCGAGGGTGGCCGATATTGAAGGCTATCCGGAAGTCGGAGGTTTGTTCCGGGATACCTCTGAAGCTGAGACGGGACATGCCTTCGGCCATCTGGATTTTTTGAGGGAAGTCGGCGATCCCGCCACCGACGTTCCCATCGGCACCACAGAGCAAAATCTCAAGTCGGCTGTCGAGGGGGAAACTTACGAATATACCGAGATGTATCCTGGGTTCGCCAAGACGGCACGTGAGGAAGGATACTCGGAATTGGCCGAATGGTTTGAAACTTTGGCGAAGGCGGAGAAATCGCATGCCGGCCGATTCTCCAAAGGCTTGGAGAAGATTGCCGGTAGAGAGCCCGCGGACGCTGCAAGCTGATTGATTTGCCGGACGCCCCGGATGGTATGTCCGTCCCTGCCCTTGGATGTAAGTGATGAACAAGGTTGTACTAGAGGATATCGTAGGCAACGCCGCCTATGAAAAAAAGCGCGAGCATTCTCGCCAGCGCATTATCGAGATTAAACGGCACAGACGTGTTTCTGTGGGAGACAAAGTGACCTTGGTCTTCGAGAACCGGGATACGGTCATCTTTCAAATCCAAGAGATGATGCGGGCGGAAAAAATCTCGGACCTGGATAAGATCCGTGAGGAAATCGATGTCTATAATGAGCTCATCCCGGCGCCCGGAGAGCTGAGCGCCACGCTTTTTTTGGAGATTCAGGATCAGACCCATCTGCGTGAAGATTTGCTGAAATTTTTGGGCATCGACGAATCGGTTTACCTTAAGGTCGGAAACCATTCCATCCATGCGCGCTTTGAAGAGGGCCACAGCAAGGAAGACAAGATCAGCGCGGTGCAGTACGTAAAGTTTCCGTTTTCTGAGGCGATAGTTCAGGCATTTGTCAAAGGCGAAAAGACGGAGCTCATCATCGATCATCCGAATTATCAGGCGAAGACAGTCATTGGACCCGATACGCGACAATCTTTGGTGGAGGATCTTACGGCGTAACCATGTCTAACGTAGATAGAAAGCCAAGAAATACGAAGCAATTGCGAGTTGTCTGGGAGGCGATCAAAGGCGATGATTCCCACCCGACTGCCGATCAGGTTTACGATAAGGTGCGTGAAAGTTTGCCCAATGTAAGCCTTGGCACCGTTTATCGCAATCTGCAAAAATTGGTCGCCGACGAAAAGCTTCAGGTGTTGATGCTCGGGCGCACGCAACATTTCGATCCACTCGTCAAGCGCCATCAGCATTTCATCTGTGAAAAGTGCGGCCGGGTGTTCGATGTTTTGGTCGACCAGGAGACCGATATTACGCTGGCTCGACTGCCTCACGCAGGGTTCAAGGTCACTTCTCATCAGACCGCTTTCTATGGCGCCTGCAAGCGTTGCGCCCGCTAGACAGATACCACTTTGGTTCCTGCCGCTTAGAATTTGCACTTACCTAAAGTCCGTCATTCCCTCATGCCTCAAGCGGGAATCCAGGGAATGTTCGGACTGGACCCCCGATAAAAACGTTCGGGGGTGACGACCTGGATCAATTCGACTTATTTGATACCCCGGGCTTGCTGCGTGTTCTTTCATTATACTTAATACGATTTTTCACGAGAGATATTTACAGTTGTCTAAGATTCGTGATATCGCATAAAAATTCCCACTCACCCTACCCTTCCGACGACGGGGTTGGGTAAGAAGAGGTAGTGTACGTAAATAATCAAATTAAATCGGAGGAAAATATGGCGACAGTTACGTTTAAAGGCAGTCCGGTAACGCTATTGGGCAATGAAGTGAAAGTCGGACAGACCGCCCCCGACTTCAAAGTTCAGAAAAGCGCGGACATGAGTGATTACACGTTGTCGAGCGCGGGCGGGAAGACCCGAATCATTGCCACGGTCCCTTCCCTGGACACTCCTGTGTGCGACCTGGAAACCAAACGATTCAACGAGGAAGCGAGCAAGCTCTCTAACGTCGAGGTCGTCTGCATCAGTATGGACTTGCCGTTTGCGCAGAAGCGTTGGTGTGGCGCGGCGAACGTCGATAAGGTAGTGACCGCGAGCGATCATCGCGATGCTTCTTTCGGAAAGAATTACGGAGTGTTGATCTCCGGCGGCCCGCTAGATCGCGTTCTCGCCCGTGCGGTGTTCGTCATCGGACCAGATAATAAAGTCAGACATGTAGAGTATGTGAGCAGCATCGCCGATCAGCCCAACTACGATGCCGCGCTGTCCGCAGCAAAATAACTCGGCAAGGATCTGGTCCTAGCCGACCTGTCACGAGGCATCCTTCCAATCTGCCGTCCCCTTGACGGGAGAGGAATGAGATAGGGTGACCAGAATTGAATGCGCTCCCTCACCCTCTCCCGCGACGGGAGAGGGACATTTCGCTAAAAGCTTCGTGAAAATATCAGAGTGCTTTGTCGGATCAGGTGAGCTTTGAGCAGAGCTTTGTGTAATCGCGTCTTTAGTGGCTGGATGAGTTTCGCAATGTCAAACAGGAGGACAACCGATGCACAATCCTCGCTACGATTATCTTCCCATCATTAACCGCAAGAAAATTATCTGGCCCAATGACGGGCGCATTGCACTTTGGGTCGCGCCCAATATCGAATATTTTCATTTCGACATGCCGATCCGCGGTTCGGGAAGCAATCACGCGCCGGACGTGCCCGGCTATACGCTACGCGACTACGGAGCGAGGGTCGGCGTTTTTCGCATTATGGAGGTGCTCGACAAGTACGGCATTCGCGCCAGCGTGCTTCTCAACGCTGAGGTTTGCGAGCAACATCCCCCGATTATCGAAGAAGGCAACAAGCGGCAGTGGGAATGGCTAGGTCACGGCATGACCAATAGCGTTTCAATGCTCGATTATCCGGTGGAAGAAGAGCGAAACGTCATTCGGAAAGTCAAGGAGATTATTACCTCGGCGACGGGCAAGGCACCAAAGGGTTGGCTCGGGCCCGGCTTAGGTGAGACGTTTAATACTCCGGATCATCTGGCGGCGGAGGGCTTCGAGTATGTTTGCGATTGGGGCGGAGACGAACAGCCGGTGCCGTTGCGTGTGAAGAGTGGTCGTATGATCGTTGTGCCCTATGAATTAGGCGTCAACGATATCCGGGTCTTCATCCGCGAAGGCCACACGCCGGAACAATACTACCGGATGGTTTGTGATCACTTCGATACACTTTATAGCGACAGCGCGACGGGGGGCAGAGTGCTTTGTCTTCCGCTTCATCCGTTTGTGATCGGCATGCCCTATCGGATCAAATATCTGGAGAAGGCTTTGGATTACATCTGCTCCCACGATGGCGTGTGGCGAACGACGGGTTGGGAAATTGCCGAGTGGTATTATCGTCACTATTACGTGGACCCGGGGCGATTCCAAGAGTGATCGGAGTAATCGAGTAACAGGTGTGGCGGTCAGCGCGTCGATATCGCTATTTGGGTGCGACCTCCGCCGTTAGCGAAACGGAAGACCGCACTTCGATCGTGCCCGCCTCTACGGGTGTCGGCGCCGCGGCCGTAGCTTCCATTTGCGTCACCCGCGGCTGGGGCATAAGGATCGGGCGAACTCCGCGTTCACCTTCGGTAACGGAGAGGACCTTGACGATTTTGAGCCCGAGGGCATTCGCCATCTCCTCAGCTTTTGCTTTGGCCTTGACCGAAGCGAGACGTAGAGCTTGGAGTTGGGCGCTTTGTTCATCTTTGAGAGTAAAGACCAGGCGTTGAATCGTATTCGCGCCGGACTGCATGGCGGCATCGATTAGCTTGCCGACGTTTTCCAAAGCGCCTGTCTTGATGTGGAGCACATTGGTTGCCGTGTAACCGACGATTTCCGGTTTACCACCCTGGGGATAACGATAGTTGGGATTGAGCGAGTAACTGGCCGTTTTGACCTCGTCACCCTTCCCAAGAAGCTTTTTGACCTCACTCATCACGCGCGCCAGTTTCTCGGCATTCTCTTTCGCCGCTTCGGGAGCGTTTCTCGCCTGGGTGACGACCCCGATGTCGATCTGCGCCTGGTCCGGTTCCACGGTTATGACGGCTTCGCCATTGGCGGTAACCGACGGCAGGCGGGGTGGTCTTTCGCTTTGCTGGGCTGAAGCGACACTCGGAAAAATGGCCAGCATGATTAACAGCGCGATCGATTCCCTCATATGGCCTCCACTGCTAAAATAACTCCTATTTAAAAAGCTACAGCAAAAGGGTTACCGTCGCCAGTCTTCGACGGCTCTCTTTATAAGACTGTAAAGCATTCAAAATGTTCCAATGAAGCGGTCTGCCTTTGCACTGCTGCTAACGATTGTAGCCGGTTGCTCGACACCAAAAAGTGATGCTACCTGGCGGGTTCGAGAAATGGCTCTCGCGCCTACCTCCACCGTCGTTCTTTATGGCCCCGGCGAGAAAGTCCTTCTCACTATGAACAGGCAGACGGTGCAGAAGCTGCTGCTGGCGCACTTTCGTATCACGCGCAGCGCCGGAATACAGGCGGAACTGTTTATTGTCGAAGGCGAAGATCCGAATGCTTTTGCGGCATCGATGGACGGCCGGCGTATCATCGCCATTAATATCGCGATGGTTAAACTCATCGGCGAGAATATGGACGAGTTCGCTGCCCTGCTGGGCCATGAAGCGGCGCACTGGGCGAAAGGACACGTAGATTCGAGCAAAGCACGGTCAACTACGATCCAAGGAATCAGCACTCTGGTTGGTGTCGGTCTCGGAACGGCCGGCATTCCGGCTGCAGGGGTGATCACCGGACTAGGCGCTAATTTGATCGAAGCTTCCTACAGTCGGGACGACGAACGGGAGGCGGATGCGCTGAGCATCGATTTCATGTCAGTGAACGGATTTGATCCTCAGGGTGCGGTGCGGCTTCAGGAAAAGATGCTTAGGCTGCCGCTCGGGCTAAAGGTGCCGTTCCTAAACACTCATCCCAGTGGAGAGGAACGAATCGAAAATTTGAAAAAGCTGATCGAAGCCAAAAAATCCGACCGCAGTCAAAAGCAGCAAAGCCGTGTGAATCCTTAACTCCTCAAATCTAGGATGGGAGTATTTCGTTTCCTTTGTTTCTCGTCGCCACCGCATTCCATTGCACCCACCTGTCCCTCCCTGCTAATGAATAACAGTGGCATTGATGGAGGAGGTGGCAACTCGCACGGGCAACCGGAGATTCTTCTACGGCTGGTACATTGTCGGTGCCGGCTTTTTCGCCAATGTCGCGTCTGCGTTTGCGCTTGCCAGCACTCTTAGCATCTTTCTCAAGCCGCTGACTGCCGATCTTGCTGTCTCTCGCGGCGTCTTTTCATTGCTCCGTTCCGGTGAAGGTCTCATTGGGGCTGCCATCGCGCCTCTGGTAGGACAACTTGTTGACCGTTATGGCGGGCGTTGGCTGCTGGCGATTGGTACCGTAACCGTGGGCGTTGGATATCTGTTGCTTGGTCACGTCGAAAGCTTCACTCAGTTCGTCGTAGTGCGATTGACGTTTGTGACCTTGGGCGATGCTTTGATGGGCTCGATGATCATTAATATCGTTATCGCCCAGTGGTTCTTGCGCCGCCGTGGGCGCGCCCTTGCCTTTTCGAGCATGGGTGTCGGTTTTGCCAAGGTGTGCATGCCGATAGTTGCGGCGTCACTCATCGTTTGGCTCGGCTGGCGTCACACCTGGATGGTTTTCGGATTGGCCGCCGTTATCCTCGGAATCGTTCCTGTGGCCATTATCAGACGTTCGCCTGAGGAAATGGGTCTCTTGCCCGACGGCGTCCGAGAACCGATCGCCTCCGATGAGGCAGTCGTGAAGAAAAAAAAGCTACCGTCAGACCAGATAGCCGATCAAAATTTGGTTTGGACTCGTGGTGAAGTGATGCGGACACCGACGTTCTGGTTGCTGGTGATTACTTTCGGCATTGCCAGCATGGGGGTCACAGGACTGAATCTCCACGTCTATCCTTATGTGACCGATCTCGGTCATCCGCCAGTCATCGCGGCTACCGTGATGAGCGTGATCGCTTCCATGCAGCTCGCTTCGCCTCTCCCATGGGGACTTTTAGCCGAGCGCATGGACGTCCGGATTGCGGCGGTGGCCAGATTCGTCATTCAGGCTATCGGTTTAGGATTGGCGATTTCCACTACGAACATTTTTTGTCTCTATGCGGGTTTCTTTCTCTATGGCATCGGTTTAGGGGGCAACATGGTTTTGCCGGAAATTCTCTGGGCGAACTACTTTGGTCGTCGTTCCCTGGGCACCGTGCGCGGATTAGGTATTCTCATCTCCCAGGCGCTCGCGGCGGTGGGGCCGCCCTTTTTTGGTTTTCTGTTTGATCTTACACACGGCTACGGTGTGTCGTTTGCGATTTTTGGCTTGGCCTTGATTACCTCGGCATTTTTGAGTCTTATGTTGCGGCCGCCGCGAAAACCGATAATGACAAATGCATTCGGCCGAGCCGAACTGCGGCTTGACAAACTGGGTCGCGACTCTGATAGGCTCGAAGCCAATCCACAAGGAAAGGATTAAACATGATTATTGATATTCACAATCACATTGTGGCGGGTGAGCAACTTCAGACTTTTCAGGCGGGTTTGATCAATAGCGCGGGTTTCCATCGCCCTACCGGCACCGTTGTGACGGAGGAACATATCCAGCGAGCGAAGTGGCGTGGCCACAAACATTCGGAAGTCCTCGACCAAGTCGGGACGGACTTCGCATTTATCTCTCCTCGACCTTACACAATGATGCACTCGGCGAAGCCGGAGAAGATCGTGCATTGGTATTGCCAAGCAGTCAACGACGCCCTGGCGTTGCAAGTCAAGATGGAGCCGAAAAAATTCCGTGCTATCGGCGGTTTACCGCAAAACGCCGGAGTCGGCGTAAAAAATACCTTTGACGAGGTCGATCGCTGTATTAGCGATCTCGGCTTCGTCGGCATCATGATCAACCCGGATCCGGGCGAAGGCGATGGTCAAACGCCGGCCATGGGCACCGAGTACTGGTATCCGCTTTACGAGAAGATGGTGAAGATGGATATTCCGGGGCTGATTCACTCGGCGAGCTGTAAAAATCCCCGCGAGTCTTTTCACGGTCACTTTATCACCGAGGAAAGCATCGCGATCTTGTCGCTGTTGGACTCGAAAGTGTTTCAAGACTTTCCCAAGTTAAAACTCATCATCTCTCACGGCGGCGGCTCGGTACCGTACCAGGTCGGCAGGTGGCGCTCGCAATTGCGCGGCCCCAACGACACGGAGAACTTTGATCAAAGGCTGCAGCAGCTTTACTTCGATACCGCGCTCTATAACGTGGAGTCCTTGAAGCTCCTCTTCAGAATCGTCGGCACTGCTCGCTGTATGTTTGGCACGGAGCGTCCGGGAGCGGGTTCGAAGACGGATCCCCGAACCGGCAAATGGTACGATGACGTGCGGCCAAACATCGAAAGCATTCCGTGGCTGACGGCGGAACAGAAAGAACAGATTTTTCATAGGAATGCCGAGCAAGTGTTCACGCGGTTCAAACAGTAATAATGCTTCGGAGTAATGGAGTGACGGAGTAGTGGAGTATTGCGGAACCCATCACTCCACTACTCCAACATTCCAACGCTCCAGTTCCCGATGGCTTTGCACGTTCCCGCGCTCGAACTTCGCAACGTCTCTTACGTTGGCAACGGTAAAACCATCCTCCATGCCATTAACTGGACGGTGCAGCAGGGCGATCATTGGGCCTTACTGGGACCCAACGGCTCCGGCAAAACCACGTTGCTAAGGATCGCTTGCGGTTACCTTTGGCCCAACGCGGGAGGCGAGGTCCTTCGAAAAGGGATGGTCCTCACCAATCTCCCTGAACTAAGAAAAAGTATCGGCTGGGTGACCTCGACGCTGCCGGCGCAGATTCCAATCCGGGAAAAAGTCATTCGCACCGTGGTCTCGGGAAAATTTGCCCAGATTGGCTATCTGGAAAGATTTGGCGGCGAAGCCGATGGAAGAGCATATGCTCAGGCTGAAAAGTACTTGGCGCAGATGGGCTGCAAAGACTTGCGCAATGAAGAATTTGGCGTGTTGTCCCAAGGGGAGCAGCAAAAAGTTCTGATTGCCCGCGCGCGCATGACCAAGCCCTATCTCATCATGTTAGACGAGCCTTGCGCCGGCATGGATCCGGGCGCAAGAGAGAATTTTCTCGCGACCCTGGTCAAGCTGGGCGGCCAGAAAAAAATGCCGTCGCTGATCTATGTCACGCACCACGTTGAGGAGATCCTGCCGGTGTTTAGCAAGACCTTGATTCTGAAAGAAGGCAGAGTGCTCTATTCCGGTGCCACCCGTGCTGTGCTGAAACCAGATATCTTGCGCGAGCTATACGGGGTTTCTTTGGAAATCATTAAGCGAAAGGGACGCCGCTGGCCGGTGGCCAGGTAAGTTCCGAGTTCAATGTTCAAAGTTCAAAGTGCAAAAGAAGGCAGAGGCGCACGCGCGATAACGTTGAACGTTGAACTTTGAACTGTCACCCATGACTTTGCCCCAGGATGAATCTCCATTACCCCGCGGGAAACGCTGGTTGTCGCTATCCGTCGCCTCCCTTGCTACCTTGCTAGTTACCGCCGATACTGGGCAGCTGAGCATCGCCCTGCCAGCGATTCTCACCGAATTCAACGCAGATTTGACGTTGGCCAGTGCGATCGCGCTGGTTTACGCGCTGATTACGGCCTCGCTTTATTTACCTTGCGGACGATTGTCGGATCTTGTCGGCATCGGAAAAGTATTCAGCGCCGGTTTTGTTCTCTATGCGGCCAATGCTCTGGCTGCAGGATGGTCTCAGAGTGCCGAACAATTGATCTTCTTTCGTGCGCTCCAGGCCGCCGGCAGCGCGCTTATCATGGCCAACAACTTCGCGCTGGTGACAGCTTTGTTTCCTGCCGAAGAGCGGGGGCGAGCGATGGGCATATCAGGCGGGACGGTGTCGGCGCTTGGTTATACGCTCGGCCCGGTGCTAGGCGGATTACTTACCTACGCTTTCGGGTGGCGTTCGAATTTGTATCTCTCGGCGGTGCTTGCGTCGGTTGGTTTGGGTGTTGCCCGTTATTTGTTGCCGCCGGAAAGTTTCAAGGGCTCGTCGGTGAGAAAAGAGCCTTTCGATTTTCCCGGGGCGATCACCTTCGCGTTCAGTATCTCTTTGCTTTTGCTCGCGCTGGCCACGGCACAAAAGGGGACCTGGCAAAGCTTCGTTGTCGGCATTGAGTTTTTTGGCGGCATTGTCTTTCTCGGCTTGTTCATTTGGTGGGAACGGCGCGCGCGCTTTCCGCTTCTCGATCTGAGGCTCTTCCGTATCCCGGCGTTTACGTTGGGAAACACCGCCCGATGGATTAGCTTTGTCACGATGAGCATCAATGTTTTGCTAATGCCTTTTTTTATTCAACTGGGGATGAAGGCGGATCCGTTGCAAGCCGGGTTCCTCGTCGCACCGACGCCTCTTGCCATGGGATTACTGGCGCCGCTTACCGGCTGGATGTCGGATAAGTTTCTGCCCGAGCGTCTCTGTAGCCTCGGGTTGATCATCAACGCTGTGGCCTTTCTGTCGTTGAGCCTTCTCTCCACGGAAACAACCCCGTTGACGGTGATTTTATGGCTGAGTGTTCTCGGTTTCGGCATGGGTCTGTTTCAAACCCCGAACAACAACTTGTTGATGAGCTCACTTCCACGCCAACGCTTGGGGGTCGGGTCGTCTTTTTTGTCGATCGTCCGCAGCCTGGGCAATGCGGTTGGAGCAACCTTGGCGGCGATCCTCGTGAGCGCGCAACTCGTTGCGGTAACGGGGCAAACTTCGTTGCAAAATCTTGGCGGGCATCTAGGAACCGAAGATGGAGCACCAGCGCTCGTTGCGTTCCTGCAGGGCTATCATTACACTTATCTGACGGCAGCGGTACTTTGCTTGGTGGGCGCCGCGCTCAGCGCCATCCGCGTCTCTGGAAGATAGACTGAAGAGGCGTTAAGTCTGACTAACCCCGAGGCGACCGATGAACGGGAGTTTGAGCGCCGGGCGGACGAAATCGATTCCGAAACTTAAACCGAGCAGGTTCATTTCTATACCTTCCTCGCGGGCCATCGTTAAGCCGAGCACGCCGAGCATCGAAAATTGGTAGCCGGTACCACTCGGCGCGCGATCCACCAGCGATCCATTGATCGGGTAGTCTTTGCCGATAGCGGTCACGGGAAGATCCATTTTGAGCTCCGGAACCTGACGTCCCACATACGCGGTGAAGGTATTACTATTGGGGCCGGGCCAAAGTATGTAATCGTCGGGATAGGGATAGCTCGCAACGGCGTCGATAATTTTCGGAATCGCCTGCTCAGCGGCCTCGCCGCGCAGTTCGCCGAGTAATTCCGGCTCATTGCCAAACCATCTGCCATCCGGAATTCCCGGCGCAGAGACCACGGCGGGCAAGCCGCGAAATGTGCGCCAACCGATGACCTGATGCAATGTGTACTCCGTGGCGTGCGCCGGCTTGGTGGCGATCCACGTGTGCACACCGAAAATACCGCGCCAGTTTAAGGCGCGCGCGGCATAAATTTGAACTACGGCTTCCGGGGTAGATTCAGCGGGCGGCGCGATGCCAGTGCTGGAGCGATCCGCCCTGCGGTAGTCTCTCCCTAGCTGCGCTTGGCCGGAAACGACCAACAACAAAGGCAGACCGATGAGAAACAACAGAGACAGCAGAAGAATTCGGTTCAATTCACTTTCCTACGCTGAGTAAAAATTATAACCCACAGACAGGCTGAACTCCAGTTGACCTAGAACGGGGTGATCGAGAACGTTGTTGATTGTTCGTTGGAATCAAGTGATGATGCCACTGTGACTATTCCCGCACGAGCGCTTTGTCAAGGCGACACCAAGGGATTGTCCCGCTATGGAGATACTATGCTGGCGATCTTTTCATTTGCTATCGCTCGCAAACAGATCGACGTCGAATCTAAATGAGCTTTCTCGAAAATGCCTCGTGAATTTCGCATAGGACACGGCTTCGACGTTCATCGGTTTCGCCGTGGACGGAAACTGATCCTCGGCGGCGTCGAGATTCCCTACCGGATGGGTCTTGCGGGTCACTCAGACGCGGATGTGCTCTGCCATGCTGTGATCAACGCCGTTCTTGGCGCGATGTCTGAAGGGGATATTGGCATGCATTTCCCGAACACTGATCCACGATACCGTGGAATCGCCAGCACCAAGATGCTGGATACAGTCCTGCGCATCATGCGGCGCAGGCGCTTTAAACTGGTCAATGTGGATGTTACTGTGGTGGCACAGGAACCCAAACTGGCGCCTTACTATACTGCCATGAGAAAAAATATCGCGCTCTGGTTTGGGGTCGCGGAAAACAAGATCAGTATCAAGGCGACGACTACCGAGAAACTTGGCTGGGCGGGCCAAGGTAAGGGAATGGCCGCCACCGCAGTGGTTTTGTTACGTACGTAAATGAGCGTTACCCAGTGAAAAGGTTGACAATAAATCGTTTCTATATTAGTCAACTATTCTAATCTTAGGTGACATCTGATCCTCCCGATGGCGCGACGGAAGCGCGTGAACAAGAGATCGAGCGATTAGCTCAAGAGATCGGCCGTCTCATCCAGGGAGCCAACCCGGAACGGCGGGAAGACCTCAAAGAGTTGGCTTTTGCCCTTATCCGCGAGGAGTTGATCCACAAGGCAGAGGGTGAAGTGAGCGGTGGAGGGTCAGCTTCGGCCCCATTCAATCCGCTGGGAACGGGAATTTTGATATTTTTTTTGGGGGCTGGTTTGTCCTTTATTTTTGGACCGGTGGGGTTGGTATTGATGTTGGGAGGGCTGATTTTCGTTGTGTGGGGTGCTTTTATCAGTTGGTTTAAAGGAT
>Ga0081455_10005622_pt1 | contig 13695 bp, 10 predicted proteins | sample TabmetS3T2R1_FD_70207 | JGI IMG/M metagenome (GOLD analysis project Ga0081455, IMG submission 70207) | Tabebuia heterophylla rhizosphere microbial communities from the University of Puerto Rico - S3T2R1 | ecosystem: Host-associated > Plants > Roots > Rhizosphere ... | reverse complement strand
TACCTGGGTATAGGGGAGTGTGCTACTAGCTCCCCTATATCATTGCTCATCTTGTGTTACGAAGTAGGTGCAACTATGGACATCTCCCATCCTAAGAACGTAATCAACATCCCAATGCCACAACAAACGCAATACGTATATAGAGGCTTCCGTGATCTGCAACGTAAGTCAGCACAAGAGATGCGACCCATATCAACGCGATGGTCAGACGAGGATCGCAGGTTCATAGATAAACAAGCCGCACGAATAGGTATCACATTCAGTGAGTTCGTACGGTGGGTGGCATTCTTCGCTGCGATAGAAATATCTAAGAAGCACAGGATCAAGTCATTCAATCTATCACCTGATCGCGTATTACCTGATCAAACAACTAAACCGGATTACTCCGACTACGAATAGGGGAAACAATGAATCTATCAACGCAACAACAGGAGTGCGCTAACTTCTGTGTGAACTCTAACATTCCTATCATAGCCATCACTGGCCAAGCTGGTACTGGCAAGACAACTCTAATCAGACACATAGCAGGGAGGTTACATGATCAGGCGTACAGAGTGGCTGCCCCTACCGGCAAAGCTGCGAAAAGGATACAGGAAGCTACTGGCGTACGAGCTATTACTATTCACAAGCTACTTGAGTATGGCAGACCTAGACTCCGAGACAAGAAAACAGGTCAGCCAGTCAGTCCGACATCTCCGCGCCGTGATAGGGAGTATCCGATAGATGAGAAGATTATCTTGGTTGATGAGTACTCTATGGTCAACCATGAACTTAATCGTAATCTTATTGATGCTCTACCTCGTGGTGGTAGAATCATCATGTTCGGAGACGTTTCGCAGCTACCCCCAATTGAACCTTATCCACTGAAGAACGTAGATGGCTCACCATTCGAGACATATCTACGTGGTGGCAAGAACATCCAGACATTCACACTTGAACAGGTATACAGACAACAGGAGAATAGTGATGTCCTTCTCGCTGCTACTGCTATACGTCGCGGTAATGTGCCTCGTCGCGGCGATAGTTTTCAAATCCTTATGAGTGACGAGCCAGTCAAACGGCTGAATAGACTATTGGATGATTCAGATATCAACTACGGTAAGCTAGACAACCAAATACTCACGCCTGTGCGGGGAAAGTGGATAGGCACCAATGCGCTCAATGTCATTCTCAAGAACAGATACAACCCACATGGTCGTGATTCGGTATCGCTCATGCGGTACGAGTGGGACGAAGATAAACATGTCACGATATCAGTCGGTGATAAGGTGGTGTGTACAGAGAATACGTATGACATGCGCAACTATACAGAACGATTTGAATCGTTCAATCCTGATGGCAAGGCTGACTATGACACGTTCATACCTACGCCTGAGACGAAGTATATGCTCAATGGGGAGACAGGAATTGTCACCGAGATCTATCCTGACAGTACGTTTGAAGTTGATTTCGGAGACAGGACTGTTGAGATACCTTATAAGCACGAGGAGTGGCACGACAGGGCCGGTGTATTTTATGAGACTTATCCCCAAAGAGCAATTGATCTGGCGTACGCACTCACGACTCACAAGGCTCAAGGCAGCGAATACGAACATGTCATCTACGTGATCAACGATGCTGTAGCGTACATGCTCTCAAGGAACAACATGTATACAGCAGTGACTAGAGCTAGGAAGTCAGTTAACCTCATAGCTAATGCTAGATCACTAACTCTGTCTCTGCGTATCACGAACGATGTGATTAACAAGCGCAACGCAGCACGTGCAAACATGCGTACTGGTAAGATACTGACTGACAAGGCCAAGAAAGGTATGGTGCGGAAATGATAGAGCGCCAACATGGTAACGTCATATTCATATGTGACTGGTGCGGTAAAGACTTGGATACGAATACAAGTCAATGGGACACTGCATTGAAGATGTCTCGAGACGAGAAATGGAAAGCCATCTTCGACGAGGACGATGATACCTACAAGAACATGTGTCCTGATTGCATGGGAGGTGCAGGTAATGCGAAACCTAAAAGAACTCGCAAGTGAATTGAAGCAACGATGTGATCAACTAGGATTGGATTATCAATGTGGGCCAGATGGTACATTCTTCAGCCAGTTCGCGATAGTTGGGGAAGCACCTGGGCCGACAGAAGTGGAGCAGAGATTGCCACTAGTTGGCGGGTCCGGTGCGTTGCTATGGAGAGTACTAAACAGAAGATGCAATCTAAGTCGCAAGGACTTCTACATTACGAATGTGTCGAAACGACAGGTCATGTTAACGACAGAGAAGAGAAAGGCGATCAACAAACATGAACTCGACTTGTGGACAGATATGGTACTATGGGAGCTGGGCCATCTTCCTAACCTTAAATACATACTTGTTCTTGGTGGGATGGCTTTGGAGGCGCTTAGCGGTAAGTCCGGTATTGCTGATTGGCGCGGGAGTGTTCTCGACATTCTTGTGGCTGATCATAGCAGTGGCACTAAGCGGCCTGTGCGCCTTGTATGCTGCAACAACCCCGCCTTTGTGATACGTGAACCGAGGATGGAAATTGTTTTCAGTTTCGATATCAACCGATTCAACGAGGTTATCCATGGACGACACCATCCAGTGGCGATCAGTACTGAACTCTATCCTACCAGTAAGCGGATTGATGAATATCTTACTGACTGTGAGCGTAGTGGGGACATTGTTAGCACCGACATTGAAACCATTGGAGGACAGACAGCCTGCATTGGATTCGCTAATAGTACTACCAATGCGATGTGCGTCGCTTTTCGCACTAAGTCTGATCACGTATACAGTGCCGATGAAGAACGGCATATTCGTAGACGTATCCAGAGTTTCTATAAATCGAGCGCTCGCATTACCGCACAGAAAGGTATGTTCGATGCTACGTGGTTATGGTTCTTTGATCGCATCCATATTCCCACCTTCTTCTTTGACACTATGCTCGCGCACCACCTACTGTATCCACCACTGCCCCACAACCTCGGTTTCATTACCAGCATGTATACCCATAATCCCTACTACAAGAACGAGCGTAGTGAGTGGAAAGAGGGCGGAAACATCGATGAGTTCTGGGACTACAATGGAAAGGACTGCTGCAATACCTTGGCCGCTACGTTCGGAATGATGAAGGAATTGAAGGAGGCTGGTCTAGAGGACTTCTATCACAACCATGTGATGAAGCTACTCAATCATCTAGTACTCATGACAGTAGGTGGCGTGCTTATAGATGTACAGATGAAGGACAAGCTACGTGAGGAACTGCATGCTAAGGTAGGTAAGCTATTGAATGAGTTCCAGAAGCTAGCCAATGAAGCAGTCGGTGAGTTGATGTTCTTCAATCCTAACTCACCTAAGCAGATGAGTGACTTGTACTTCAATCGACTGAAGCTAGTTGGTAGAGGAGTGAAGACAGACGAAGAGAACAGAGATCGTATGTTCAAGCACCCACGTACATCTGACATCGCACGTCAGGTGCTTGTGGCACAGAATGCATACATGAAAGAGAACAAGTTCTTTGGGACATACGTCAAGACAGGTATCGACGAGGACAACCGTATGCGCTGTGAGTACAGTCAGACCAATGTACAAGAGGCGCCGGGACGATTGTCCTCGTCACAAACGCTGTGGGGCTCTGGAGGAAACCTACAGAATCAGCCCTCACGTGCGTATCCTATGTTCATCGCAGACGATGGATATGTATTCATATACTTCGATCTGTCCCAAGCTGAGGCACGGTACGTTGGATGGGATGCGAAGATAGAGTCATGGATCGAGCAGTTCGAACGAGCGCGGCTCGACCCAGGTTCATACGACGCACATTGTGCCTTGGCAGCAGACATGTTCCATATCCCGTACCACGAGGTTCCCTCCTTCGACCACTACGATACTGCCAAAGGAAGGCTCCCACCCACTGGCAAGCGTGATGGGGATTTCACGGTACGGTATATAGCTAAACGGTGTAGGCATGGACTCAACTACCGAATGGGGCCTGACACCCTTGCCATCAAGACCGGTCTGCCGATCAGAGAGGCTGAAAAGTCCTATCGACTCTATCATAAGTTAACTCCTGAGCTACGCAGATGGTGGCAACGTCTTGAACATGATCTAACGCATGAAGGAGCACTTTTCAATAGCTACGGACGCAGATTTATCCTCATGGAACGCAAGAGTGATGAAGCACTTGAGTCCATAGTTGCATTCAGACCACAGTCGACAATCGGTGATAAGGTTAGCCGGGTAATATATCTCTGTCATGAGGATGATCGATGGCCCAGTCATGCCAGAGTTGCGCTAAACAATCATGACGCTCTCATTGGGATCGCTCGGAAGGACCAAGCCAAGACGGCCCTAAGTATAATGGTGCGCCATGCAGAAGAACCATTGTATATCCATGGTAGAGAATTGATCATCCCGGCTGAGCCAGGTATATCAGAGCCGGACGAGCATGGTATACATAGGTGGAGTACTATAAAGAAGCTCGATAGGAGGGAGCTACAGTGAGCCTGACCCATGACCACATAAAGAAGGAGTATGTCCTAGTAAAGAAAGGCAGTGAGTACTTCTATGCCAGACTTAATCTAGCCGACACAGATCTGTACCTAGTATTAACCAGTGTAACGGAGAACGAAGGACGAGACATCATCAGACGAGCGAATGGACAGAGCGAATTCACTCAGGAGAGTGAGCGTCTCTATAATCTAGTCAATCACAAGAGCAACAGAAGGAAGAACAAAGATGGACATAAAACAGATAAATAAGTACTTCACATCTCAGCCCACTATAGAACAGCTAGAGCGTATGGCTGAATTAGTACTCAAGGCTGGCACATTGGTACAGGAGATGGACAACATGCCAGCACCAGTGAACAGCGTGAAGGACATAGTCAAGTACGACATACAGAGGAGGCAGAACAAGAGACTGCTGGAAGAACATAGATACATATACGATCAGATGGCGGACTGTTACGTCATGTCACCAGAGGAATTCGCTGTGTGGCAGTATCAGAATGGCATCTTCCCTAAGCAGATCAGGCCATTCACTCCCAAGCCCGTACTCGGTGACGAGTTGGACAAGGAATTAGATGCTGAGATGACTAAGGAACTTGGTCTGAACTAATATGTGTTCTGCTGTATAACCTTTACAGCACTCGGTAGTGTACCGCCATACTGTGGGTACATCCTGGCTAGCTCATCATTCAATTGATTAAGCACTTCGTTCTGCATAGCGTCTACGTAGTGCAGGTCTTTACGGAGTGAGTTCGATAGTTTGATGTAGCTAGCCGGGCTTAGTTTATCCCTATTAGCGTCTGCCTTGGTGACGTCCTTATTGATCTCCTGACGTCTCATCTGCAGTAGCTTCATCTCACCAGAGTTCAGCTTCTTATCTATGAACTGAGCCATCTGTAGTACTTGCGGATCACGGATGTGCGGGAACTGCAGACCACTCCTAGCGTTCTTAGCGTTGTTAGCCTCATTGCTAATCTGATTACCTACTATAGTAGCCGCTGCCATGGCTTCATTGTTGCGTTCGCGTGCACCACCACGCGAATACACTCTACGCTGTCCACCAGTGTATATGCCAGCCGGTGCTACAACACTCTCAGGAACCTTCTGCTCTGCTGTAGCTAAAGCGTATCCCATAGCATCAGCGAATGCTTCTTTAACTCCCTTACCAGCCCATAGGTCTTGGATAGCCACATCAGTACCAGTGTCTATCATGTTGCCTACAGTACCGAACATAGATAGAGCACTACTATACAGACCGTGATACCAAGACTCACTGTTAGTCCCTAATGGATTGTATGGATCAGGTGGATTGTCTGTGTTAGTGATGTTGACTAGATCAACGAGTCCCTGTTGGAATGCATTGAACTGTAATGGCATCAATCCCTTCAACGCCAACATGAAGTCACCTGATGGATCATTCACAGCAGCCATAACGTCGTTGGTCTGTTTAGATGCACCGATCCATCCTAGTGAGCGGAAGCCATTCAACATCGGTGCAATGATTGGCAACATCTCTTGGAACATGGGTATCAACGTGATGTCATCAGGTGTGATCTTCTCGAACTTACCATTGTAGATGCTCTTGATTAGGTACTCTGGGCTGAGAGTCGGCATGCTACGTACACGCTGCCAATCAGGTACGTCATTATAGTACCAATCTGCTAGCTCTGGATCGCTGGATATATATGTAACCATTGCAGCCCAAGGAGCGAACACACCACTAACCACTCCGAATGTAGTCTGGAATGGATGGTTCTTCATGGCCTGAACTAGATGTGATGCACCAGCTAATGACGTGTATGCATAGTTCACACTACTCATGAGCTTGGATACGGAATCACTACCTGGGGCCTTGGATATGTCCTGTGATAGTAGCTTGGTGTCCTTGACCAGCTTCTGTAGCGTGCCAGCAGGTATCTTGTTCTTGTGCCTAGCTGCCTCCAGTATCAGGTTGTTGATGAAGAATGATTGCTGAGCAGACGTACCGAAGTTCGTGAATATAGTACTCCATGCCTTAGCCATTCCCTTAGCAGCATTGGTCACTACTCTAGCTGCTGGATTCTCAGGTATGCTGGCAACCATGTTGTACGAATTCAATGCTCTGGCAGATGGATCGAATGAGTAGTTCTCACCACCGATCCCGAACCTGTGCATCATTTGTAATTGGGTTTCGTTGTAGGTGCGGACCATTGTCTCACCTACCTTCTGTAGTAATGTATCGGCACCGGGTAACTTGGCTATCTGTCCAATCACACCGGAGTCAGTAGCTAGATCATTGGCTATCTTGGTCCCCATAGCATGCACTGCCGTAGCGGATATACCGATCGTGGCTCTAGCAGTCATCTGTGCAATCATCACTGGTATGTCAGCAGGACGCAGAGCCATACCAACTACGTTCTCTATCAGCTGTGGAGTGTGTATCTGTATCAATGCTCTCCGTGCTATAGTCTCCAGTGGTCCTACTGCTCTGCCTGCTGGTGCAGTAACCATGCCAACCATCATCTCCATGCCAGCAGATACAGGAGAGAACACAGACCCAGGTCCAGTCAGGAATAGCTGTGACTTCCTGCGTAGGTAGTTCCATATACCTTGCACAGCAGCAGGATTGTATCTGAGTGCAACAGCAGTGGCTCTATCACCAGCCTGCATGATATGCACTTGGCCCTGATGCGTGTATACGTATGTACGTGGATCACTGAGTAGCTTCTCGACTACACTATTAGGTTGATTGAATTCAGTCACAGTCATAGGACGATACGCACGTCTGATGTCTTTACCCCACATAGTGGAGTCATACTGTATAGCCTCAGTGAATAGCCTACGTGCATCATTGCCTTTCTTGTATCGTATGTATTTCTCATACCTACGTTCTAGTGCATCGATAGGATCGATAGCATTCTTCACTCCAGTCTCAGCATCCTTAAGATGCTCGATTGGTCCTATGATCGCACGAGGTCTAGAGAACATACTGACCTCAGTACCTCTAGGCTTTTCACCCTCTATGCGACTGGCTGTCTGTTCCTTAGCATGTAGTATTGCTCTCTTCCAGAACCCTAGACCAGCGGCTTTATCCGTCTGACGCAGCATGTAATTAGGATGTGCACTCAGTGTGTTTACAGCTGTTGTCCTATCTATCAATCCCTCACGTACGAACTCAGCCATCATGTCTAGGTCTGGTTGTCTATACATACGCAGGCCTTGTGCTACCTTGGGATCAGCATTGGCCTGATTGATAACAGCCTCCATGTCACGACGTGTCAGGCGATTGACGAACTGGTAATTAGGATCAGCAGTAGCGCGTTGTCTGGCCATAACATCAGCTACTTGCTGACCAGTGGCGTGACCAGCACGATAGGCATTGCGTACGTTGGCCAACTCTGTGTTCACATCGTCCAAGTGTATTTTATATCTATCGATCAGGTCTTGGTACTCAATGGCCTGCTTAGCTAGCTTAGACTGATTCTCATCTAGTGCCTTATTGAAGTAGTTCTTTATGTCATAGAATGGTACAGTCCTACCACTAGACATCTCACCATAGCGCTTCATACGCTCGGCTGCTGCCGCTACCTCATGAGGAGTGGCTGCCCAATCAGCAATCTCCATGTTCTGACGGACGTTCTTCCTTGTATCTGTATTCAAGTTCTCCGTAGCTAGATCAGTCAGTTTCTTGATTGGTCTACGCTTGTTAGTACCAGCAGTGATACCCTGCTCGCTAGTAGGCAATTCACGTAGATCAGTCGCAGGTGTGACGTTTGGTCTAGCAGGTGGTGGTGTCGGTGCTTGTGGTGTAGGCATTCCCGGTGGACGTGGTTCTACTCCCGGTGTCCTAGGCTTACCAGAGATCGTAGCGTCTTCAATGATCTTAGGCAGACCACGAACGAACCTACCATGCAGTGCAGCTAATCCATATGCTACGACACCGGCAGCACCAAGGCCCTGTATGATCTGCTTGGAACCTAATCCACCCTTGGGATCAGGGTCAGGTACAACTGGAGTGACACTGGATTGTACAGGTATACGGCTAGTACTATTGGTAGCGATGGGATCAATAGCGTTTGCTGGTGGAGTGTCTTGCTTGTATGGATCAGTAATACCCTCACTATCTAATGCAGTACCATCAATAACATTAGGTGAGCCTTGTAACTTACGTACCAATTGGTCTTGTACTATATCGACACCAGCATTAGCAGCTATACTTCCCGGTGTACCAGACGAACCTGGGATCACTAGCTCACCTGCTCGAGCAGCCACACGTGTAGCAAGGTTACCACCTCTAGCCAGTGGGCCGATGACCCTGTTGATGGGTATCAATGCTGTAGAGAGAGCCTGTATGGCTTCATCAGTACTAGTCTCATTACGTACTGGACGCAGCCCAAGATGTTCATTCACCCAATTAGCGCCATGCATTGATGATCTATACAATGCAGATGTATGCTTGAGTGCAATCTCTTCAGCTTCCTTAGAACTGGATACGTGTCCTTGGATTGTGGCTATCTCTTCATCTGTTGGATTAGGTATCTTGGATGCGATCTCCATAGTACGTTTCTCTACATAGTCTTGTACTTCCTTGACACCCTCCTTGCCCAACATCTGTGTCGCTAGATCAGTTTCTTCATCAGCTACAGGGAAGCCGGCCTTCTTAGCTAGATAGGCATTCGCTGCTCTAGTTCCTGCCGCTGCCACATCTGGTAGCATACCCATACCAGTACCGATGCGTGGAATGGATGCCAATGCATTAGCGCCAATGCGTCCGTACCACGGCAGATCAGGTGGACGTTCTGCCGCTGCATTCATGATACGAGTAAGACGCTCTTGCTCCTTCTCTTCAGGAGTCTTAAGAGCCTCTAGTCTAGCTTGGGCACGCAGCCCTGCAGTTACATCAGCCATTAGTCAATCTTCTGTGGTTGTCCATCATCACCATAGTAGACAAGATTGCCATCCTTATCTACCATTACTCTAGACCCACGCGGTGGCGTCGACTTGGTAGTAGGTACATTGGTGGTCTTAATCTCTATAGATGGTGCTGTTGTCACAGCTGGTGTGCCGAGATTAGGTACTCCCGGTGCCTTGTCTGGTGATGGCGTGGCTACTGTTGTCGGTGCATTGGGATCAACTGTAGCTGGTACTGTAGTAGGCTTACCCTTACGTCTATATCTACCTAATTCACCAGACTCTCTATTGGCTAGTAATAGATACTCCTGTGCGTCCTGTGCGTCATTCTTATACAGTGGGAACATGAAATTCTGACGCTCAGCTGGATCAACCATACCAATAGCTTCAGCACTGTATGCACCATGTCCTATGATAACCTTATCACCATACAGACGATCAAGCTCATCCTTCTCCCAATCTGCTAGATAGTCATCATAGTTGATGTCCTCTTCACCTAGTCCGCCGCCACCTAGTACAGATACAGTCTGTGGAGCAGTGCCGGTACTATCTGGGAGAGCCTTACCAGATGCCACTTCCTCAGCTACTCTACGTCTACGGATGGTCTGATCTGTTGGTCCGGGCTTAGGACGCTCATAGTATGTACGTATAATGTCTGCTGCCTCAGATGGTGTTCTGGCTTTCTCTGCTAGTGCTATTGCCTTAGCGGCTCCCGGATCACTACCACTCTCAGCCTCGAACCACATGAAGTCTAGTTGATCCTGTGGCGTAGGTGACTCGTGACCACGCATGTTAGCGAAACGGAATAGATTATCTCTACGTGCGCCATTCCATTGACCAAATCCATATGATGCGCCAGCGTCACCTAGTATACTATGACGCCATGAACTCTCAGCATCGAAGTTACCTACCAGACCAGCAGCCACCATTGGATGACGACCCTTGGCTACAAGGTAATCGTATGCAGCCTTAGCTGTGACTCCTCCACCCCCGTCATTAGTGTTAGCAGGAGTTGGCTGTGGAGTGATGTCACCACTGGCTGTCTCACCAAAGCGTCCACGTCTGCCCTTACCAGCATTACGCATCTGCTCTAGTTGTATACGATTACCTTGTCTGATGCCTTCTAGCTCCTGTTCACGTCCCCATCTCACGTCAGCAGCTTGTGACTGTGCCTGTTCACGCATAGCCTGCATGATGTACTGTTGCTGCTGTTCCGCCATAAGTCGCTCAGTCTGGTCCTTCAGAGCGATGCGCTTATTGAGGAAGTCGATTAGTGTGTCTTGAGCATTACCAAGAGATTCGAGTGACATTACCAGAGCCCCGTGCCTTCCTTGTACATATCAGTCGGTGCTTTCGGATACACATCCTGTTTAGGCTGACTGTTGAAAGTGCCGAGCGTATCGTACTGATTGAATAGCGTACCCATCCTAGCTAGTGAGTCAGCGAATGCAGTGTTGGCCGATTGCTTGAAGTCAAGTGCGCCACCTGACCTACCCATAGCATTCAGCAGACTGCCGCTCTTATCAGCAGCAGCCGATCTAGTACCAGACAACTCACCACTAGTTAGGCCCTCGATGTTGCGTGGATTGTATTCAGCACCTGGCATTGCACTAGCTCTGGTAGCGAAGGTGTTATATATATTACCTAGGTTACCTAGCTGTGTCATATACCTATCAGTGGCCTCACCACTAGCGCCTGTGTAGTTTTGCATGAATGCCTTACGTAGTGCATCACCCTGTTGTATGCCGAGTTGTCCCACTAGATCACTAGCACCACGAAGATTGCCAGAACGCATAGCCTCAACAGCAGCAGAAGGTATGATGTTCTTAAATGCATCACCGTATCCAGCAGTAGTAGCTAGGTTCCTCTCATTCACTATGTCAGCAGTGGATGTTGGTTGCAGTCTCTGCATTGCGTTGAATATGGAGTCAGCATAGTTACCTTCAGTCTGCTGTCGTGCTAGGTTCTCAAACATCTGCCTACGCTTGGCAGGCAGGTCTTGTCCTAGCTGTTGCATCTCCTCGCGTTGGTATGCGTCACGCAGTGTCTGCTGTTCAGGAGATAGCTCTGTCCTCCATCCCTCACCTGGGACGAAGTAGTATCTATTCCCCATAGCATCGGTAGTACCGAGCTTACTCTCTCGTTCCTGCCGAGCCGCTTCCTGCATAGCTTGGTTGCGTTCATTCTCACGCTGATAGTAATTCAGCAGAGCAATGTTGTAGTTCATCTCGTCCGCTTTGTTCTGGGCACTGTACCCAAGCAGACCAGATAGTAGTGTTGAGCCGCCGCCTATTGCTGCTGCAATGAGTGGGAGAACCATGTTCCCTCCTTAGAACACGCCTGCTGTGCTCTGTGTACGCTGCTTCTCTTCTTCAGTCGGCGCGTTCTGTGGTGTGGATGGTTGATTAGTTGCACCACCAGCTACTGCACCAGAGGCGATTAGAGCATTGGGATCGAATAGCTTGGTGTCACCCAATGCCTTTAGGATATCACCTCTCATGTTACCTTGGTATCCAGACACAGTACTTTTGATCTGGTTCTGCCAATCACCTGAGTTGACATTCTGTCCCAGCTTGTAATTGGTCACAGCGTTACTGAACGTGTTGGCTAGATCAGTCAGACCAGTCTTGTACTTAGACAGCACTCCACCACCTAGGTCTTGTAAGGTAGCCATGGCAGATGTGGACTTGTTAGCCAATCCCGCTGCCGCTGCGTCATACTGTGGCTGACTGATCTGACCTCTAGCTAGTGCGGTCTGTAGTGCTGAGGATGCTGTACCCTGTTGTTCACTGAGGATAGAGTTGAGGATAGCGTCGTCAGCAGTAGAACCGAAGTACTTATCAGTCCATCCAGCAGGAGTGAGGTTACGGAGGGCTGTGTCAAGCTTATTAGTCTGTGCCGACGTGCTTTCAGCTAGTGCAGTCTTCCACATGTCTTGGTTGTTGAAGTAGCTACCTACATCAGTGGCAGTAGTGGGAACCCGTCCCTTGGCAGCATTCAGTTCACGCAAGTAATTATCCATGATACCGTACGTATCAGCATAGCCTAGCGCACCCAACTGCTGTTGACCATACGACTGGCCTTCACCAAACAATCTAGATACATCTGCAGCAGTAGTAGCTTTCTGTGCTGCTAGCTTATCCGCTGCTGCCTTGTCTGCGGCTGCTTTGTCAGCTAAATCACGTGCGTGTTGCTGTTGTGCTGCCCAATCATTGGCCTTGGCAGTTGCCATGGGATCAGTGGGCGCAGGTGTCTTAGGTGATCTTCCAGTCATGGGACTGCCTCCGGTAATAGGATTGGTATTCGTCGTCCCCCTGTTGCTGCCGGTGTAGTCTTGTACTACAGCGTATGAGTCCTTAGCCCATGACGGATTGTTGAATGATGATGACGCGTAACTGGTTGATGGATTAGGCATCTTTGAGTTCCTTATAGAACTGTTTGCCGTACTCGGTGAAGCCTAGCTTGGACAATGCCTCGTTGATCTCGGCAGATTTAGTTGCGTCAGTCCTGTCAGCACCGAATTGCATACGTGTACAACCAAGTTTGCGTGACCATGCCTCTGCCGCTCTAAGTAGTTCTAGTGCAACGAGTGAGTTCCTATAGTCAGGCAGGACGTACCAGTAATGGACTAGGGACCATGTGGCCTTGGAAAACGGATACCCTCCGGTCGATGCCACAGACATGCCAATTAGCTTGTCGTCATCATAAGCCAGCCATGCATTCATCCACTTACGCTCAGGATCAGCAGTGCCTTGGAACATCCATTCAATGAGTGTTCTCTCATCGAACTCTAGATCAGGCTCACACTCTTCCTGCATGGTCTTGGCTAGCTCGATGAAGCCAGCGAAGTGCTTCTCTTCTAGTTGCTCAATCTTCATCGTCATACACTATCTGTACAGAGACACCACGCTTAGCGAATACGATCACATCCGGTTGATCACTCTGTGGCTTAGGACCAAACCACTTCTTGCACTGACCTCTGTTACCATTGAATGCGTTCTCATCTACACTACCATTGACACCTGATATGTTTCCCTTGTCTGTGTATTGCCACAGTGACCATATGGGCCATGTATTCTTAGGCCATGCTGGAGTGCCACTAGTATATTGTGCTAGCCACAGAGACGTTGTAGCGAGCAGTTCATCATGAGTGCTTCCCAGCTGTTCTTTGATTAGGTGGCCAGAGTACACTGTGACCTCTACTGGTACTGGTGCAGCCATTATGTATTCTATGGCGTTGTGCAAATCCTCTAGTATGCATGCTGGGTCTTCATAGTCTATACAGACCCGCTCAC